>Ga0256839_1000572_pt1 | contig 47346 bp, 44 predicted proteins | sample 354166metaG_FD_185968 | JGI IMG/M metagenome (GOLD analysis project Ga0256839, IMG submission 185968) | Hydrothermal vent microbial communities from Mid Atlantic Ridge, Atlantic Ocean - 354-166 | ecosystem: Environmental > Aquatic > Marine > Hydrothermal vents | place: Atlantic Ocean: Mid... | reverse complement strand
GTATAAAATTTAGTTACCCCTCTCAGGTTAAACATTCTCCATTTATTTCCATCATCATACGTAACAAAAGAGCCTGTCATATCGCAACTAACAAATACATTATCAGGGTTTGAGGGGTTTATAGCAGGATTAAACATTGCGCCACCGCCACCGGGTCCTACGAAACTCCACGCATCATTTCTACCATTAGGATTTGATTTTTTAGTTTGTATATCTTCCTTAAACTGCTCTTTTGAGCTGTAATTACAGGATATAAGCCAAGCTGAAACAGCAAAAACAGTTAATAGTTTAGCATAATATTTTAATGGGAATAATTTCATTTTAATATATTTTTTTTAATGATGCGATTTATCTAATCAATGTTTATCTATAAACTTAGTGACTAATTAAGGAAATTTGGATTTGCTCGGTTTTGTTAAGCCTTTTGCATTTTTATCACACTTAATTATACCCATTGAGTACCACCCATCGTTGTTTATGCCTTTAATGGCCAGCTTTACACGGGGTTGGTATGCTACGGGGTCAATAATAGCTATTTCTAACTCATACCTCCAAAATATTTAAGGTATGCTGGATGCTGGATGCTCTGCATCAACTTGCCATTTTTTACATTTAAGGTGTTCTTTGTTCTTTTCGTTGGCAATCTCTCTGTACCAATCGGGTGCATCTTCATTTTTTTACCTCCATAAGGAGCTATGCGAATCATTAATGTCTGTCCTCTTTCTTCCGCTGTTTTTAATGCTTTATCTAACATTGTCCAATTATATACTCTCGGGGCTGTTTCTAAAAACTTCCAATACACACGAAAATAGGCAATGGTAGTTTGTGGGTGGTCTTTATTGGTTAAGTTACCATCAAATTCTTGGTATTTTATTGGGAAACCTTCTGTCCAATTTATCCCCGGATTAAGGCTATCTCCATTAAAACGTTGGAAGGTTGTAAAACCAATACCTGGGTTAAGCAGTAGCTCGTGGCTTTCGGTGGGGTATATTTTTACGGTGTTTTCAGGAAGCTGCTGCGCTGTTAGCAAAAAAGAGGACATTAACGCAAAGAGGAGTACAAACAGCTTTAAAGACAATCTAGATCTTTTTATTTTGGTTTCGTTTTCTTTTGTTTTTAAATTATCAAGTCTCATTTACTTGCCTGTATTACAATTAACCTTTTTTATAATTTCATATACCAAAGTAGGTATTACGCAGCATTTCACCTTGCAAAAATAGGTATTTTTTAATGCTTGAGTGTAAATCACAAAACCTACAGATAATCTAGTAATTCAAGGCACATTTAAAATGCTACTTTTTTAATGAAGAATATTGCTCAAGCAGCAATTCCAGATAATTTGTTTACTTTTATAAACCAAATTACTATTATAAATTCTATCTATATGCATGGGAACAAATCAACTGTTGAGCGCAGGTCAATTATTATTAATGAACTCAATCTAAAGGGTAAAGTAAGTGTGAGTGAATTGAGCAATATGTTTAAAGTAAGTGCCGTAACTATTAGAAATGATTTATCGCAGCTAGAACAAAAAAATGTACTAATAAGAGCAAGGGGGGGGGCTTTAAAATTAGATCCTGTTGGCATTGATTACCCTATTTCGGAAAAAGACAAAATCCATATTGAGGCAAAAAAGTTGATAGGGGCAAAAGCTTCAGAATTTGTGAATGAACAAGATACCATAATGATTGACTCAGGAACTACGGCAATGGAGCTGGTAAGGAATCTTGCGGATCATAAGGAACTAACCGTGATTACGAATGCCCTTAATATTGCTAACCAACTGTCTAAAAATAGTAATATCAATGTTATTATTCCAGGAGGGTTTCTTAGAAAAAAATCATTTTCGCTTATTGGCACTCCTGCCGAAAAGAGCTTTAGAAACTACTACTGCGACAAACTGTTTTTGGGAGTAGATGGACTGGATATAGATTTTGGATTAACCACACCAAACATTGAAGAGGCTCATTTAAACAGTACTATGATTGATATGTCTAACCAAGTTATTGTATTGGCCGACTCAAGCAAACTTTTTAAAAGAAGCCTTGCTTACATTTGTCCTGTTTCAAAAATTGATATTTTAATAACAGACAATGAAATTAGTAAAGACAAAAAAAATGCACTGGAGAATTTAGGTATTAAGGTTGTTATCGCATAAAAAAACTTTTAAGCAATTGGTGAAAATGCAATTTGTTTTTGCGATGAGGATGTTTATACCTAAATTGGGCGATTTAGTAGAGATGAGAAGTGCTAAGAGACTGAGAATTAAAAGTGTACAGAAAAACACAGCAACTATTGCGAGTATTTTTGGCCCCGATTTTCATCGGGGTAACTCAGTACATTAGTGCCTGTCTGCCAATCCAGGCAGGCTTATCGCTTTAGTGAATCGCTCAATCTAGGTGATAGTCAGTTGGGATTCATAATAGATTATTCATGAATAATGCAGGTTAAAACCATTGATAAACAAATTGCCAATTGCAAAAAGCAAATCACTGCAATTATTGAAAAGGACAAAGAATTAAGTAAAAAAGTCGCTTATATAACTTCAATCAAAGGTGTTTCTACCATTACTGCAGCGATCGTAATTGGTGAAACCAACGGGTTTGCACTAATTAATAATGTAAAACAGCTAGTAAGTTATGTAGGTTATGATGTGAAAGAAAAGCAATCGGGTAAACAGAACAGGTAAAACTAGGATAACAAAAAAAGCAATGCCCATATAAGGCGTGCCATGCATTTACCTGCATTTAATACCGTTAGGTATCTTAACACTTTTAAAAACCTATACACTAGAGTTTATGAAAGGTCAGGATTGAAAGTGAAAGGGCATGTAGCCGTGCAGTCTAAACTACTTCGCATAATGTACACTTTATGGAAGAATGAAGCCTATTTTGACCCAAACTGCCAGACTTCCGGTATTCAGGAACCAAAGCTCCTCTGTTCGGTTGCCTCGATAGAGGCACATCCGAAAAAAGATAAAACAGCCCCGATTACTATCGAGGCTGCACTAGATGAACTTCCGTGCAATCAATCGCCTGAAGTCTTCTGTTCGGTTTAACAAATATAAAAATAATTCAATAAATATGTTTGCTTTTTAAGACAGTACCTATTCACCCAATTTATAAAAACAATAATAAATCTATTTAAAAGCCTACTCGTAGTACTAGTAGTAATTATCAAAAAAAACTCGTAGTGCGATTTTTCTACGCAGGCTATATTCGCACTACGAGGGTAAATAGGTACATTTTATATGCTTATTGCTTTTCAGGCTTAGGTAGTAACACTTTACGCGACAATCTAAATTTGCCAGATTTAGGATCAACTCCGATTAGTTTAATTCTAATTTCTTCTCCTACTGCCAGTACACCATCCATTTTCTCGATGCGCTCCCATTTAATTTCGGAAATATGAAGCAAGCCTTCTTTACCGGGCATAAACTCAATAAATGCGCCAAATGGCACTACTGATTTTACAACTCCGTCATACTCTTCACCTTCTTCGGGCATAGCCACAATGGCTTTAATTTTATTAACTGCCACATCCATCGATTCTTGATTAGGCGAGAATACGGTTACTTTACCACCGTCTTCAACTTCTTCAATAATTACGGTTGCTCCAGATTCTTTCTGAATTTCCTGAACAATTTTACCGCCAGGCCCAATTACAGCACCAATTAAATCTCTAGGAATATTGATTACGTAGTTTTGAGGTGCATTGCTTTTTAATTCAGAATTTGGAGTCGAAAGCGTCTCATTCATTTTTCCTAAAATATGAAGTCGTCCTTTTTTAGCCTGAGCCAAGGCTTCTGCTAATACTTCGTACGATAAACCATCTACTTTAATATCCATTTGGCAAGCAGTAATGCCTTTTTCAGAACCCGTCACTTTAAAATCCATATCACCTAAATGATCTTCATCTCCAAGTATATCCGAAAGGATTGCATATTTCCCGGTTTCAGGGTCAGAAATCATACCCATAGCAATACCAGAAACAGGCGATTTAATTTGCACACCGGCATCCATTAATGCCAACGTACCTGCACAAACAGTGGCCATAGATGACGAACCATTTGATTCTAAAATATCAGAAACAATTCTAATGGTGTAAGGAAAATCTTCTGTAGAAGGCAACATTGGCTTAATAGCTCTGTACGCTAAATTACCATGCCCAACTTCTCTACGGCTAGTGCCACGGTTAGGGCGAGCTTCTCCGGTAGAAAACGCAGGAAAGTTATAATGAAGCATAAATTTATTGAAGCCTTTATTTAAAGCACTATCAATCATTTGCTCATCTAATTTAGAACCTAAGGTTACGGTAGCTAATGATTGCGTTTCGCCACGTGTAAATACGGCAGAGCCGTGAGGCATTGGCAAATAATCTACTTCGCTCCAAATGGGGCGAATTTGATCCATTGCTCTACCATCCATTCTTACGTTTTCGTTTAATACTACATTACGAGCAGCATCTTTCTCCACATCGTGGTAGTATTTTTTAAGTAAATCGATATCTACCTCAGTATCTTCAGGCAAGGCATCAATATACTCGTCTCTAATTGCCTTTAATTTTTCAGACCTTTCAGCCTTTTTAGCTATTTGAGAGTTATAAACTGCATACACTTTATCATAAAGATCTTTAGCAATGGTGGCTGCTAATTCTTCATCACTTGTTTCGTGGTTATATTCACGTTTTGTTTCATTACCAGTTTCGATGGCAAGTTCTTTTTGCACTTTGCAATGCAGTTTTATATTGTCGTGAGCTAGTTTTAACGCCTCTAATAAGTCCGCTTCTTCTACTTCATCAAATTCGCCCTCTACCATCATTATGTTTTCTTCGGTAGCAGCAACAATAATATTTAAGTCCGCTTTTTCGAGCTCTGTTCTTGAAGGGTTTACTTTAAGCGCTCCCTCTATTCGAGCAACTCTTGCTTCTGAAATAGGCCCTTGAAAAGGGATATCAGAAACAGAAAGTGCCGCAGAAGCAGCCAAAGCAGCTAGTGCATCGGGCATATCGTCCGGATCAGCCGATATTAAGCTAATCATCACTTGTGTTTCTGCGTGATAATCACTCGGAAACAAAGGCCTTAGTGCTCTATCAACCAATCTACAAATAAGTACTTCGTAGTCTGAAAGGCGAGCTTCTCTCTTTAAAAATCCTCCAGGTATTTTACCGTTTGCGGCAAATTTTTCTTGATAATCTACACTCATCGGTAGAAAATCGACTCCTTCTCGCGCCTCTTTATTAGACACAACGGTGGCAAGTAACACGGTGTTACCCATTCTTACTTCAACAGATCCATCTGCTTGTTTTGCCAGTTTACCAGTTTCGATGGTAATCTCACGACCATCGGGCAATGCGATGGTTTTTTTAATTACGTTTAATGACATTCTTTTTACTTTTTATATACATCATCTCTTGAGCAGTCATGTCGCTAAGAGAGTCGGGGTAAATCCCCTAAACCAAAAAGGGGCTAGTCGCCCCTTTTAATTATTTTCTTAATTTTAAATCTGTGATGATTGCACGATACCTTTCAATATCTTTTTGCTTTAAGTAGTTAAGAAGCTTTCTTCTTTTACCTACTAATTTTAATAGCCCTTGTTGGGTTGAATAATCTTTTTTGTTTGTTTTAAGATGATCCGTTAAATGACCGATTCTAAACGTGAATAGGGCGATTTGAGCCTCCGCAGAACCTGTATCTGCTTTTGACTTTAACCGGCCATGATTCTCGAAAATCTCTTGTTTTTTTTCTTTCGATAAATACATAGTTAGCTTTTATTTTAAAATGCTGCGCAAAAGTACTAAGCTTAAAATCGATAAACAAAGGATGACCAAAAATAAACACCTAATTCGGCTAAATCTATTTGTTAAACTTTTGCGCTAGTTTTTTCAGGAGATTACTTATGGTAACCAAGTAATAATCTAACTCAAATAACCTTGCATCGTTTTTAGCCTGCCGCATAAAAAACAGCCCGATTGGGAATAATACTATATTTGCCATCCAAACCCCTTGAAATACTGGAAGCATCCCTGATTTAGCATATTTTTCGCCTCCAATGCTAATTACATAGTAAATAATAAAGAATAGAATTGATACCAATACAGGAAACCCAAGACCTCCCCTCTTTATAATGGCACCCAGTGGTGCTCCTATTAGAAACATAGAGAGGCAGGCAGTAGCAGTTGCCAACATTTTATGCCATTGAATGTCAAACTCGAAATAACTCTTCTGCAATTGTTCTATTCTGCTATTTTGCACAGATAATTTACTTTTAGCCTGCCGAGTGGTAGCCAAAGCAGTTTTTAGCGTTCGTAAACGTTGGTTTTTATCTTCATATTTTTTGTAAATAACCTCAACAACTTCTTGGTCAGATAATGCTTTTAGGGGAGTGTTCTTTGCTTTCTTTAAATTCGCTTTTTTTCGAGCAGCCTCTATTTTCTTTTTATCGACTTCTGGCTTTTTTGCTCTATCCGCTTTTTGCTTATCAGGAGCTACCGGCACTACCACGTTCTGTTTATTTAAATTGCTTAGTCGCTTAAAATTCTTCGTGGGTTTTATTTTGGCAGTGTCTATTTTAGTTAAGTTAGTTTTGCCTGCCTTATTTTTAGGTTTTCCCACCTTATTTTGTTGGGTTTCTTTGGCTTTTAGCCTTTCAGTTTCTGTCAAAGAAATCCCTTTTTTTTGCTCTACCTCTTCCTTAAACTTCAACTCTCTTTCTTCGTTTTGTTTTTTTAACCTTTCACTCCTAATTGAGTCTTCTTTTAATTGAACTTCTACAATTTCCGGAGGTATAACAATTGTTTCTTTTAAGTTACTATAAGTAAAAAATCGCTTTGGGACATCAAATACTTGACCTTTAGCTAAAATAATATCAGTTGAAAGTGAGTCTAAATCTCTATTTAACTCATTAAAATTTCGCATTAACCTATTTGAAGCAAATAACCCTTCATCTGTACGCGACATCCCAAAAGAGGATAGGTCGAATATGATTTCACTTTTTTCAAAATAGGTACGAGTAAAAGGGCCAATATGCTGGTAATCTTGTATTCTCCCTCTGGTTGACTTCCCTTTGCCTTCGGAATAATTAGACCCGTTAAACAACTCAAATTTCAAATACTGGTCGTTCATAATGGTGTACATCATGCCCGAATCCGCAATGGTCACATCTTTATTTCCACTTCTATCAGTATGATCGTAGATAATTACGCCCAGTAAAGTTTTGCCATCGGGCAATTTGCTGTCAACTTTTATTTTATACTTATCAATACCTCCATAAAACAACCCTGGCTCTATATCGAGTGCTGGTTTTTTTTGCCGAATATCATACAGCAGGCTGTAAGCTTTTAATGCAGAGTTTGGCACTAGGTAGTTATTAGAAAAGAAGGCTATGGTAGTTACAAAAACAACCAGCACAAAAATGGGCATCATAGCTCTTATTAAAGAAATGCCGGCACTCTTAATAGCAGTTAGCTCAAAATGCTCTCCCAAATTTCCGAAAGTCATTAAAGAGGCCAGCATAACTGCCAACGGAAAGGCAATAGGTGTTTGAAAAATGGCAAAGTGCATTACCAGTACACCTAAATCAACATAGCTCAAATCTTTGCCAAAAATTTGATCAACATAGTTCATCATTTGCACGGTAAGCAAAATAAAAACTATAATGGCAAATGTTAAGATAAAAGGACCAACAAAAGCCTTAATAATAAGTTTATCAATTTTTTTCATGCGCTATCAAAATGGCAAAGAATATGCCAAAACGAAATGTAAAAATATAACATTCGGAATTTAGCTGTACTAGTATTAAGTCAGCCCTCTATTAGCCACCCCAAGCTAGCCTGCTATGCGTTAAAAATAGTTCCATAGCCGTTGCTATGCACCTGTTTTTTTGCCTTTACCAGACTAGACTAGACTTAACCGTCACTAGAAGGTTGACACGACACTAACCGCCCACTATTTCTTTAAGCGAGTCCACTAGGCTACCCCATAAATCCATCGACTCTTCGTCATCGTCAATGTCAGAATAATCGATAATGGCAATAAATACTGCTTGAGTCAGCTCGTTCATCTCTAACCGTATTTCGATATAGGCAGGGTCTTTATCCTCTTCATCATCCTCTGATATAAACTCAAATCTTACAAAGTTATTTACTCTGTGGGCTGCCATTTTAGCCTTATGGTCTTCGCCATCCCAAATAAAGTTAAATATTTTGTCTTCGTTTACAGTTACATCATCGGCCATCCATTGTGAGAGACCACTAGGTGAGAATATATATGGATATAGCATCTTTTTAGATGCATTAATATCAAATTCGGCTCTAAATTCAGTTTTATTACTCATTGCTTTCGGCATTACTTTGGGGTGTAATATATAATATTTTACGTACAGAAAAAATTAATTAATAATAAACCATCTCAATAATGAATAATACCTAAATTTTATAAAACTTTGTTATTATGCTGCAAAAGACGGAAATTTATCGACAACACCATCCACATAATTTAAGGAATAACTAGAATGGAATCTTCGCTAACGGCCGAAACCTGCCACAACCCTAATGCTCCGCTTGTAAAGGTATTTCTTGGGTTGGCTGGGGGCGGACTAAACATACCTCCATCGGTGTTTAGCAAGTTTGCCAAATCGCTATAAAACAGGTACTGCTCTTTGGAAAGACTGTAAATTTTAACACTTGCCAGTTCCCCCTCTTTAAACAAAACAGGAGATGGCAAACCGTTGAGTGTTGGCCCCAATCCAACATCAGAAAACACATAGATAGTGTTGGGATATGCAATCAGTTCCTTATTTCTATAAAATTGAAATTGGAAATAGTCTTCTGTTTCTTTAGGCTCGTTGGCATACAATAATACCTGATAAATTTTATCGTCCTCTTCATCCTCTTTGCTTGGGTTAAATGCCAGCGCAATGGAGAGGCTATCAATTGAAGCAACATAATACATGGTGTCTGTAGCACTGTAATTTACACCTTCCACCTCTACATCTAACGTATATGTTGCTCCCACTTTTCCTGCATAAACAACATCCGAAAAGTAATAGCCTTTCATACTATCTATATCGAATGGATTATGCGAATAGGTATAAGTTTGACCTTCGCCCGAAACGCTAATAATGGCATCTGTAACAGGATTTACTCCAATGTCATAAAATTGAATAGAACGGCTTACTTTTACAAAATGCGTAGTATCTCTATCGGTTAAAAGGCCTTCAATTACCATTTGCGTGGTTGATTGTTGCACGTCTAACTCCACCACCTTTTCGCAAGCAAAAGATAATGCAAAAACTGCAAGTACGATAATAGTAGATTTGCCCATATTAAAAGCTTAAATTAAAGGTTACAGAGGGTATAATTGGAAACAGATAAATCATTACAAATTCTTTTTCTCCAGTGGATGCATTATTAACTTCTTTGTCACGGGCATACAAGGTAAAAGGATTATTTCGGTTATACGCATTATAAATGCCAAATACCCATTTGGTTTGTATATGCCTGTTTTTATTTTTTAAAGGCGTTAGTACCGCAGAAAAATCTAACCTATGGTAAGCAGGCAGCAGGTATCCATTCCGCTCGGAGATGTAAGAGGGCTTATAAAACTGGTATTCGTACTGCCCGGTTGGTAATGTTACAGGCCTGCCTGTACTATACGTAAACGTTGCAGAAAAATTCCATCGCTGACTTAACGAGTACCCGGCCAAAATATTAATCACATTTCTCCTATCAAAGTTTGATAGAAATTGATTTGATAAGTTAACACCGGGGATAGTTCTGGTTGATTTTGACCATGTATAATTTATAAACCCTGTTAGCTTGCCTCTGTTCTTTTTAAGTTGAAACTCAAGCCCATACGCCTCAGAATCGCCCTGCCTAAATTCGGTTGCCAAGTCTTCGTTAAAAAAAATATCGGCATTATCGGCAAAGTCTGTTACATTTTGCATTTTTTTATAAAATGATTCTACTGATACTGCATATAGATTATCTTTAAAGTTTCTAAAATACCCTACGGCAACCTGATCAGCAATTTGCGGTTTTAAATAGGTAGAACTCGGGCTCCATGTATTAAAAGGCAGTGGAACAGTACCTGATGAGATTAAGTGTACATTTTGCACCATTCTATTATAAGAAAACTTAACAGAACTAACCTCATTTATTAAATAACGGGCAGATAATCTAGGCTCAAGGTTTACATAATTAATAATGGATTCCAGTTTGTCATAAGAGTCCACTCGATCCACTTGCGGTCTAATATTGTTTTGAGGATCTTTGTAAACCTTTACATCGCCAGGCCCTATGTTCTGAAAAATGGAGAGCCTTAACCCATACACCAAAGATAACTTAGTAGAGATCGTTTGCTTATTGCCTATATAAAATGCGTGATCCAACGCATATAACTTTTGCAATTGAGTGGATGTAAAAATGGAAGATTCCATAGTAGGCTCAAAATTTGCTGGTTCAAATCTTCTGTAAATAAAGTTGTACCCAAAGTCTAGTTCATTTTTAGGTGAAATAAACCAATTAAAATGTTGTTTAAACGATAATTCGTTAATTACAGAAGTCCATTCGAACCCTAATGACGGCTCTTTTAGCTCTAAGCCATAATCAAATTGTGAGGCTATAAAAGTTGTATTAGAAAATAATTTTTCTGAAAACAAATGATTCCACCTAAACGTACCTGTGGCATTACCCCAGTTAAATCCAAAAACATTGCCTAAATCAAAGGCATCGCGCCCAAAATAAGCAGCCGCAAAAAATCGATCTTTATTACTTTGCTTCCAACTGACTTTTGCATTTACATCGTAAAAATAAACGCTATTTTCGTTGCCACTCATTTTTAAAAACACATCGGCATAAGACCTACGTGCCGATAACAAAAATGACCCTTTGTCCTTTTTTATAGGCCCTTCAATCGTTGCCTTGCTTGCCAGTGTGCCAATAGAAGCCGACCCTCCAAATTTTTTATTATTGCCATCTTTGGTTCGCACATCCAAAATAGAAGATAATCTTCCTCCATATTGAGCCGGTATTCCTCCTTTATACAAGGTAGATTCTTTAATTACATCTGAGTTAAAAACCGAAATATATCCAAATAAATGCGAAGGGTCGTAAATAGGTGCTTCGTCAATTAAAATCAGGTTTTGGTCGGCACTACCTCCTCGCACAAAATAAGAAGACGTGCCCTCCCCTGCAGTAATTACACCGGGCATCATTTGCACCATTTTAATTAAATCGGGTTCGCCAAAAACCGAAGGCATATTTTTAAGGGCTCTCAGATCTATTTTTTCGGTACTAATAGCCAAATCAGTTACATTCGCATCAGCTGCTTCGGCAGAAATAACAATTTCTTGCATAGTTTCAACGGCCGGTGCTAAATCAATATTTAGTTCTGTGCCTGATGCTAAGTTTATTGTTTTTTCAATTTTAGTATAGCCAACATAACTATAATAAACGAGGTGAGTTCCTCTTGAAACCGTAATGGAATAAAAACCATAAGCATTGGTAACTACACCTTTTTGCAAATCAGGAAAGTAAATGGTAACACCTATAAGTTCTTCTCCGCTAGTGGCGTCTCTCACATACCCATTTAGTGTTGTTTTATCACTCTGAGCCATTGTTAGCCCAATAACAAACAAAAAATGAAAGACTAGCAGTAAGGTTTTTTTAAACAAGTGGCGGTTAGGCATTTAGGAGATGGTAAAAAATAGTTAAAATGGCTTTTAGCAACCAACGAATTTATAGTACTTTAGTTGTAATTTTTATGTTTTTTTAAAATATGCTTGTTTCAAAATCAACTTATCGCCCACCCAAGTTTTTTATAGGTCAACATATCGAAACATTTATACCTTCGTACTTGCGCAAAGTAAAACTAACTCCCCCTAAAAAAGAAAGAATAGCTACGCCAGATAATGATTTTCTGGATTTGGATTGGCATAAAACAGGGTCGGACAGTTTGGTTATAGTTTCGCATGGGTTAGAAGGAAGCAGCGAAAGCCAATATGTAGCAGGCATGGCTACGTATTTTAACAAAAAAAACATAGATGTTTTAGGCTGGAACTACAGGGGCTGTTCTGGGGAAATGAATTTAACAACAAAATTTTACCATAGTGGAGCCACCTATGATTTGGAAACCATAGTTAAGCATAGTATTAGCAAGGGCTACGCTAAAATAGTACTGGTAGGCTTTAGTTTGGGGGGCAACCTAACCCTTAAATTTTTAGGCGAAGCACCCAATAAATACCCGCAAGTTTGTTGTGGGGTTGCTTTTTCTGTTCCGCTAGACTTAAGCAGTAGTTGCCACGAAATTTCTAAAGCTAAAAACAAATTATATGCAATTCGTTTTTTAAGAAGATTAAAGAAGAAAATAAGAACTAAACATAAGCTAATGGGAGATGAGTTTCCTTTAAACGGAATAGGAAAAATTACCAACTTGCGCACATTCGATACTGTTTTTACAGGCCCTTTGCACGGGTTTAAAAATGCAGATGATTATTATGCAAAATCAAGTGCTATGTTGTTTTTAGATAAGATAAGCGTACCTACATTGATTGTAAATGCAAAAAACGACCCGTTTTTGCCTGCCGAGTGCTATCCATATCAGTTATTAGAAAACCATCCTACTGTTTGGTTTGAAACCCCCAAGCATGGAGGTCATGTAGGTTTTGGCCCTGCTGCCAAAGATGGCAGTTATTGGTCGGAACGCAGGACTTATGAGTTTATAAAAAACCACACAGACCAAGGGAAGTGTTAACCCTGAATTCAGGATTTGAGCTAGTTAGCCGGGTCAATAGTCCACTGTTAGCAAAGCTAAACCCAAGGGGTTGAGGCCTTATTTTGCCGGTAACATCACTCGGTTTCATTCTTAATGTTGGTTAACCGAACCAGTTGAATCTGTGTGGCTACTCAAAAATAATTAATTGGCTTTACATTAATTCCAAATTTGATTAAATTATTTTTGTACCAGAAAAGATAATTTAATAATTGGATGCATCAAACCTATTTTACACCAGGGCCTTCGGGCTTATACTACACCGTTGAACAACACCTTAAAACAGCACTACGCACAGGTGTGGCCTCCATATCGCACCGTGGCAATCGGTTTAAAGATATTTACCAACAAGTTGATACCAATTTAAGAACCTTATTACAACTACCTGATAATTATAACGTACTTTTTACAAACTCAGCTACTGAGGTATGGGATTTATCTACAGAGAGTTTAATTAAAGAAAAATCGTTGCATATTGTAAATGGTGCTTTTTCAGAAAAATTTTACAAGGTGGTTACTAATTCCGATAAAAAAGCCACACTCATAAGTGCTGAGTGGGGAAGTTTTCCGGAAATTGATTATGACCTAGTAAAGCAAGCCGACCATATTGCCATTACCCATAATGAAACAAGTACTGGTGTTGCCACCCCTTTAGATACCATTTATAAAATAAGAGAAGAAAACCCGGGAGCCATTATTTCAATTGATGCTGTTTCGTCACTTCCTTATGTAGCTATAGATTATGCTAAAATTGATGCACTGTATGTATCCGTGCAAAAATGTTTTGGATTACCGGCAGGCTTAGGTATTTGGTTGGTAAATGACCGTTGTATTGCGAGGGCTGAAGAAGTTTTAAAAAGTAAAACCGAATTAATTTCTTATCATAATTTGCTTGCTTTAGTTAAGCAAGCCAATAACTACCAAACAGTATCTACCCCTAATGTGCTAAACATCTATTTGCTAGCCCAAGTTACAGCCGATATGGCCAATAGAGGTATTCAAATAATTAGAAGTGAAATAAAGTATAAATCAGCCATTTTTTATAAGATGGCCGAGGAGCACGCCAAACTAAATCTGCTAGTTAAAGATAAAACGCTAAGATCTGATACCATAATTGTGCTAAATACCGAAGGATGCACCCAAGAATTAATTCGATTTTTGGCCAATAAAAAATTGATTGTTGGCACAGGCTATGGTAAAATGAAAGATACCCAAGTGCGAATTGCAAACTTTCCTACGCACTCGAAAGAACAATTTGAAATGCTAACAGATTTGTTAGAGACGTGGTAATTCACTACTTTCAACTTTTAAAACCATACCTTATAGATTATGCAACCTATTCGAAAAATTTTAGTGGCTCTTGACCATTCTCCACTTGACAGCGAAATTGTGGATTATGCTCAGTTTTTTGTAAACATTACAGAAGTTACCGATGTGCATTTTATGCACGATGTAGAGTTTAGTCTCTCAGCAAGCATGAGAAAGGAGTTTCCGAACCTAGAAAAAGAAACCATAAAACAACGAAAAAACGAAATAGAAGAGGTAATAAAATCTCATTTTAACCCCAAACGTAACGTAAATACCAAGTTTACCATTACCCAAGAAGCAAACAGCATTAAACCTTTGTTAAAGGCTATAAAAGCCGAAAACATTGATATGGTAATGGCTGGAAGCAAAGAACTTAAACATGGAGGTGGCACTTTTACAAGCAAGTTAGCACGAAGAGCTCCTTGCCATGTATTAACTGTACCAATTGGTGGTAGCTCGCGCCTAAAAAGCAACCATACTATTAAAAAATTCCTAGTTCCTATCGATTTTTCAGGCTACTCGAAGCAAGCGCTAGAAAGGGCTATTTTAATTGCTTCAAGAATAAAAGAACCCGTTGAAATAATCTGTCAAAATGTTTATACTGTTCCATCGGGCTATCATTACTCGGGCAAATCCAGGGATGAGTTTGCAGAAATAATGAAGAAGCATGCCATTAAAAACTTTAAAGATTTTATTAAAAATTTAGATACCAAAGGCGTAAAATTAAGACCTGTCTATTCTAATAATACCAATGATAATAAAATTTCGTACATTAGAAACTTTGCAAAAAAAGAAAATGTGGATGGCATTATTATGGGTTCCAGAGGAAAAACGACTGCGGCTCTCTTGCTAGGCAGCGTTGCAGAAAAACTAATTAGAAACGAAAAGGAGTTTCCTATATTAATGGTGCGTAAGAAGGGCGACTTTGAAGGATTTATGGATAGAATAAGGCAACTCTAAAATTATCTTCAAAAGGCATTTAAACCTTTACCCCTTTTACTACTCTAATCACTATCTCAACACTACTGCATTTTGGAAGATTCGGAGCTGATAGAAAAGTTAAAAAATGAAGACACAAAAAATTATGCCTTTAATTTACTGGTACGAAAATACCAAGAACGTATCTATTGGCATATTCGCAAAATGGTGATTAGCCACGAGGACTCCGATGATTTAGTACAAGAAGTATTTGTTAAAGTATGGAAGTACCTCGATAAATTTAGAGGAGACTCTCAACTTTATACATGGATATACCGCATTGCTACCAACGAGTGTTTGAGTTTTTTGAACAAAAAGAAAAAACGGTTTTTTCTTCCTTTAGTGGATGTTGAAAAAGAGCTATCTACTCATATAGATAGTGGACACCATTATTCGGGAGATGAAGTTCAAATAAAACTTCAAAAAGCACTACTTAAACTACCAGATAAACAACGCATCGTTTTTAATATGAAATATTATGATGATATGAAATACGACCAGATTGCCGAAATAACCAACACTAGTGTAGGAGCACTTAAGGCAAGCTACCACCATGCCGTAAAAAAAATCGAAGAAATTTTAACCAATAATTAAACCTTTGGTCCGTAAATAAATCAAACCAACGTAATGGAAACAAATAACCCACATAAAAAATCATTTAAATTAGAAGACACCTCTAAAAGAGAGACTTTTTCGGTGCCTGATGGTTATTTTGATTCACTGCCAACCATTATACAGGCCAAAGCCATAGAAAGCACCAAGCCATCTTTTGTGTTTTCAAAAGGATTAGTACTTAAATTGGCTCTTCCAGCCTTGTTATTAGTGTTTATTGTGGGCTATGTTGGTTATAAATTTCAGCAAAGTTCACCCATTACAGATAATAATATCGAATTGATGCTTGCAGAAATAAGCACCGAAGAAATGGTTGAGTATTTGGATCAAACAGACTTATCGAGCGAAGATTTTTTAGAACTTGTTTCGTTTGAAGGGGAACAAATTGATGATTTTTCGGTGGAATTGAAAAATATATCAGACGAAGAATTAGAAATATTAATAGGAGATTTTAACCTCCAAAAATTAGAAAATATATAAGTGTTTTGGCATAATTAACTAGGTTTCGCAAAATATAAACAGATGAAAAAGATATTAATTATAATCGTTTTAATGGCTACCACCTTAACTGGCTGGGCTCAAAACCCAACCCCTAATGGCAATGGCAATGCCAAATCTAAATTAGAAGCTGCCAGAATCGCTATGATAACCGAAAGGTTAAACCTAAGCCCGGCACAAGCCGAAAAATTTTGGCCTTTATACAACCAGTTTGCCCAGGAAAGAAGGGCTATGCAACAACAAATGCTGCAAACCCGCAAGGGCATAGACATGCAAAATCTTACCGAAGAGCAAAGTAAAAAATTAGTGCGAGCACATCAAAAATTTAAGCAGGATAAACTTGATTTAGAAAATAAATATGTAAACAGAATTAATGATGTGATTAGTGCCAGGCAAATGGTAGCGTTAAAAAAGGCAGAAGATGATTTTAGGAAGATGATTTTAAACAGGCTGGAGCAACGTAAACGACAACAGTTGCAGCGCAATCAAATGATGAACCAGCGAGAGCAAAGGAGACAGCAGGGGAATAATTAGTGTTTGTCTATAAATTTTAATAAACAACTACTCCTGCCCTTGCAACTTTAGCAAAGCAAAAGCAGGAATAGGAGCAGTTTTTAGATTAACTTAAGGGAATCTTTATTAATGGCTTTAACACCCAAAAATATACACAACATACTCTCTTTAGCCCTTTGGGGCTTTTTCTGTTTGCTGCCCTCCCCAAAATTACAAGCACAAATTTGGAATCAAGAGGACACCTTATTAATTAATTACGATTCTCTTTTATCCGAATACTTATATTTCGATTCTCTTTTGCTTGATGAACTAACTTCTGACTCTGCTTCATTTATGCAATTGCTTGATGATTTAATGGGCGAAAAATACATTAAATCATCATTTTCGACTAGAATTGGATACTCAGGCCAAATTACAAATGCGGGCAGAACCATAGGAATTAACCAATATGGGTTTAATGCTGGGGTGTCTTACTATCATAAATCGGGTGTTTTTGCAGATGTATCGGGCTATTGGAACAGTGATCGAGTACCAAATTATAACACCACTATTATTGATGTTGGCTATATGGGCAATTTTGCTCCTAATTGGAGTTACTGGGCTTCGTATAGCCACTATTTTTATGCTAAAACCGAAGGTGATGCCATCAGTTTTCCGTTTACAGATGCCATTAATGCTTCTACCAATTACTACCTAAAAAAATTAAGTTTTGGTATAGACTACTCGTTTACTTTTGGTAAAGAAACAGCACACCGTATTAGATTAAACACTTCATACACATTTGCTAAGGGTAATTGGTGGATTTTTGACAGGGTTAGTTTTACGCCTAACCTATCGTTATTAATGGGCAATGCCAATGTGGTTTCGTGGCAAATTAATGCCACACAAGCAAAACAATTAATTAATCGTATTGGGCGCAAAAAATTTAGATACCTGCAAATAAATCATCCAGACGAATTAGAAGCAGCACTATCGTACCCTATTGAAACAAATGCTTTTGGCATTATGAACTATTCGCTTTTTATGCCAGTAATATTTACGGTAAAAAAAATCTCACTAATGGTAAATTATACACTCAATTTGCCTGTGGCATTACCCAACGAAGAATTAGATACCTCTTTAAATAATTTTTTAAGTACCACTTTAATTTTTACGTTTTAATGATTCAGGTGTTAGAATCCTGGTGCTTCGTAATAATAATATACCCCCAAACTGTAAGGGCAGCAGCAACTACAGGCGCAATCCATATTGGGTTAATTGTTAACTCGATTGATGAAACCCATGAAAAAGAAAACATTGCTTTGGGCTTTAACACCAACCCCAACACCAATAATGCAATTATTAACACAGGCAAAATGGCAGCAATTAATGGGTTGGGTTCCACAGGCGTTATCGAAGTTCTTCTTGCCGGGCTCACAGCAATATTAGCCATAATTCTATCAACCATTCCAGTGGGTGCTTTTTTTAACAAACCGTTTGTTACTATTTTTTTAATTTCCTTATCTTGCTCTAATTTTTTCATATCAACACAGTTAATTCATCTTTTAACAGCCCAGTTAGCTGAGTGTACATTTTAGCACGAGCACGATGCAGCCTTGCTTTTACGGTCGTTTTCTTTTCATCCGTAATCTTACAAATTTCCTGTAAGCTTTCCTCTGCTAAATAAAATAATGTAAGCACCAATTTATCTTTATCCGATAAGTTATCCATCGCTTTTTTAATATAAACCTGCTGATCCTTTGCTACTAAATTGTCCCAGCCACTATGTAAACTTACCCCATGTTTAATGCCATACTCTTCAGGCTCTAATGTATAAACGGCTAATTTCTTTTTACGAATACGAGATAAAGCTGTATTATATACAATTTTAAACAACCAACTGGAAAACTTAGCATTTTCTTTAAACTGGCTAATTTTTGAAAATACTTTAACAAACGAGTCTTGAACTACTTCTTCTGCATCCTGTTTATTTTTTACAATATTAAATGCAACTGTATAGGCCAAGTGCTGATGGTTTTCAACTAAAAGTCGAAACGCATCAATATTTCCTTGTTTCACCTTATGTATAAGCTGCTTACTTTTTTCTGTGTCGTTCACTTAAGGTATAGACCCCACATCTGCATTACCGGTTACAATAAAGTTAAACTTTTTAAAATTTGCAACCGCTTTACACATTCCGTTGTCTAATTGGTTGAACTCAAATTTTAAACATAAAACTCAAAAACACTATGGGATCTGAATTAATTGTAGTACCAGCAATATTTTTAACAATATTTGGCATTGTATATTACTATTTAACTACCAGAAACAAAGAGCGATTAGCTCTTATTGAAGCAGGCGCAGAAGCAAAGCTCTTTAAAAGTACCGCAGGCAATAATTGGTATTTTGTTATTGTGCTGGGTCTTTTAGCTATTGGCATTTCGTTAGGTGCAGCCTTTGGTATGATAATAGAACATACATTGAGGCTAGAGCACAACTCAGAACAAGGCTATGTTATTGGTATATTTTTATTTGCTGGATTAAGCTTATTGGCTTCTTTCTTTTTAATTAGAAAAATAAAGAAACAGGATGCTGAGTAGTATTCAACTACCTCTGTTAAGGTTATAAAACCTTGACAGAGGTTTACTATAAAAATCCTAACCTAAAACTAAGCCCAGTAACTACAAACATTACAGCTACAGTAGTTATTGCAATAATATGAACCACTAAAATAATTAAGTTATTTACTGATAGGTTTGGAATTAATTTTAACCGTGCATGCAAGGCCAACGCTACCGTTAAGCCTAGCAAAATAATTTTTATAGAAATATGCTTGCTTAAATTATTACTAAAATTGAACCACTCCGAAATAGGCAAATAGCTAATGGCCATATAAAAACCTGTAATAACCAAAATAATAAGTGCCGGAATTCCTACCTTTTCATATTTAGCCTCAAAGGCATTTAGCAAATCGATATTGCCGTATTTAACAACTGATGGCAGTATGCCAATGGCCAAAACTAAATGGCCACCCACCCAAACGGTAGCAGCTAAAACATGTAAGAGTATAATGTATTTGTGCATACTTTTTATAAATAATAAATACAAAACTATGCCCTTTGCAGCTCCTAAAAACTGATATGCATTAGTTATTTAGAATTAGTATAAATAAATTATTCAATTGTTTAAACCTGCTGCTTTATGCAAAAAAATTAGTTAGAAGGAAACAAACTGCAATAAATCAGAAGTTTATGTTCGAAAAGCATAGCACTAAGATAAATTTAGCACAACGTCTGATTTGCAGCAGTTTGTGTTAATATATAGAACTTCATGCATAAAAAAGTAATACCAGAGTATCGCTGATAGCTATTCGGGACAGAAAGTAGTTAGTTTTACTGCTTTTTTATCGTGTTACCCCTACTGTATAATTCATGAATAATCTATTACGCATTCCAATTAACTATCACTCAGGCATACCGACTAAAGTACGGTACAGGCTTTACTCAAATTTTGCTACTCAACGTACGCCAGCTGGCGTACGCCTCTCCCGAAAAAAAAATCGGGACAAGCTGTTCCGAAATTCTCCGTGAGTGCCTGATTAACAGCCACTTGAAATGTTCATCACGAAGATTCATGAATTATACAGGATAAGCCAAGAGCGATAGTTTCACCAACCAAAAAATAATACATAACTTTAACTTATGAACATCGAGAATTATCGGTTATACTGCCTCTCAAAAAAAGGGGTGACCGAATCTATCCCATTTCCTAAATTACCCGATGTATTGGTGTTTAAAGTAATGGGAAAAATGTTTACAGCAACGGATATAAATACCTTTTCGGGCTTTAGCATTAAGTGTGTGCCAGAAACCATAGAGGAGCTTAGAGCCAAATACCCAGCTATGCAGGAGCCTTCTTATTTTAGTAAAAAACATTGGAGCAATGTTATTTTAGATGGCTCTGTTTCTGATGAATTACTCTATAAATGGTTAGATATTTCGTATCGTTTAGTGGTGGCAAAGCTTACTAAAAAAATGCAAATCGAACTTAATCTAGGCTAATAAAGAAGCCTGACGATTTTTGTTGCGAAATCTAAAAAAAGATTTTTTTGTAAATTTGAGTATTCGGATAGAAGCTAAACCCATCCGTGTACTAAACTTAAATACCCATAATTATGTTTGTAGGTCATTACGCAGCTGCTTTTGCTTTAAAAGGAAAAGAGAAAGGAGCCTCATTAGGTATGCTTTTTATTGCTACTCAGTTTGTTGATATTTTATTTTTTCCATTTGTTTTGGCAGGAATTGAAAACTTGAAATTTGTAAAGGGTTTTACCGCAGTAAATGATTTTAATATGGATTATTACCCGTTTACACACGGGTTGTTAGGTTCTTTATGTTGGGCTGTTTTGTTTTTTGCTTTGTATTTTTTTGTTTTTGCAAAAAACAAGGCAGATAAAAAAAGTATTGCCACCGTAATGGCATTGGGCGTTTTATCGCATTGGTTTACCGACTTAATTGTACACACCCCGGATTTGCCATTAATTAACGGAGACCCCAAATTTGGCTTTGGCTTATGGAATAATAAAGTACTTACTTTTGGCACAGAAGCCATTTTGTTGGTTTTCGGGTTTCTTTATTATCTTAAAAAAACTAAAGCTGTTTCAGCTATTGGCAAATATGCCGGGCTTGGTTTTGTGCTGTTTTTATTGCTAACAAACTACTTAAACTTGTTTGTGTTACCTGCAAATGATGATATAAAATCACTTACTGTTTCAGCTTTGTTTTTTTACTTTTTGTTTGCGGCAATAGCGCATTTTGTAGATAAAAAAAGGGTCTGATATAATTACAAGAACTTGCACAGCTTGCTTTAAAAAGCTACGGGTGAGCAGCCACCCATACTTCTCCATCTTTAAAAAACTCCTTGTTCTATATTATAAAGCAATGTCGTTTAGTTAAGCCAAAACATCTTTGCGAGGAACGAAGCAATCTCTAATTTGGAGACTACAGGGTTAAGCTGAACAGACTGCAGCAATTTGATATTTAGGAACTGTTAAGGGGACTTCTGATAATTTATTCGCAAGTTCCCTGTTTTAACTTTTACATAGCTTTAAACCTTCAGAATTTTATCTAAACGAACCTTGTGATTTTTTTGAAAGATTCATCCTGATGCTGAACAACAACTCTTAACCCAACTTGAAAATTTATAAAATCAGGTCAAATTTCATTAAAAATAAACCTGCTAATACTCAGCAACTTACAAGTAAGTTTAAAATATTTTAAATTTATAAAAAAACGTAACATGCTAAAAATGAGTAACTTACGATGCTTTATTTTCAAGTTGGGTTAAGGCACTACACCAATACCAACCCATTTACAGAGGTATTAATTTCATTAGGTTTCATCACAAAACCATTGAGTATTATGTATTTGATGGTTTTATGTTTGTCAATTAATAAAAAATTGGCCTTTTCTTCAAATCTTATTTCTCGTGCCTGAACTAATTTTCTTGGATGAACAATATTAATTGGAAAGGGTACATGTTTTTCGAGAGGGATATTTTCGGTAATTAAAAATAATATCCCTTGCTTTAAAAGGCGCTTTACAGATACGGTTGAAATATTCTGAAGGTTTTGAATTGCTTTGGCTTTGCCTTCAACAACGGTTAGTTTTTGGGCATCAATGGTTTCAAATCCATAAAAAGAAGCTAAATCGCCCAAATCATTAATTTGACCAGCCGAGTAATAGTTAGGATGTCCTATTAAATGCTCTGTTCGGCTAACACCTATATCTACACTGGACTTTGAGCTAGCATTTACGCACACGTTTTTAATTAAGATGTCAAAAAGCTTGTCATCAATGGCAGGTATGGCTTCGTACTCTTTAACCGAGTAATCCTTAAAACCATTCGTAGAAATCATATCAAATGCGGCAAGCAAAGCTGTAAAGTTTAGCTTTCGTACCCCTTCTTTCTCCATATCCTGGGGCAACCAACCCGATTCTACTAATACGGTACTAATTCCTTTGGCTTGAATTGCATCTCCAAACGAGCGGTAACTATAAGCATCATCGTATAAACCAACGCCATCAGGAATATAGTTTTGTAATGTTTGATTCATTCCAGCAATGAGTTGCATAGCTCGTTTACGTGTTGCGTTAACCTCCCTTGCTTGGTTATAAGCAGGTGCTAAAAAAGAAATACTTGAAGGCACGCCTGTATTTTTGACATTATAAAACCTGCGTTGGTCATGCAGGTTAAAAGCAATATCAGGTTTAAACTTATCTACAACATCCATCAGTAGCCTGCCTTCTGGGGTTTGTAGTTGTACTGCATCTCGGTTCATATCAATTTCGGTGGCCGTTCTGCGCTGAAAACGCTCGGTACCATCGGGGTTAAGCATTGGAATAAATTGCAGGGTTAATTTTTTAGCTAATTCTGCTCGAAAAGAATTGAACTCGTCATTTGAAGTTAGAAACTGTAACAAATCTAAGATTGCCCGTGTTGCCGTAGATTCGTTGCCATGCATTTGGCTCCATAGCAGCACATTGGTTTTGCCTTTACCAAAGCTGATACTTTTAATCAATCGCCCTTCTTGAGAATAGCCAATTGTTGAAATAGTTAATTTGCTATTGTTTTTAAATGGAGCTAAGGCATTAATAAATGATGTGTGGGTAAACCGATTGGTGGTAATTTGATTAATGTGGTATTTTGCATATTGATTGGTGATTTTTAGTGCTATTTCTGAACGTTGATTTACCATAAGCTCAAAAATAGAAAGAATAGTTTAAACAATAATTGGTTCGCTAAATAGCCGCTCTAAAAATTCCACTTATGCCACAATTCTATATGAACCTTTGTGGCTCTTTGTGAAATAGTTGCCAACAGGGCTATACCACAGAGATACACAAAGAAGGCACGGAGTATCACAAAGGAAAATTCAAATTATACAATAGGGACTCGATTACAAAATAAACTGAAACCCAATCTTTACCCCAAAATCATTGATGGAAGGATCATCGGTATAAGTGAGACGATGGAAGAAATCTACCCGAATTACTTTAAAAATATTTTCAATGCCATAGGCTACTTCTATATAAGGCAAATTGGTTTGTAAAACACCAAATTGTTTTACTTCATTTCCATTATTATCTAAAATTGGCACTATTAAATCTACATTTTCTTGACGCATACCGCCATAAAGCACCTTGGCTTCCCCCACTAACCTAAGTTTTAATGCCCGCAATAAAGGAATGTAATTTAAAATTTTACCCTCGAAATGGTGTCGATAGGTCATGGTTATAAATCGATCGGAAGTAAACTCAAAATTATCCATGAGGTTGTAGGTAAAACGTGTGTAAAAAGGTGTTTCGTTGCCCCAGTGGTTTCGTAAAATCGGGTACGGCACATTGCCAAACACATATTCCCCTTCGAGTTTAAAAAAAGAGGTGCCAAGCTCACCCATTTTAATTTTTTTAATAAACTCAAGCCCAATTTTTTGGTATTGCAGATCAGCATCTATTAAGGGCATTCCTGCAGTAAGATTTAACCTAACAACCGGAAACCGACCAATGCCTCCGCTTACTCTATCGTTATCATCTATAAGGTATTTACGGTCTTTAGCCCACTCAATTTGCAGCCGTGCTTCGGTCGTTGTAATGTTAGTTTTGGTCACATCTTTTTTAGCCACATCTTGGTAATAGCTAAATTCAAAAAGAGGGTCTAACTTATCGTATCGCAAGGTTAATCGTGTGTTTACATCACGTATTAATTGGTTATTGAGTGTAAACTGAATTTTTCGATGGTCGAAAGGCCTGCGAATTGTTCCCAATCGGTTAAATGCATAAAATGCTCCCTCATCGTTAATATCGCGATAGGTAAAGTAAACAGGGTCGATGTCGTACCTGATTTCTGCACCTAGTTTAACCCAAGGTTTGCGAGATAGCACGTAGTCAACGCCTGCTTTGTATTTCCATCTTTCGTCTTTAAAACCATACCCAATAAGGCCTTTGAATATCCATTTTTTACTAAACTGAAAAGTTGTTTCTCCCCCAAATCCTAGCCGAAGCCCCTCAATATCATTAAAAGATAAGAATAAAGGATATGGCCCCACTCTAAATTTATTAAACCGATAATAGCCACTGTAAGCAAATTTGGCCATATCAATATAGGTTTTAATCGAAGGAATTTTCTTTAGCGTATCCACCATCTGATACACATTTATTTCGCTTTTGGTGAGGCTTTCATGCCTATTATCGCTCCAATACAAATCATCACTCATCCGTACCTCTTCATCCATTTCTACTGGCAGTCGGTAAAATGATTCGTTGCGAGGTTGGTTAACAATAAAGTTTTTATTGGAGATATAAAATTTGGCTAGCAGCCCTGCTACTTCTTCAGTAGGCTGGGCAACATCAATAAGTACACGTGTTTTTGAAGGCAACCAAGGCCCTGCTTCAGATTTTACAAGCTCTTGCTTAATATTTATTTTTTCGATAAAGTTAAGGTTTGCTTTTTTGCCTACTGTTACATCAACTTGCTTTAAAGCATATTCGTTTTTTGTTATCCAAATAGTACCTTTAAAAGCTAGGTCATTTTTTCGCTTAGGTTCAAAATCGAGGCGGTATGTGTAATCATCCCCAATCATAAGGCTATCTATCAGGTAAAAATTATAAACCCCCTTCCATCCATTAGCCAAAGGCGACACAAACTCCTTTTCGATGATGGTCATATAATTTCGATAAAAATTATACTCTTGATAGGTGGAGCCTACTATTTGCGAAGTAAACGAGCCATCTGTTAAACCCAAGCCTGTTACTTTCGTTTTTATAATGTACTCGTGGCGCATATCAGGATTATTGCGCACGTAGTATTTTGAAATAGCTTCTGAGAAAAATATAGGTAAGATAGGCCTGCCATTTTCGCCTGCTATAATCTCTATGCTATCGAGTACATGTACAATTTTTTGAACCTGCTTGTTTTGTTTAAACTTTTCTGTAATATTATCTACATCAGCCTCAATTTTAGTATAGCTTTCGTATTCGTACGCTGATAAAGCCCGTTTATCATTTTGCTTCTTATTTTTTACTACCTTTCGCATGATGGCAAAGGCAGGGTTTTCTTCGGCCACAAAAACCACTTCTTCAAGATTTAAAATTTCTTCAACCAGCTGAAAATCTATTCGCTGTTCTTTGTCCTGTATAATGGGCAATGATTTTTGTTTATACCCGATATAACTGGCAACAACAGAATCTACTTTTTGCGTAGTTTCAATTTTAAATGTGCCATCAAACTGGGTGGTGATTCCGATGGTTGTGCCCTTAAAAATTACATTGGCAAAAGGTATAGGATCACCATTTTCAGCATCCTTAACTTTGCCATACACAATGGTTGTTTGGGCAAACCCAGTAATGCTTGTAAAAAGAGTGATGATAATATAATAGCTAAAAAATCTCAAGGGCTAGTATAAGTGTGAGTAATGCTTAAAGAATACAAAATAATATTAAATAAATATTAGAGGCAACCAATAAAAGTAATTAATGTTTGAGGACACCTCTATTAATTGTTTGTATCCTTTGGGTTATCCCGAGTGCTCGGGATGCCTTACATCTAAGCACTTTATTTCTAACAGAGGAAAAAATCAATTAATAGAGGTGTCCTTGGGTTTATGAAAACAAATAAAGATCTAAAAACGCCTTAATACGAGCAAAAAATTCGCGTATTCTTACATTACCTGAATCTTTTAGAGGTAACCTTCTGGTACTCATAACCTGCGCATTTAAATGAAAGTAATTGCTAATATACAACGCCCTATACCCGTGAAATTCTTGTGTGATAATGGTAATTTTTTTGAGCCCAAATTCTTTTTCTACATTTTTAATAGATTCTATGGTTCTAAAGCCCGCTGTATCCATCATTATCTTTTCTTTGGAAACCCCTAATTCAATAAGTGCTGTTTTCATCATAAGTGGCTCGTTATAATATTTGCTTCGGTTGTCGCCACTTACAATCACTTTATTAATTTTGCCATTTTTTAATAAGTTAGCCGTTGTTGACATCCTTTCAGCAAAAAAAATATTTTTACTTCCATTCCTGTTTTTATTGCTAGTGCCAAGTACCAAACCTACTTCATTATACGGCACATCATCAATAGAAGTAAATAGTTGGTTTTTGGTTGATACCACCATCCATACATTAATGGCAATCATTATTGCCAAAATGGCCGCAACTATTTTTTTTATTTTTTTCAAACCTTACTGTAAATTAAAGTACCTTCTTTGTTTAATCGACATTACCTATACGTAAAAACTCCCTTTCGAGTACGTCCGATCGGGCAATACTATTTTTATACCACTCCAAGGTAAGGCTATCTTTTTCATTATCAGAAAGTTGCCAACTTAAAGAAGATGAGCGCATTTTTTGGGTAAGTGCATACAAGCTAATAGCTGCACTTACCGAAATGTTTAAACTTTCGGTAAAGCCTACCATTGGAATATGCACCAAATCATCCATTTGAGAAATGGCATAGTCGCTTAATCCAGTTTCTTCTGTGCCAAATACTAAAGCCGTTTTGGTATCAATAGGCAATTCTGCAATTGATTTATGTGCAGGGTTAGGCGAAGTACCAACCAGTTTATAGCCTTTTGCTTTTAGTTGATTAAAGCAATTATTGCTATGTTCCGACTGCTCATATTTATACACCGAAATCCATTTTGAAGCTCCTCGCACTACATAAGGGTTAATATCATATTCGTTATCGCCCTCAATTACATGCACATCTTGTACGCCAAAACAATCGCAACTGCGAACTACCGCACTTGCATTACGCGCTTGGTAAATATTTTCGAGTACCACAGTTAGGTATCGAGTTCGTTTGCCCAACACCTTATTAATGAGTGCTTTCTTATGCTCGCTTACATAAGGTGCTAAAAATTTAGTAAACTCGCCAGTACTATTCATTGCTAAAAAAGTTCCAACGTAGTACCTACCTCGTAGTCGCCTCCACCCTCTTTTTTAGGGGGTTTGGGAGTGGGCTTTTTTTCTTGCTCTACTTTGGGTTTTTCTTCTATTGCGGTCTCCGTTTTTATAGGTTCTTGTTTCGTTGGTGTTTCTATCTTTGTTTTTGCTCCGAAAGTTGATTCTGAACCAGTTTCGGTTGAATTACCGTTTGATAATTCTTCTTTTTTTATTGGCTCTGCTTCTACTTCAGGCTCAATAAATACTACTTTTTTAACTTGATGTGCTGATAATCGATTACCTATGGCTTTCCATCCTTTTACATCTATAAGTTCTTTAGCAGTTAGCGTAATTGTTTCTTTTTCTTTGGTCTTTCCTTTTATCAAATCCATTTTAACCGCTGGGTTAGGATGAACAGATAGGGCAACTAACTTTGACCCTGTGGTTTCACTTATTAAACTATATTTTTTACCCGTAGTGTTGGTTTCGATTTGAAAACGCTTGATAAAATGATTTTTAGTTTTGCCTTCTTGGTGTACCAAGGTAACCACCAACTCATTTTCTAACTTGGTAATAATACTTATTTTATCTACTTCGTAATGGTTGGATAGTTCATAAGTAGTAAGCTCGCACTGTCCATCTTTATATAAAACAAGCACACGATCTTCTCCATCAAAATTACCTATAAGGTCTCCTCTCGTATCTTTATTGAGCCTACCCACGGATGCATCGTACCAAATATCAATGCCTGATAAGGTGGAAACCCCTTCCGACTTAAAGTCGATTCTGCGTATTGGATACTTGGTGAGAATATTACCACCTGCTCCACGGCCTTTAATTTCAATAGAAGAAAAATCGAAGTCAAACACCTTGGTTCTGGCAGAGCAACCCGAGGTAAGTTTTATGGTAACTAACTCAGCCTCACCGTTAGGGTTAGCACTCACATATAGCACTTTAGAACCTTTTTTGCCTTTGGTTAAGTCATACTCCTTATCGCGGGTAACTCCCAATACATTAAACCGTTTTACCATCGTTCTGCCAGAGCCTGCATCTATATAAATAAGATTATACACCATGCGTTCATCGTTTTTCTTCCAAACACCAACGTGCAAAATATCCTTGCCCATAAATATTTTTTCTGAAATTCGCGACACCATGCAAACACCATCTTTACGAATAACAATGATGTCATCTATATCGGAGCAATCGCTCACAAACTCATCTTTTTTAAGCCCATAACCAATAAAACCATCGGCACGGTTTACGTATAGCTTTTGGTTGTTTGCAACCACCGAAGTGGCTTTAATTTCATCAAATGTTTTAATTTCCGTTTTCCGCTCTCTCCCTTTGCCATATTTATCTAATAATTTGGTAAAATAAGCGGTGGAGTAATCTATGATATTTTCTAAATTATGAGCAACCTCTTTAAGCTCCTCTTCGAGCTTATTCATAAGCTCATCTGCTTTAAATGTATCGAATTTAGAAATACGCTTAATTTTAATTTCCGTTAGCCTTATAATATCATCTTCGGTTATTTTGCGGTAAAACTGAGGCTTAAAAGGAGTTAATCCCTCGTCAATAGTTTTAATTACAGCTTCCCATGTTTCACATTCTTCAATATTGCGATAAATCCTATTTTCGATAAATATTTTTTCGAGTGATGAAAAGAGGATTTTTTCGAGCAACTCAGCCCTCCTAATTTCAAGCTCTCTTCGCAATAATTCAACCGTTTGGTTGGTGTTTATTTTAAGAATTTCGTTTACCGACAAAAACATGGGTTTATCATCAACAATTACGCAGGCATTGGGCGAAATAGACACTTCGCAATCGGTAAAGGCATACAGGGCATCAATGGTAACATCTGGTGACATGCCAGGAGCTAAGCTCACGGCTATTTCAACATCCTTTGCGGTATTATCAATTACCTTTTTAATTTTGATTTTGCCCTTATCATTGGCCTTAATAATGGAGTCGATTATGGAGCTGGTAGTTGTGGCATAAGGAATATCTTTGATGATGATTTCTTTTTTATCAACTACTTCAATCTTAGCTCTAACCTTTACTTTTCCTCCACGCTCTCCTTGTTTATAATCGGCAATATCTATGGTGCCTCCAGTAAGAAAATCAGGATAAATTTTAGGGTTTTTTCCTTTTAGTATATCAATAGATGCTTTGATAAGCTCATTAAAATTATGAGGCATAATTTTGGTGGAAAGGCCTACCGCAATTCCATCTACCCCTTGGGTTAAGAGCAATGGAAATTTTACAGGTAGTGCAATAGGTTCTTTCTTACGGCCATCATACGAAAGTTGCCATTCGGTGGTTTGGCCATTAAAGGCTACATCCAGTGCAAATTTAGAAAGTCTTACCTCAATGTATCGAGCAGCAGCCGCTCTATCTCCTGTTCGTATATCGCCCCAGTTTCCCTGAGTTTCAAATAGTAATTCTTTTTGCCCCAAGTTAGTAATGGCATCACCAATGGCAGCATCGCCATGTGGGTGATATTGCATGGTGGTGCCAATTACATTGGCCACCTTATTAAATCGGCCATCATCCATCTCCTTCATAGCATGCATTATCCGCCTTTGCACAGGTTTTAGGCCATCGTCAATAGCAGGTACGGCTCTTTCTAAAATAACGTAAGAGGCATAATCGAGAAACCAGTTTTCGTACATGCCGGCTAAGGGCACAATGGTATGGGTTTCTTCATGTTGGCCGTTGGTTGATTGTTCTTCGCTCATTATATTTCTATCCAACCTCTTTAATTAAATGTTTTAAATCTTTTTTGCTTGGCAATACCGTTTTGTACTTGCTGGCAAAAATTTGTTTCTCATTCTCTGGTAATGTGTACTTTACTACCGCCTCATTTTTATCCTGACAAAGAATTATTCCAATGGTTTTATGTTCACTTTCCAATTTAATTTTTCTGTCGTAATAATTCACATACATCTGTATTTGTCCTAAGTCTTGATGCTTTAGCTCTCCAATTTTTAAATCGATAAGCACAAAGCAGTTCAAAATTCTGTTAAAGAAAACTAAATCGATGTAAAAATGTTTTCCTTCAAATGATATTCGTTTTTGTCGGGCAACAAATGTAAATCCGGTACCTAACTCAAGTAAGAACATCTCTAATTTATTAATGATAGCTTGCTCAAGTTCGTTTTCAGAATAAGATGTCTGTTCTGGCAAACCAATAAACTCAAGCACATACGGATCTTTAATGGCATCTTTTGCACTTTCAATTACTAACCCTTTTTTAGCTAGTTTTTTTACTTGTTTTTTATCTCTACTCAATGTAAGTCGGGTATATAAAGCCGAATTATATTGCCTTTTAAGCTCTCTTATGCTCCAATTATTTTTTGCAGCTTCAATTTCATAAAAGCTACGCTCATTTTCATCCTCCATTCGCATTAACGTTATATAATGCGACCAACTTAGTTTAAACGTAGTTTGCTCTAAATCTCTCCATCTGAAATGATTTTGGGTTTTGGTAATGGTTTTTTTAGAAATCCGAGACAGTGTTTCGGATTTTCCATACGTTCTATAAAACTTACGCATTTTCTCAAGATTATCTACCGAAAACCCCTTCCCAAATTCTTGAGTTAACACATTGGATAACTCTTTTAATAACCCTTTACCATAGCCAGCTCTCTTTTCTCCTCCCTGTTCCTCTTCAATAATCATTCTACCTATTTCGAAATAGGTATGCACCATTATTAAATTAACTTGTTGTACAACTTGCTGCCTTGCCGATTGAAGTAAACCAACTGCACGTTCAAGAAAATTTGAATTAAGGAGATTGCTTTTCATTAAAACAGATTGTCTATGTTATTTCTTCTTCCACAAAATCTTTTTCAACACGCAATTTATCAATGATAAATTTTTGCCTATCTGGAGTGTTTTTACCCATATAAAAGCTTAATAACTTTTCAATACTGGTGTCTTCACGCTGAATTACAGGGTCGAGCCGAATGCCATCGCCAATAAACTCGCCAAATTCATCGGGCGAAATTTCTCCTAATCCTTTAAAGCGTGTAATCTCTGGTTTTGAACCTAATTTTGCGATGGCTGCTTGTTTTTCAGTTTCATCGTAGCAGTAAATGGTTTGCTTTTTGTTACGCACTCTAAACAAGGGTGTATCCAATATAAACACATACCCATGTTTAATTAAATCTGGAAAAAATTGCAAAAAGAAGGTTAGTAGTAATAATCGAATGTGCATCCCATCTACATCGGCATCGGTGGCTACCACAATTTTGCGGTAACGCAAGCCTTCTATGCCATCTTCTATATTAAGGGCGTGCTGTAAGAGGTTAAACTCTTCGTTTTCATACACCACTTTCTTGGTAAGGCCATAGCAATTAAGTGGCTTACCTCTCAGGCTAAAAACCGCTTGTGTTTGCACGTTTCTTGATTTTGTAATGGAGCCACTTGCAGAGTCACCCTCAGTAATAAAAACCATCGATTCTTCTCTTAAATCTCCTTTTTTATCATTGAGATGGACTCTACAATCTCGTAATTTTTTATTATGCAAATTGGCTTTTTTAGCTCTGTCATTAGCTAATTTCTTAATGCCTGCAATCTCCTTACGCTCCCGCTCACTCTGCAAAATTCTTTTTTGAAGTGCCTCAGCAGTATCGGGGTTTGTATGTAAATAGTTATCGAGTTCTTTTTTAAGAAAATCATTTACAAAAGTTCGCATCGTAGGGCCATCGGGGGTCACATTTTGCGAGCCGAGTTTAGTTTTGGTTTGCGATTCAAAAACAGGCTCCTGCACTCTTACTGCTACAGAGGCTACAATACTTCCTCTTATATCAGCCGCATCGTATTCTTTTTTAAAAAAGTCGCGTACGGTACGCACAACCGCCTCTCTAAAAGCGGCCTGATGGGTGCCTCCCTGAGTGGTGTATTGCCCGTTTACAAATGAGTAATACTCCTCCCCGTATTGGTTTGTATGTGTAATGGCTACTTCAATATCTTCTCCTTTTAATTGGATAATTGGATACCGTAGCGCATCTTGTTGCACTTTGCGAGTGAGCAAATCCAATAAGCCATTTTCGGAAAAATATTTTTTGCCATTAAGGCTTATGGTAAGCCCCGAATTAAGAAAAACGTAATTCCAAATAAGGTCTTCAAGATAGCCCGGTATATAATGGTAGTTTTTAAAAACGTCATCATCGGGCTCAAATGCAACGAATGTGCCATTTCTTCCATTGCTTGGTTCCACTTTGGCATCTTTGGTTATTTCTCCCTTGGTAAACTCTGCTAATTTAGTTTCTCCATTACGGAAAGATTGCACCTTAAAATAATTGGAGAGTGCATTTACAGCCTTGGTTCCTACCCCATTAAGCCCTACCGATTTTTGAAAGGCGCCTGAATCATACTTACCACCCGTATTTATTTTAGAAACACAATCGACTACTTTACCTAATGGGATTCCTCGGCCATAGTCTCTAATTTCTACTCTTTGCTCCGATATTTTTACTTCGATGGTTTTGCCAAAGCCCATCATGTGCTCATCAATGCAGTTATCTATCACTTCTTTTACAAGCACATAAATACCATCATCTTGAGCCGACCCATCGCCTAGTTTACCAATGTACATACCGGGCCGCAACCTAATATGTTCTTTCCAATCTAACGATTTTATACTCCCTTCATCATAATTACTAACTTCTGCCATCGATATTATTTGGAATTTGTGTTTTTAAAAGTGATTATTCAATACAACAAACTAGTTCAACTTTATTAATTAAAGATTGAAAAAGTTTATTTGAGCCACTAATTAAGTGCTTTTTGTTAATATGCGCAACTACAAGTAGAGGGCAAAATAAGGAAAAACAGCACTTAACTATCTCGAAGCCTGCTAATTGGTTGTAATTAAAAAATAATTACTTTAAACATTTTTTTTTAACTTTGCTAAAGAAAAAAGGTAAGCAAGCAACCAAACTATAAATAAGCCTAAGCTTAAGTAGATAAATGGAGCAAACGAATCATAGTCAAAATTCTCTTGCCCATTAAGAATAGCCATAAACGTGAGTGCCACCGAAAAGAATATATTTACAATAATTGATAATGATAGTATATATCTGCTGCTTACTGCTGCTTGTTTTGTGACTGATTTTGCTAACAGGTTGGCCAGTACATAAAATAACAGGTTAGTAACTAATAATACGAGCAAACTTCCGTAAAAAAAATAATCTTTATCTACATACCGAGTTGGGCTTCCGTCATTATTAAGTAAAACCAATACTTGCTCGGGCAAGCCTGCATAGGCAATAAAAAATACGAGTGTCAACACTATGAGAGAAATAATTCGTAGTGCGTTTATAATCTTAAAAGTCATTTGCATTAAAATTTTAGAGTGCAAGTTTACCCAAAATTTAGATTAAGGACACCTCTATTAATTGAATAGAATTAAATACATTTGAAAAATTATTAATCAGGCTAAGGTTATAAACAAATTTTTGGATGGACGTTAACCCAATAGTATTATCAATACCCATATTTGCAGTGCTTATTATAATAGAGGTTATTATCCAATGGGTTAATAAACGTAAGTTATACAGGTTAAACGATGCGGTAACTAATATTAATTGTGGCATAACACAGCAAATTTCTGGTATATTTTTAAAACTATTTGCGCTTGGTATTTATCAATTTATTTTTGAGCATTGGGCCATTTGGCAAATACCTACCAACTGGTACACATTAATACTATTGTTTGTAGCCACAGACTTTGCCTATTATTGGGCACACCGTATGAGCCATGAAATAAATTTGTTTTGGAGTGCCCATGTAGTACATCACCAAAGCGAAGATTATAACCTATCTGTCGCTTTAAGGCAAAGCTCTTTTCAAACAATATGGACCTCTATTTTTTTCTTTCCGCTAGCAATCATTGGGTTTAACACCTTGGATTTTGCTTTAATGGCTGCTCTCACAACGCTCTACCAATTTTGGATACACACAGAACTGATTGGCAAACTCGGCTTTATCGAATATATATTTGTTACGCCATCGCACCACCGAGTGCATCATGGGCGCAACCCCAAGTATATTGATAAAAACCATGGGGGTACTTTTATTATATGGGACAAGTTATTTGGCACTTATCAAAAAGAAGAAGAGCAGCCTACTTATGGTGTAACCACACCCATAAACAGTTGGAACCCCGTATGGGCAAATTTTGTGCACTTTAAAGTTATGTGGAAAGAGATGAAGCGAATGCCTCGTTTTGCTGACAAAATAAACTATGTTTTTTATAAGCCCGGTTGGCTGCCTGCGAATCTTGGCGGTTATCGGCCTGCTCAGGCTGTAAATCGTACTACTTATGCAAAATATGAGACTGTTGTTTCGAAGAAAATTAATAGCTATGTGTTTTTTCAATTTTTATCCATACTAGCATTTACCACTTGGTTTTTGTTTAACCAAGCCCAACTAGCGCTATTGCTCAAAGCAGGTGCAGCTGTTTTAATAATGATTACGGCTATAACCGCAGGCGGCATGTTCGAAATGAAAAAATGGGTGCATTGGGCAGAAAAATTTCGGCTTATGGCTGTATTGGCAATAGGAGCGGCTCTTGGTTTTTTCGAAATGGCCAATATGTGGGTACTTATACTAGTAGCAAATTATTACATAATTTCTAAAATTTGGTTAACACTGGCTTTAAAAACTACTACTAATGAATAGGTATAATTGGGTTTTATTGATTCTTATATTTACGTCTTGTACAAATTTATTAACTATTGATGGGTTCGATAAAGAGGCATGGGCTCAAGACCAAGATGGGTGTAAAGGGCAACGGGCTGAGTTGGTAGATGTGCTTGTATTAAATAAAGACGTTCTTTTAGGAAAAGACCAAAGCCAAATTAAGGAATTACTTGGAAAGCCCGATATGCACGAAATTTACAGAAGGGCTCAACGCTTTTATGTTTATTCGATTGAACCAGGGGCAAGCTGCACTAAGCACGTTGCTAATAAAACTAACGCTAATTTAACGCTCCGATTTAATGCTTTAGGCAGAGTACACGAAGTAGTATATTATAAATAGCCCCTGTCCATAAAGTAAATGTTTTAAAAAATAACAAATAATAATATTCATTAATAACCTAAAAAAATGATAACACATATTGTATTTTTTAACGTAAAAACAGATTTAGATAAATCTAACATAGTAGCTGAGCTAAAAGCCAAGTTACTTGCTTTGAATAAAAGCGTTCCTTCACTAAAGCATTTAGAATTTGGGGTTGACTTTAGCCAGTCGGAATTGGCGTATGACTGTGCCCTGTACTCTACTTTTAATACCAAAGCGGATTTAGATGCTTACCAAGTGCATCCAGAACATGTAAAAGTAAAAGAATACATTGGGCAAGTTTGCGCTAACCGTGTCGTGGTGGATTATGAATTATAATAAGTTATTACGGAAGTTGGCAGCTACTTTAAAACTTACGGAGCCACCATCTGCATTAGTAAGCCGCAAAAATAAGCCCCAGCCGTGCCTAGAGTGTAACCCATTACAGCCAAAAGCACTCCAACCGGTGCTAACGAAGGATGAAAAGCTGCCGCCACCACGGGGGCAGACGCAGCACCGCCTACATTGGCTTGGCTACCAACAGCCACAAAAAAGAAAGGCGCTTTTATAACTTTGGCAACAACCAATAATACGGTTACATGAATAACCATCCATAAACCTCCTACCAAGAAAAACCCGGGGTTATCAAAAATGGCCAGCACATTCATTTTCATACCTATGGTGGCTACCAAAATATAAATCATTACACTGCCCATGCGCGATGCCCCTACTCCCTCTAACTCTTTAGCTTTTGTAAACGATAATATTAAGCCCACAATAGTGGCAGTAATTACAATCCAAAAGAATGTACTATTTAAGCTATAATCATTTAAAAATGGGTAGTTAGTTTCGATAAACGGAGCCACCATACCCGCCACAGCGTGCCCAATGGCGGCTGCAATAAAGCCTACGGTTAGTACTGTAATTACATCAGTTAAGTTCGGAATTTTAGCTATTCCTGCTCGATAGGCCTCTACCCTCTCTTTTACATGTTCAATGGCCGATGCATCTGCATTAAAAAATTTATCTACTTTGGCAGAGCGAGCCGCTCCAAACAGCAAAAAAGCCATCCAAATATTAGCTACAATTACATCTACTGCAATAGAGGTTGAGTATAAATCATTGCTCGGCTTAAACATTTCGTACATAGCCGCTTGGTTGGCTCCTCCACCAATCCAACTGCCGGCAATGGTGGTCATACCACGCCAAACCGCATCGGGTCCTACGCCACCTACTACATCGGGGGCAATAATGGATGTTAACAAAATCGCCAACGGCCCACCAATGATTATGCCCACCGTACCCGCCAAAAACATAATAATAGCTTTAAAGCCAAGCTTCTTAATTTCTTTCATATCTACACTAAGCGTAAGCAAGGCTAAACTGGCTGGCAACAGATACCGAGAGGCTACAAAATAAAGGTTGCTTTGCTCACCATCAATAATACCCATTGAGTTAAAAATGGAAGGAATAAAATAACAAAGTAATAATGCAGGTACATATTTATAAAATTTTACAAACACAGTTTTGGTACTGCTTGAAGTTTTGAATATCACCATTAAAATGGTCATTAGCAATCCAAAAACAATGGCATCATTGGTAATTAATGGGGCAGATTCGTGCATAGGTATTATAAGTTTGGGTGCAATAATATAATTTTGAGTCCACTCCGAAAACACTCAACCCCAAAAAAGTTTCTTTTGGCAATATTCCCATCTTTCTCAATTAGCTAATACTCAAGCATTACCGAATCTCGAAAAATGAAAATTTTATCCAAAACAACTCTTTTTGTGAAAATTGCCTGTTTTCGGAGCGGACTCAATTTTTAAGCGACTAAAGTATTGAGAATTCGTCTATAAACTACCCCTCCCAAATATGAATAGTGAAGACACAGCCCAAGACGGACAGGGTTAACCTATCGGGTTTATGGGTAATTTAGAATACCTAAAAACACCCCTTACCTAAGAGACTGTAAAGAAATAACTTGCACAGTGTTGTTATACAATTTCAATTCCACTTGTCTTAATCATTTGAACTAATGGCAAAGAGTTATCTTTAAATTTTTTTGTTCCAACTACAAAAGGTTCAATTTTCGTATTTATTTTTCGGGTTAGACTCCAAATTTTACCAACCGTGGCATCATCAGCTTCATCGTAGTTATTAGGCACAATCATAACATCAATATCACTAGTTTCAGAGGCTGTATCATTAGAATAGCTCCCAAATAAAAAAGCCCGATTTACTGAAATCCCTTCGGTATTTAAAAGTGCTATATATTTTTTTAATAATTTTATAACTTCTCTTGTAGCCATGTTAAAAGTTTTTCAGTTTTTATCAAATAATTTGTACACGTAGATTTAGATTTAGTCGGAATGTTAGGGTTATAGTCCGGATACCTCCCTTGCAGCTGATATTTCATTAAAATTCCGTTTACTAGTCTTATCTTACGACTCGCTTAAACCACTTGCATTTAAACCGCTATTTACATACTCTTCAACACTTCTTTCAACTCTGCCAACATCATAGCTGTTGCACCCCATACATGATGGTCATCAAAATCGAAATAAGGGGCGGTTAAAAAAATCCCTTGTTTAACTTCAATCCTTTTTTCTTTAACCAAGTCTGTATTTAATAATTGATTAATAGATATCTCCAATACATTAGCCACTTCGTGCGCATCTAACTTAAACTTTGGTGGGGCATCTAAATACCCCATAACAGGCCGTACATTAAAATTACTTACAATAATAAAAAGGTCGGTTAAGCGACCCATTACGTTAACTGATGTAGTAGGCACGCCTATTTCCTCCTCCGTTTCGCGCAAGGCGGTAGCTTCAACAGAAGCATCGGCTGGTTCTACTTTGCCCCCCGGAAAACTTATTTGCCCTGAATGCACACCATCGTACGTGTGGCGTTGGATAAGCGGAAAGTATATTTCTTCCTTTTTTTTATAGAGTAAAACCAAAACAGCTGCTTCGTTCGCTCCTTTTTTAATATCAATAGCAAACCTATCCTGCAACCAATCGGCTTTGGGCATCATTCGTTTTTGAGCCTTTTTACCCGGTAATTGCTGTTTTAATCGTTGTTTCAGTTTAGTAATAAGCGGAATCATATTGGAATTTTAAAAAAATAGTATATTTTTAGCGAAAGTTCGCATTATGCAAATATCTGCTCAAAACGTACGATTTATATTCGGCCTCAAATTAAAACAGCTTAGAGCAGAAAACAACTATTCACTCTCGCAATTATCGGCCTTAACCAATATTTCAAAATCTTACCTTAACGAGATTGAGAAAGGGAAGAAATACCCTAAGCCCGAAAAAATAGGATACCTTGCTAAAGCGCTAAACACAAGTTACGACAATTTAGTGTCGCTCCAGTTAGGCAAGCAGCTTGCACCAATTTCGGCCTTGGTAAAATCAGATGTGCTTAACGAACTTCCCTTAGATTTTTTTGGGCTCACAGCCAACGACCTTTTGGTGCTATTGGCCAATGCGCCCATTCAGTTTAGTGCCTTTGTAGATGCCATTATTCGCATAGGTAAAGAGCACGATTTTAAAGTGGAAAGCCTCTATTTTTCAGTATTGCGTTCTTTTCAAGAAATGAATAATAATTATTTTTATGAACTGGAAGCAGCCGCTAAAAAACTTAGAAAAGAGCTAATATTAGATGCAAAATTAACCCATATTAAAGAAAAACTGATCCAGTTATTAGTGACAGAATATAACTATGCAATTGATTTAGATGGGTTTAAGAATAAACCTGCCTTGGAAAACTTACGCTACTTATTAGTACCAGGCAGTTACCCCACTTTGTTAATTAATAAGAAGCTTTCTTTTACACAAATAATTTTTATTTTAAGCCGTGAGGTTAGTTTTAATACCTTAAAGGCAAAAAAACGCCCTCAAACTTCTTCGTGGATTGAGACGAAATCGTTTGAACACGTTTTAAACAATTTTAGGTCGTATTATATGGCCAGCGCTTTATTATTAGATGAACGCTCTTTTACCAAAGGCCTCGTTGATTTTACCAAAAAAACTATTTTTAAACCGCAAGAAGTGGTTACCCTCATAAAAGAAACTACTGTGAGTGCCGAAGCTTTTATGCTGCGAATAACCAACTTAGTGCCACGGTATTTTAGGTACTCCAACCTATTTTTTACCCGATACAACCATTCACTTAACAATAACACCTACACCTTAAGTAAAGCACTTAATGGAGCAGGCTTATCGCAAAGCAACACGAATCATTTTGAAGATAAGGCCTGCCAACGCTGGGTAGCGTTGGAAACGTTAAGTCGTTTTAAAAAAATACAGGAAGAAAAACCCGAGAATTCAACCATTTGCTCCATTCATAAAATTAGGTTTGAAAGCAGCAACAAGCAGTACTTAGTTATTTCGATGACCCACGCAGTACTGCCCGGCAACCACCTAAACTGTACTATTTCGGTAGGTTTTTTAATGGACAACCGGTTTATGGCACAAACCAAATTTGCCCACGACCCATCTATAAAAGAGCATACCGTAACTTACGAGTGGCTAAAAGGGCAAACCAATGTATATGATAGCATTTCGAACACGCCCATTTTAGCCAGAGAGCAAGAATTGGTTAGTCTTAGAAAAGAGATTCAAAACGCACTCAATTAGTTTAGAAGTAGCTATTCAGCCATTTAAAGCTACCTTATTTAGTGCCTGTCCATAAAGTCAATATTTTCAGAAATAACAAATACCAATACTCAAATAAATCTCAAAATACAATAATGAGCCTACTCCGAAAACACCCAAAACTATTATTTAGAATCATTATAGATAATATAGTCCAACAAAAGTTATTGGCTAGTTCAGGCTTGGTATGTACCTTTGGCATCATTAAAAAATCTTAAATATTTAAGCCTACATTATGAGTTGGATTATCAACACGTTAACCAGTACCATAGGACGCAAAGTTATTATGGCACTCACCGGGCTTTTCCTCATTTTATTTTTAGCAGTACATTTGGTGGGCAACTTGCAGTTACTTTACCACGATGGGGGAGAAGCATTCAACCTTTATACCCAGTTTATGGCACACAATCCATTAATTCAGATTGTATCCAAGGGTAATTTTTTCTTTATTTTTCTGCATATTTTTGTATCGCTTACGCTTTATGTACGAAATAAAAAAGCCAGGCCTATTGGCTACAAAGTGTCGGCAGGCAATTCCAATAGCACGTGGTCATCACGTAGTATGGCTTTGCTTGGCACGTTTATTTTGATATTTATTGGTTTACATCTGTATGGCTTTTGGTTTAACCTCAAATTTGGTGAAGTTGCCATGGTGACCATAGATGGCGTAAGTATGCATAACGCTTACGCTTTAGTTGCAGAATCCTATACAATACCAGGTGTGGTTGCATTTTATATTTTTTCAATGATTGTACTGGCCTTCCATTTATGGCACGGCTTTGCCAGTGCTTTTCAATCACTGGGGCTTAACCACCCAAAATACAACGGCATCATTAGTGGCATGGGTAAATTATACGCAGTTATAATTCCTGCCCTATTTGCGCTGATTCCTATTTATATGTACCTAAATAACGCTGGATAATTATGGCATTAGACTCTAAAGTTCCTGAAGGCCCATTGGCTGAAAAATGGACAAAACATAAATTTAATAGCAAGCTGGTTAATCCTGCTAATAAAAGAAAATACGACATCATTGTAGTAGGTACTGGTTTAGGTGGCGCATCTGCTGCGGCCTCTTTAGCCGAACTGGGCTATAATGTAAAAAACTTCTGCTATCAAGATAGCCCTCGTAGAGCACATAGTATTGCAGCTCAAGGCGGTATAAATGCTGCCAAAAATTACCAAAATGATGGTGATAGCGTTTATAGATTATTTTACGATACCATTAAAGGAGGTGATTACCGATCAAGAGAAGCCAATGTTTATAGGCTTGCAGAAGTAAGTAACGAAATAATTGACCAATGCGTAGCACAAGGAGTTCCTTTTGCACGAGAGTATGGTGGGCTGTTAGATAACCGATCGTTTGGTGGTGCGCAAGTATCACGTACTTTTTACGCCCGTGGTCAAACAGGGCAACAATTATTGCTTGGTGCTTACAGTGCTCTTAGCCGACAGATTGGTAAAGGAAAAGTGGAACTCCACGACCGAACCGAAATGCTCGACTTGGTAATGACCGATGGAAAAGCAAGTGGAATTATTACCCGTAATTTAATTACAGGCAAAATAGAATCACACTCTGCAAATGCGGTTGTACTTGCTACTGGGGGTTACGGCAATGTATTTTTCCTTTCTACCAATGCCATGGGTTCTAATACTACTGCTGCCTGGAGAGCACATAAAAAAGGAGCCAATTTTGCCAATCCTAGCTTTACACAAATTCACCCAACCTGTATTCCGGTTTCGGGCGAACACCAAAGCAAGCTTACACTTATGTCGGAAAGTTTGCGCAACGATGGGCGTATTTGGGTGCCTAAAAAAGCCATTCCAGGGCTAACTGCTGCCGATGCAGTAAAATTGCCCGAAAATGAAAGAGATTACTACTTAGAGCGTAGATACCCATCCTTTGGTAATTTAGTTCCCAGAGATGTGGCCTCACGAAATGCCAAAATGGTATGTGACGAAGGTCGTGGTGTTGGCTCTACCGGTCAAGCGGTATTCTTAGATTTTTCCGATGCCATCAACCGATTAGGCAAAGATGCCATTGTAGAGAAGTACGGTAATTTGTTTGATATGTATCAGCAAATTCAGGGTGATAACCCCTACGAAGTACCCATGATGATTTACCCTGCGGTACACTACACGATGGGTGGCCTTTGGGTTGACTACAACCTAATGACGAACATACCTGGGTTATACGCCATTGGCGAATGTAATTTTTCTGACCATGGCGCCAACCGATTGGGTGCTAGTGCCTTAATGCAAGGGTTAGCCGATGGCTATTTTGTATTGCCTTATACCATTGGCGATTATTTAGCCGATGCTGGATATGAAAAAGCAAGTACTGACTCTGCCGCTTTTAAGAATGCTGAAAAAGTCGTAAAAGAGAGAATTGATAAATTATTATCAATCAATGGCACTAAAACAGTAGATGATTTTCATAAAGAACTAGGCAAGGTAATGTGGAATAATGTAGGTATGGCTCGTACCGAAGCCAGTCTTAAAGAAGCAAAAGAGCAGATTAAAGCCATTCGGGAAGCATTTTGGAAAGATGTAAAAGTAGTTGGCACTAATGAAGAAATGAATCTGTCGTTAGAAAAAGCTAACCGTGTAGCCGATTTCTTGGAGCTTGCCGAGTTAATGGTTGACGATGCGCAAAATCGTAAAGAGTCGTGTGGCGGCCACTTTAGAGAAGAGTCTCAAACCGAAGAAGGCGAAGCACTGAGAATTGACGATGCCTATTCGTATGTAGCTGCTTGGCAGTATAATGGAGAAGGCAAGGAAGAAACCTTGAACAAAGAAGAACTTGTTTTTGAGAATGTTAAACTAACCCAGAGAAGCTATAAATAGTTAATAGAAATGAGTTAATGGTAAAACAATGTCTGATATAAGATCATTTGAAGATTTAGAGTGTTGGAAAATTGGAGTTGAAATAAGAAAACTTAGTATGCAAATAGTAAGGTCACTGCCACCCGAAGAAAAATATGATTTAGGAAGCCAATTAAAAAGAGCTGCACGGTCGATAACTGCAAACATTGCAGAAGGGTATGGCAGATTTCATTTTCAAGAAAACATTCAGTTCTGCAGAATTAGCAGGGGTTCTGCGTATGAAACCATTGATCATTTATTAGTTGCAACTGAAGAATCGTACATAACCCAATCAGAATTGGATAATGCAAAAGGGCTTATCAATACCTTCTTGAAAGTTCTTAACGGATATATTAAATATTTATCTAATGCGAAAAAGAACAACAACCATTAACCAATAACTTAGTAACCAATAACAATTAAGAAAATGAATCACAAACTAAATATATGGCGTCAAAAAAATGCCAACGATAAAGGGAAATTTTACACGTATGAAGTAAGTGGTGTATCGCCCGATCAGTCGTTTTTAGAAATGATTGACGAGTTAAACGATGACCTTACTCGTAAGGGGGAAGACCCTGTACACTTTGATCACGATTGCCGCGAAGGAATTTGTGGTGCTTGCAGCATGGTAATTAATGGCCACGCACACGGGCCAAAAGGGTTAATTACAACCTGTCAATTGCATATGCGTAGCTTTTCGGATGGTGAAGAAATTACCATCGAACCGTGGAGAGCCAAGCCTTTTCCTGTTATCAAAGATTTGGTGGTAGATAGAACCCCTATGGATAGAATTATTCAGGCAGGAGGTTATGTAAGCGTAAATACTGGTGGCACCCCCGATGCCAACGCAATTCCTATTGCCAAACATTTGGCCGATACAGCAATGGATGCAGCCCAATGTATTGGGTGCGGTGCTTGTGTGGCTACTTGTAAAAATGCCTCGGCCATGCTATTTACGGCTGCTAAAATTTCTCAACTCGCTGTATTGCCTCAAGGTAATGCCGAGCGGGCTAACCGAGCAGAAAAAATGATTGCCGTAATGGAAGAAGAAGGATTTGGTGGATGTACAAACACAGGTGCTTGCGAAGTAGAATGCCCCAAAGGCATAAGCCTAGAGCATATTGCTAGAGCTCACCGAGAGTATATGAGTGCTAAGTTTAGCTCACATAACGTGTAATACTTTTCAGCTCATACACTTGCCTCGCTATTTCTAATTCCTCATTTGTGGGTATTACCCAGATATCGATTGCTGAGTTTTTGGTGGATATTTTACGCTCTCCTCCTCTCACTTTGTTTAGCTCAATATCTAAATCAATGCCTAGGTGCGCTAATCCTGCTACTGACTTCGCACGAATAATAGCACTATTTTCGCCTACACCAGCGGTAAAAATAAGGGCATCCAGCGGTGCTTCAATAGCAGCTAAATAAGCTCCAATATACTTTTTTATACGGTACGTATAAACAGCCAATGCCAGTTGCGCTTCTTTATCACCTTTTGCTGCGCGCTCAGTAACACCACGCATATCATTATCATTGGCAAGCCCTTTAAGGCCACTTTCTTTATTAAGAATATTCTTAATATCATTTAGCTCGTAGCCTAAGGCTTCGTTCAAGTAAAAAATTACACCTGGGTCAATATCACCACTGCGCGTACCCATAACTAAACCTGGCAATGGAGTAAGACCTAAGGTAGTATCGATGCTTTTGCCATTTTTAATGGCTGCCATGCTGGCTCCGTTACCAAGATGAATGGTAATTAAATTTACTTTATCTAATGGCTTATTTACTAAACTAGCCGCTCGTTTAGTAATATACCGATGCGAGGTACCATGAAAGCCATAGACACGCACACCATTTTCAGTATAGAATTTGGAAGGAATCGCATAGCGATAAGCTTCCTCCGGAATAGATTGATGAAAGGCCGTATCAAACACCGCCACTTGTTTGGCCTTTGTAAAAATTTGTTCGGCCACCTCAATACCTATTAAATTAGCGGGGTTATGCAAAGGCGCTAGTGGAGACAATTCCTTAATTTTATCTTTTACTCTTTTTGTAATTTCTGTAGTACTCGAAAATGTTTCACCCCCATGAACAACCCTATGCCCTACCAACTCCACTTCGTTGGCAGAAGCCAATACGCCAAATTTAGCATCTATAAGTAAAGCGGCAATGCGTTCCATACCCACCGAATGGTTTCTAACAGCCTTTTCTTCAATATGTTTTACTTCTTTATTAGAGCATGGATAAATTTTATGGGTAAGTACACCTGCCTTTTCTCCAATGCGTTCTATCAACCCTGTGCATAGCACATCACCTGCTGGCATGGTAAAAAGTTGGTATTTAATGGAAGAGCTTCCTGTATTTATAACGAGTACTTTCATGGCTTAGTTAATGGTTATTAGGTTAATGGTTATTAGGTTAATGGTTATTAGGTTAATGGTTATTAGGTTAATGGTTATTAGGTTAATGGTTATTAGGTTAATGGTTATTAGGTTGGATAATTAATTGGCAATTACTATTAACAAATAATTCACTAACTAATAACTCGTTTTTATCATCCTTCCTGTGCCTGAATTGCCGTTATAATAACCGTATTTACAATATCTTCTACCAAGCAACCACGGCTTAAATCGTTTACGGGTTTATTGAGGCCTTGCAATACGGGGCCAATGGCAATAGCCCCTGTTTCGCGTTGCACTGCTTTGTAAGTGTTATTGCCTGTATTCAAATCAGGGAAAATTAATACGGAGGCTTCCCCCGCAACTTCTGACCCCGGCATTTTTTTCTTGCCTATTATTGCATCAACTGCCGCATCGTATTGAATGGGCCCTTCCACCTTAAATTGGGGAGCTTTCTCTTTAAATAGTTGGGTGGCACTTCTCACCTTCTCCACTTCCGCTCCTTTGCCCGAATCTCCAGAGGAGTAAGAAAGTAGTGCTACTTTAGGCTCAATGCCAAATCGTTGGGTGGTTTCTGCCGATGAAATGGCTATTTCAGCCAATTCTTCTGCAGTAGGGTTAGGGTTTACGGCACAATCGCCATAGGCCACCACCCGATCATCTAATAACATAAAAAATACAGAAGAAACTACTTTATAACCTGGTTTGGTTTTAATAAATTGCAAAGCAGGCCTGATGGTATGTTGGGTAGTATGTGCAGCCCCGGAAACCATTCCGTCTGCTTCGCCTTTATGCACCATCATAGTGCCAAAATAAGACACATCGTGCATTAAATCAGTAGCCATTTCTAACGAAACTCCTTTTGCTTTCCGCAATTCGAACAGTTCTTGGGCATATTCTTTGCTCTTATGAGTATCATCGGGGTCGATAATCGGTGTTTTATCAAAATCGATTATCAAGCCTAGCGTATTGGCTCGGTTCTTAATTTCTTCTACATTGCCCAAAACAATCATATCCACCACATCTTTTTTCTGCAGTATTTCAATAGCTTGTAGAATGCGATCGTCATTACCCTCAGGCAACACAATGCGTTTACGATTGCTGGCTGCTAATTTTTGCAATTGATAGACAAACATTTTAGGGGTCATACCTGCAGCCTGGGTGCTTACCACCCGCTCTTCAAATGCTTTTAAATCTACGTGCTTATCAAATAGCTCTAAAGCTATATTTATTTTACGATGGCTTGAGTTGGAAATAGACGATTTTATATTGCCTGCATTTACCGAAGTTTGAAACGTAAATTCTTTAACAGAAAGCACTGGGAAAATAGTAGGCAGACCTTCTAGTAACTTAAATACTTCTTTAGGAGGATTATAACCTCCTGTTAACACCATACCAGAAATACTTGGAAAATTTTGAGAACTATTGGCTTGCAAGGCTCCCATTAAAATATCGAGCCTGTCTCCGGGGGTGATGGCTACGCTTCCATCTTTCATCATTTTAAGGTAGTTATTTAGCTGCATAGCTACCGATTGAAACGAAGTGGCTAAATTATCTAATTTATCTTCTCCAAAAAGCACGTGAGCACCTAGCTGATCGGCAACCTCCTGCAGTGTTGGGCTACTTAGTATTGGGTCTGCAGGTATTACCGAATGAAACCCGGAAATGGTTGGTAATTGGGTTTTCATCTCTTGGAGTAATTCCTTTTTACGGTCTTCCATTACTCGATTAATA
>Ga0256839_1000571_pt1 | contig 47362 bp, 49 predicted proteins | sample 354166metaG_FD_185968 | JGI IMG/M metagenome (GOLD analysis project Ga0256839, IMG submission 185968) | Hydrothermal vent microbial communities from Mid Atlantic Ridge, Atlantic Ocean - 354-166 | ecosystem: Environmental > Aquatic > Marine > Hydrothermal vents | place: Atlantic Ocean: Mid... | reverse complement strand
ATTATTTTTAACAGTCGCTCCCAAGGGATAACTTGATTCATTTCATTGAGGAAACGTTCACGCTTCGTGGTGATTTTCTTTTTATCATAGGCTAGGCTGGCAAAGCTTTGTTGTTTCATTGAATAACTCCTTTCTTTGGATTATGCTATTTTCTCATGATCCTAGGACTTAATCAGGAATTCCTTAAGGGACTATTGAATTTCAATAGGTACTTAGTCCATGATAATTATCAATTAAATATGCTTTATTCTCTATTGCTATGCTTTGTTGCCAATGTATAAATTTGTAAAAGCTCTTCCTCACTAATATCTACAATTGAATCGATTTCGCTGAGTGCGTAGACAAAATCTTCATGCCTGATAGGTGCATAAATCCGTGTCTGTTCTGGGGTGGGTTCTTTTTTTGCCAAACTAGCAGGGTAGCTCCGCCAAGAGAATAAAGCATTAAAAGCAACGGCAACCACTAACATCACTAACGTGTTAATCAATACAGGTGTAATTACGTAAAGATAGCCCAAGTCATGAATTTGTGTGCTCCCAATAACGGCGGCTAATGCTGTGGCACCCCCGGGAGGATGAATACAATGTAAGTAATATTGTGCCCCTATCGCAAACCCAACACTTGCCGCCGCAGCGACATGGCTATCAGGAATTAGTTGAAAACACGCTACACCGATAACGGCAGAGACTATATGCCCGCCAAAAACATTCCACGGTTGAGAAAAGGTGGCTTTAGGTGCAGCGAATAAAAGTACTGCTGTGGCGCCCATGGATGGAATGATATAAATAGCATCTGTAACGCCCAGTGAAACCTCCGTTACTAAATAAATAAGATAAATGCTAATGATGCCGCCAGCAAAAGAAATAAACTTTTCTTTATGCGTTGTGACTTGTTGGTTCATACCAAGAAGGTGTATTAGTTCTGACTTTGTCATATGAGCACTCTCATTATGTTTTGATTATTTAACCACAAAGCTTGCTAGAATTAAAACATGTCTAGTTTCCAATCAAAATTTGACCCCGAAGTTTGGAGAGTCGTATCACAAATTAAAGCAGGTAGGCTCATGAGCTATGGTGAGGTTGCCCGTGCCGCGGGGTTTCCTCGTCATGCACGCATGGTGAGTAAGGCTATGAGCCGTGCAGATATGCCTTTGCCTTGGTTTCGTGTGGTTCGCTCAAACTATAGCTTGGGTTTTGAGAAAGGGACAGAGGCTTATAAACAGCAAAGTAAACGGTTAAGCGATGACGGGGTTGTTATTAAAAAAGGTAAAGCTATTCCTCTAGAAGTAAATAGTGATACGGACCTTGATGAATTATTGTGGCGCAATAGCTTTATATAAATAGAGAGACCACCGACTCATGCAAAGCTCTCATCAAATAATTCGCTTTTAAGAGTCCAGTTTTGATTGGTAATTTAAAAGTGCCAATAACGACTCCTTAATAATAAAAATTGTTCTTCCATTTGCCTAACAGAGTATTGTTAGGCTTTTTTATGCAAAAAAAAACCTCTAATAAATTAGAGGCTCAGTGAAAAATTTGGATGGAGACCTTTACATGAGTCGGTGGCGAAAGAAAAATCGAATTTCAGCCATTTTTACTTATCAACCAAGTCGTGAAAAGGTCTCAGATTATTTGCCCAGTAATATTTTAGCATCAGCAGCACTTAAATTAGCTAACTTTAATGAAGAGCTATTATTTGCTGGTGGTTGAGTAAGTTGCTTAGTTCTGGGTGTTCTATTCGTCCCTAAGCGATTCGATGCATCTAACAATTGCGCATAGCTCATTTGATTTCGTCTTGATATATTACGAGGCGAAGCACGTTTAGTAAACGTAGCGCGTGGAATATTCCCCATGTTACGAGGCGTGTAACGGTAATGCCCTGTTATCCGAAATCTAAATAAAATATCTTCCATTTGCGGGCCGTCTGCGATGTTATGTACAATCATCATGCGCCGTGGGTCAGCCCTACTAGGTTTATTGACGACAATACCAATATGTGGGAATGACGGTCCGACCATCCAAGTAACTAAATCTCCTGGCTTGTAATCACTCGGGTTACGTGTAATGGGTAGTGCGGCACCACGACGTGCAAAAAACTTGCGTAAATTGACCACACGACGGTGATCAATGTTTGTGTCCGGTGATTTTAACTTCCATTTACTTAAATTTGGATAGTTATAAAAAGCAGCGCTCATATCTTGATGTACTTGCTGCTGAAGGTCGATACCTAACTTACGGTATGAACGAATAACCACGTCAGTACAGACACCCATATTGGCAGGAACATCACCCCAAGGGTAGCCAATTTTCACGTAAGAACCATCATATCTAACACGAGATTTAAGACGACCTAATGCTGCATTATTTAGTTTATTTAAGAATGGGCTCGGTGCAGAGATTCTAGCAACCGGGCGACGGTAACGATTAGCGGTGCGTTGCTTGTTATTGGCGACAACCTTTCTTCGTGGTGAGCGCTTTTCATAAACAACAGGACGAAACTTGTTTGCTGCTTGTTTTTTTACGGTAACGGCTTTACGTTGCGTATATTTTACAATCGGTTTCTGAGTTGTTTTTGCAACACCTTGTTGCGGCTTATTAACAGAGCAAGCTGTCATGCCTATTGATAATAAGCTCACTGATACTACAAGTGGCGATAATGAAATTATTTTTTTTAACACGGAAGTGTTTCCCCTATAACTTTTATTCAATATTTTATTTTTTCTGTAATTTAGCATAAGTATGCTGAGCATCAGCTGAACCGATCATTATTATTCAAAAGTTTTTTTAAAACAAGGCTTACCGCAACAAACCCAAAGCTACTTGTTACCATTACCGATGAACCCAACCCCCCCCCGCAGCTTAAGTTTTTCCCTACGGGTGCTGTTTTAGAGCGCTTAAGGTGTTCTGTTGAATAGACACAAGGCACTGAAAAACGTCTTTTAATGTTTTTACTAAAGCCGTAATTTTGCCGTAACAACTTACGTGTTTTTGAAAGTAGAGGGTCGTGTTCCGTTCGACTTAAATCCGCAATTTTTATTAACGTGTGGTCTAGCTTCCCACCCGCGCCACCTACAGTAACAACTTTTACTTTTTGGCGTTTGCACCATGCGATTAAAGCCGCCTTCACCCGCGAGTTATCAATGCAATCAATCACAAAATCAGCACTAGTATCAATTATTTCTGCTAGATTATCTTCACGTGCGAAATTATCAATTAAATGAACCTCGCATTGTGGGTTAATATCATTGACGCGTTCGGCCATAACATCAATTTTATTTTTACCGATAGTGCTAGATAGTGCGGGTAGCTGACGATTTATATTAGACTCTGAAACAACATCCATATCGATTAGGGTCAACTTCCCTACCGCGTTTCTAGCGAGAGCCTCGACTACCCAAGAGCCCACACCGCCAATGCCAATGACGAGGACATGTGCTTGCATAAAACAATCTATAGCCGTTTCACCATATAGGTTCTCTACCCCTCTGAAGCGACGTTTTAAATCAATCTTTTTATTGTCTGTTTTATGCAAAACAAAGTTCCTTTTGGTGCTTTACCGATTTCAGTTAGGTAAGTATGATGCCTTAGTAGTAGATGAAAGGGGACTAAAATGATTGATTCAAAGCCACAAACAAAACCAAACACGAGCAATACTATAAATCATAATGCGTTAAAACATTTAATTGAAGCACATTCAGTGAAAGTAGCGACCGCAGTAGCTGAAGGTGACACATGGATATTGACAGTTGTAGCGGGTGATATTAAAAAAACCGTAATGGCAAAAAATAGTGGTAAAGCACGCATTTGGCGAAAGTTAGAAACACTTACAAAATACTTAAAAGGCTTAGGCTTGGATCATTTTATAATTGATGCGACAAACTTTGACCCTTCGCTAAAAAGCTTACAACGCCCTGATAGCGCCGCTATTTTAAAGCGTACCCATCAAGTGCATAAAACACAACGTATAAAAAACCCACAGATTGAAGATGTTTTAAATGTTGAGCCGCAGCCGCAGGGTGCCTCAATAACTGCAGCGCTCACAAGCAATAGATTAATTGCAGGTAGAAAACCCTTGTCGGATGAGGTTAAAGAACGCTGGGAAGAGCGTAGGGCAAAGATTTTAAAGCAGGAAAACCCTCGGGCTAAGTAGTGGGTGGTTTCGCCTTTAAAATAAAGTCTAAGGTAGGTTGCGGCTCATTGTAGTCAAGTGGCACTAATTGAGTATGCCCATCTCTTTCTAAAAACATACTAGGGAAGCCCTGCGCACCAATTGATTGTGAGAACTGTATTTCTTTTTGCAATTCGTTTTGTGTGCTTTGAGCTTTTAAGGCTTCGCTAAACTGATCCTTATCAAGGCCTAACTTACCCGCCAGTAAAATTAATGTGTCGTCATTGGACGGATTTTGAGCTTGTAAATAATAGGCTTTCTGAATGCTCTCTATTATAACAAGCTCTAGATCAGCCTGTTGTTTGCGTACCGCAATGACGGCTCGGCAAGCAGGATAAGTAGAGCGCCTCGGCTCACATTGCTGCCAGAAATCAAAGTTAAATTCAGTATTGGGGATGTGTTGCTGAATCTTACGCCAGTAGCCTGCAATATCTTGTTGCATCGCTAGTGGCATAGGCTCGTCACTATCAGGGGCCAAGCCACCAAGGATGTATTTTACACGGATATTACTCGGCAATTTTTGGCGAATCAACTGCCACACTGGGCGAAAACCCCAGCACCAACTACACATCGGGTCATGAATATAATAAAGTGTTGATGGCTTATTTTTCTTCATTGAAAACGTTCCGCCTAATTTTTAAAACTCACAACGACTAACAATTCGTTGAACACTCGCTTTAGGATCAATTTCATTAACCCATTGCGTAACAGGTGCGCCATTACTTCCTAGTTCACCATAGTCGATCCAATAGACCTCTTTGGGCTTTCGTTGTTCGGTATATTTTGCATCAAAGCCCATATAACGGATGTATTCTGCATGCCGACGGGCTTTGTCTAAATCATCAAAAGAGCCAAGCGAAATAGCATTTTTATAGGGGCCACTTTCTATAATATTATAGTCTTTCACTTCATTCTCGACTAACTTCTTAATGGCACTTTCAGCTTCTTTTCTCGTTGGGAATGCTTGTAAATACACGGGAAAGTTGAGTGTTATCATGGTTTGTTGCGCACGGATATTACTGAGTAAGCCTGAATTGTTAATCTCACTGCTAACGAGTTCAGCTGTCTTTTTTGTATTAAAGGGACCTAAGGTATAACAACGATTCTTTAAATCTCGATTGGTGATTTTATCTGGCGGAAGTAAAACTAAGGGTGGTACTCCCTCCATTGTTCTGGGTGGAGCAACATACTTATCACTAAAGATTAGTGACCAAACTAAATAAAAGGCATTGAGCGCGAGTAATAATAGAATCAGGTTTTGCATGGGCTTATTTTAGCGGTGTGATGTGGGTATTACCAGCAATCACTTTTAAACCCAGCATGACCAAGCTTTCGTCAAAGGCGTAGGATGATTGCAAATAAGGTTGGAGTATTTTGGTATTACCACCACACACGATTTTTATAGTCTTCGTAGCATTTTTCAATTCTTTTTCCATGGATTGGCTCACAGAGTCTATTGCGCCCGCTAAACCTAATATAGATGCGCTTTGAATCGCTTGGCTGGTGTTTTTGGCGAATAACTCTGGTTTAGAGCGTACTTTATTACTGCCCCAAAGTGGAAGCTGTTGGGTACTTTTTAATAAACTATCCGTACACAAATCAACCCCGGGAAAAATCAAACCACCCCAATGTTTACCTGTAGCATCAAGTGCATCAATGGTGGTAGCAGTACCGGAATCTATAATAATAAAAGCATGATCTTTTGGATAAATATGTTTTGCGCCAATCATGGCTACAAACCGATCGGCACCTAGTTTAGAGGGATCATCATAACCATTTAAGATGCCTGCGAGTTCCTTTTGGGAGATAACGTTATGGAATTGAAGCTTATTAAGAAAGCAACTGCTTTGCACCTGTTTAATTAAATCATCGCCTAAAACAGAGACGATAAAAACCGCCTCAATTTCATTTGCACATTGATTAATAATTTGATCAATACACTGCTGAGGTGGTTTATCATTATAGTTACAACGCTGCTGTTCGTTTAAGTTGTTATCTTTTAACAAGCACCATTTCGCGCTTGAATTACCAGCATCAATTAAGAGTAATGTCTTCATTGCTTGTAAGGTGACTTATTGAGCGGCTTGCTTAATCGAATATCCGCGGATGAGTAGAAACGGAGTTGATTATCTTGCTCTAATAAACCCAGTTGCCCTTGTTGATCAAGTCCTGCAACTATGGCTGTTATTTGTTTCTTTTTATGCTGAAAAGTGACTGATCTGTTTTTTAAAACATCCCACTTATCCCAGTCACGCTTGAAGTCGCCAAAAGCAAGAGACGTAAATTTATCTAAATGTGACTGTAACTGTCTAATCATCGCTATAAGCAGTTTGGTTCGATTTATTTGAGTCGATTGTTTTAATATTGTCTGTTTTGCTAAAGCCTCTGATAAGCAGGTGATGTGTTGATCAATTTTGCTGGCTTCAGCTTCTGGCATAGTAACATTTAAACCAATGCCAATAATAACGGTATTCGATGGACTTATATTTTCGATTAAAATCCCGCCCATTTTTTTTTGTTGCCAATAAATATCATTGGGCCATTTTATGCCGTGATTTTGCAAGCCAATATCAGCCAACGCTTCAGCTACCGCTATGCCTACGCTCAAACCCAATAAAGAAAAGTGCTCTATTTGTTGAATGGGCGCATCAAAGCAGCACTTTAACGAAAAATAAATATTTCCTGTAGCGGGAGAAACCCACTGGTTACCACGTCTACCACGCCCTGCGGTTTGCTCGTTACTAATACAAACATCCCCGCATTGCCCATTTTTTTGTAACCAACTGTTGGTCGAATCAAGACGCTTGAAATGAGTTATCTTTCCACCAGACAAAGCAGAAGCTGCGACCTCATCGCAGTCTATAGGCATCGATAAATATTTAGTCGGGTGGTGTGGCATGTTTTCTGGTGCTTGAATTAACAAATTTAAAGGCAATCATAGCACCAATAAAAGCAAGTGCGGAAGACAGTAAAAACGTCCCTGTTGAGCCTAGTGAACCCCAAGTATAACCACTGAGTAAGCTGCCCAAAGAGCCGCCCAAACCAAAACTAATCCCAGCATAAAGCGCCTGCCCGCGCATTTGTAAACGCCCCGGAAAGAGGTCATGAATTAAGTAAATAGAAGCAGCATGAAAAAGCCCAAAACTAGCAGCATGTAATAGTTGGGAAAAAATTAGAATTGGTAAATTTTCAACCCAGAAGGCTAATAATATCCAACGAATTGCGGTTAATAGTAAGGCAACAGCAAATAACCAAGAAGCCTGATAACGGTATAATAAGCGGTGCATCACTAAAAACAAAGCAACTTCAGCTATTACACCTATTGCCCACATCCAGCCCGTCATGCTTCTGCTGTAGCCGTTCTCCTCTAAATAAATACTAAAAAAGGTGTAATAAGCCCCGTGGCTAATCGCTTGAAAAGCACAAGCGATTAATAAACCAACCACAACAGGATTTTTTATTACAGAGGAAATACTAATAGGGCTTTGTAAGGAAGTATTATGCTTTTTCTCGCGAATAAACAAAGTACTTATCGTATTCGCAAGCAATAAACCTAAAATAATAAAAGGCAACTTTGAAATCTCACTATCAGCAATTAAGGGAGGTAAACCCGCAACCAAAATAATAAAACCGATAGAACCCCAAAGCCGAATTAAACTGTAATGATGGGTGTCACCTTCTAGATGATTTAAGGTTAGCGCCTCAAACAGAGGTAGTGTTGCATTCCACGCAAAGCCAAAAATCATCATCACCAATACCAGCCACCAATAGCTATGGGCTACAAAAACGCCACTAAAGGTAATGACAGACAGTAGCAACGCGGTCTGGATGATAAACAAACTTTTTTGAAAGTGATCCGATATCCAGCCTAAAAAATAAGGAGCAACAATTTTACTCGCCATTACAATCGCCATTAGCTCGCCAATTTCAGCGGGACTAAACTGTAATGATTGAAGGTAAATTGACCAATAAGGCACAAATGCGCCCAAAGTGGCAAAGAAGAAAAAATAAAAGGATGCTAGCCGCGGATAGAGGAAGGTCTGCTTATTTTCCTTGGGCTGCTCCGAGTGGTTCATGAACGGATAATTTTTATTGGGTAATGGGCGATGGGCTCTCTTTGCTAAAAGTCTTAGCCCACCACAATCGTAAACGTAAGCCCCAACTACTGGTCAACCCAACTTCGCTAAATCGGATGTTGCCGTTACCATCAATAATTAAGCTGGTCGGCACGCCTTTTACGCCATAACTATCTGCTAATCGGCTGTCTGCATCGACAATAGTCGGCCAGCTTTCAATACCTTGTTTTCGCATGTGTTTAAGCACTTCGGCTTTATCCCCTGATTGATACGCAACGGTAAGAACTTGGTAATCTTTCGTAAGGTCAGTGATTGTTCCTTCTTCGAGTTTACAAAATGGACACCACTCTGCCCAAAAATGGAGGAGTAAAGGCTTGCCACGATAATCTTCTAAATTGACGGTTTTACCGTCAATAAAAACACTTTGAAAAGGCGGGGCAACACCGCTGACCATATCCTTTTGTTGCCAAGCGCGGATGCCAAAAACAAAGGCGGCGATAACTAATATTTCAAGAAGAAATCGTAGCCAGCGTCTTTTCTTCGGCTTTTTTGAGGTCGAAGTAGGAGTGTTTTTGTTATCTGTCATGATGGATAATTTAGTTTTGAAAGAAAGGCAACCATAGCAAAATCTTGAGACTGTGATGAACTTTTTTATATTAAGACCTCAGCATAACGCGTGAAACGATAATAAAGGCTATAAGTTTTCTGACCTTTCACGAGAAATTATAATGAAGCTTGTACTCAAATTCGTTAGAATACGCTCCATGCACCTGTAGCTCAGCTGGATAGAGTGTTGGCCTCCGAAGCCAAAGGTCGCGCGTTCGAATCGCGCCAGGTGCGCCATTTCTAATATAAATTGAGGCTTTTGTACGACTCGGATGACGGGTAAAAATGACTGAAATATCACTACTTTTTGTTAAAATACTTGCTTATAACTTGTTATTAGCTTCATTTTTTCGCCCAATCAGTGAAATTTCACCGGTTTTTCTTTCGCCACCAACTCGAGCAAGGGCCTCAAATTGATATTCTTTCTTTGCAAGGCTAATACTCACCATGAGTTCCCCAAAACATAGCTCAAACAACGTCACACAAAGTCACGTTGAGAATAAATTAATATCTATTTACCAAGCCAGTATAGACGCTGGAGAGCTAGAACGAGACCCTCATCAGAAAGTAGTCATTTTAGCACTGCAAGAAACTTATGATGACTTGTTAGCATCAGGGTCTTCAAGCCCATTATCATCATTTTCGCAAACCTCATTCAAAGATTTCTTTTTTAAAAAAACATCAAGTACAATCCCACCAATAACCAATAAGGGTCTTTATATCTGGGGTGGCGTGGGTCGTGGTAAAACACATTTGGTTGATCTTTTTTATAAAAATATTCCTATAAAAAGAAAAATGCGTTTGCACTTTCATCGTTTTATGCACTTGGTTCATGAGGAGCTAGATCAGCAGGGTAGTGTGGTTGATCCATTAAAAATGATTGCTAAAAACTTTTCTGAAAAAACCAGATTATTGGTTTTAGATGAAATACACGTCACTGATATTACCGATGCAATGTTACTGGGTAAATTATTTGAGCACCTTTTTAGCTATGGCGTGATGCTGGTGACTACCTCGAATAACCCACCTGATGAGCTTTATAAGAATGGCTTACAGCGAGAGAGGTTTAAGCCTGCTATTGCCCTATTAAAGCAGCATACAAAGGTAATCGAAATGAGCGGTAAATTAGATTACCGCTTACAACGATTAACACAAGACGACTTGTATTGCGTGGTGGATGGTGCTCAGGCAAAGCAATTTTTGCTAAAACGCTTTAATGAACTTGCTGCGATAAATTTACATAAAGACAGACAAGATATTATAATTAATGGGCGGCGAATCCCCATCGAAATGTGGGCTGATGGTGTTGTATGGTTTAGCTTTGAACAGCTTTGTAACTCACCCCGTTCAACATCTGATTATTCGCAAATAGCCAAAATTTACCACACGATATTAATTTCTGATATTCCGATTATGGATAGCAGCATAGATGATGCAGCACGTCGCTTTACCAATATGGTTGACATTTTCTACGATTTACAGGTAAATTTAATCGTAACAGTACAAGCAGAACCTGAAAAACTCTACATTTCCAGTAAATTAAAAGAGCCGTTTAAGCGTACTATAAGCAGGCTTAGAGAGATGCAAACTAAAGAATATTTAGAAGCGCGTCATCTTCCGTAGCAAGTATTCTAAATTGGTACTATGATCTAATTGATTCGTACACATTTAGGTAAAATTTCATCATGTCATGGGATGATAAGCGACCAATGTCGCCACACTTACAGGTTTATAAACTACCGCTCACCGCAAAACTTTCAATAGTACACCGTGGCACTGGTACGGCTTTATTTATTGGTTTGATTTTAATGGTTTGGGTGCTCGCTGCAGCTGCTGCGGGTGAGGAAAGTTGGCAGAGTATGCATGGCTTCCTCTCTAGCTGGTTCGGCAAGTTGGTTTTATTCGGCTTTACCTTTTCACTTTATTTTCATCTCTGTAACGGTATTCGGCATTTATTCTGGGATATGGGTAAAGGTCTTGAGCTTGAATATGCACACAAATCGGGCATAGCTGTGATTGTAGCTTCGGTTATTTTAACCGTGTTGACTTGGCTTATTGCGTAGGACAAATAGTATAATGAAAAATACTCGCGTAACAGCAGAAGCCTCCAACCATTTTTTAATGCAACGCCTTACCGCTTTGGTTTTAATTCCTCTGCTTATTTGGTTTTGTTTTAGTATCGCTTTACTGCCCCAAATGACTTATGAGGTGTTGATCAGTTGGCTGATGTCTCCGTTTAACTTTGTGATGATGCTACTCACGCTCATTATTTCATTTAAACATGCTCATTTGGGAATGCAGGTAATTTTTGAAGATTATATCTCCAATCTAAAGCGTCGTAACTCTGCCATTATCGCGGTTAAAATACTAAGTTATCTATCAATGGCTATCGGCATTCTATCGCTTTTAAAAATAACTATGGGCGGGCAATAATATGTCAATGACAGACTATGAAATTATCAATCACGAGCATGATGTCGTTATCGTCGGTGCAGGGGGCGCAGGCTTGCGCGCAACCTTAGGCATGGCAAGTGCCGGTTTAAGCACCGCTTGTTTGACCAAAGTATTTCCTACTCGCAGCCATACCGTCGCAGCACAGGGCGGTATGTCGGCAGCGCTGGCAAATATGGGTGAAGACAGCTGGCAATGGCATATGTATGACACGGTAAAAGGCTCGGATTGGCTGGGCGATCAAGATGCGATTGAATATATGTGTCGTGAGGCTGTACCTGCGGTGATTGAGTTGGAGCATTATGGCGTACCTTTTTCACGCACTGATGATGGTAAGATATATCAGCGGCCCTTTGGTGGCATGACAACTAACTTTGGTGAGGGCGTAGCACAGCGTACTTGTGCGGCGGCTGACCGAACTGGACACGCCATTTTGCATACGCTTTATCAACAGTCTTTAAAGCATAAAGCCGAATTTTATATTGAGTATTTTGTAACCGACTTGATTATGGAAGAGGGCGTTTGCCGAGGTGTCATGGCATGGGATTTAACCACTGGAGATTTGCACTGCTTCCGCGGGCATCAAGTGGTTCTTGCTACTGGCGGTAGTGGTCGAGCTTACTTTTCAGCAACTTCTGCACATACTTGTACAGGTGACGGTAGCGCGATGGTATTGCGAGCAGGTTTGCCTTTGCAAGATATGGAGTTTGTGCAGTTTCATCCCACAGGCGTTTACGGCGCGGGTGTTTTAATTACCGAAGGTGTGCGTGGCGAAGGTGGTTATTTAACTAACGCTGAAGGTGAGCGATTTATGGAGCGTTATGCGCCCAACGCAAAAGATCTTGCTTCACGGGATGTGGTATCGCGCGCCATGACGCTAGAGATTAACGAAGGACGCGGTGTTGGCCCAGATAAGGATCATATATTCTTAAACTTACAGCACCTTGGCCCAGAAGTGATTAATGAGCGCCTACCTGGTATTGCCGAAAGTGCGCGCATATTCTCAGGGGTTGATGTTAGTAAAGACCCAATTCCTGTGTTACCCACTGTGCATTACAATATGGGCGGCATCCCCACCAATTATAAAGGTGAGGTGGTAACCCTTGATGGTGATGACCCCGACAAAACAGTACCGGGGTTAATGGCAATTGGTGAATGTGCCTGTGTTTCAGTACATGGGGCGAACCGTTTAGGCTCAAATTCTTTATTGGATATAATCGTTTTTGGCCGCGCCGCTGCAATTCGCGCCGCAGAATTAATTAAACCCAATACACCACACAAAGTGTTATCCAACGATATTTTTGATGCCTTATTGGCGCGCTTTGACAAAACACGCTATGCCGATGGCGGGACTCCAACGGGGCAAATAAGGGATGAAATGCAACGTACGATGCAAAAATATGCGGCAGTTTTTCGCACCGGAGAAACCCTGAAACAAGGTGTTAAAGAAATGCAAAAAATCTTTGATAGCTTTGCTGATGTGAAGGTTAAAGATCGCGGTATGCAATGGAATACCGACTTACTTGAGACCTTAGAGCTAGAGAATTTATTAGCACAGGCACAAACCATTATCGCTGGCGCACTCAATCGTGAAGAAAGCCGAGGTGGTCATGCGCGAGAGGATTTCCCTGATCGGGACGATGATCAATGGATGAAGCATACCCTCGCTTGGGTTAATGATAAAGGCACCGTCAAATTTGGTTATAGACCCGTACACATGTACACCTTGACGGATGAGTGTGAAGTCATCCCGCCCAAGAAACGTGTTTACTAAATTTAGGTTAGATTAAATTACTTATGGCTGAATTCAAATTACCCGCGAACTCTATTGTTAAAATTGGTAAAACCTTTTCTGCGCCTAAGGGTGGTGATAAAGAACAGGCAAAAAATACCCGTAAATTCATTATTTATCGCTACGACCCTGCCATTGATGAAAACCCTCGAACCGATACCTTTGAGCTTGATTTAGATAACTGTGGGCCAATGGTGCTGGATGCTTTATTAAAAATTAAAGATGAAATGGATTCAAGCGTTGCGCTACGTCGCTCTTGCCGCGAAGGTATTTGTGGCTCTTGTGCGATGAATATTGATGGTGGAAACACCCTAGCTTGTACTAAATCAATTGCCGATATAAAAGGCGATGTTAAAATTTATCCTTTGCCGCATCAACCTGTGATTAAAGATTTAGTTTCTGACTTGACTCATTTTTATGAACAATACGCATCTGTTGAACCATGGATGAAAAACGATACAGAAATAGCGCCTGATAAAGAACGACTTCAAACGAAACAAGACCGTGAAAAGCTGGATGGGCTTTATGAATGTATTCTCTGCGCGTGTTGCTCCACCAGTTGTCCCAGTTACTGGTGGAACAGTGATCGCTACCTAGGCCCAGCCGCATTGTTAAATTCCTACCGCTGGATTGCAGATTCGCGTGATGAAGCCACAGAAAAACGTCTTGATGATTTAGAAGACCCTTTCAAGTTATACCGCTGTCACACTATTATGAATTGTACTGAGGCTTGTCCAAAAGGCTTAAACCCCGCCAAAGTCATTGCAAAAATTAAACAGAAAATGATTAAACGCAAGATATCATGAGCAGAATTTAATGGTATCAACTCATGACTTATCAAAATTAAAATGGCGTTGTCGTCGCGGTGTAAAAGAACTAGATATTGTACTTGGCAGCTACTTAGAAAAATATATTGAAAACCTAGAGCTAGATGGGGAGAACGACTTAACCATTGCCTTTAAAGAATTGTTAGAACTTGAAGACCCCATTCTTTACGCCTTGTTATTAGGAGAGATTCAAGCTGGCAGTAAAGCTCAACAAGACGTAATTCGACAGTTAAGGCAGTTCTAAGCACCGTTTTAAGTGGATCTTCACTCGACTCAGATGACGAGTGAAGTTGACTACAATTTCACTGCTTTTGGTGGGAAAACTTGTTAATAACTCGTTATTTTAGGCAATAAAAAGCCAGACCTAAGTCTGGCTGGATTTTTACAAAAGCAAAGGGGGTGCTTTTATAAAAAAGAGTCCCGAGGGACCCGGGCTAACAACATATTAAACGGGGGATTAGGTGTTGTTAGCCAAAACATCAATTAAGATGCGTTTTCTATTTTGCTAATATCTCACATTACTCTTAATGGGTCATGCAACAGACGACGAACTACCTACCTTTCTGATAAGTGGCTGTGCGTAAACCGACGTTAGACAACACGTTATACTCGGTCTCTATAGGTAGATATAGAAACCATCTATAAATGCCACCTATAAACGCTTAAACACCGTCGCAATACCTTGCCCATGCCCAATACACATGGTCGCCAAGCCTAAAGTTGCATCTTTCTCTTTCATAATATTTAACAAGGTTGTTGATATACGTGAACCAGAACAACCCAGCGGATGCCCAAGCGCAATTGCACCACCGTTTAAATTCACCTTATCATCCATTTGATCCAATAGACCTAAATCTTTTAGCACGGGTAGAGATTGAGCGGCAAAGGCTTCGTTTAACTCCCAAATATCAATATTTTCTACAGACAACCCTGCTTTTTTGAGTGCTATTTGTGAAGCAGGCACAGGGCCGTAGCCCATGATTGCGGGGTCTACACCCGCTAGCCCTAGCGAGATAATTTTTGCTATGGGGGTTAACCCAGCAGCTTGTGCTGCCTCGTAAGACATAATCACCATCGCCGATGCACCATCCGATAATGCGGATGATGTACCTGCAGTGACTGTCCCACCTTTGGGATTGAAAACGGGGCGTAAGCCTGCCAAGGTTTCTACGGTTGTATCGGGGCGGATGACTTCATCCTTGTTACACATTTGTGGCAAACCATCAGCATCATGCCCTGGAGTTGCAACGATTTCATTATCAAACTTACCTGATTCTGAGGCGGCATGCGCCAACTGATGTGAGCGAGCACCAAAGGCATCTTGTGCTTCCCGCGTTATCCCGTGTTGTACGGCTAATAATTCGGCGGTCAAGCCCATCATATTGGATGCCATTGCTGCATGTTTGGCAAAACTTGGATTTAGATCAACACCATGCGTCATTGGGATATGCCCCATGTGTTCAACACCACCAATAATGTAAAAATCACCATTACCCGACTGGATTCCTTGGGCGGCGGTATGAATGGCTTGCATGGAGGAACCACATAAACGATTGACTGTTTGCGCCGGCACACTGTGCGGCAGGCGTGTGAGTAATGCCATAACACGCGCAATATTAAAGCCTTGCTCGAGTGTTTGATAGGTACAGCCCCAAATCACATCATCGACTTTTTTAGGGTCTAAACCCTCGTTACGATCAAACAGCGCTTCAACTAAATGGGCAGATAAATTTTCTGCACGGGTGACGCGATACATGCCATTTTTGGAGCGCCCCATGGGTGTTCTTACGCCATCAACGACAACGGCATCTCTTGGTTTTAATGTTTGATTTGCTGCACTCATGACTCACCTCCAAAAAAGCTAACATCACTGGATGCCATACCGGCAAGTAATTTAGGTACTTTATAGGCATCACCTAAGTCAGAATATTTTTCAGCCATTGTTACAAAACCTTTAGCGCCGATAGAATCAATATAGCGTAAAGCACCCCCTCTGAATGGTGGAAAGCCGATGCCCCAAATCAAACTCATATCGGCTGACTCGGGCGAATCGACAATGTTATCTTCCAAGCACCGTACGGCTTCTAAACAGAGTGATAGCATCATGCGCTCTATAATTTCAGCATCACTAAACTCATCAGCTTGGCGAATTGCATTTGTTGTCTTCTTGACCAAATCAATCGCACTATCATCAGTTTTCTTTTGTGGTTTGCCACGACGATCAGGTTCATAGCGGTAATAGCCACTGCCTGATTTTTGCCCCAAACGTTTCTCTTTAAACAAGGCTTCAGTTGCAGAATTAAAATCAATTTTCATGCGATCAGGAAAACCTTGCGCCATTACCGCCGAACCATGACATGCTACATCAAGCCCCACAACATCGAGTAAATAAGCAGGACCCATGGGCCAACCAAAGCCTTCCATGACTTTATCAATATGTAAAAAATCGGCACCATCATTAACCAGTTTTTCAAACGCATTAAGGTAAGGGAATAAAACACGGTTCACCATGAAGCCGGGGCAGTCGTTAACAACAATCGGCTTTTTCCCCATCGCTAAAGCATAGGCTACCGTAGTAGCAATGGTTTCATCAGAGGATTTTTCACCGCGAATAACTTCAACCAACGGCATCAGTGGTACGGGGTTAAAAAAGTGCATTCCGCAGACACGCTCTGGGTGCTTAGTTGCAGTCGCTAATTCTGTGATTGATAGAGTGGAAGTATTGGAGGCAAGAATCGTCTCTTTACTGACGATACCTTCAAGTTCTGCCAATACTGATTTTTTGATATTCACATTTTCAACAACCGCTTCTACGACAATATCCGTGTTGGCAACATCACCATAGCTTAGGGTGGTATTGATGCGTGATAAAGTATCCATCATCACTTGTTGGCTCATAATTCCGCGTTTTACACGTTTGGCTAATAGTTTTTTGGCTTCTTTCATGCCAAGTTCTAGCGCTTCATTATTAATGTCTTTCATGATAATTGGCGTGCCTTTCAAGGCACTTTGATAGGCGATACCCCCACCCATGACACCTGCACCTAGCACGGCCGCAGTTTTAACCGTTGATGCTATTTTTGTAAGCTTAGATGCTTGCCGTTTTAGTGCTTGGTCATTTAAAAATAAGCCCACTAAGTTTGCGGCAACATCTGTTTTAGCTGCTGTAACAAAGCCATTAACTTCAATGATCATCGCTTTATCACGATGCAGGTTGGCATGTTTTTGCATGGTATTTAGCATGATTTTTGGTGCAGGATAATGTGGCCCCGCTTTACCTAAAATCATTCCGCGTGCGGTTTCAAACGACATTAACTGTTCCGTTGGGTTTAACCTAATGCCTTCACGTTTTTCTACACGGCGCGCTTCATAATCCATTTCGCCAGCCATACAGCGCTCTAATAGTTTTAACCCAGCGTCGTATAATTTATCAGGGTCTACAACGGCATCAACCCCACCTTGTTTAAGCGCATCGTCTGGGCGTTGGGGCTTGCCCATTGCTATCCATTTAAAGGCGTTATCCAAACCAATTAAACGCGGTAAACGAAAGCTACCACCCCAACCGGGGAAGATGCCTAAGTTAATTTCAGGTAAACCAACTCGCCCTTTAGTGGTCATAATGCGATAATCGGTACTGAGTGGAAGTTCGAAGCCACCACCAAGCGCAACCCCGTTAATGGCAGAAACGGTTGGAAAAGGGAAGTCTTCTAGTGTTGCAAACACTTTATGCACATCAAGCAGACGTTCCGAAAATTCATTCTCGGGTAATCCAAACCAGCCGATAAATTCAGTAATATCAGCACCGACGATAAAGTCTTTTTTGGCACTAGTGAGGAGTAAGCCCTTTATGGACGAATCTGCACCAAGTACGGTGATGGCTTGTTTAAATTCTGAGAGTGTTTTGAGATCAAGCTTATTTATGGGTAAATCATTACGGTCAAAATTAAGCTCTGCTCCGCCATTTTCCAGTTTTTTTACGGAGAGGGATTGTCCTTCGAATAGCATTTAATGAACTCCTTTGTAAACGTAATCTGTGCGTGCATAGACTAAGTTTAGTTCACAAAAAATAAAATGCTTGAAGTTTAGTTGTTATCTTCCTCTTCTTCTGTAATTGCTAGATCTTGTTTGCCTCGTGTTAGTAGCCACGCGAGTATTAGTGAGATTAAGGCTAGACCGAGTAAAAGGCTTAACCACTTTTTTATGCGTTTATTGACAGGTTCTAAAATCTCACTAAGCTCTTGTTTGACAATAATGGCCCAAGTATTTTTGTTGGTGTTACCTAAAATATTCATTGAGAAATTAAAAGGCGCATAAGCAATCAAATACGTGTTGTTATCTTCAGTAACACGCTCAATACCCACTTTGCTTTCTAATGCTTTAATTATTGCGGTACTAGTTTGTTTGTCTTTTATAGTTTCATTATCAATGCGGTGACGCAATAAGTGATCGGGGCCTACTGCCATTATTATGATTCTTTTATCTTTGTGTGTGATACTTTTAAGAATTCTATCCAAAGGTTCTGTCGGTAACTGAAAGGCAAGTATTCCCTGAGTTTTGTTATCTTCATCAACGATGCTGCTTAAAATAAAACTAGACGCCATATTGTGACTGGGGGCGTAAGGGATAAAATCAGTTAAAGCCACATGATTTAAGTTGGTGTTTTCTTGAACTTCTCTAAAGCCCTGAGCTAACGAGGTTTCTTTGTATTTTCCTGTGAGTAAGTTGCTTGCATAATCATCTTCTTTGTAAACGGTGTAAATAATGTCACCGTTATTAGCAATTAAAAATACGTCGTAATAGCCACGAGATTTTGTGAGGCCGCGTAATAAGTTGTGCATTCTCTCGTGAGCATCAGAATACAGCGAGCCATCGTTAGCATTAACATAATTGGCTGTATAATTTGGGTAAAGTGGATTATCCGTTATATATAATTTTCTTGCGGTTGATTTAGGATCAAAGCTTAACGCTTGCCAGCTGCTAATAAGTTCTGTCATGCCTTTACTAACTGGCTCGCTTTCTGCCCAAAAGCGAATTTCCGAATAGATTGTTTTTACTTCACTTATTAATTGCGCGATACGAATATCACGGGTTAACTCTAAACTCTTAGATGCTTGTATAATCGCGTCTTGACGTAAATCTTGGGTAACTTTTTTTCCCGCAAAAAAAAGTGTTAAAAGTAAGGTAGCAACAAAAAATAAGTGAAAAAATTTCATGCTTTTGACTCAGCCTTATCCCGTTTAGGACCAGAACTGCCGTGCTGTGGCAATAGCCGCTCATTAACCTCATCACGTGCCATTTGCCATGTGAAGGCAATAAAATCAAAATCTTCAGCCGTCAATTTACCATTGGCTCGATCTTTTGCAATTTTTTTAAAGATATCATTTAAGTGATCAGCCATTGTTTGCAGCTTTATTTTATCCGTCATATGCTCTGCTTTTTTTAAAACTTTACCCAGTTCTTCGTTATAAACAAGTAAAAGGTTTTTTTGTCTGCGATTTGCTAGTCGCAAAAAACTAGAAAATATTACCGCAAAAACGGTAACAATAAAGGCCATTGGCTCTGCTTGCTCTTGTAAAAAGCTAGGCTCATTACGATCATAATATTGTAGTGCGCCTTGGTGTAACGGTATCGAGGTACCTTTGCTTCTATCAGGTGCCTGCACAAAACTACTTAAAGTAGAGGACTCTAACAATTCTTTACGATGTTCAAATAAAACGCGCGTTAGTTGATTAACCACTTCTTCATCTAAATCATCTCGAGCTATTAATAAGCGTTGTACGGAGACCGTTTTAATATCTTTTTCGGGTAACGCGGGTGTCCCTTTGTAAGAGCCTTTTGGAATAATGCCGGCATCAATAGAAGGTAGTTTTAACCCCATTGCATCGGCTTGGTCAATTTCAATAATGCGCACGGGGATTTTATCGACTAACGATTGTATGCCTTTACTTCCAGGAGGACGCACCCGAAAAATGGCATCGACGGTGCCTTTTTCTAAAGCAAAAGAGGCGGCTGATGATGACATTGATTTATAATCAAAGGCACCTTCACCTAGTTGGTAATGTCTCATTAAAAACCAAAATGATTTATATTGACCACTCGACGTTGAAGGCAGCGCTAAACTTTTACCCCGTAAATCCGCAATTTTAAAAATATCTGAATCTTCACGTACAACCAGTTGGAACAAGTCTGGGAATAAGCTTGCTACTAAGCGAGCCTCATCAATCAGTTGGCTATCGGCTTGTACCGCTGCTATTTGGACTTGGTTGGCTTTAAGCAGCTTTAAATTTTGTGATGAGCCAAGGCTGGGGACAAGTTCAAACTGTATATTGTCATTTTGTTTAGCAACAACATCAGCGGCAGCTTTGATTAAGTTATAAGTTTCACTGCCAGGTTTACTCGCTGCAATGCGAACATGGTAGGATTGATTGAGGTTATTATAAAACCATAATATGCCAAGACCCATCGAGAAAAGTAATGCGAAAATAAGATAAAATTTAAATGCATCAAAGAGTATTTTCATTGATTTTCTCGGATATAAAAGATTAAATTCTTAGACATAAGGTTCTATTATAGCTAAGTTTATGTGACAAATAAAAGCAGGGCTGTAATAATCCGCCTCCTCACTTCTGATATTGATACTAACATGACCCAACAACGTAAAGCTGTTTCTCTTATTTCTGGTGGCTTAGACTCACTTTTAGCCACTAAAGCCATGTTAGAGCAGGGGATTCATGTCGAAGGCATTAATTTCTTTACCGGTTTTTGTGTGGAAGGTCACACCCATGCTATCCGTAAGAAAAAATCCAGTAAGCCAAAACGCAATAACTCGCTATGGGTTGCCGAGCAGTTGGGCATTAAACTCCACATTATTGATGTGGTTGAAGAATATAAAGATGTGGTGCTCAACCCAAAACATGGTTACGGTGCAAACCTTAACCCCTGCTTAGACTGTAAAATATTCATGGTTAAAAGAGCGCACCAATGGATTGAAGAAAATGATTTTGATTTTATCGTAACGGGAGAAGTAGTAGGGCAACGCCCAATGTCGCAACGCCGTGAAACTATGCCAATTATCGCGGCCGAGTCTGGTGCTGATGAGTTATTACTGCGTCCTTTATGCGCACAAAATCTACCTGCAACAAAACCCGAAAAAGAAGGCTGGGTTGATCGTGAAAAATTATTTGATTTTTCAGGACGAAACCGTAAACCACAAATGGCTTTGGCAGAAAAATGGCAGCTGGATGATTATGCACAACCGGCAGGTGGCTGTTGTTTTTTAACCGACCCTAACTACTCCGATAAAATGAAAGATTTATTAGGTCATCGTGGCGAAGGTAGAACCTACGAAATGGATGATATTATGTTGCTAAAAATAGGCAGGCATTTTCGTCCACGTGAAAATTTTAAAGTCATCGTGTCACGCGAAGAAGGCGAAACACGCTTTTTACAAGGTTATAAAAAGCAATTTACTTACGTTAAAACAGCCAGCTGTAATGGGCCTTTGAGCTTGCTTGATGGCTCTGACATTTCAGCAGAAGATATTCACCTCGCCGCAGCCATTACCGCGCGCTACAGCCAAGGGCGTGATGAGGATGAGATAACGGTAAAGGTCGGGATACCAGGAGAAGAAGAGCGTGAGCTACAAATCAAACCGTTAAAAGCTGATCAGATAGAATCCAGCTGGACACTGTAAGCAAATACAACTTACTTTTTTGAGCCGATGATTCAACCTCGCCCACGGTAGTTAGGTACACTCTGATCAGGTACCCACACACCTTTTGGGATAGTACCTTGTGCAAAAAAAACATCAATCGGCATGCCGCCGCGTGGATACCAATAGCCGCCAATTCGAATCCACTTAGGTACAATCTCATCAATTAAACGTCGTGCAATACTAACCGTGCAATCCTCATGAAAGGCACCATGATTTCTAAATGAGCCAAGAAATAACTTGAGCGATTTGCTTTCAACTAACATTTTATCAGGAATATAATCAATCATTAAATGCGCAAAGTCAGGCTGACCAGTCATGGGGCACAGTGAGGTAAACTCTGGAGCGGTAAAGCGCACCACATAATCAACATCGGCTTGTGGATTATCGACACTTTCTAGACGTGCTTCTTGAGGAGAGCTAGGGAGCGAAGAATCTCCCCCTAGTTGTTTTAAATTATCGTAGATTGTTTCTTGCGTGCTTTCTTTATTCATCCACGAAGTCTAACGTTTTTATTGACAGTTGGCACTAGTATCTACAGAAAGGTCACCCGTGTTTAAACAGCTGCCTGAAATTACTGTACTGTTAACTGCTGTAACTGTAGACCCTGTTGTAGTTTTGTTTACTACTAATGAGCCGTTTGTAACCTTTAATAGTTTAGGGCCATTATTCGTTGTACTTTTTCTTACAACAGTACCTGTTGTGGCATTTATATTTACACTCAAAGTATCTGTAGTGGGTTGTGAGTTATCCATATAGCCCCTTAGGTTAGTCATCGACAAGTTAAAATCTAAAGCATTAGCAAGCGTTAATAGTGTTTGGTTATTGGACTTGCTGATGGTCGCCCCTAATGATGCTAACGATGCGTTTAACGCAAGTGCTCCATCAATTTTAAACTGAACGGAGTTAGCACCTACACCTGTTAGCGTTACTGTATTACCATTATTTGTAACAGTCGCATTACCAGTAATTGCATTTAGAATCACTTGTTCCGTAAAGGTATTATTTTGGTCATCAGTTTGTGTAGTCAATATATCTAATGCACTCATATTTATACTTACATTTAACGAATTGGCGACACTATCTGCGCTAACACTAAATAAGCTATTGGTTTGCCCAATATTTATATTAGTAACCGGCGTATCTGTAATAGCTATTGTTGTAGGTACTGATATTGTAAATGTACCACTAGTAGTCGTTTGGGCATTAGAGGCAACCCTCAATGATCCAGCCATACTATTTGGAATATCTATTTGATCATTTGGGTTAGCTACGCTATTTATGCCTACTAACAAGTCAGGTAATCCACCAAACTCAACTTGATAATACGATGAGTTATTCGTAAAACCCAACTTAGAAAAGATTGACGTATTATATTTAAAATCAGTATCAGCAGCGGTGATATTGTTATTGCTATCAATGGCGTTTACAGTACTTACAAAAGTGATATTTTGTAAAACTGTTTTACACTTTGTGATTTCACTAGCTGTGAGTTGTAAAGATGTGTCGACACAAATAGTATTTTCATCAGGGTCAAACGTATAAACATTAGCATTACTAGTTGAAGTTGAGTTGTCTATTAGCAGATTAAATTTTTCAACAATATTATTTTTTGCTTCATTTAAGCTATCAACTATTGGGTCGCTTGCGCCGACGCCGGCAATAAGCTTGGGTGAGCTATTAGCTGGGCTAGAGTTGTTTAAATTGTTGTTTACCGTTGAAAGTGACGAGCCTAAGCTGTCCATATTCGAGCTTAGGCCTTTAGTTAAACCATCCTTTAAGGACTGTTTAAGCTTTGCCTCTACGATGCCAGAAGTGTCAGGTGCCGACTTTGCAGAATCTCCACCGCAGCCGTTAAGTGTAATAATTGCGCTGGTCAGCGTAATGCCGAGTAGATAATTAAAAGAGGTTTTTTTATTTAATGAAAGCATTTGATACCACCTATATTGAGTTTAGTGTAAGAACAGCTACCCCCTCAATACTAACAGCTTATTTATTAACCGGAACTGAATATATTGCATAAAATATTATTGCCTGTCATGGATTAATGAAGTTAATAAATACTTTTAATCATAAAATAAACATGTCATGTGAATTATTATTTATAATTAAGTTCCTTGCAGTCACATAATTTTGCCATGGCTAAGTACGAAAAAAACCCATTAAAGATCAGAAAAAAGTACACTCAGTTTGTAAGTGATGAGCTAAATCTTGCTCACTTGAGTGAATTAGAGCAAAAAGTAGCAATACAAATGGTTCAAGCCAGTGGTGATTTAAGTATCCTTGAATCACTGAGGTTTAGCGAGGATGTGATTGATAAAGCATTGGAAATTCTTGATGATGATTTTGAGTTATTGTGTGATGCCGAAAATGTAATTTGTGGCGTAAAACAAAAATATTTAAAAGAAGAACCTATTTGTTTGATTAAGAAAGCGAGTGTTATTTCGCAAGCAAAATCGAATAAACAAACACGTAGTATGACGGCAATTGATGCTTGGAAACCTTATTTATCGGGCAGTATTATTCTTATTGGTAATGAGCCGACAGCACTCTTTAGGTTGTTAGAAATTATTAAGGAATGTGATGAAGAAGATCGGCCTGCCTTAATTATAGCGGCCCCCGCTGGTTTTGTTGATGCTTCTAATGCCAAGCAAGAGCTATGGAAAAAGCATCAGAAGTTGAAGGTTTCTTGTATTACTTTATTAGGTTCAGCGGGTGGTAGTGATGTCACCGCCGCGGCGTTAAATGCACTCTTAAGAATACAGAGTGGCTTACGTAAAGGTTAAGTAAAATCTTACAATATTGAACTTCTAAATAATAATAGCGGTCGTAAAGGTTATGAGAACAGTATTGTTTTCAAAATATTAAGTCAGCACAGGAGCTGTGATATGAAAAACCTTTTACTCTTTTTATCGCTATTAATGGCACAAATTTTTGTCTTTACTAACGTACAAGCGGCCGATTATTGGAATGAGAATCAAAATAATACGGTTATTGTGGATGTTGTAGACGATAGAGGCAGGATACTCAATCAATATACTGCTAACAATAGCCGTTATAAAACAGAACGTAGTTACTTAGAAGCAATTAAAGGCAAGCGTTATAAAATACGTTTACGCAATACCAGTAGCAGGCGAGTCGGCGTGATTGTTGCGGTAGATGGGCGTAATATCCTCAGCGGTAAAAAGTCGCACTTACGCAATAATGAAAAAATGTATGTATTAGACCCTTATGAATCGACCGACTATATGGGCTGGAGAACGTCTAAAAATCGTGTTAATCGCTTTTACTTTACTTCGGCAGGTGACTCTTATTCAAACGCATGGGGAGATCGCTCCGCCATGGGCGTAATTGCCGTTGCCGTGTTTAATGAAAAACAGAGACGTTATAAACGCGAAAATAAGCGCTTTAAGCAATCCCCTTCAATGCGTGGCTATTTATCTGATGAGTCAACGGGCACAGGCTTCGGCAGAGATGAGTATTCACCCACTGTGAATGTTACTTTTAAGGCAAAAAATAAACCTAGCCTAAAACGTTTTATAAAGTATGAATGGCGTGCTACTTTGTGCAAACGCGGTGTCATCGAGTGCGGAAACTATAATAATGACTACCGTGAGAATAATCGTTTCTGGCCGCGCGAAGCCAATAATAATTATGCCCCCTTCCCTCCAGGGCATAGAAGAAACTGGCAACGTAACCGTCATCATAATCGTGGTCATAACCTTAACCACCAGAGCCGTCAAAATAATAACAACAAAATTCCTCAATGGAGTGATCAATTTATGACAAGTTGGGATACTAATTATGAGCGTGGTTGGTAGTTCGTTATTGGCTTAGGGACTAATTAAAAATGACTACGAAAAATACGCAAGGTTTGTAATCGCGCCGGTTACTTTTCGATAGTTTGTCTTAGATTAGAATTATTTTAAAAGCTCGGCTCGCTTGCGACCGAGTTTTTTATTGGCGCTTTCATGGGCATCAAGTTTTTCTACGTGCAAAGAACTCGTCATTTATCCATGCTTTAACTTCGCCCATCGGGAATATAAGGTTGGCTAAAATGTCTTCGTTATACTCGTTTATAGTTCATCTATAATGGGTATCTTATGAAAAATATTCTCCACCTTCTTGCAAGCATCACGCTGTTAACTTTCCTTACTACAAATACAGTAAGTGCTTTTGAAACCATAAATAATGGTGAAGAAGTCATTACAGTACCCAGTACCCCTGAAGAGCAGTTACTCTGGGAAAAAGCCTACCAAACTGAGCAATTAAGAGCTAAAAAAGCAAGGGCACTACAAAAAGTAAGGCAAGCGCACTATAAAGCAAATCCTAAGCCCGTTATGTATAAGCCCGCTCATCAATCCATACAGCAGGTGCCAGAGGCAGAAGAGTTATTTGATGCGGCAAGTGGGGGTAATGCGCAATTAATTGGCCGGCTCTTAGCACAAGGCATCGATGTCAATATAGCCAATACAGAAGGTGAAACGGCGTTGCACATGGCAGCCGCCAGAGGGCATTATCGCGCTGTTATTTATCTCGTAACAAATGGCGCTTACGTTAATGCTAAAACAGTAAAAAACTGGATTCCCTTGCATCATGCAACGCGGTTTAATCGCCCCAATATTGTGAACTATCTTTTAAAGCATAATTCCTCCGCATATCAACGAACAAGTGATGGATTAAGTGCGATTGATATGGCGAAGAACCTTAATAACAATAGATTGTTATCTATTTTAGGTGCGCGGTAAGAGCTTCTGATTTCAAGTTTTAAGTTCAACAATTAATTCAGCACCATCAACTGCAAGCACCTTCACCGAACTACCGACCTCGCAGTCAGGGCCGTTAGCCTTCCATGTTGACTCGCCCACTTTTACCCGCCCGCTACCGTTTGTTATTGCTTGCTCTACGGTAAAGGATTTACCAATAAGGCTGCTTTCTTGGCTACTGAGTGTAGGGTCTTCGGTATTGATTTCTTTGCGATTAAAAAATAATCGGCCCAGTAAAATGGCGGCAATACTGGAAATCGCAAAGAGAATAAACTGAGCTTGCCAACTCATTTCTGGCATAACAAGCAGCACAAAACCTGTCAGAATAGCGGCTACTCCCATCCAGATAAAAAAAGCCCCTGCCGAGAAAATTTCAACAATAACCAATGCGATAGCAAATAACCACCAATGCCAATACAGCAGGTAATCAAAAATTCCGTTGAACATTATTTTTCCTCTTTTTGGGAAAAGCTATCTTTAGTAATTTCAGCAATACCAGCTAGTGACCCTAATAGGCTGGTTGCTTCTAAAGGTAGCATAATGATTTTCGAATTATCGGCAGAACCAATATCTTTTAAGGCCTCTGTGTAGCGCTGTGCAACGAAATAATTAATGGCTTGAATATCACCTTTTGCTATTGCCTCAGATACCATCGTGGTTGCTTTAGCTTCTGCTTCGGCGAGTCTTTCACGAGCCTCTGCATCTCGAAAGGAGGCTTCTTTTTCACCTTCGGCGGCTAAAATTTGTGATTGCTTAACACCTTCTGCATTCAATATGCGTGCTTGTCGTTGACCTTCAGCTTCTAAAATCAAGGCGCGCTTCTCGCGCTCAGCTTTCATTTGTCGGCCCATTGAATCGACTAAATCTTGTGGCGGGTTAATATCTTTAATTTCAATACGGGTTATTTTAATACCCCATGTAGCTGCCGCTTCATCAACCACAGACAATAAACGTGAATTAATTTCATCACGTTTTGAAAGTAATTCATCCAAATCCATTGAACCCATTACGCTACGGATATTGGTCATTGTAATATTCAAAACGGCGCGATACATATCATTGACACGGTAAGCCGATTTAGCAGCATCCATGACCTTAAAAAAGACCACGCCATCTGCACTGACCATCGCATTATCTTTGGTGATGACTTCTTGCTGAGGAACATCGGCAACTTGTTCCATCATATTGACTTTCGCGCCGACAACATCAATAAAAGGGATCAAAAATTGAATGCCAGGCTTTAGTGTGCGGGTATAACGACCAAACCGTTCGATGGTGTATTCCATGCCTTGTGGACTCGCTTGACCCCCATCGTGACGACAATAAAGGCTAAGACAACCAGTGCTATGGGTAATAATTCCATTTCTATTCTCCAGTGGGTTAGGCTTTAGTATAGATGATAAGCAATACTCGTGCTTTTGATAAGTTGAGAGCTTTGCAGGATATGAATGTGTTTGTAATAGTTCGATGAAACGAAGTGAAATAAATTTATTTCTTAGGAGCAGGTTGAGGACGGGTAAAGACCCAGTTATCGGCGGTTGATTCTTGTGCAGAATAATTATAGCCACCTGCGCCAAAGTCTTTGATATCTTCAGCATATTCGATGCGGTTTCTTAAAATAAAATCAGTCATCATGCCACGCGCACGCTTGGCAAAAATGGCGACAACACGTGTATTACCCTCTTTGGTTTCTTTAAAGTTTATATTGAGTAAACGGCCATTGAGTTTTTTAGGTTTAACCGATTTAAAATATTCATTGGAGGCAAGGTTAACTAACACTTCTTCGGTGTGACCTTTGAGTGTTTCATTAAGTTTATCGGTGATACGTTCACCCCAAAACTGATACAAATTATCACCGCGCTTATTTTTTAGTTTTGTTTTCATTTCTAAGCGGTAAGGCTGGATTAAATCCATTGGACGAAGCGCACCGTATAAACCCGACAAAATTCGTAAATGCTCTTGCGCATAGGCAAGATCATTGTCATCGTATTTCTCTTTTTGAATGCCTGAATAGACATCACCTTTAAAGGCAAATAATGCAGGTTTTGCATTATCGGGGTTAAAAGGTGTTTTCCATGTATTGAAACGCTCAACATTCAAGATAGAAATATTTTCACTGACTGCCATTAACTCACGCACGTCTTTTACATCAAGCTTTTTAGCTTTTTCAATCAGCAGTTGTGAGTCGCTTAATTGATCAGGGATAGAGTACAATTCCGATGGTGTCGGTGTGTCAAAGTCCTGACCTTTTGAAGGAGAAAGTGTAATTAACATAAGGTGGTGTGTTCACTCAGCCATTAACTTTTCATACTTTGCCATTAGCTGGTCTTCATTCTCTTCATTATCAGGGTCTTTTGGAATACAATCAACAGGGCAAACCTCAACACATTGAGGTTCGTCGTAGTGACCAATACACTCAGTACACTTTGTGGGGTCAATTTCGTAAATCTCATCACCCATGTAAATTGCTTCGTTAGGGCACTCTGGCTCACAGACATCGCAGTTGATACATTCATCAGTAATTAATAAAGACATTTTTAAACTTCCTTTCTTTAAATCTATTTTGGTTCATTTCATATTGACGGTGATTTTAACAGCACGCAGGAAAATAAACATTAACCATTATCAAAGTGAGACCATTGCCTCAGATAATATGGTCAAACTTGACCTTTGCAAGGTTTTACTTACTGGCGGTTCTGTTTTCGGTGAGCGCTTTATTCACAAGAGGGTGAATAAATTTAGAAATATCGCCCCCTAAAGCAGCTACCTCTTTAACTAACGATGAAGATATGAAAGAGTATTCATCTGCTGGCATTAAGAAAACGGATTCAATATCGGGGGCTAGATTACGGTTCATACTGGCGAGTTGGAATTCGTATTCAAAGTCAGATACCGCACGTAAGCCACGAATTAAAATACTCGCGTTTTGCTCATGTGCAAAGTCAATTAATAAACAGGAAAAGCCCATAACACGCACATTAGGTAATGTTAAAACTTTTTCACAAAGGTTGATGCGTTCTTCTAGCGAGAAGTGAGGGATTTTTTTACTGTTAGCTGCGATGGCAACAATGACTTCGTCAAAGAGGTTTGCTGCACGTTGAATTAAGTCGATATGACCGTTGGTAACAGGGTCGAATGTTCCTGGGTAAATTGCGATTCGTTTACTCATTGGAGAAGTCTCAGGTTAAGTCGGCGTAGCAAATTAAGGCGCTATGATAAAACAAATGCTCAGAACTTGAAACGCTAGAATCAACTTGAGATCCCAGAAAACGTTACTAGGAGCTTGTCCGAGAACTAAGACCGTAGCGAAAATTACAGAATTATCATAAGTTGTGATTATCGAAAGAGGTGAATAGCACGGCTATTTAACGATTTTGATAAGCTCAAATATATGATGATTGTGGAATTTGCAGTAGGTTTCTAGTTCTCGGACAAGCTCCTAGAGACCTTTACACGACTCGGATGACGAATAAAAATGGGTAAATTCCATTGCTTTCTGCCACCGAGTTGTGCAAAGATCTCTACTAATTAAATAACCTTGCCGCCCTTGGTGTCACAGTCTGCTTTACTGGCTTTAATCCAGCCTTTTCCTTTACAACTATTTTGACCAGCACAACTGTTTGTTGCTGAGCCACAAGCACCAGTGCCTTTACACGAGTTGATGCCCGAACATTTAACTTCGGCTACTTTAGCTGCCGCTTCAGGGGTTGCTTTCTCAGTCGTTGTGGTTTTATTTCCTCCACAGCCTGCTAGCAATAATGTTGCTGCTGCGGTAGCGAGTGTGAGTCCAGTTAGTTTTGATGCGGTATTCATGAGTAATCTCCTTATTGGTTGTGCCTCTTCGAAAGCAATCAAAGAGGACTACTACCGCATACGTTAAAGAAGGTAAATAAGATGCAGTTATTTTCTCTTAATATTATTGAATAATCTTTTCAAGACTTTTATGTTCTCTTTTTTATTTTTAGGTTCACTGGGGTTGTAACATAATTGTGAATAATATTGCGTAAATGCAATTATGTCATTGGCTAAACTAGGCAATTGAGAAGCAGCATATTGGCTGAATACTGTTGGGCTTTGTGATAGCTTCTTGCTCACGCCATGTTTTTCCAAGCGGTGACAAAACTTTCGATAAAGTTGATGCTCTTCAGATTCCCTTTGATTATTTTGTCCCAGCCTAAGTAGTAATGACCATAGCGTAATAATTGCAATAAAAAACCCGCCCACTATCATGGCAATTTTTTGTAAGCTCTGTTCACCAAAAAACTTTTTTATTAAAGCCGACTGGCTATCACGGTCATAGCCAATGACAAAACGGCGCCATGCGTATTGCGCTGAATCCATTTTATCTTTGAGTTCACTTAGCCATGAGTATTTTTCCATGGAGAATATTTGGTCTTCTAAAAAGCCACCTGCTTCGCCTACGGCATGTTCAAGGCTTTGTTCAATGCGGTTAGGGGCAACCATTGCCGTAGGGTCAAACCTTAGCCAGCCTTTATCTTTAAACCAAACTTCTGTCCACGCATGTGCATCATATTGATGTACCGATAAAAATTGACCTTGTTTATTCCATTTACCACCTTGATAGCCGGTAACTACGCGCGCAGGAATACCGACAGCACGCATCATAAAAACAAAACTACCTGCATAGTGTGCGCAAAAACCTTTTTTATTATTGATTAAAAACTCATCAATCGTATTTGTATCACCGAGTAGCGCTGGGCGTAGGGTGTAGTAATACTCTTGCTGTTTAAAACGATTCATTACCGTGTTTACATAGTCTTGTTTTGATGTTGCTTTGGCGAGTAATCGTTTTGCTAGGGCGCGTGTTTGCGGGTTTCCCCCTTTGGGTAATTGCAAGGCACGTTGGCGTGTTTTTTCGTCTAAGGTTGTATCACGTAACGCTTCTGGGTAACTCGTCAACGTTAGCATTTTGGGTTCAAGAATATTGCTTCTCGCCATTAGGGTATAGTCAGTGCCATAAACTGCATCGCCTTTTACATTAACGACGGGGGTTAATGCAAATAGCCAAGGACGAGCCGTTTTTTCATAGATAACCTCGTATTCTCTGCCGTAACCTTTTTTGACCAAACGGTTTCTTATGAATTGTTCTCTCGTGCGTAATTTTTTTCTACTGGCTTCGAGGCTTAGTGAGTCGCTAAATTGAGTCCATGTTTTACCATCAAAATGTTGCATCACTAAGCCACGCCAGTAAAGCTGATTTTGATTGGGTTTCTCCCCCATAAATTTAACCGTAAACGCAAGTGCGTCAGATTGACTTAAATTGGCAATATCACCAGGCGTCATGCTGTCTGAAATACCAGTTTTAGCGTGGCCTTCGCCAGAGAATGGTAGCGTCCAAAGTGGTGTAAAGCGAGGCGCAAAAATAAAAAACAGTAACATTAGCGGTAGGCATAATAAAAGCATTAAAGAAGATAGTTTAAGGTTTTCCAGAATAGGTTTCGCGCTAACGGCAGCGCCCTTATCATGTTGAATTGCAATTAAAGCCGCGGTTAAAATCGTTAATGCAAACGCACCATAAAGTGCGACAAGTATGGATTGAGAATAAATAAATAAAAGCCCGATGAGTAAAAATCCCGTTAGGATTACCACCATAGCATCGCGTTTTTCAATGACTTCGAGTGCTTTATAGGCAAAGCCGAGCATTAATAGCGATGCCATCATATCCAAAGAAACCATCGGCATACCGCTGGCAAACAGACCAATTATACCAATCCCAGCGATGATAGTTTTTAGGACTTTTTTAGGTTGCTCTTGATGGCCTTGCATGACACGCATTCGCCAGCCCGCCGAAAATAATAATACCGGTAATATCCAAATAGGGAGAAAAAACATCAGCGGTAGCATCACCACTAATTGCGCAACTAACAGCCACATCATCGCCGAATATGTAATTTTTAAGTCTTTAGCAAAACCGTCGTTAAACATATTATGATGCCTGACCGTACAGCGCTAAGGCGGTTAAACACATGGTTTTATGTGCTTCGCCTGTGGCGGGCGGAATGGTTTTTCCGGGGATTTTTAAACCGTAAACTTGTTGCTCTTGATGGTATTGCAATATTTTTGCACTCAGGTGTGAAAGCTTTAATTCAATACCTGTAATGGCGAGTGAGTCCCAATCTAACCAAAGTTCTTGATTGGCATAATCGACAAATGTTTTTGTATAGGCCTTGCCAGTTTTCGCATACGCACCCCAATGAATGTGTTTGGGCGAGTCACCCGCTTGGTATTCTCGAATCCCAGAAAAGTCTGTAGAACCTCGGGCGATTTCTTTACCGGCCTCGGCATCATCGCTCTTGCTTTGTTGGTTTTCTGCGGTGTCTTGTAATAGTGGTTTGGGGTAAATAATACTTTCCATATCAAGCATGGCATAAGACCATGCGACGACTAAACCCACGGGGTATACGGTAAAAATACTGATTTTGTCAGGCTTAAATAAACCACGCTTTTTGGTATCGTGAGACAGCTTAATTCGCACCGTATGATGATTTTGTAGATTAACTTGCGCGACATCTTGATCTTTCCAGCCCAAAGAAATGGCAGATTTCTTTTGGTTTTCTGGGCAGCGAACCTCAATCTCAAATACAGCTTTTTCGCCTGCAAAGCAGGCATGAGATTGAATAGCTTTGATGGTGACACCCGCAAGGTTGCGATAGGTAAAAAAGATAGAAATCACAATGAGTGCCAGCAACCAAAAAGTTAGTGCGTAGATTAACGAGTTCTGAAAGTTAATCGCCATTAAAAATAATACGCCTAGGGTAACTAATAATCCCAGACTTACTTTTGTTGGTATAACAAAAATACGTCTGATATTTAATGTAATTTGCTTGGACTCAGGGAAGCGATCCTTCATCCAATTAAACCAACCATTTTGTGATGCTTTAGGCTGTGACATGGGTGCTACTAAGGCGATTACCCACAGCATCAACGGAATGCAAAATATGCCTTGCGAGTTGATCTCCTTGTGTTTCTTTTTTTCCGACAATACGATGCCCGACAACAGCTACAAAAACGGCTTGAACATCTTCAGGCATTACATGTGAACGACCCTGTAACAATGCCCAACACTGCGCGCTAGTGACAAGTGCAATAGCCCCGCGAGGTGATAACCCTAAGTGGCAAAGGTCATCTTGACGAGTTTGTGCAATTAGGCGCTGTACATAATCAAGCAATGTATCAGAGACTCTCACCTTTGGAATTAGGCGTTGAATTTGTAATAAACTTTCGGCATTTAATACGCGTTGTACCTGACTTAAAGCAGACCTGCCTTGTCCGCCTTTGAGCAAAGCTCTTTCAACTGATGGGTCAGGATAGCCTAACGATAAACGAAACATAAAGCGGTCAAGTTGTGACTCGGGTAAAGGAAACGTACCTGACTGGCTTTGCGGATTTTGGGTGGCTATGACAAAAAAGGGCTGAGGTAATGCGTGCGTTTCACCATCAACACTGACTTGGCCTTCTTCCATTGCTTCTAAAAGTGCACTTTGGGCTTTGGGTGTGGCACGGTTTAATTCATCCGCCAAAAATATCGAGCTAAAAATGGGCCCACGATGAAAGCTGAAAGAGGAGGTCGTGGCATCAAACACCGATGCGCCAATCAAATCAGCAGGTAGTAAATCACTGGTAAATTGAATTCGTTTGTATTCTAGCCCCAATACTTTAGATAAGGCGTGCGCTAAAGTCGTTTTACCCATACCGGGTAAATCTTCTAGCAGTAAGTGCCCGCTGGCAAGTACGCAAGTTAATGCTAAACGTACCTGCTGTTCTTTACCGAGAATAATTTTGTTGAGTTCAGTAAGGCTTGCCTCGATTTGTTGCAGAAGTTGTGTTGCCACTGTGAAAAGCACCTATTTAAATTTAGGTGTTATTTATACATTAGGCCGGCTGTACAATGGCTGAATAGTCGCTCGATTAGGAATTATTGCAGTGTCTTAATCGTGGTAACGACCACTTATCAGCTAAAGTTGTACGTTAATTAATAATTGACTATTCTTTATCACATGATTAGCACCTATCAAGAAACACGTTAATCTATTGTGCTTTTATTTGTTTATAAAATAAATAAGGTGCAACCTTTAATAACCCCTAAATTAAAATAAAAAGGTAATAAAATGAAACTAACACAAACTCTTATCGCTTCTGCTGCTCTTGTTGCTACTAGCTCTATCGCAATGGCTGCTTCTGATACAACGGATATTACAATCAACGTAACAAAAAATGCCTACGTTAACCTATTAGGCTCACTAAATGCGAATACTACAAAAACATTATCATTAGCAGACGTTAATGGTGCAACTACAACGTTAGGTGACTTAGGTGCTGAATCAAACACAGTTGCTGGTTGTAACGTGTCTTTTTCATCACTTAACGACTTTAAATTAGTTCATGATGTTGACGCTACAAAATTTTTGCATGATGCTGCTCAGTACACAGTTGATTGGGAAGGTACTTCAATTGCTTCAGGTGCTGCAAACACTGTAGCACTTGCAGATTGTAATACAGCGGCTAGTAACATGACGATGACTTCTCCAAACTTACCTGCTGTTGTACAAGCGGGCACCTACTCTGATAAGTTAACGGTTACCATCGTTACTCAGTAATTTTTTATGAGTAAACACTTCGCCTAATTTTTAGACGAAGGATAAGAACCAGCTGTATTTCACTGCTGGTTTTTTTGTACCTCAAATTCTGTATCTGTGAAAAAGGGTCTTATTTGGTTCAGCTTGTTTTCAGTATTGTTGTGCAATAATGGTGAACTAATTTGACTCGATTTCGACTAACAATAATAAACAGAGAATTTATGCGCACTTCAAACAAACTTGATGGCAGAGCTTTTATCGCATGTCTATTTATTGCCTTGCTACCCATTAATGTTAATGCCGAAACTTCTCTTGCTGCGGTATGGGAAAGTTATGGTATACAACCTACAGCTAGACAGATTAAGCAGCATCAGCAACTTGCTAAGCTGGTAAATAGAAGTAAAGAACAGACGCGCGCTAACAAAATCAGCAAAAAAGATTGGCAGAAACAATGGAGAGCAACGCATCCACAGAAAGCTAAAGTGGTTGCAAAACGACATATTGTGCCGCCAACCAAAGTAACTGTTAAAAAAACAGCGCCTGTTCAATTAACCAGAGCACAATATCAGCAGCGCTTTAAACAGTTACAACGCCAAAAGCAATTGAGGCAATTAGCACAACATAAAAAGCCAGTTGCTAATACTAATAAAAAACACAAAACAGTGGCCTATAAAGCTTCGACCCAAACGCCAGAGTTTAATCGCCTGCCTTTAACTATTATTTCCAAACTACGTGATGCCGGTATCACTGAACATGGCATGAGTGTTTTTGTACAGGATGTGAATAGCAAAAAACCTTTATTGGCTTACAAAGATAAAACATCGCGTTTGCCAGCCTCGGTTATGAAGTTGATTACATCTTACGCAGCGCTAGGTGTATTAGGGCCGAATTATCGTTGGCCACTGGATGTATACACACAAGGAAGGATTCATAAAGGAACACTTACGGGTGATTTAATTATTAAGGGTTATGGAGCGCCGGAGTTTAATAAAGCAGAATTACGCAAAATGTTACACGCGATACGCGCTAAGGGTATTCGCAGTGTTAAAGGGCGAGTCGTGTTTGATAATAGTTATTTTAGTATACCTAATCAAAGTGCTGCAGCATTTGACGGAAAAGGTTATGCCTCGTATAACGCTCGACCCGATGCATTACTATTTAACGAGCGCATTAGTGAATTTAACATTCGTGCCAATAGAAGAGGCAAGCGTGTTACGGTAAACACCTCAACACCAACTCATAATGTAAAAATAATTAATAAAATGCGTAAGGTTCGCCGTGGTTGTCGCCCGCGTATTTCCATCTCACGCCGAGGCGCTATTACTAACGTTACCTTTAGCGGGACTTTTTCACGTAGGTGTGGCACACGTAGCTATGCTCGCGTTATTAGTCGCCCAGCAGAAATGATTTATGGCAGTATGAAAGCTATGTGGAAGCATGAAGTCGGCGGAACCTTGAATACGCGGTTTGCGATTGGCAAAGCAGCTTCAAATATCAGACCTTTATTAAGAACCTACTCGCGTACTTTAGCTGAAATCTTACCCAGTATTGATAAAGACAGTAATAATGTAATGGCTCGCCAGTTACTATTATCAATTGGTGCAAAGCGTACAGGCCATGGAACACCACGCAGCGGAGCAAATGCGGTAAATCAATGGTTGGTTTCTCAAGGCTTAAACTTCCCTGAATTACGTATTGAAAATGGTTCTGGGTTAAGTCGCTTAGCGCGTATTAGCGCGCGCCATACGGGCGAGTTATTAATTAATGCTTACCGCAGCCCTTTTAGACATCATTTAATGCAATCACTTGCCATTGCAGGTGTTGATGGAACAATGAAACGTCGCTTACGAGGTTCAGCGGTTCGCGGCAAAGGTTTTTTCAAAACAGGAACATTAAAGAATGTACGCAGCATTGCAGGCTATGTAAAAGCCGCTAATGGACGAACCTATGTGATGGCAATTTTGCACAATGACCCAAAAGCAAAGCACCGTTCCATTGGTGCGCATAATAGTTTAATTGAATGGGTTTACACCGGTGTTAGAAGTAACAAGCCGAAACTTGCTTTGCGATAGAGGCTAAGCCTTAAACTTACCTTTCTTAAGGCGATCGGCTTCCATTATTTCTATTTCACGTGCGCCAGATAAGACAATATCTGGGTTTGGAATAAAGTCCAAATCTTTATTTATGTGTTCATAAGGTACGCTATTTAATATAACTTTAAAGACATTCAAGCGTGCCGCATGTTTGTCATTAGAGCGCACGACCGTCCAAGGGGCAGCAGATGTATGCGAGCGCTTTAGCATATCGTATTTTGCTTTAGTGAAATCATCCCAGTGGTCTTGCGCTTGAATATCAACCTCAGATAGTTTCCATTGACGCAGCGGGTCTGTTTTACGGCGTTCAAAGCGACGTGCTTGCTCTGATTTTGTTACACTAAAATAGATTTTTATTAAAATTGTGCCTTGTCGAACTAAGTCTTTTTCAAAACCTGTTACGCCTTTCATAAACTGTTTATGTTCATCTGGCGTACAAAAATCAAAAACAGGTTCTACCATCGCGCGGTTGTACCAGCTACGGTCAAACATTACGACTTCACCACCCCGAGGGAATTGTTCAACATAACGTTGAAAATACCACTGTGTTCTCTCTAGCTCGGTGGGTTTATTTAAAGCTACAATACGGTAATGCTTTTCATTCATATAGCGTGCTACACGGCGAATTGTGCCCCCCTTGCCAGCAGCATCACGCCCTTCGTAAAGAATAATAATTCGTTTTTTGGTATCTTCAAGGTGCTGTTGTAAGGCAATAAGCTCTGCTTGATAAGGCTTTAGTTCCTGCTCTTTTTTATAGCGTTTTAAGGCTTTAGACTCATTGCTTTTTAATGATTCCACCTCATTCCTTAGGGCGAGGATTTGATCTTCCAGACTCAGTTCAGCTGAGCTTTCCAATTGAATAATATTTTCTTGTTGGTCAGTTTTTTTTGTCATCACTCGCATCCTAGCAGATTAAGGTGAGATTTTTGCAGGAGTTGATGACGAGTAAACGGCTGAATCTCATCATATGTTTGTCATCAACTCGTGCAAAGGTCTCAAGATAAAGAATACTGTAAACTTGACACAAACTTGTGCAAAGTTCCAACTTATCATACAGGAGAATGATTGAATGATTAAATATTTATCTGCTGGTGTAGGGGTTTTTCTGATCAGCGTTAGCTTTAACTTAACTTTTGCTAAAGATTTGGCTAAACCCAGCAGTTTTAAGCATTGCTTAGTATTGTAAGAGATAATCAACCAGACCATAAAGCATGGGAAAAAGTTAAATTTATGGTATTTGATTTACCCGATGCTAAACAACCTTTTAGTCAGCGCATTAGGCTAATCGATCAAATCGTCTCCGCCTTGAATATACCTTGGTTAAAAGCCGTTAAACAGTGGAAAGAACCGTCGCATGGTAGCCTTATGAGGCAGCTTAAAGTAGTCACTCAAGCGGGTGCTGAAGGCTTAATGCTGCATCGTGGTTCATCGTTTTATAAGTGGAAACGTTCGGGGGATTTACTCAAAGTTAAATCCTATGAGGATGCAGAAGCGGTTGTTATCAAACATATTGATGGAAAAGGAAAATATACAGGTCTAATGGGGGCGCTTTTAGTGAGAAGCCAAAGTGGTCTAAGCTTTAAGATAGGAACAGGCTTTAGTGACGCTGAAAGACGTAATCCCCCAAAAATTGGCGATACGGTTACTTATCAATATCACGGTAAAACAAGAAATGGCATACCACGATTTGCTTCATTTTTGCGCAGGAGAACGCTTGAGCACTAGTTTAGCTTTACAATAAATCAATATCAGTATATTCTAATATACAGATACACTTTTGTATCAACGCTTCTATTCACGCTAGGATAAAGGACTCAATCATGAACAAACATTTAATGACATTATTTTCCGTACTGGTCGCAAGCAGTGCAATAACGACTTCAGCTTCAGCCAACTGGTTTAACGGTTTTAACAATGGTAACGCTAATACAAACGGCTACGGAACAGCACAAGGTAGCGGTAATACCAATGGTAACGCTGCTGGAAATACACAAGCAAACACCCAAGGTTCAGCCAATAGTTGGGGAACAGGTGAAGGCAATGCAGATGGCGCGATTGACTTTAATATCAATTTTAAAGCCAAAGGCAAAACTGATATGAATACTCAGGCTAATTTGCAAGGTCAAGGTGCGGGTAATGGCCAAAGTTCAGGAAACTTACAAGGTAATAGCAATACGAGCGGCAATCTAGCTGGTAATAGTACAGCGAATGCAAAAGGCGCTAATAAAAGAACGGGGGTTGCCACAAATATGCCGTGGAATAGCAACGGTGCTAGCATGCCTTGGTCAAATAATAGCAGTGTTAATAATTTTAGCATGCCATCTATACCAACAATGCCATCCATGCCAACATTTAACGGCAATACAAACTCAAACAACTGGACGATGCCGTGGAACAACAATGGCGCAAAGGGTAATAGTTGGACAGTGCCATGGAATAACAATGGCGGCGGCAATTCTTTTTCTATGCCTTGGAATAGTGGTAACAACGGTAGTGGTTTTAGTATGCCAACGATGAATAACAATGGCAGCGGCTTCAGTATGCCTTCAATGCCTATGATGAATAACAACAGTACTAATGGTTGGAGGATGCCTTGGAACAGTAATAACAATACAGGCTATTACTACCCTCGAACCCAATATGGTTACCAGTTCGCACCGATTAACCGTGCTTCGCAGGCCAATAGTAGAATGCAAGGTAACCATGCACCTGTAATGAGACAAGCACCGGTTGCGCCTTTACAAGTGCCAAGCCCTCAAAAATAAGTTACCGTGAGACATTTGTATAAGTCGGATGACGCGTAGAAATGTCTTAGTGTACTTTTAAAGCAAAAAGCTTAGGCAACTTTATCTTGCTTTTCAGCCTTGTTTTCAGACTGAGTGTTCGTTAGTCCTAAAAAGGTCTTTAAACGATAAAAAAGCTTACGCTCTTGTTGCATTTTAATAACCTTATCATAAGCAATTTGGTTAATGGTTTTATCTAACTCACGATTATAAACGTTATTGTAAGCATCAAATTCTATTTCAATGGTTTCACCAATATCTAAATGCAGCAGGTCTTCAATCAAAGGAAGCTCACGTTTATTGGCGGACGATATACCTTTTGGTAGCTTATCTTCACCCAAAAAAGTTTCACCCGCAACAGGGCGCTCATCGCCATTTTCATCACGTATTTGAAAAGTCATGGTGCCATGCTTGTCTGAGTTTACAATATGGTCTTTATTTAAGAGCGTGTATGTTTTTAACATAAATAACCCCTCGTTTTTATTAATTGTTAGTAGCGTGTATTTTAGAGGATTGCGACACTATTTAAAAATCTAACTGATAAATGGCAATAAAAAAAAGACCTGATAAATAATCAGGCCTTTTAGTCGTGCAAATATCTCTATTTATAGAAACTAAGCATAAATTGCAGGAGCGCCAACCTTTGCATGAATCTGGTTGCAAACATCCTTTGAGATATTTAAGCCCTTTGCAAGTTGATCTAAATAGTGCGCTTCTTCATTAGAGTCTAAATCTATCGCCATTAATGACATGAGATAAACCTGTTGTTCCATGCCGCGTGGTATGCTTTGAATGAAGCCTTTTGTATCAAGTGGTGCATTAATTTCTTTGCGCACAAACTCAGCTTCCTCTCTGGAAACATCACCCAAATGCTCAGTGATTTTACGTTGTTCGTCTTCGCTTATATTGCCATCAGATTTTGCAGCATTAATCATTGCACGAAGCATTATCTCCGCTTGTTGTTCTTGCTCGGAAGAGGCATTAATTTCTTTGCCCTGCATCGCATTACCAAATAAATCACCAAAGCCACCTTGATTACCTTCTTGGTTACGCCCTTTTGAGCCGCCTAATGAATCTAAGATACCGCCTAGTCCACCTTTAGTGCCAGCTGACTTGCCACCCACTAAGCCACCAAGTAGATCACCAATTCCTCCGCCGCTTCCGCCTTTAGAGCCGCCCATCATTTTACCTAAGCCTTTAGCAACGGCGATACCCATTGCTACTTTACCGAGTGTGCTGATTAAACTCATGTGATCTCCTTAAAATTCATAGTTCATAGTTGTTGTAGCATCAATACTACCATAAAGGTGACTTAACACGACTAAGTGGAGAAAGAAAATTGAAAAAAGGTGTAAATATTTGTTAAGTAAGATAATATTCTCTTTTTAAATATCTAGTTAAATATAATGAAAGCTGATTTTTCCTTGCTACGTTGGTCTGCCCTTTTTGAAGGGTCTTCTTTACTATTATTACTGGGCGTTGCGATGCCCTTAAAATATTATGCAGATATCCCCGAAGTGGTTAAGATTATTGGGCCGATACACGGAATACTCTTTTTAACCTTTTTGGTTTTTTTGTTTTCTCATGCACTTAAAGGCGAGTTAAATTTGACTAAAACGTTAGCAGGGCTTGTGGCTTCATTTTTGCCCTTCGGGACGTTTATTTTTAAAGCCAAAGTCTTAAAAGAAACGGCTGCATAAACTTTATTCTTGGGGAAGAATACGTATGAAAATCATTTCAATATTTATCATTACTTTACTGACTACGGGCTGTAGTTTTATCACTGAGATGCGTCAAAATGATCCTGAGGCTCTATTAAAAAGTGATCATCCGCTGAAAAGTCGCCAAGATATTAGAACAGAAAAATTACTTACCGGCGATATTTGGAAATATCAACGCCAAGAAGGTGACTGCAAAGACACCGAATGGACGCAATCATTTTATAAAAATCGTTATTACCGTTCTGCAGGTGCCGCATGTTTGCTAAAAGATGCCTTTTCAGTCGATGCTGAAAACTGGCATGTAAAGCAAACCATGCTCTACATCACTAACTTAGCGCCAGATGCTGGCGATGATATTATCATGCGTTACTACATTAAGCATCTAAGTGAGAAAAAGCTCATTTTACGGAGCAATGGGTTTGAATATACATTTATTAAATAAACTTAAATTTAGCCAACCCCTTATTTAATAAATTACGAACTCTAGTCTTCATTTTCAGCTTCAAGCACCGCAACACTGATTAATTTTCCGATAGCGCCTTCAAAGTTATCCCATGTTTTAAACTTTTTTAGTTTGTTTACAATGATCGGCTTCATTTCAAAGGCTTCCATATCGTCATCAGCTAATGTTTTGCTGGTATCGTATATGATTTTAAGAAAGTCTCTAAATTCGCTTAAGACCTCTTTACCACCGACAGGCCCGTGACCAGGGATTACTTTTTCAATATCAAGCGCTAAGCCTACTTCCATTGCCTTAATGTTGCCAACATAACTGCCATCATCTAACCGAGGCATACGTGCTCTAAAGGCATTGTCCCCTGTTATTAAAACCTTATCTTCTAAAATTTCAAACATCGCATCAGTCTTTGTGTGGGCTTTTTTATTTAAGTGCACCTTGATGGTTATATTATCAATTTTTATTGCCTCACCCTCTTTTAAAGCAGTTGTAGGGTAGACAATTTTAGTGTCTTTAGTTGCACCCTCGGTGAGTGTTTTCATTAAATTAATCCAACTTTCTGCTTCGCCGTTCTTGGCTTCATTAATCATTTCTGGATGCGCATAAATTTTCACATTAGGATAGGCCTCTTGCATGGCATGATTGCCTAGCCAGTGATCACCATGTACATGGCTATTAAAAACATGTGTGATTGGCTTATCTGTTTTAGAGCGAATCTTTTTTAATAAGGCACGACCTACATTCAAGCTTGAACCAGGGTCAATAACAATTACGCTTTTATTGGTAATGACAAAAGCAGGGTTATTCATAAAGCCTTTATTTTCCACATTTGGCATATCAGTAGGCCCCAAAACTACCCATGTATGTTCGGCAACGTTGGTCACATCAAATTTCTCCATTACACTATAATTTGTTGTTTTTTCTATCGCATTTTTTGCCAGAGCTGTCGCTGAAGCGCTCATTAAGAAAATCGAAGTAATGGTAATGAATAAAGGCTGGGTAAATTTCATGTGTAGGACTCGAAAATGATTGAGCTGTTAATATAGTCTAAAATTAAAGTTTTGCATGGTATTAATTGATTAAGTATCTTAGCATAACTCGCAAACGAATAAAAAAGGCTATAATATTTCCATTTTACATCCTAAATAACGCGAACTAATTTGCTTGCTATTATGCTTATATTTTGAATACAAATGAAAAATATATCTCTTTTTCCTTTCGTCAGAGTTATGCTGAAGTCTCATTAAATAAAACTATTAAAAAATGAAAGATCAATGAAAGGTATTTTTATTACAGGCACAGATACTGATGTCGGCAAGACGTGGGTGAGTGAAAAGTTAATTGTTTTTTTGGTAAGCCAAGGCGTAAATGTTATGCCGAGAAAGCCCGTAGAATCTGGCTGGCCTGATGATAAAACCTTAAGTGATGCTTGGAAGCTAGCAAGTGCTGCTAGTAAAACCAAGCAATTAACGCAAATTTGTCCGAATCGTTTTAAGGCCGCTTTATCACCCGATAGAGCCGCAATATTAGAAAATAAAATCATCCTCATTAATGACTTAAAAGAGCAGTGCTTGCAAAGTGTCGCTGAAAATCAATTTTTATATGTAGAAGGTGCAGGGGGGTATTATTCACCGATTTGCTCTGATGGTTTAAATAAAGATTTGGCAGTTGCTTTAGGTTTACCAATAATTTTGGTAGTGAAAGATCGTTTAGGTTGTATCAATCAAACCTTACTAACACTAGAAGCAATAGAAAAAAGCAAACTTGAATTATTGGCGATTGTATTAAACAAGACTAATTCTGCTGATGTAGTTGGTATGGACAACCTAGCTGACTTGCGAACACATTGTAATATCCCGGTTATTTCTATCGCGTATAATCAGCAAGATTCAAAACCGTTCGAAAGACTAAGTATGCTTAGTCCTTAAAAAAAGTTCTCTCGATTTTGCTTCTACAAATAAGCGTATAACTAAAGGAAGTCCGATAAAGTCCAATCATTTTATGCTGGCTAGAATAATCCTGATTTTCCACGAAGTTCGCGATAATGGAGCGGTTATTCTCTTCGCTTCCTGAAAAATAATTCTATCTATAATATTTTATTCATCAGACTAAAGCCTACTAACCTACCCACATACTCAGTACGTGGATATAATATTTTTTTAAAAAGGAATTTCTAAAGTTGTAAATTATTCTAAAACATCACTTAATTTACCATGTTTCACGTGAAACACTTTATATTCGAAATGTGAAGGTAAAGACTTTTTAGTCATTGTTATAATCAGTTGTTGGTTTAAACTACTAATGTAATTCAATAGCTTATTTTTATTATTATTGTCTAACTCTGCTGCTAGATCATCAATTAGTAAAATACCTTCAATAGATTTATTTTGAGAAATAACTGCATTTTTTGCTAATAGTAAAGAGATAGCTAATAATTTAAGTTGGCCTCTAGAAGCGATTTCAAGGGCTAACTTGTCATTCATCATTAACTTGAAATCAGCACGATGTACGCCTCCGGAAGTACGTTGTAACTTTAAATCGTAAGCTTCACGATCCTTATAATAATCATGTAAGGACTCTTTACCTAAATCAATATTATCGGGTAAGCCACTTTTATAAAGAATATCAAATTTAATATCATCAAAAAGGAAAGTAAGCGTTTTAGTCCATTCTTCTTTTAAAAGTTTTAAAGCACTGACACGATAATTATGAATTTGTGGTTGTAAAAAAATTAGTTCCTCTGTCCATTTATCTAAAGAAGAACGATGTTTAAAACTTTTTAAACACATATTTCTTTGTTTAAGAATATGCTGATAGCTTTTCCATAAACCATGAAAATTAGGATATTTATAAAAAGAAATCCAATCGATGAATGAGCGTCGTAAAGAAGGAGAACCCGTTATTAAATCAATAGAACCTGGATGAATAATTGTTAAAGGAAGGTGTAAGCTAAGCTCGGCCTGACTAAATATATTTTCTTTGTTAATTCTAATACGGGTCTTTTTTTTATCTTTTTCTAAACCAATTTGAGAAGTTAAACCCGCATTTAGTTTTAATTTTGCAGAAACTAATACGGAATTTTTGTTATAAGATATCACGTCTGAAATGTGTGATGTTCTAAAAGAACGACCAGATGACAATAATGTTAATGCCTCAAGTAAACTAGTTTTTCCTGAAGCATTGTCACCAATAATTATATTAATATTAGGAGAAAATTTAAGCGTAACATTTGAAAGTGATCTGCAGTTTTCAATGGTTAATGAGTCAATCCACATCGTTTTTTATAAACGGATTGGCATTACAATATAGTGCGTTTTCTCATCATCTTTAGAATATAATAATGCGCTTGTATCAGGGCTAGAAAGGCTTAAGAATATATTATCACCTTCTAAATGATTAACAGCTTCTAAAAGATAAGTCACATTAAAACCAATTTCAAAAGGGTCACCAGAATAGTTTATATCCAATTCTTCCTCAGCAGTTTCGTTATCGGGGTTATTTGAATGTAATGACATTAAACCCTGCTTAAAGCCAAGACGAATACCTTTAAATTTTTCATTTGATAAAATGGCAACACGAGCAAGCGTATCTCTAAATTGTTCACGATCTAACTCAATGGTGTAAGTACTATTTGATGGAATGGCAGCTTTATAATCAGGATATTTTCCATCAATAAGTTTAGAAGTAAAACGGATATTATCTTTGTAAACACGTATGTGATTATCACTAATTTGCAAAGTAACCGGTAATTCACTACTTGCATCAAGCAAACGGGATAGTTCTAAAATACCTTTTCTAGGTACAATTATTTTAAAATTAGGATTATTAGAAGTACTACTTGATGTATATTTTGAAAGCGCTAAACGATGACCATCAGTAGATACAGCAACTATTAAATTTTCAGTAAATTCAAATAATAAGCCATTTAAATAATATCTAACATCTTGATTTGCCATTGAAAAAGATACTTTTTCCATTAAAGCTTTAAGATTCTTTTCAGGAAGGCTAACTTCTTGCTTTATCGGGATATCATCAAGTAGTGGGTAATCATCTGCAGGTAAAGTGGATAATTCAAAACGACTTCTCGCTCCTTTTATAAGTAATCTGTCCCCTTTAGTTTCTAATAGAATAAAACTATCGTTAGGTAAAGCTTTACAAATTTCAAATAATTTTCTAGCGGGGGCTGTAAGTGTTCCTGCTGATTCAGCTTGAATATTAACTGAGGAAGACATCTCAATTTCTAAATCTGTACCCACCATTTGTAACTTATCTTCAGTGACTTGGATGAGAATATTTTCCAGTATTTTACTGGTATGTTTTTTCTCGACAGCACCAACGACATAAGAAAGTTGTTCGAGTAAGGATTCTTTGGAAATTGTAAGTTTCATAGTAATAGTTATATATATATTTAAAAGATAATAGTAATAATAAGGGTCGTAATTTTTTGTTAATAAAATTTAAATTAATAATAATTTCAATGGTTTAAATGTAAATTTGCATGTTATTTAAGACTGTTTAAAAATTAAATATGGTGTTAACAGATTGTGGATAAGTCTAATATATTTAAATAGTTATAGTTATACACAGCTTACACATTAATTTATACAGCCTTTATTTACAGCTTATATTCTTACTCTTTTTTTGTTAACGGGTTAATGTTCTTTCTAAAATACGATAATTCTCGTTCAAAGCGCTGTCTTCAGCGCATAATTCTTTAATTTTTCTGCAAGCATGCAATACGGTCGTATGATCACGTCCACCGAAGTATTCGCCTATTTCGGGTAGACTATGGTTAGTAAGTTCTTTAGACAGCGCCATGGCCATTTGACGAGGTCTAGTGATAGAACGTGTTCTACGTTTAGAGTCCATATCAGAGGTTTTAATATTAAAGTGTTGTGCTACGGTTTTTTTAATATTATCAACGGTAACGGTTTTATTTTGGCTCATTAATTGATCGCGTAATACATCATGTACAAAATCTAAGCTAACATGAGTACTTTGGTTGAGACGTAAACTCGCTACTACTCTTTGCAGCGCACCTTCTAAATCACGAACATTAGAACGAAAGTTTTTGGCAATAAAAAACGCAGATTCTTTGGGTATTTCAATATGATATTCTTCTGCCTTTTGGGTTAATATGGCAACACGTGTTTCTAAATCAGGGGGCTGTATTTCAATCGTAAGCCCTGAATTTAAACGTGAACTTAGGCGATCATCAATACCCTCAACATCACGAGGATAACGATCACTGGTTAATATTATTTGTTTTTGACCTTCAAGTAATACGTTAAAAGTGTGAAAAAACTCTTCAACGG
>Ga0256839_1000570_pt1 | contig 47367 bp, 43 predicted proteins | sample 354166metaG_FD_185968 | JGI IMG/M metagenome (GOLD analysis project Ga0256839, IMG submission 185968) | Hydrothermal vent microbial communities from Mid Atlantic Ridge, Atlantic Ocean - 354-166 | ecosystem: Environmental > Aquatic > Marine > Hydrothermal vents | place: Atlantic Ocean: Mid... | reverse complement strand
TCGAGAAGAAAACAAACTGGCGTTATTAGAAGTTTCATTTGATGAGCCATAAATGGTTGTTCCTAGCCAGTCGATATAATCATCACCAGGGTAATAATTCTTTGGATGATTCCAGTCTTGTGTATAGAATTTCATCCACTTTTCTTGTGGTGGGATAATCATTGGTGAAAAGAACCAAGTGATATTTGTAGCGCCTTCTCCTTTGAATAAATCAATTATGTGACGATAAGCATCACGAAAGCGTTCCGGGCCATCGGCTAAACCATCTTGTGGTTTATAGTTATTTTCAGTACCGCCATTATAAATGCCGCTCCAAGGAAACCAACTACCTTCCATTTCGACAGTGAAAGTAACTAAGAGAGGAATGATATCGTCATTGTCATCACGGTCATTTTTTGCATCATTTGCCCATTGCCTTAAATCATCATCCCAGTGCCCATCAATAATTGATTGCAGTGAGAAGTCATCCATGCAAACTCCTTCTGTAGCCCCATTATTAAGGAATTCCTGTAATTCAGATTTTGTAATTAAACGAGTCTCATTATGGGAAAATATTTGGGACTCAGTACAAACGCTGGTTAAATCAAGTGCATTCTCAGTTTCGCGAGCTTTAGTCGTGGGGTTTCCTAAAATATGTGGACTAGTCCAAGGCATAAGGCGAACGAATGGTGTTTTACCTGTTTCTACAACTTGGTGAATATTATAATAAGGATAGCGTATTTCAGGTTTATGCTGTCCGTCAGCGTCATTATACATCCAGTTATTAGAAAAATAAGACCATGCCGAAGGCTTACCAGTAAGGTCATCAAAGGTTTCAATCTTTCCAATACTTACTTCATCTTCTGGTGCACCAAAATTAGCAAATGAACCAAAATAGATTTGCCCGTCAGAAGGAGGGAGTAATTTTCCCGAGATCACTTTGTCATTCGATTTATTATTTTCAGAGTTAGCGGCACCACAAGCAGTTAAGAAAATAAAACTGAAGAAGAGAATGCTAGAAAGTATTGTTATTTTTAATAACGGGTTAATTTTTTGCATGGGTATTTCAAATATTAGGTTATTTTTATAATACCATTATAATACTGTGTTTTAGCTATTTGATGATAAATTGCCCGATGAAGCCCTTAGTTATTTGGATAAGCAAACATTTGAATACTCAGGAGAGCTCATTAACTTTTATTTTGTTTATTACCATAGAGCCTCCAGTATTCATCGGGTCTACTCTCATCTTGGTTCCTAAATGCCCCTTTTTAGATAGTATTCTTATTTTTGACAGGCATCATCTATCTTCCTTATTGTTTTCTGCTTTGTAATAACATTTAAGGGTATTTAGCATTTTAAGCTCACTTTGTAGAGTCATACTTATCGCCACGGAAGATATTGGTAGGTTGTCTCTAGAATGCGTTTTAATAATATGCCTACTTTTTTTTAAGTTTGTGGGATGTGAAAAGGCTATTTTCATATTCGTTAATTGAGGTAGTAAGCCGAAAAACCTTTCTATAGCATGAAAGATTGAGGCACTTGCTCCTGTTTTTTCATTATGGCTTTCTAAATGGATTAAGTAATGTAACCTTTTATTATCAATTAAAGGCTTAAACATGTCTAATTTTGCCCAAAACATAGTACCTGCAAAAAAGCCCCAGTCTTTATTTAAATCGTGATTTATAGAAGTTGTAGACAATATATTCTCTATAAAAGGGGTGTTACCATACATTAGTTTTTGAGCGGATTTGTATACTTCGATACCTCCCACTAACCCCAGGTCTTTATCTGATTCAAATTTAGATATTATTTCTTTAACTGTATGTTCAGAGCCAAATATAGAATCTATTAAAAGCTGAAACCAAAATTCACCGAGTTCACCGTCCCCTTTTTTAGTATGTATTTTACAAAGTAAATCATAATTTTTATCCTGCAAATGAGAAAGTAGCAGTATAAATGGGGCTATATCATAACCGCCACTGGTATAAGTAATAATTTCATAGTTTTTGATGCCGAAAGAATTAAGTGATTTTACCAAACTACCTTCAATAGTAGGAGGTACCGTAAAAAACAAATCACTTTTTAAAGGCACTGTTGTTATTCGGGATAGAATTGATGGAAGCATCTCTAAATAATAAACATGAATTACAACCGCAATCTTCGTGGTAGCAGCAATATTCCCATGGCGGTTATCGTCAGTATCTGAAATGTAGTTTTTATTTGGGAGGAGTTTTTTTGGTAAGCCAATATCAAGGAAATGTTTTAATGGTTTGCATCCATCGGTCATATAGTTTTTATGATACCAAATAGGGTCAAAGCAAGGACAAGGTTGGAAACCCTTTGATTCACCGCGCTCAATATAATGTAGTAAAGGGCTTTCATCACTTGATATGGTGTGTACACTTGCATACCAATGAGGAGAAAAAAATAAATTAGGTTGCCTACCTTCTTTTTCACCATGAGTAATATAATGGGTAATCCCCCCGCCTGTGAATTCTTTAGTATCAGGATATAGTCTAAGGTAAAAATTATTATCAAATAAACCACTGCGGTTAATAACTTGAATTTTTCTTCTAAGATTAAACTTTTTATAAAGATTTTCGATAAAATTTGACACGGTTTTTAAACTCTAAGTTGGATGAGACGAATATTATTGTTACCGTTTTATCCTAGGTATTGTAGAAGGATTGTTAGAGTTAGGATCCCTTTTGTAATACGATTATTGGCAGTTGTGTATCTTGTAATTTGGCTGCACTAGACTTATTGTGCAATAGAAAAAACACCAAATCATTTGATTTTGTCACTGAGTCTATTGCCTCAACTGATAATATCCATGCATTAGGTAAATAACGTTTTAATATTTCTTTGAAATCGTTGCCATAAATACGGTAATGGCCATGCTGTTCTTCTTTTGGGTATCCCCAGTCTGTAGTTCGTTCTTGAGTTGCAGGAGAGGGAACGGTAAGAAAAACAAAACCATTTGTTTTTGTGATTCTCAATAATTCATTTAATGCAGCATTATCATAAGGAACATGTTCCAGTACGTGATTACACATTACAATATCGTAACTATGGCTAGGTTTATCAATTTTTTGTAGATCTAGCGAGTTCTCCCCCCCGTAGGTAGATACCTCATATGAAGCAAACCACTCAGGCTCCACAGTACCATCCGGACTAAATTGAATAAATGATTTTCTTTTGTAGGAGTCCTCAATAAGTTTAAAAAAAACTTCTTTATAAGCTCTGTGCCGTTCTAATGAATTGCACTTTTCACAGCGTGGAGGCAGGCCACTTGCAGACATTCTCCCTCCTGGTCCTGCCCCAAAACCTTTATGGCCACAAATATTACAGTTGATATTCATTATGCCTATCCTTTTATATTAGCTTTTAGTTAATTTAATCTTGATTGATTAACTCTTGATTGATTAACTCTTTTACTCCTGTCTCTAAATCATAAGTAGGTACCCACCCTGTAGAATTTTTAATTTTATTAATATTTAAAATGTTTGAGCGAACATCTATCTTTCTTGAGTCTTTATATTTGACTTTAAACTGGAGTTCTATCCCTTTATAAAGTTTGATAATATCATTTATTGAGTGACCTATACCACTTCCTATATTATAGACACCAGCAGGTATTATTTTTTTTGAGATTGCAGTAATGCCCTGTACTAGGTCTAATATAAAAATATAGTCTCTGACTACATTTCCGTCACCCCATACTTCAATTATTTCATTGTATTTTATTTTATTTATTGTTGTATCAACAACACCCTGTAAATGTTTAGTGCCATGAGTAAGTGCCCGACCATAAGGGTTAGATATTCTAGCTATTTTGGCTAAAAAATGAAATCTTCGTGCATAAAAATTGATATAACTTTCTTGTATTTGTTTCGATAGGCCATAAGCTGAGATTGGTTTTAAAATGTCACTTTCATTACATAAATTGTCATTCTCTCCGTAGACTGTTCCTCCTGATGACCCATAAATAAAAGAATGGAGACAAGGCATTTCACTACAAGATTCAAGCATCATAACCAAGTTTTCTTGGTCAAAAAAATATCCTTTACTCATTTCATTTTCTAAAAGTGAAGGTGTTGATTTTCCTGCAAAATAAAATATATCTCGGATGTTTTTATACCTTTCAAATGATAGAACAAAGCCTTCTACACCTCCTTCTATTATTTCAATATTTTTCTCTCTCAACCGTAGGGTAATACTTTCTGAGAAAAAGGTATCACAAGCAAAAACAGTACCATATTTTTTTACGAGTTCGAGGCATAAATTAAAACCAATAAATCCTCCAGCCCCAACTATGAGGCAAGAAGAAGTTTTGGAGGTGGGGCTTGTATTAAGCATTTCGTTGAACCACTCCAAACCTTCTCCAATCATAGGCTATACAATAGCTTGTAAAATCTGTGTATTTTATTATATTGTTGTCCTGTTTGGATGAGAAAGCATTCTTGATGTTTGTGTTTCTACTTTTGCTAGCTCCAATGGAGCATTCGTCTAAAAATAAAGCATCAGTAAAAATCACTTCGCCAATTTCTGATAGGCTTGTTAGCATTAGCTTCCATAATTTTGTACTTTCTTTAATACAATCAAAATCTACGATAATTAAATCAAGCTTGGCTGTTGAAATACTAAGAGTAGACTTGAAGATTTCTTCGTTATCAGTAACTAATAAAGAGTTAAAGAAGGGGGTTGTAAATTCTTTTACAGTAGGGTCACTTGTTAAGATTAAGGCTTTTTCATTCCTATAAATATGATGATTGTTGGACAGTATTTTTAATAAACTTCTTCCAAAGCCAGTTGAATAGCATTCGGGGCATTTTTGACCTTGTTCAAATAGTTTGCCTTTCCAACCACATATGCTACAACGGTGACCATTTGTTTTTATTAGTGAGTCAAAGTCGTTATTTATGTTTTTCATGCTAAAGGGGTGAGCTATAACCGTATTTTCATTTAAAATAGCAGGTAGTTTAGGGAGTGTTTTAACTGTGATAGAAGCCACCTCTGGTATTTCACCTAATTCATACCCTAAGCTTTCAATATAGTAGGACATCTCTATATCCATGCCATTGTGAGGGGTTGCTGGGTTAAAGCCACCATGTTCTTTAATAAATGCTTTCTGAATAATATAAACACCACCCTGAACATGTTTAAAGATTTTGTTAGGGTTATTCTTAGCAAAGTCAGGGTTACGGAATTTTGAAAATTCTGGATGATTTATATATTCTCGACCATAAATATAATTTGGCATTTGCGAGTAATGGCCAGCCATCACGTTATCAGAGTTCTCTCTCATATGATCTATTAAAGTTCGTTCCCAGCCGTGTTTATTAATAAAGCCTTCTTTACTACAAATATAAATTGCAAACTCACTTTTACATAATTCAAGAGCAATATTTGATGCTGGCCCACAATATTGATTATTATATTTTCGAATTATACGTATATTTTCGTATCCTATAAATCTGTTACTTAGTTTAGACCAGAATTTATTATCACTATTATTATCAATTATAGTTAAAGTGAAGGGTGTTGTTGTATGTTTTAAAATGCGGCTAATAATTTCAAAGGTTTCATTTTGATCATCGTATTCTGACGTATTGTATGTTACCAAAATAATGTCAATAGTATAGTTTTCCCAAGTATCTAACATTACTTTCATTGACTTGTGAACCCCTACCATTTTATGAAGGAAGTTATGAGAGCGCTTGACCATTGCGCTTTTTTGTTCTGGTGACATTCCTAAGAGTTTTGTAACTCCATCAGCTAAAGTTTTTTTATTTTTAGCAGGTACTACAATAGCATCTACACCATTTGTTAAATAATCAGGGATTGCTGAAACGTCAGTTGTGATAATAGGTAAATCAGCAGCTATTGCTTCTAAAATCACGGTTGGGAATCCGTCCATATCTCCATTTTCAGCAATAACGCTAGGTACAATCAAAAAGTCTGCTTTTTTATAGGATTCTGACAGCTCTTTTGAATTTTCAATAACACCTTTAAAGTGAATATTTTTTAACTTTAACCTTGATACTTTTTTTTCATATGTTTTTTGTAATTCGCCATAGCCGTAGATATTAAATTCTACACTTTCCTTTCTTAATAGATTTGCAGCTTCGATTAAGTACTTTATTCCTTTTTTTTCAATGAATCGCGCTATAACTAAGCCGCTCTGTATTTTTTGTTCGCTATGAGAATTTATTTTATTATTAGAAGGCGTTTTTGAAACGTTAAAATCAGTTAAATTAACTGCTTGAAAATTAAACCCTATTTTTTTTTCAGGAACTCCTTGATCCATTAAGAACTGCTTATGAAAATCCCCATACACAAAGACTTTTAAACATAAAGGGTGACTTACTATCTCACTAATTTTATTTCTTTTTTTATTTAGGTGATGAAATAAATCTACAGCATGGGGCATAAAAGTAAAGGGTATGCCTACTTTTACTGCAGCAGGGTAGGTAAGCAATGTGACTGCTGGGTATACAAACTGGCTGTGGCATAGGTTTCTCTCATGTGCCACTAAAAGCTCAGCTAATTGATTTGAATCAGTGACATGATATGACTTGATTTTGAAATCAAGCTCTGCACTTTTTTCTGGGTCAGTTGAATAATAGACTTTTACATCAAAGCCTTGCTGTACCAACCACCTTAGCTCATTCATAACAAATGTCTGTGATAAAGCAGGGAAGTCCCATATTACATAAGCAATCTTTAATTTTTCGAGCCCTAAATTCACTCTCTCAGAAAAATTCTTTTGATAAATTTTAGAGAAAATACCATCCAAGCTAACAGTGGTCGTAATATTCTTTAAACTATTATTATCAAGAAAATAATCCACACCCACAAAAGGAACAACAGCAGGGGGGTAGTTTTTGGTATAGCGGATAATTAAATCCCAGTCAACAAGACGATTTAGTGTTGTGTCAAAACCGCCAAACTGTGTATATAGGTACGACCGGTGCATAAAAACATTTAGATCAATAAAGTTCTCAGTGAGCAGACTTCTTCGGTCAAATTCAGTTAATAAAATTTTTCGTTTATTTGAGTTGTTATTATGAATATCTAGTGCACAATATGCACAGTTCGTTTCATCGTCTTCACTAAAGATGGCTATCATTAACAAAAGGTAGTGTTTTCTCCATTGATTGTCACTATCCAAGTAAGCGATTAAATCGCCGGTAGCAACTTGTAAAGCGGCATTTCGGGTGGCACTAACACCGTTGTGTGTATTTGAAATTATTTTAATAAGTCCTGTAGAAATTTCTTTTTTATATTTATTCTTAATTAGTTTTATTGTGTTATCGACGCTTCCATCATCTGAAATAATGAGCTCATGAGGAAGGTGGCTTTGTTGTAAAACAGAGTCAATGGCGAGAGCGATAACATTCTCTCTTTCCCATGTTGGCATAATAACTGAAATTTTTAAGGCTCTAGTTTTTATAATTTGTTTTGATAGTTTTATCACCTCATCATTTAACAATTCATTGTCATCTTTTATATCGTATAAAATTTTAATAATAGATGATTTATGAGCTTTATTTGTATGGTTTTTAGGGTAAGCAAATTGAATGATTTGGTTCGAATCGAATACAGCTTGGCTAGAAAATTGTCTTCTTTCTTTTTCTCCATAGCGGATATAGTGTACTAACGGATTAGTTTTACTATTAGCAACATCTTTATTTTTCTTTAGATAACTATCACAATTAAAAGATGAGCTAGGTTCGCGTCCTTCGATCCAGCCAAAGTTACAAAAATGATTTAACGGGTTAGTATCAGCTTTCCATACATCATAATTGTGAAGTAAATAGTAGGCAGGTGAAAATAAACCAGATTTCGCAATAACCTGCTTATCCTTAATTAACCTTCTTTTTTCTTTATTTAAGAAGTATGAAATACTGAATTTACTAGGAATTTTTCTTAATTTTTTATATTTATTATTATTACTTAATACTTCTTCTAAAATCTCTTCAGCGTGATTAACTTTCGTTAATAGCTGATTAATTTTCGCATTAGCATTGTCAAGTTTAGCTGATTTCGAATCAAGTTCGGTAGATAGCCTTTTTGAAAGTGCTTCGGCCTGTTCAAAGCTCAGTGTCTTTTTTTCAATTTCACTCTTTGAAGCTGTCAACTCTTTTTTTAGATCGTCTATCCTAGAGTTTAAACTTTCTTCCTTGTCTACTTGAACTTCTATTTTTTGTTTTAGCTCAATTAGTTCTTTTAGTCTTATGGGTAGTTCCTCGCTAGGGGAGTATTTTCTAGCGGACCAAGTATTATCTGTTTGGGGAGGAGTAGAAGATTTTGAACCATGTAGCGAGATGATACCTTCTTGAATAAACTCATCCATGCCTGAAATAAACCGTTCGCCAAGATTATTTTTATTTGTTGCTTGTTTTCTTACCACGCAAATAGAGTTTATAAATTTGATGGAATGTACTTGTTCTAGTAATTCTGGCGTTAGAGTTGTATGGTACTTTTTATTAAAGCCAGCGATTAATTGTTGGGTTTTTTTATCAACTCCCCAGTGCTCGTGGTTAATAATATCGGCAAGTAATTTAAAAAAGGAAATGGATGAATGAGGGTTGAATAAGCCTCCTTCGTAGTTTTTCCAATAACTACAATGTAAATCTTCTGCAACGAATAAACCATCTTCTTTTATTTGTGGAAAGTATTTATCGAAGGTTTGGATTATATCACCTGATGTATGCGAACCATCATCAATAATTAAATCAAAACCTGTATTTATTTTTGTTATTTTTTGATAAGTTTTTGTTGCATTAGCATCGCCTACAACGATAGAAATACGAGGATCATCATATCGGAGAGATTCACAATCAGGATTTATATCACAGCCGATTATAGTTTGTGCTTTTTCAAAATATTTAGCCCATATTTCAATTGATCCGCCATTTTGAATGCCTATTTCAAGTAGGTTAATGGGCTTGTGACGATAAGGGTTAAATAAGCGATCATACTCTACAAGGTAGGAACTCCATTTATCGGATACTTTTCCCGTATGTGATGCATATAGTTGGGTCAGTGTTTTTTGTGTCATTGGCTTCCTAGTACTTCTCTCGCAAGGTGTTTGAAAAGGATAGCACACCTACACTTGCTTATTAATGATAAAATCATGAGTTCATCACTCAACTTTTCTAATCTGGTTATTGGATATTCAATTGTATTTTAAAAATAAAATTAAACAATTATTAGGCTTAAGCAATAATAAAGATGTTTCTTATAGTGCCTGGATAAAGTCTATAGAAGGCGAGTCGTTTGTGAGAGTGGGTAATGGGGGGGGGGATTTCTGTATTTCCTTTCTCCTGTTTGTGGAAGAGGCTTCAATCTCATTATTAAAACAAACGATTGATTCTATTGTTAATCAAGAGATTAATAGTTGGGAGTTGATTCTTGTTACTGATATTGGTATCAACTTTGATAGTTTAGGCGTACAGGCTTCTGCTGTAACTGTTATCTATGAAGAAAAATTGGCGACCCTCAATAAGTACTCTTGTATTAATAATGCGCTAAGGTCAATTCAGTCTGACTGGGTTACCTTTTTGGACGTGGGTGACTTAATCTCTCCATTTTTTATGCCATCTATTTCTCGTATTATTGATGAGAGTAATACGGCTGAAGGGGGTAAGTATTCAGCTATTAAAATTATATACACTGATGAGGATTATCTAGAAAGAGGTGAACGACATAACCCTTGCTTTAAACCAGATTGGAATCCTGATTATCTTGATAATTATAATTATTTTTCAAAAGGTGTGGTTTACCAAAAGGATTGTTTTAATGATGTGGGAGGGTTTAATTCTGAGTCTGACTCGCCTTACCATGACCTGGCTTTGCGTGTTACTAAGGGCTTAGCGGGCAAGCAAATTCTGCATATCCCACACGTTCTTTTTCATTTTCTTTTGCCTATTGAGCCTGAGGTAATACTGAGACGACGATATAACCTTGCTGAGCCAGTACCATTAGTTAGTATTATCATCCCTACTAAAGATAGCTTAGATTTGTTGAAACCGTGTGTTGAGGGGGTGCTTGAGGATACGGCATACAAGAATATTGAAGTTATTATTATAGATAATAATAGTCGTGATTTAGAAGTGTTAGAGTATTTATCCGACCTTGAGCATGATGCCAGAGTTTTAGTTATGCATTATGCGGATGACTTTAATTTTTCTGAGATGAATAATCAAGCGGTGAAGATGGCGAAAGGGGAGCTTATCTGTTTTTTAAATAATGATATTTCAATCATTAAAGATGATTGGCTGCATGAAATGACCTCAAATGCGCAACGTTCTGAGATTGGCTGTGTTGGAGCAAAGTTATATTACCCTGATGGGATGATTCAACATGCAGGCGTTATTTTAGGTTTAAAAGGTTATGCCTCTCACGCGCACAAAGGATTTGAGGGGAATAGTAAAGGCTACTTTAACCGATTAGTTGTAACGCATAATGTGTCGGCAGTAACTGCTGCTTGTTTACTTGTTAAAAAATCAATTTTTAATAAGGTTGGGGGCTTTGATGATAAGAATCTAAAGATTGCATACAATGATGTTGATTTTTGCTTAAAGGTGCGTGAAGCGGGCTATCGAAATCTTTTTACACCCCATGCAGAGTTGATTCATCATGAGTCAAAATCACGTGGGAAAAAGCGTAATAAAGAGCAAAAAAAGCAGTTAAAAAGAGAGTCGGATTATTTAGTAAAAAAATGGGGAGAGCATCTTTTTTCTGATCCTGCTTATAATCCAAATCTTACTTTATTACGTGAAGACTTCTCATTAGGCTTGGATAGAATAGAACATGACTAAGGAAGAACCATTAATTCAAGTGATTGTATGCACCTATCAAGGTGAGAGGTTTATTACAGAGCAACTTACATCTATTTTGGATCAAAGTTATGTGAATTTTGAAGTTCTGGTTTTCGATGACCGTTCTACAGATCAAACGTGTGATATTGTGGGTGTTTTTTGTCAGAAATTTTCTAATATAGTCCTTTATAAAAATACTAATAATTTAGGCTTTTTAGGTAACTTTGAGCAAGCACTGAATAGCGCTTCAGCGGCTTATATCGCTCTATCTGATCAAGATGATATTTGGCATAAAGATAAGTTGCAACTTTGTATGGAGGCTTTAATGGATCTCGAAAAGAAACAGCCGAACCTTCCTGTATTGGTTCATTCTGACTTGTCTTATATTGATGACAAGGGGGAGCAAATACATGGCTCTTTTTTTGAAAAGAAAGGATTAACTTTGCCGAACGAAAAATCATTAAGTCATATACTGGGGCATTGTGGCGTGATGGGTAATACGATTTTAATGAATCGAATATTGGTGGATAAGGCCTTACCTTTCCCTGAAGGGCTTAAGTATCACGATTATTGGTTTGCAGTTGTTAATGAGATTTTTGGTATACGAAAGGCAATACAAAAGCCGCTAGTTGGTTATCGCATTCATAATGATAATAACAGCGCTAATAATAGAATTATAAAAACCCGTAAAAGCTGGTTCAAAAAAAGAGCTGAATTAGTATTGCCTTTTATGGATGATCATCGTGAAATCGCATTACAAAAATTGCTTTCAGAATATCCAGTGGGTGAAGAAGATTATCAGCTAATTCAAGGTTTTTGTAATTATCTTACTTTTAAAGGGAGTAGATTATCCTTATATTTGTTTTTACTGAGGAAAGGTTTTTTTAAAGAAGGGGTGGTTTTTAGGTTGGCTAGCTTGTATCGAATTTTGTTTACGACACGTTATGATCGTTAAGCTTTTGTTTAATAATTTCGTTGATTGTATCAATGATATCCGAGGGTCTTTTTTTGTAGGGGTTGTAGTATTGTGTATAGAGAATATAAGCTCCTGCAAATAACTCTTCTTTAGTCAGTTTTCTTTTTCTGCGCTTGCATATTTGTTTGTCTATCGTAAGCCCCCAGCCTGAATAAAATGGTACACCATAACAAATGACTTTTTTATCCAGAATAAGTGCTTCCATTCCCATGCCGGATGTACAGGTGTAGATAATATCCATTTCTTTTAGTAATGAAATTGGGTTTATGTCTTGTGAAATCACCTCACATTGTTTGGGTAGGTCTTTCAGAGAAATACTTGATTTCTTTTTACCCGAAAGTACATCGGGGTGTATTTTTAGGTAAATAGAGGCGTTTGGATTATCGTTAATTGCATCTTTTATCATTTTATCAATAGTGGCTTCATTTGCTAAGCCATACTGCAAAGAGGCATCTCCTGCGGTTTGAGCAATGATAAGCACTTTAACTTTATTGGCATTGTTGAAAAAGTCATTCTTGAGTTCTGGGGCATGGTTATATTTGGATATATGGTTTTCTTTTATCAATGCAATAGCTTTTTCTGCAGTCTCAATTAAACTAGGTTCGCTAGAGAAGGGGTAGTTATTTAGCATATTTTCTAATTTAGAAGGGGCGGTAGCATCAAGGTAAAGACCAATATCATCTTCAATCAATGAAAATGAAGGTGACTTGTTTACCCCAAGTCCAACGGAACGAATGAAACCGTCTTCTAAACGAATCAGTTTTCCTCCATATTTCTTCTGTTTATGAAAGGCATATTCTCCTGTTTTTTTTCTTCCCCAGCCAAAGTACATTTTCGTAGAGTAGGGAGCGATAAAACTTAAAGCGTAAAAGAGGGCATTTCTGACCTTAGGATTGATTCTAAAGAAGATTAATTTAAGCCATTGAGGTGTTGAATTTTCCATACTTAAAAATAATACCACGCAAGAATCTGAATAGTATCGTCATTGAGCATTTCAAAGCTTTTTGAGTGATTTACGAACATGATCACAAGAATGTCTGATGGTACTAAGCATAACCGTGTGCGGTAGAGTTCACTAAACCTACGGGTGAAACGGAATTTTTTCGAATATACTGTACAAACTAAAACTATGAAACCAAAGTCTTGCACTCTCATTCGTGATTCTATCTGGGGATTAGGATTAAAACTGATACTTAAGCCCAGTAGAAATTCCTAACGATGTTTTACGTTTGCTTTTTAGCGGATTTTCGCTAATTAATTGAGTGCCTAGGTTGAAATGTATTTGTTTATTAAATTGACTGTCCAAGCTTAGGCCAATGGCTGACCATTTTTTGCCATCGGGGTCGGCAATGGGGTTGAGTCCATCTTGGGTTCTTAATAAATCAAGTTCTGTAATTTTCACCCATGTTCGCCAGAAGTCACCGTTGTCTTTAGATAATATACCTCCTAGGCTCACCATGGTGCTATCTGAGTCTATACCGTATCCCATTGATGTGCCGAGGTGGCGGTAGCCGTCTAAGTAGAAGTCGTGGTTGTAGGTGGTGTTGTTTCTGTCTTCTCCTGCAAATATGCCGGAGCTGGTATCAACCCATTCTGCGTAGCCGCGCCAACTGCCTTGGAGTGTTTTTGAGTAACCTGTGACCGATGCGCCTAGTTGTAAGGTTTCATTGCCACCAAAAATAGAGTCGCCGGTATCTTCGGCTAAATATTGGCCGTATAAAGCGTAGGATTCATTGCTGTTTTTTAGCGGTAACTTCCAGCGCATGTCGATTTGCGCAAGGTTGTCACCGAGGAGCCGGTCACCGTAGTTGTTTTTGTTAATACCAAAGAGCGATTTGGTTAGGGCCGAGAGGCTTTCATTACTGCCTTTGCCGCCCCAAACTAAAGTGCGGCTTAAACCAACCTCGAAATCTTTAAAGATTTTTGGCTTAAAGTTATAGCGAAAGCCTATGAGTTTGGGCTTGGATACATATCTGTCTTTTTCAAGTAAGCCTACAAACATATGAAAGTTGTTTGGTCCAATCCAGTTGAATAATTTGCTTTCAAAGGCTTTAGAATGAATGTTTTGTAGTGAAATAGCAGGAATAGGGCGGGCATTATTGGAGAGTATAAAAGAGCCATCCCAGGCAGGCCCCCACCAACGGGATTGCGTGCCTGCGGTAATTTTCCAGTTGCCTAGTTCACCTGAGAGGTATGACTCATCAAGTCGAATAGGGGAGTCATTGGGGTGGATAACATTGGAGTTGGTATTAATAATTTCAGCAAAATTATCATCGGCAGTACTAGTTGCTTCATTACGGTTATGATCAGAAAATAAATAGCGTTGGATTCGCGCCTGTCTTGCGGCAGTTATTTTAAGTCGCGCATCAATATTTTTCTTGCCCCAAGAGCCAGCCACCCAGTTGAGGTATTTTTCACGACCGTCACTTGAAAAATCTCTAATTAACAGTGCTTTGCTGTGGATCTTTCCGCCCACGCTTAAATTTGTGTAGTTGGTTTTTTTCTTGACAATTGAGTTAACGTATTTTAATGCGGCTTTTACGGCAGGTTTTAACACTTCACGTGCGACGGGCTGCCTGAGTAAATCATCAATATCTTCGCTAGCCAGTGGCCATGTGGTGAGGGGAGATTTTAAATAGCCAGCATCGGATAAAACCTGTAAGTTGTGGCGTAATCGCATGTCGCCAGGTTCTAGCCAAGGTTTTGCAGCGAGAATATTTGGGTAAGTTAGTGTAGCTAAAATTATGATGAGAAAAATTCGCATAGCGACCCCTTGTTTTTTTATTATTTAACCGGATTCAGTGGTGACCTGAAATCAGGATGTTTTTTATGCATAGCTTAGGTGGTATTTCAATCACCTGAGCTTTGAAGTTTTTTTAACTTTTCATCCAACGTCGCTTGTAAAGTATCAATTTCCGAAGAGAGTGCATCACTTTCACTATTGATGTACGATCCACGTAGCATCTCGCTAGCAATATTTATAGCTGCCATAACGGCGATTCTCTCCGCTCCTAATGCTTTGCCCCCCGCACGGATTTTTTTCATACTATCGTCAACGTGTTTAGCTGAGGCAAGTAATGAATCGTGTTCACCTTCGGGACAAGAAATTTTATATTCTTTGCCCATCACATGAACGCTGACGGGAATGGTGTTTTTAGTCATGCTTAACGTCCTTTGGGTTCAAGTTTAGGTGACTTATGAAGACTCGGCTGATTTTAAGCGCTCAACCATGCCTTCAATTTGTGTGCGAACCTTTTCATTTTTATTTAATAGCTCAGAGCGCTCAAGCATTAATTCTTTATTGCTGTTTTGGACGGTTTCACAATGAATCAAGAGTTTTTTAATGGTTGATTCAAGCGTATCCACTTTATTTTGCAATGAGTTAGATTGTGTGTCCATAAAGGCTCCTAAGCAAACAGCGTTCTAATAAGCGTTTAATAGTACAGGGTTTAGTCTGACTATTCAAAATTTCTAGCAAAGAGCTTAGTGCTTTGTTTTTTCAGTTCTAAATTATAGTCGCTTATTAGATATTTCTAACGGTTTTTTACATTTAACCTCTATGCTAATCCTGTTATATTTGTTTTCACCCTAGTCATAGTATAAAAAAATAACCATGAGCAAATTTTGGAGCAAACGCACCCACGAGCTAGACCCGTATACGCCGGGTGAGCAACCGCAAAACCAGCAGTATATTAAGCTCAATACTAACGAGAATCCATACCCACCGTCACCCAAAGCGATTGATGCAATGCGTGCAGCAGCGGATGAGGATATGCGTTTGTACCCTGACCCAATGGCGAAAAGCTTAAAGCAAGCGGTAGCTGATTTTTATGATTTGGATGTGTCAGAGGTGTTTGTTGGAAATAGTTCGGATGAGGTTTTAGCGCATACTTTTGTGGCGTTATTGAAAAAAGATAAGCCTCTTTTCTTTCCTGATATTAGTTACGGCTTTTACCCTGCTTATTGTGGTTTGTTTAATATTGAAACGACACGAATTCCGTTGGCAGATGATTTTACGATCAACCCTCAAGACTATGCAGCCGATAACGGCGGTATTATTTTTCCTAACCCTAATGCACCTAGTGGCATTGCACTTTCATTAGCGGATATTGAAAAAATATTAATGGCAAATCAGGACGTGGTTGTGGTGATTGATGAAGCCTATATTGATTTTGGTGGTGAAACGGCTGTGCCGTTGATAAATAAATATCCTAATTTATTAATTACCCAAACCTTTTCTAAGTCACGTTCATTAGCCGGTTTACGGGTCGGTTTTGCAATGGGGCAAGCGGATTTAATTAATGGTTTGGAGCGGGTTAAAAACTCGTTTAACTCCTACCCGCTTGATCGTGCTGCAATTGCAGGTGCTACCGCATCCATAAAAGATAAAGTTTATTTCGATGAGACCTGTCAAAAAATAATCAATACACGAGACAAAGTGAGCAAAGCGCTAGAGCAAATGGATTTTAGCGTGTTACCCTCACAAGCTAATTTCGTTTTTGCCAAACCGAATAAAGCCGATGCCGAAAAACTCTATTTAGATTTAAAAGCAGCAGGTGTGTTAGTGCGTTATTTTAATTCGCCTCGAATAGCGGGTTATTTGCGCATAACCATTGGTACAGATGCTGATATGGATGTGTTTTTAGAAAAATTAGCAATGCTGACCTAGCCCGCATACTGCATGAAGGCGCTCTTGAATTTTGACTTATTCAGTTATATCAAATGGTGAGGCAACTTTTTACCGTTTTCAATAAGCTCAAATTATGATGATTGTGGAATTTGCAGTAGGTTTCTAGTTCTCGGACAAGCTCCTAGTGCAAACAACGGGCTATCTTCTGTCCTGTTTTTTGCAGTATCGTAAACACGGTATTTTTATTAAGGGCTACGTTAGCCCCTAAAATATCAATGGTTTCAATGTTGACTAAAGTCCCTTCAGTAATTGCTTTAATCCGCTCAACCTTTACGCCTGGGCTACTTATTACACAACGGATGTTTGCATTACGAATTTTTTTGCGAATACGGTTAATGCTTTTACTACCCGCCGAAACCACCTCATGAAAATCAACAATGACTGGTTTTTGTAAACCAAACTGTTCTGCGAAGTACTGCCATGAGTTGTGAAAAACAATATAGGGCTGTGTTTTTACAGGTGCTAACTCAGCTTGAATTGTTTTTTTTAGTTGGGTGAGTTGTTGATTAAAATGTGCGAGATTGCTTGCATAAAATTGTTTGTTTTTACTGTCTAATTTACTCAGGGTGGTAGCAATATTAGTCGCTAATATTTGTAGATTTCTTGGTGATGTCCAGATATGTAAATCTTTTTCATCGTGCGTATCGTGGCTATGTTGTTCATTTTTGGATTTAGGTTTTACGGTGTTAGCAGCGCCATGATTCCGCTTACCCACATGATTTAAAAGCTGAATATTTTTATCATCTGCCAAAGAAATAATATCTGTGTTAGCTAACTTATTATCAAAGGCATGATTAAGCAAACGCTCAAAGTTTTCATCAATTCTAAAAATCACATCCGCTTGTTTTATGCGTGAAATATCGGAGGGCTTAAAACTATAGGTATGAGGTGAGGCGTAATCAGGGATAAGTTGAGCGCTTTCAACGTGGTCGCCTGCGATGGCTAAAACTAAGGCTTGAATCGGTTTAATCGTACTAAGAACCTGTAGTTTATCTGATGTCTGCGGGGAACCTTTTTCAGGTGAATCTCCTCGGTTTTGCGAAATAAAAAACAAGCCGAGTAGACATAGAATAATAATAAAGAAAAAAGGTACAATACGGCGCATGTCTGCATCCCTTACAAAAGAAACGATTACGAAAGAACGGTTGGCCTCTCTTACGCAGATAAGCTTAAACCTCCAAGGCAAGAGCATTCTGCATGATGTCAGCCTAGAATTGCAAGCTGGAAAAATACTAACTGTGATTGGCCCAAACGGAGCGGGTAAATCGACTTTAATTCGTGTTTTGTTGGGTTTACAAGCACCTGACGCAGGTGAAGTTTGGCTTAAACCTAAACTACGTCTTGGCTATGTGCCACAAAAAATAACTATAAACGAGCTAATGCCGTTAACCGTTGAGCGTTTTGTAGCATTGGCAAAACATAAAAATAATAATGAAGTAAATGACGCGCTGGCTGAAGCGGGTGTCGTTCATCTGAATAAACAAGCGATCACTAGTTTGTCGGGCGGTGAGTTTCAGCGGGTTTTGTTAGCACGCGCGTTATTGCAAAAACCACAGTTATTGATATTGGATGAACCCGCTCAAGGCGTTGATGTAATTGGGCAGGCAGAGCTTTATGAGAAAATATCTGCACTTAAAGATAAGCATGGTTTTGGCGTATTAATGATTTCACATGACTTGCATTTGGTGATGCAAAAGACCGATCAAGTGCTGTGTTTAAACCAACACATTTGTTGCAGTGGTCAACCGGATGATGTCAGTAACCATCCAGAATACCAGCGTTTATTTGGTGACTTGCCAGCGGCAGGTTTGGCTGTTTATACGCATCAGCATGATCACTGTCATGATTTACAGGGTAATGTAGTAACGGGTAGTTGTAAGCATCCAGAGCATAATGGCTCGTCAGATGAACAAAAGGATGCGCCGCATGGATGATTTTATTCTTCGAGCGCTATTGGCGGGCTTAGCGTTAGTATTAATTGCAGGGCCGTTAGGCGTTTTTATTTTATGGCGGCGCATGGCTTATTTTGGCGATGCGCTTTCTCACTCGGCTATTTTAGGCGTTGCGCTAGGTTTTTTGTTATCTATTAATTTCAATATCGGTATTTTAATTACCACGATAACGATGGCAGTATTGCTGATTTTGTCACAACGAAAAAAACAACTCGGCAGCGATACCATGCTCGGCATCTTGTCACATAGCGCCTTGTCTTTAGGGTTAATTGTAATGAGCTTTGTACAGAAGCGGGTAGACTTAAATGCGCTGTTATTTGGTGATATTCTATCGGTAAGTTGGCAAGATTTATGGGTGATAGGTGCAGGTGTAGTGCTGATTTTGGGCGTGTTAGCCTTTATTTGGAAACCATTGCTATCACTCACCGTGCATGAAGAATTAGCCCGCGTAGAAGGCGTAAACGTAGCTTTAATTAGCGCACTTTACACCTTGCTTATTGCAGTCTTAGTGGCTATTTCAATGAAGATTATTGGCGCGCTGTTAGTGACCTCATTGTTAATTATACCCGCTGCCACGGCGCGAAAATTCTCATCAACGCCCGAAGGAATGGCAGTACTTTCAGTAGTGGTTGGGATGATTGCGGTGATGCTTGGCTTAAGTGCATCAATGCTTTGGGATACACCAGCGGGGCCGTCAATTGTTGTGGCTAGTTCGGGCTTGTTTTTAATCAGCCAGCTTGTGGGTTCACGTGGATAAAAAGGAAGTCCACGAACGGCACGAAAAAACACGAAAAAAGAAATATTATTTCGGTAGTTTATATTTTTCGAGAGTTTTGTGTTTTTCGTGGATGTCTTCTAATTATTAATGCTTCTTTAGATCACGTTAGATATTTTGACTGTAGAGTTCACCCGAATTGATACTCAGAAACCTTTCCGCTTCAATTTCTTTCCTATTTAAAGTACCTTTTATAAAAGATAATGGAAGATCGGGTTTTCATAGGCTATTTTCCCAATTTTAGCCCAGTATTCAATTTGCTGCTGTGCCTTACCATTAATTCTCGCATCTTCGATTAATTGATCTGAAAGTTTTATTGCTTGTGGCATATATTCACCGTTTTTTATTTTTCGTGAATTTCGTGTTTTTCGTGGACGTCTTTTAAAAAAGCTTTAGCCTGATCTGCATCTGTAACAATCTGTGTTTTTAAAGCCTCAAAATCATCAAACTTTTTTTCTGCCCTTATAAATCTAACCAGTTCAACGCAGATATGCTTTCCATAGGCGCTAAAGGCTTCATCGGTAAAATCAAATAGATGGGTTTCTAAGCGGTTTTCTGTGCCATTCACGGTGGGGCGTGCACCTAAATTTGCTACCCCGAGTAACGGTTGGTCAGACTTTTGGTTAGAAAGACCTTTCACCTTCACTGCATAAACACCACGTGCAGGGGCGATATTGTTGGGTACACGCAAATTCAAAGTAGGGAAGCCAATGGTTCTACCGCGTTTATCGCCATGGCGTACCCTTCCTGAAAGTTGGTAGTGATGCCCTAATAGTTGATTGGCATGTTCTATATCGCCAAGTTGCAGGTATTTTCGAATTCTCGTACTGCTGATGCGTTGGTTGTTTTGTTTGAAAGTTGATGCATCGGAAACTTCCATTCCTGCTTGGCGCCCCATTTTTTTTAATAGCTCAAAATTTCCAGAGCGTTTATACCCAAAACGAAAGTCATCGCCTACTGCTAGATACTTTACTTTTAACTGTTCTAGTAGGGTTCTCTGAATAAAATCCTCAGCGGAAATGCTGGAAAATCTTTTATCAAATTTTAGGCATAAATAATTATCAATGCCTAGCTGATTGAGTAAGCGGATTTTATCCCGCATAGGAAATATTCGTGCAGGTGGTTCGGGCATAAAGAACTCTGCGGGGAGTGGTTCAAAGCTAATAACAGTCAGGGGTAAATCAAGTGACTGTGCTTTCTTCTTAAGTTTAGCAATGATTTTTTGATGCCCAAGATGCAAACCATCAAAGTTACCGATTGTGGCTACGCAATGAGTTTGCGGCTGAATAGCATTTATTCCTCGAATGATTCGCATATGTTAAGCTAGGCCTGCAAAGTTTTGTTGGCGTAACGCTTCGTAACTGACGATGGCGACGGTGTTAGATAGATTGAGGCTGCGGCTATCTTCTAGCATTGGTAAGCGTAATTTATTTTGTGTAGTAATCGTCTCTAAAACCTCAGCAGGTAAACCACGCGTTTCTGGTCCAAACAGCAAAACATCACCTTGCTTAAAACTTATTTCAGTGTAGTTTGTTGATCCTTTAGTGGTTAAGGCGAAGAGGTTCTTATTTTTCATTGCAGCATTAAATGCCTCAAAGTTGTCATATTCGTGAATTGTCGCCGCATCCCGATAATCTAAGCCTGCACGGCGTAAACTTTTTTCATCCAGATTAAAACCTAAAGGGTGAATTAAATGTAAACGACAGCCAGTATTGGCACATAAGCGCATAATATTACCCGTGTTGGGCGGTATTTCAGGTTCGTAGAGGGCTATTTCAAACATGGTTGGCCGTATATGGGAGTAAGTTAATGCTTCATTATGAATTTAATACTGTTAGGCTTCAAGTGGACTCTTTGCCCATAGCCTCCGGATAGAATAACAATCAAGTATTTGTTTAGGGAGGGGGGGGGAAGAATCAAACCCCCGACTATTATCGTATTTCTAATAGTTATTTAGCTTGTGTTTTCCTTGAATACTTCTATAAAGAGTTAAGTGTAACCTTAATAATTTATCAGATAGTAAATATGACTTATCGAACGCCAACTCTAAGCCCTTTTTTTGATCTTAAAGTAGATGATAATAAACAAAAATACCTTGAAATATACTCACGGGGTATCGAAATACTACGCTTAACAGCGTTAAATAAAGGAACTGCTTTTACAGAGGAAGAACGTATTGAATTTGGCTTCGAAGGACTTCTCCCTCCTGTTGTGGTCAAGCTAAAAGATCAAGTTAATAGACTCTATGTCGGCTTTACCAGTCAAGCATCTGACATTGCTAAATATCAGTTTTTACGAGCAGTTCAAGAGCGTAACGAGGTATTGTTTTACGCACTTATCTCCAAATACTTAGAGGAGATGATGCCTATTATTTATACGCCTACAGTCGGTAAAGCTGTTCAGCAATACAGTTCGCTCTATCGTTCACCTCGTGGTTTAACATTTACAGCCAATAATATTTGCAGAGCAGATTCAATTGTTGGTAACTACCCTTGGAATGATGTTCGTATGATTGTTGCAACAGACTCATCAGCAATCTTAGGTATTGGTGACCAAGGTCATGGTGGCCTAGCGATTAGTATCGGTAAACTTGCACTGTACACTGCTGGGGGTGGGTTAAGCCCTTATAATACATTGGCTGTTAACCTTGACGTGGGTACCGATAGACAAGAGTTACTTGAAGATGAGGGGTATCTTGGGGAGCATGAGAAACGCCTTACTGGTGATGCGTATTTCAAGATTATCGATCAATTTGTAGATGCGGTAAAAAAACGTTGGCCAAAAGCTATTATTCAATGGGAAGATTTTGCAAAAGATGTTGCTTTTACCGTTTTAGAGCGATACAAGGATAAACTAGCAAGTTTCAATGATGATATCCAAGGCACCGGAGCTGTCGTATTATCAGGTCTTTTGAGTGCTTGTAAAATTAAAGGGGAGCCTTTAGTTGAGCAACGAATAGTTGTCGTTGGCGCGGGAGCGGGTGGTGTTGGTGTCGCAAAACTTATTCAAGATGGGTTGGTGCGTGAAGGGCTCACGCGAGAACAAGCACGCAAGCAAATGTTTATTCTAGATGAGTTTGGTCTTGTTATTGAAGGTATTTGTCCTGATGAGTACAAAGAACCGATTATGCAGTTTCCTGAAAGTTACGAAAACTGGGAGGTTGAAGGTAAGGTTCCATCACTCATGGAGGTTATCAATCAAGCTAAGCCGACTATTTTATTGGGACTAACCGGTGTTTCTGGATTATTTACCCAAAATGTTATTGAGGAGATGGCCAAAAACAATAATCTGCCTATAATTTTTCCTCTTTCTAATCCCACCTCAAATGTAGAAGCTGTTCCCGAAGATATCTACCAATGGTGTGCTAATGCTGGCACAGGTAATGCGATTGTGGCATCAGGCAGTCCATTCGCTGATGTGATTATGGATGGAAAGTGTTTTAAAATTGGGCAAGGTAATAATGCATTTATTTTCCCCGGTTTAGGTTTTGCCAGTGTGTTGGGCGAATGTACCAAGATAACTGATTCTATGATTATTGAGTCTGCTTATGCGTTGGCTGAGTATACTGAAAAATACTATATTCATAACGCAAAGCAAAAAAGCCAGATTTACCCGCCTATCTCTGATTTGCAGTCTGTTAGCATGTTCATTACTAAACGCGTATTAGAGTTAGCGATAAAAGAGGGGACTGCAAGTAGGCAAGGAATAGCGTCACTTAATATGGAAAAATTTATTGAAGACAATGCCTGGAAGGCACAATACTTGCCGTTTAAAGCGGGGGAGAAACCTGGCTAAACAGTTTTTTTCAAAGTTTTTTTGACTAGTGATAGGTATTCATAGAGACCTTTGCACGAGTCGGATGACGAGTAAAAATGGTTAAAATTTCACTGCTTTTCGTTGAAAAACTAGCTATTAGCTTCGCTTTCCGCCTCAATCAGTAAAATTTCACCCGGTTTTTCTTTCGCCACCGACTCGTGCAAAGGTCTCTAATAAAAGTTCATACAGACTCTTTTATGATTAGATTATTTAGTTTGGTGGCTAATTGACTGGATAAATGTGGTAATTTTTCAGTAATACCTAGATCTTTACATTGAGTTATCTGCAAGCCTTGATAGCCGCAAGGATTAATATCGTTAAACGGCGATAAATCCATATCTACATTTAAGCTTAAACCGTGCGTTGTGCAACCTCGTGAAACGCGCAACCCCAGTGCGGCAATCTTGTTATTGGCTACATAAACGCCGGGTGCTTTGGGGTCATTTTGCGCTTCGATGTGATAGTCTTTAAGTAGTGAAATAATAGCATCTTCTAACAGGGTGACTAAGCGACGCACACCTAGTTTACGGCGTTTCAAATCAATTAAGGTATAAATAATAATTTGCCCTGGGGCGTGGTAAGTGACTTGGCCACCTCTATCGACTTTAACAATAGGTATATTATTGGGTTTTAAAATATGTTCGGCTTTGCCATTACGCCCTTGCGTGTAGACTGCAGGGTGCTCGACAATCCATAATTCATCAGCGGTATTTTCATCACGTGTTTGGGTAAAATCTTGCATGGCTTGCCAAACAGTTAAGTAATCTTGCAAGCCTATATTTTTTATAAGAAGAGGGGAGGAATAAGATTTGACTAAAGCGCCCAAAGGACTAGCTCGTTATTGGTTAAATCAAGGTATAGCGCGTCTAGCTGTGGTTTGTCTTTGGCATGGATGTTTAACGTTAAACTGACATATTTTCCTGTTTTACTGACATTTCTGGTGGTGTCATCGTTATCAAATTCAGTGTCATGTTTTGCCGCAATTTTTGCAATTACGGTATGAAACTCAGGTATTGAAGCACCCATGACCTTTACGGGAAAGTCACAGGGGAAGTCAATTAGTGACTCTTCTAAATCGGGTGGGGTGCATTTATCTGCCATAGTTTGTCACACGTTTATTTTACAAATATTTTTTTAATACTGCCGGTTACGCCGCTCCAAAATCCACCTTTATCGACATTATCAAGCGCTAGCAGGGGGACTTCAATGACCTTTGTTGTGCCATCCATTATGATGGCTTTACCGACAACATCGCCGCGTTTAATAGGTGCGTCAAGTTTGTTGTTTAGCTCCATTAAGCCTTTAAGTTGTTTATAATGGCCTTTTTCTACCGTGACATAGAAATCATTTAAAATGCCAACAGGGACAGTATTTTGTTGCCCTTTCCAGATACGTGCTTCAGAAAGCACAGAGCCTGCATCATAAAGCTTGTGTGTTTCATATAAACGGAAGCCATATTCAATTAGCTCCTGAGAATTATCGGCGCGCGATTTATCATCTTTAGCGCCCAAAACAACGGATATTAGACGCATTTCATTCCGTTTTGCCGAAGCTACCAGACAGTAGCCAGCCGAGTTCGTATGGCCTGTCTTAACGCCATCAACAGTTTTATCTCGCCATAATAATTTATTACGGTTGTATTGTTTAATGCCGTTGTAACTGTATTCTTTAGTTTTGTAGATTTTGTAATGCTCGGGGTAATTTTTAATCAGCGCACGGGTTAGGATTACAATATCTCTAGGTGTCGTATAATGGTTTTTATCAGGCCATCCGGTGACATTTACAAAATGTGTAGAGTTCATTCCCAGTTTCTTTGCTTGTTGGTTCATCCGCTCAACAAAGGCTACCTCAGTACCTGATATATGCTCTGCTAAAGCGACAGCGGCATCATTCCCAGATTGAATAATCAGGCCGTGCAGTATGCGATTAAAGGGTACTTTCTTACCTGCTTCCACAAACATGCGTGACCCTTCCATTTTCCACGCCTTTTTACTGATTAAGACTTTATCGTCAAGTGAAATAGACTTCTTTTCAAGCTCTTGGTAAATAACATACGCCGTCATTAATTTGGTAATACTGGCAGGTTCTACACGTTTATCAGGGTTCTTTTTGGCAAGTTCAACACCGCTGTGATAGTCAACCAATAGATAGCTTTTGATATCCAGTTCTGGACCTTTGGGGAACTCATTTTGAGCCGCATTCGATACCGTCGTAAAGCTTAAAAACAAAAGGCAAGTTGTTGCTACGAACTTTTGTAAGAAGGTGTATTGAAGATTAATTTTCATTTATTAAATATCATGTTGTTGTTTATCGATTCAAATGTTTAGTTTTTTACAACCTTGAATTGTGTCATGCCCGCATTGCTTAGGGCGTTTGTTGTTTTATCAATATCATTTTGTTTGTTAAACGGGCCTAAGCGCACCATGTGCAGAGAGCTTCCTTGCTGAGTTTTACGTGTTTCCATTGCAGTATTGGTAAAACCTAAGGATGACATTTTAATAAACATATCTAATGCCTGATTATTATTAGGGTAAGCACCAACTATAATATAGTAGTTCTTATTTGGGTTAATTACAGGAGAGTCTGTCTTAGTAATTTTTTTTGTTACAATATTGTTAAGTTTTGGTTCTGCTGTCTTTAATTTAGGTCGTGATGGTGCCGTGTTGAGCGTGGGCGGGAAACTCATCTCATTAGAGATAGACGTTGTTTTGCTAGGTTTTTTTGTAAAATAACTACAACTGTTCATTGAAATTAACATAACAATTACAGCACTTAATAGACGCAACGTTGATTGCATTTAATACCCCATTTAAAATTATCTTGAGACTCAAATTATTTTATCACCAATTTCTGGTGAGCCTCATTTTTATCTTGAATAGTAGCATGAATAAGGATTCTAAATAAATATTGACAGCTGACTAATTTGTTTATTAACTGGGAATAGAGACTCAACGGTCGTAAATTTTTATAATTGTTACCGTTGAATGTTTATCGTCTAGCTTATGTAGTGTTAAGCCTTATGATGTCCATCATATTGATCTGTGGCCAAGAAAAAGACCTACTCTTAAGAATAGGTCTTTTAGATGTGCCGGTTCGGGGGAGCATCCGCCTTTACCGACTATATACCTCCTAGCGGGGAGGAATTTCGTGTAGATGAAAACACAATGCATGACGGCTTGATAATTGTCAATCAGTAGAATTATATCTGAATATTATAAAATTCTAATTCAGTTCTCCGAATGTGGGTCTATAACAAACAATTGGTCGAAACCTATATACATTAATCAGTACTTTCTTGACTTGTTTAAGCTTGCGTATAATCATTGCGTAAACAAGCCTTTAGGAGCCTCTGAATAACTAGCCTAGCGCTTCCTTAATTTAATAGATAAAAAACAATGAGAAGAGAAAAACATGTTACTTCCAGCTAATGATTTAGAAAAAGCCCTTCATAAGGCAGCCGCAGATCACTCACAAGCCCCCGCCTTTTATGATGAGCTCATGGATGCTAAAGTTTTCATCTTAGGTAAGCCAGAAGAAGATGACACTGGGAAATTCACCTTAGAAGAAGAGCAAGCATTAATTATTCAGCACTGGGAGCGCGAAGCAGATAAAAGTCCTGTAGTGCCTTTTTTTACATCATTACAAATGTTGCAACATGCCATTGATACAGATGAGCCCTATTTAGAACTGCCTACCACAACGTTATTTGAACTTACAATGGGAGCTCCTTTGGTGTTAAACCCTAACTCAGAATTTGGTATGGAGTTTGAGCCCGATGATGTGGCTACTTTATTAGACACTGATTTGATGGTGAATAGCGAGCATATTCTTGATGAAGAAACGGAAGTTTTATTAGGGGTTCCGCATGATGTACCGGAGGAGTTCATATCTGTATTGTCTCAACATTTTGCTAAAAACAGTCAAATAGAGTCTGCGTACTTAGGCACTATACAAATTCCAGCGCAAGACGACGAAGAGCATCTAATGGTTGGGATAAAAGGTTCAGGGGATTTTCAGAAAATTATAGACATTGCGGTGCAAAAAATCTCCTTATTAAAAGGAGAACAGCCATATGCGGTTGTTGATTTTTATGTGATTGACCAAGATGATCAAGATATAAGTGACTTTATGATTGAGAATGTCACTCCGTTCTATACGATTGGGGATCGTACCGTTCATTAAGGAAAGCCTGATCAAGTCCAATTATTTTTAGCTTGTCAAATCCGCCGATATTTTTCACGAAGATCGGCGCAATAGAATAACTATTACGTCTCACTTCATGAAAAATAGCGACAGATTTTTCTGCGCTAAATTCTAATCGACTTAATCAGGTTCTCCTTAAGGAATCTCTGAATAACCTAGTTGAATTCTGCGAGCTTACAAGGCGTCAAGTCCTAGGCGTATTTTTGAGAATGGATGCGCCCGTGGCATGGTGCAACAACCCTTCACAAAAAATCACAACAACGGAATTGATGCCTTGTAAGCTCACCACTTTTGTTAGCTTGCGCGGCTTAGCCAAGTTTCCAATTTATTCGTTATTTGTTTTTACCATATTTAGTGCTTTGCTTGCAAATGACTTAAAAGCGCATGCAGAATAACTATGCAAAAAACAAATGCCTCGTACTTGAAAACTTGGCGTTGCCAGAACTCAGCTAGGTTGTTCAGAACGTCCTTAATCAGATTTTTGGCCTATTAGGCATGTTTTTTTCGTTTTTTATATTTGCGTTTTTTCGACTTACGGTTTTTCACTTTTCTACGTTTCTTACTTTTTTTTGCTTTTTTTCGTTTAGTCTTTTTTCTAGGCGAAATATCTAAGTCAGGTGCTGACGTTACTCTCGTAAGAATCTTTACAATTCCAAGGTGGTTTAACTTCCTGGCCAAACCTAACGCTGTTAGTCCTCTATCATTATAGGTATTTGGGTTTACGCCTGCTTTCAAGAAAAATTGCACGAGTTTCCAATGGCCGTATCTTGCTGCAACATGAAGTGGTGTCCATCCTGTTTTTGATTTTTTAGAGGGACGCAAACCTGCTTTTACAAGGACATTAGCAACATCAACAAGATTACGAGCTGCCGCGGTATGCAAAAGTGTTAAACCTCGAGCTCCTTTTTCATTTATATCTGCTCCGTTATCAATTAATTCAACTACCATTGATGCCCAGCCTTTCGAAACTGCAACTTCGATCGGTGTGACACCATATTCATCTTTATAGGTAGGGCGTACGCCTTTTTTTAGCAAGTGTTTTGCACGGGTAACTTGTCCGGACTTCAGGGCTTCAAAAAGTTCACGTTCTTCTGCGCGGCTTGAGTGTTTTTTGGAACTAACTGGTGCTGTATTATTAAGGCTATTTTTTTGTTTATTGGGTTTACTTGATTTGGGTGTGATTTTACTGGATGCTGAGGATAATAATTCGAGCGTCTCTAGTGAGAGAGGTACTCCATTTGCATCAAGTAAGCCACCTTTTGCAGATGCTGTTGCACTCAAACTAGCGGTCAGAAACAGCACAAAAAAGAACTTATAAAATATAGTTTGTTTAGGTAACTCACACATACTTATCTTCCCTTGTTTCTTATATGGCTGCTGATAAATTAAGCAGTATCTTAACAAGAATATTAGAAAAAGAATAATTCTATCTGAGAGTTATTAAGGAAAACCTGATTAAGCCCCATAAGGCTCTGTAAGTCTCTAGGGCAGTATATCCTAGGCATATTCTCATGAATGCTTATTGCCTTCATGAGAAATAGAATAACGGAGATGCTATCCTAGAGCCTTGCCCCTCATATTATGCTGACGCGACTTAGTCAAATTCCCAGTCTATGTGTTATGTTCACTTTAAAGGCTCGTTGCACCATGTTACAAGCGTTCATTAAAAGCTCACATGCCTTGATCCATCATGTTTTCTATCTGGGAATTAGGGCATACTAATACTTAGTGCTTTGCTTGTAATTGTGTTATTGATAGTCCCTAAAAACGCCCACCATTATCCCTTGAATTTCAACTTGCTCGGCGGGGTAGAACATCGATTCTAATTGGCAGTTAGCGGGTCTTAATTCAACAACACCCGTCTCTTTGGGGTGATAATATTTTAGTGTAGCTTCGTAGCGGTCTACCAATGCAACAATAATATTACCTTCGCGAGCATGGCTTTGTTTTTGAATGACGACGTAATCCTCATCCCAGATACCTGCTTCAATCATTGAATCTCCGGCAATTTTTAATACATAGCGGTCTGGTCCACAAAAGAGTTGTGCCATATTAATATTTTGTTGATCGGGTATTGCCTCAATTGGGCAACCAGCGGCAATCCTGCCCATATACGGTAGTGTATTTTCATCTTCAATGGCTTCAGAGAGTTGATAAGCAGATTTTCCATCAGCCTCTTGTAAGTAGCCGTTATTGATAAGTGTCTGGATATGCTTATGTACAGTGCTTCTGCCTATCCCGATGTCTTGCCCAATTTCTTCTAGGGTTGGCAAATAGCCCATTTGTTGGCTTAAGTGCTTAATGACTTGTAAGACGAGTGATTGTTTGGATGTGAGCATTGTAGTTTCCTATTTGTTCTTAGTGCTATTTATAGCGAACAAAAAAGCAACACGCAAGAAGTTTCTCTGTTCTGTTTTAAGTATTTCTAATGTTTCTTTTAATAATCATTATAAAAACAAACGATAGGAAAATTTTATTTTCGAATAGTACGAAGGATTTTCTAGTGGACTATTTTTAACATATTGATAAATATGGTTATTATTTATTTTCAAAAATGCTATTCATTCTGACTGATCTTTAAAAAAGTATTGGGATAGTATTTTTACGACCAACTGCACTTAACAAGCGCCATATTATGGTTTAGTATTATTGCACGGGTGTCCTCTGGATTACTCGTAAAGTGAATGGGTAATCCCTTGAGCCTAATTACAAACTCCGGGACTTCGAAGCAATTTTGTGAGCATGACCGCTACGGTGGTAAGCCTAATAAATTAATTAGAACTCCCACTTGAACCTAACCGGTTCAAGGTCGATGTTCACTTTACGGTAATACTGGTCGGCACCCTTTTTTAGTGAGCTTACCGTTTAGTCTTTTTTAAATGGATAACTCAATTATTAGAACGAGCAACGCGAGTCGTTAGTGAGCTGAGCTTACCGCTTGGTCTTTTTAAACGAATTACTCAATTATGGCACCAGTTTTATCGGTGACGTGTGGTACTAACACTTTGTTTCTTTTTTGCAAAACTTTAAAATTCTTTATCTCTTTTTTCTACTTCTACTAGCTAAATGTAATATCAGTGACTTTGAACTGGTATCGAAAACTAAGGACCCAAAATCATCCAAAAAGTTTTCTTCAAATAGACGTATTAGCAATACTTTCATCAATTTTAGGCACTACAGAAAGAGTACTGCTGCTGCCTTTTTCTGATGCTTTAAGATTAAAGATTTGCCCTTTCTGATGAATACTGTAATTAAGTCCAAGCTTGTAACAGATTTGGGCATTTTCTTGTTCATCTAACTCTTCTAATAGTTCGGCAAGTTCTAAAAAGATTTCTGTGCTAGGAGAAAGGTTGAGGCAGGTATTGTAGTAAGTTTTACTTTTCCCCCATAACTGGTATTGACGATTAAGCCTCGCTAGAGATAGTAGCAACATAGGGCTTCTTGGGTGATTGCTTAGCCATTTCTCGCCTTGTTTTATAGCGGTTCCAAGGGCAGGGTGGTCGAGTAAGCCATAGTGTTCTGCGAGACCTTCATTCCAATTTTTATTGAGACTAGAGGTTAGTAATTTATTACTTGCAAGGTCATCCCCTGCGGTTGCTAGTGCATCACAATAAAGCAAAATAGAACGTGGCTTTTCTTTGATAGTAGAGGGTATTTTTTTCCAAAGTGCTTGTAATTCTGTCAGGTTTTTCTTATGTGCTAGATTATGCAGCACCCCAGCAAATGCGTTGTCTTCGTATTGTTGAAATAAATTATTCCGTTGTAAGTCTTCTTTGTCTAAGTCGGGTAATAGTTTGAAAAGGTTGCTCCAATCCTCTTGCTTAAAATAGACTTTTGCTAATAACTTATTAGCGTAGGCATGTTTTGGAGTGACTTCGAGCTGGTTGATAAGTGTCGCTCGTGCCTGCTCAAACTGGCCTGCACTAAATTGCATTTCAGCTTGAGAGACTGATACTGCTGTTTGCGCCCCATTCCCTAACTCTGTGGCAATTTTTAAGTAGTGATCTCGCTGCTCTATATTACCTTGGATGTGGGCTGCTCTGGCAGAAGCAAGGTAGTTTAATAAGGGGGCTTTGGAGTGCCTCACGGTGTTCATTAATGTTTTTTCCGATTCCTGCCAGTGCCCTTCGGTAAAGTGTATTAGCCCCTGTGTTAGCTCGTGGTTTGCTTTATTGGATAATTTATTCTGTTTGTATAACCGGATACGTTTCGGCAAGCCAAATAAGGTGCGTAGTAGGGCTACTGTGGCATACAGAGCAATAAAACCAAGTATTGTAGCGATTAAAATAGTTGTGCTGGTAAGAGCGATGTTGCCCCAATCCCCCCATTCTATATTCACATTCACGGAATGCTCAAAAGCGTAGCTACCTAACCAGAATGCACCGATGGTAAAGAATAACAATGAAATAAAATAACGCATTTTTAAATTCCTATTTTAGTTTTTCTGTAGGTTGTTGCGAAAATGATAGTGATTCCAGTATTTTTAACGATTTAGAAAGTACTGGCTTAACGGGGTTTAATTGTACTTCTTCTAACTTTTCTAGACCTGTTCTAAGCTGTTCTAGCTTTTCACCAGAATAATAGGCTTCGAATAACTCCTTAATTCGTTTGAGCTGGCTATGATAGCCAGCGTTACGCTGTTGTAATAACATTAAACGTAAGGTTTCAAGGCGTAAGGAAAGTAGGTGGTAGAGACTATTTTTAGTTTCATTATTCATTTCATTGTGTAAGGACTTATCAAACTTACGAATTGTTACTGCATCCGTAAAACTCTTTTTTACACGGCTTACTAAGGTTTCTTGAGTGCTCCTAGGTTTGGTGGCTGAATGTTTGAACTGCTTATTTGACTCCTTGATAGGGGTGATTTCTGGCTTATTTTCAGGTTTTAATTGGTCGATTAATTGGTCAATCTGTTGAGATAACTCATCAATATCGGGAGTCATATATTGTGTAAGGGCAGCGATATCTTGACTGATCTGTTTGCGCAAGGGTAGTACTCGTGTGGAGCCAAGTTTAATTAATAGTTTATCAGCCGCGTTTAATGCATCTAGTGCACCAACCCTGTCGCTCTTTAGCATTAGGGTTTGATTGGCAGAGCGTAATAAAAAACGCACTTCGCTTAGCGACCAATCTTGCATGGTTGGAGTGCGCGTAGTGATGATTTTTTCTTGTTGTAGAGTTAGTGTTTCCACTTGTGAGTAGACCGAATCGGCAATGTGCTGAGTACTGTCTTGAATATTTTGTAATTGTGATAAAGCCCCTTGCAGGTGCTCCATATTTTTAGTCAGATTGGTGTTAACATCGTGTTGGAGTTTATTAACTTGATCCTTGTTGGCATACAGTGGAATCATTTTATTGATCTGTTCAATTTCGGCGCGATTGTCTTTAGAGCGTTCATGAATACGCAGCCAATTACTGTAACCTGCCGCGATACCGATTGCGGTAAAAAAAAGTGCTAGCCAAGCAAGAAACTGAGTAAAACGCGTACGCCGCTTCAGTTTTTTTAATAACTTTTGTTCATCGCTCAAACCTTGTGTCATGTACGCTTGCTCCAATTCAATAGTTCTTCGAAGACATTATCATCACTTGGATTTTGTGTCGATAATAGCGTCCCGCGGTGCGATGTAGTTTTTAAAACCAGTTGCTTCATACGTTCACTACCGACTAATAAGGGGGCATTTATTAGCCAGCTGCTATTGTTTTGTGTTTGCAAGGCGAATAAATGTTCAATGCTACTACCACTGGTCATTACGATCATGTCCAGCTGTTTTTGTTGCGCTTTATCGGTCAGTTGTTGAAGAGACTTTTGCGGACAAGTGCGTTTATAAAGCTCAATATATTCAACTCTGCAGCCTTGTTTTTCTAGTGAGTCTTTTAAAAATTCACGTCCACTTTCGCCACGTAAAATCGCTATTTTGTGAGGCTTTCCCTGAGTTGTTAAGCCTAACTGTTGTATTTCAGGTAGTGCCAATAGCGCCTCACTATTATAGTTTTTTTGCGGGCTTATAGTCACTCGAATATCATGCTTTAACAACGTGGCCGTCGTTTTAGCCCCTACAGATGCAATATTGAGCGTTTGTAGTGTTTTCGCATCTGCCCATTTTAAACATTCTTCAACTGCGTTAGGGCTGATAAATATGATTAAATCATAGTCAGTTAAATGACTGAGTTGTTGTTTTGCTAACGCTAAATCCTGCGGTGGACTAATTTCAATTAGAGGAAATAGAATAACCCCTGCGCCTGCCTTTTTTAATTTATTACAAAGCTGCCCTGCTTGATGTGCAGGGCGAGTCACAACAATCCATTTGTCTTTTAGTAAAGGCGGTTCGGATCGGCTCATACGGCTCGCTTAAGTATTGGCGTTAAAATCAATATCGAGTTGCATTAGTACTTTATCACCACCTTGGGAAAGTAAGTCCTCAGCAACAGCAACGCCTAGAGCCTCGGCATCAGAACGAGCTGCTGTTTTTTCGCTACGAAATATTTGCGAGCCATCAGGGAAGCCAAGTAAACCGCGCAAGCGAATTTGGTCATTATCAATCAATTCTGCGTAGCCGCCGATAGGTACTTGGCAGCCACCATTTAAGCGGGTATTTTGCGCGCGTTCAGCAGATACGCGCAAAGCAGTTTCGGGGTGATTTAAGGGTGCAAGCAAGGCGTTAACAGCTTCGTCATCACTGCGGCACTCAATACCAATAGCACCTTGACCAATAGCGGGCAAACTTTGTTCAGGGGTAATGCTTTCGGTTATGCGGTCATCAAAGCCTAAGCGCTTTAACCCCGCCGATGCCAAAATAATGGCATCATAATCGCCATTATCAAGCTTAGCTAAACGGCTATTCACATTGCCGCGTAGGTCTAAAATCTGGATATCAGGGCGCGCTTCTTTAAGCTGTGTTTGCCGGCGTAAACTACAGGTGCCTACTTTTGCATTGAGGGGTAAATCTGCAAGTTTTTTATAGTTGTTAGAAACAAAGGCATCGCGAGGGTCTTCACGTTCAAGCACGACCGCAAGGTGCAAGCCGCTAGGAAAGGCCATCGGTACATCCTTCATGGAGTGTACCGCAATATCAGCATCGCCTGCCAGCATGCCTACCTCAAGTTCTTTTACAAAAAGCCCTTTGCCGCCAATTTTAGCTAAGGGAGTATCTAAAATTTTATCGCCCTGAGTGGTCATTGTAACAAGCTCAACCTTTATTCCTGGGTGAAATTGTTTAATGAGGCGTGATACTTCTTCAGCCTGCCAAAGCGCTAAAGGGCTTTTACGTGTGGCAATTCGTAGTGTATTTATCATCTTTGGTACTTTTTTAGAACAGTTACTAGGTGAGTACGTTGACTCAATGGTTTAATGCGCTATATTGTAACTGACTTTAGCGATTAATGTGTTCCAAAAAAGGTTACGAAGCAATGAGATTCATTCTAAGCAGTATTTTTTGTATTTTTCTATCCACTAACCTTTGTGCCAAAGAAAGTACAACAGAAAGCGCTTCGGAAGTCATTAAGTCCGCTCTCATAGAAGAAAGCGACTTTCAAAAACTTTCCCAACAAATGAAAAAAGACTCGCTCGGCTTAGTGTTAATGTTTCACGCAGAGCATTGCCCTTATTGTGCGCTTATGGAAAACGATATTTTATCTCCCATGGTAAAAAGCAAAGAGTATGATAAAAAAGTGCTTATCCGTAAGTTACAAATTGATGAATCAAGGCAGATTAAAGATTTTACGGGTAAGATTATTGAGCCGTCAGATTTCTCAAATAGATACGACGCAACCTTAACACCTACGCTAGTATTTTTAGATTACCAAGGCAACGAAAAAGCCGAAAAAATGATTGGCATAAACACGGTTGAGTTATTTGGTGCTTATCTTGATGCTGAGATAGATAAGCTAAAAACCAATATTGATGCTGATCTCGCAGCTACAAGTACTTCAAAGTAAATTACCTGCTACCTTCCAGAATTTGTAATAAATATTTGTTATTTGAATTTTTCGCCATATCCATTGCGGTTAATCCATCGGAAGTACGCTGGTAAGGTGAGGCGCCACGTTGTAATAAATATTGTGCTATTGAAGCCTGGCGAAATCTCACTGCATGGTGCAGAGCTGTCCAGCCTTTTACCGTGCGTAAATGTATATTAGCTCCGTGGCTTACTAAAAATATAACCGTTCGGTAATGACCATTAGCAGCGGCCATATGCAAAGCTGTTTCACGGTACTGATTAGCACTATTAACATTTATATTTTGTTGGAGCAACTGGGCTAAATATTGAGTTCTGCCAGTACTTGCGGCTTTAAAGAAGTTTTCAATTTGTGGTTTTTCTTGAGGAATATTATTTCTTACAGCAGGTGTTCTGTTCGCAGGTAAGCGTCTATAGGCTTGTCGTTGTTGGTTTGCTTTGCGAGGTGGTTTTGGTTTTACTCGGTTTTTCTGGCGTGGTTTTGATTTGGCTCGTTGCTGTGCCTTAGCACGTTGATTGTGTTTTAGCTGATTTTGATACTCTGCCTGAAGAGCCCCTGAAATAGCCTCAAAATTATAGCTTGGTTCTGCTGAAGTGAACTGAGGGAAAAAAATAAAAAGGGTGGATAGAAATACGAACTTATTCATGGGGCTCTCTTATATATAGCGCAGGCAGATAACGCATTATATGGAAAACATAGCTTATTTACGATGTCATAAAATAAGCACAAATATCCTTAATCTCCAGAAAGAAACGCGAATGAGAGTACTATTGCGGTAAACCAACGACCAGCGATACTAATAACGCTTTCTGTGCGTGCAAGCGGTTTTCAGCTTCATCCCAAACTACACTTTGTTTGCCATCAATCACTGAGGCACTGACTTCTTCTTCGCGGTGTGCAGGTAAACAGTGCATGAAGAGGGCATCTTTAGCGGCTAGCGCCATGACGGTATCATCGACTTTAAAATCTTTGAAAGCCTTTTCACGAATTTTTTGCTCATCTTCTTGGCCCATGCTCGCCCAAACATCGGTCGTGATAAGGTCAACATTTTTAACCGCTTCATGTATATCATGGAATAAGGTAACGTGATCACTGAGTTTTTCTGATAATGCTGAATCTGGCTCATAACCTTTTGGGCATGCCATATTAAGATGAAAGCCAAACTGCTTTGCCGCATTCATCCACGAATGACACATATTATTCCCATCGCCGACATAGGTGACAGTTTTGCCTTTGATGCTGCCGCGGTGCTCAACATACGTCATCATATCGGCAAGTAGCTGGCAGGGATGAAAGTCATCGGTAAGCGCATTGATAACGGGCACGCTAGAGTGTGCGGCAAAATTTTCAACAATGTCATGACCAAAGGTACGAATCATAACCACATCGACCATGCTAGAAATTACACGTGCACTGTCTTCAATCGGCTCACCACGACCAAGCTGCGTATCGCGTGATGATAAAAACATAGCATGTCCGCCAAGCTGATTCATGCCTGCTTCAAACGATACGCGGGTACGCGTGGATGACTTTTCAAAAATCATTGCCAGCGTCATATTTTTTAAAGGCTCATAAATTTTACCGGCTTTAAAGTCCTTCTTCATTTCAATAGCTTTAGCGAGGAGCTGCTGTAACTCATCTTGCGAGAAATCCATTAAAGTGAGAAAGTGTCGAGTTGATGCTGTCATGGTGTTGCCTTTAGGATGTTATTTTTATTGGTTTATAGCGTTGTTTTAACAAGAATAGAGACGACTTTAATAATCGTGTCGGCTTGCTCTTTAGTAGTGATTAATGCAGGTAATAAGCGGATGGTGTTGCCCGCTGTCACATTGATTAACAAGTCATACTCCATCGCGAGTTTGACTAATTCGGGGCAATCATTTTGAAGCTCAATGCCAATCATTAGACCCAGTCCACGAATATCGGTAACGCCTTCTACCTCGCCTAATTCTTGTTTGAATCCAGCTAATAAATAATTGCCCATATTGGCTGCATTGTTGCATAAGTTTTGTTGTTCAATCAGCTCTAGCACGGTTAACCCCACACGCGTAGCAAGTGGGTTGCCACCAAAGGTTGAGCCATGATTGCCCGGCGCGAATACGGTCGATGCTTTACCAGCGGCTAAACAGGCACCAATCGGCACACCGTTACCCAGTGCTTTTGCCAGTGTCATTACATCAGGCTTAGCATCGTTTGCATGTTGATGCGCGAACCATTTTCCGGTTCTGCCAAGCCCTGTTTGGATTTCATCCAGCATCATCAGCCAGTTGTTTTCATCACACAACGTACGAATTTGGCTAAGGTAATCGGCATCAGGTATCACCACGCCACCTTCGCCTTGCACTGGCTCAACTAAAATTGCAGCGACGTCTTTATTTATTTCAGCAGTCTTTTTTATCGCCTCAATATCGTTATAAGGCACACGCACAAAGCCATCCACTAAGGGCTCAAAACCTGCTTGAACCTTACGGTTTCCGGTCGCTGAAAGCGTTGCTAAAGTACGCCCATGAAAACTACCATTGGTAACAATAATATTGGGGCGCTCAATACCCTGTTGCTTGCCGTATAAGCGCGCCAGCTTAATAGCGGCTTCGTTCGCCTCAGCACCTGAATTACTAAAAAACACCTTATCCATATCCGCAAGCTCACAAAGCTTATCGCCCAGCTCTGTTTGGTGTGGAATTTCATAAAGGTTAGAAGTATGAATTAGCGTTTTTGCTTGGTCAGCAATAGCTGTAGCAATATCAGGATGTGCATGGCCTAAGCCACAAACCGCAATTCCACAAATCGCATCAAGGTATTCTTTGCCGTTAGTATCGGTTAAGTAAACACTGCGGCCGCTTTTAAATGCAACGGGAAGCCGTGCATAAGTAGACATTAAATGGTTTGAAGCATTGTTTGACATAGTCTTTACCCAAACGACAAAAGGGCAGAATGGCTCTACCCTTTTGTGAAAAAACGATCGATTATGCCGTTTTTTTATTATTTGTCAATAAATGAGGCTTACCCAAACCCTCAGATGGAAAACACGACAGTAACCACAAAAGCCGATAAACGGCAATCACACCCTCACGAATTGAGGGAGCACCACGGCTACAATTCTTAACAATGAGTTATTAATAAATAGGTAGTAAACAATGAGCAAAGCAATCAGATTTCAATGCCCAGCATGTAGTTGGGCAACCACACTCGGCCCGCAATCGCTACAAACCGAAGGCTATTTAGAATGCCCAGACTGCGGTGAGCAGGGTTTAACAATCTTTAGCCTGCAACCGAAAAAACGCAAAGCTAAAACGGAGAATAAATCTGTTGGAGATATAAATGATACGTGATAGGTTGAATCTATTAATGGTTTAAATTGGTTTATTTTTCGGTTAGGGTAGTGGTACTTATGAGAGATGATAAATTTATAGCGCGGCAAAGAGAATTTGATAAAAGATGTCAATCTTTAGAATCGCACCTCAAGGGTGTTTCTAACTTATCAAAACAACATGCTTCAAAAATAAACTTGAAAAAGAGTGGTGAGCTGATTGGTTTACTGCATGACTTTGGAAAGTACAGCCGTCAATTTCAAGATTATATAAATTCAGCGCAAGGAAATATTGACCCTGATGCGGATGAATATATTGATGCAAAGGCTATGAAAGGAAAGATAGATCACTCAAGTGCAGGGGCGCAATTAATTTGGCAAAAACTTTCAGGGCGAGGGCAAGTAGAAAATATTGTTGCACAAGTATTAGCGCTCTGTATTGCATCTCATCACTCTGGTCTGATTGATAATATTACCTCAAATAAAAAAAGCACAGGAGAAGATGGCTTCTCTAAGCGCATGGCAAAAAAAGATGATAAAACACACCTAAAAGAAGCAATTGCAAACATGGATGTGGGAATTGAAAAACACTATGTTGAGTTGCTAGAACATCCTGAACTGATCAGTAGTTTTCAGGATGTATTGACAAAAATAGGGACAAAACAGAGTAGTAACCCAGCCTTATTTCAATTTCACTCAGGACTTGTTATCCGCTTCTTATTTAGCTGTCTTATTGATGCAGACCGTCAAGATTCGGCTGATTTTGAAAGCCCTGAAACCGCAAAGCAACGGCAGAACAATAGTTACCATAGCTTTAATCAGTTGCTAGAGAGACTAGAAAATAGATTGTCTAGCTTTAAAGTAGATAGTGATGTAAATAAAATCCGTCATCAAATATCAAATGAATGCTTAGCAGCAGCAGAACGGAAACAAGGAATCTTCACATTATCTGTACCAACAGGAGGCGGTAAAACCTTGGCAAGCTTGCGCTTTGCACTACGACATGCTGAAAAGCATAAGCTAGATCGTATTATTTATATTGTTCCCTTCACCTCTATTATTGATCAAAATGCACAAGAAGCAAGAAACACGCTCAATGACACCGATGGCGATATAGTGCTAGAGCATCATTCTAATCTCGCTCCAGAAAACCAAACCTATCACAATAAAATCCTCTCAGAAAACTGGGATGCTCCAATTGTGTACACGACTTCGGTTCAATTTTTAGAAAGCTTGTTTTCGTCGGGTACACGGGGAGTAAGACGAATGCATCAGCTTGCTAATTCAGTCATTATTTTTGATGAAATACAAACGCTTCCTATCAACTGCACACACCTGTTTTGTAATGCTATCAACTTTCTAATTGATAGCTGTAAAAGCTCAGTGGTGTTATGCACGGCTACTCAGCCCTTACTCAATAAAGTCGACCCGCAGAAAGGTGCATTAACTTTCACAGAGCAAAATGAAATTGTCAGTGACACTCAGAAACTATTTGAAGACTTAAAGCGTGTAGAGGTCATTAATGAGACAAAGGTGGGAGGCTGGTCATTTGATGAAATAGCTGATCTAGCTATTGAGGAAACAGAAGGGAGTAATAGTTGTTTGGTTATCGTCAATACAAAGAATGCCGCGCAAGAAACTTATCAGTATTGCCGTGATAACAGCAGATACAAAGTCATGCATTTAAGTACCAATATGTGTCCTGCACATCGTAAAGAAATACTCAAAGAGCTTAGAAGGTCTTTAGATTCAGATGAATATCTTATTTGTATCAGTACGCAGCTTATAGAAGCAGGTGTAGATGTTGATTTTGGTTCGGTGATTCGCTTTACCGCAGGGCTTGATTCTATCGCCCAAGCGGCTGGGCGTTGTAATAGAAATGGTAAGCGGAAGATAGGGAAGGTTTATATTGTCAATCCAAGTAAAGAAAATTTGGATATGTTGCCGAGTATTAAAATTGGTAAAGAAAACACCGAAAGAATGTTACTTGAATATGCAGATAACCCTCAGCATTTTGACAATGATCTGATTGGTCCAAAAGCCATGCAGCAATATTTCCAGTATTACTTTTTTGATCGAAAACAAGACATGGATTACCCATTAACTACAAAAGATATTGGACATGATGACAGCTTGATGAATTTACTTACTCAAAACAACAATGCGGTTGGCGAATACAAACGGGAAAATAAAAAACACCCAAATATCTATTTTAAACAAGCATTTATGTCGGCAGCTAAAGCATTCAGAACCATAGATGCACCGACTCAGGGCATAGTTGTTCCCTATGGCGAGAAAGGTAAAGAGATTATTACTGATTTGTGCGCCGTATCTGACATTACGAAACGGATTAAATTATTACGCGAAGCTCAACAATTTACCGTCAATGTATATCCGTATTTGCTAGATAAATTAAAAGAAAGTGGAGCGGTTCATCCTGCTCAACCAGAAGAGATGGAAGTGCTCTATCTACGAACAGAGTATTACGATCTTGAGTTTGGTTTGAGTGAAGAACCAACAGGAGAAATGGAGAACTATTGTGTTTAAATCAAAACCTATTGAATTCAAAGTATGGGGACGTTATGCCCTCTTTACTGACCCTGTAACTAAAACAGGGGGTGAGAAGTTTTCTTACCACATCCCCACTTATGAAGCTTTAAAGGGTATTGCAAAGTCTATCTACTGGAAGCCTACTTTTATCTGGATTATTGATGAGGTAAGAGTCATTAATCAGGTTAGGACACAAACCAAAGGGACAAAACCACAGAATTATAATGGTGGTAACACCTTGGCAATTTATACCTTTCTACACAATGTCGAATATCAGGTGAAAGCACACTTCGAATGGAATATGCACCGCCCCGAACTGGCTGATGACCGCATTGCACCCAAGCACCAACAGATTGCCGAACGAATGCTAAAACGTGGAGGAAGACAGGATGTATTTCTAGGAACTCGCGATTGCCAAGGCTATGTAGAACCCTGCAAATTCGGCTCTGGTGAAAGTGTCTTCGATAATAATGGCGAACTTGCGTATGCACTTATGTTTCATGGCTTCGACTACCCCGATGAAACAGGAGAGAACAAACTTGAGACTCGCTTTTGGAACCCTGTAATGGTCGATGGTGTTATTAAATTTCCACGCCCAGAAGACTGCACCATAAAGAAATTTGTCCGAGAAATGGAAGCCAAGGTTTTTAAACCAGAAGAGAACTTTTCTGGGCTGAAAGAAGAGGGGCTGGAATCATGAGCTGGTTAAATCAATTATATGAAACTTATGAACAGTGCGCTGAAAAGCCAGAGTTTATAGATTCAGACAACCCCTTATTACCTATTTGTCATACTTATCAAAATGCACATATTGAAGTGATTATTTCTAACACAGGGGCGTTTTTACGAGCAAAAGTATTATCAAAAGGTGAATTATCAACCATTATACCTTGTACAGAAGCATCGGGTGGTCGCTCTGGTTCTAAGCCCGTTAACCATCCTCTTTGTGACAAACTGCAATATTTATCAGGAGACTTTTTGCACTTTGGGGGCATAGTGACAACAGGATTTAAGAAAAACCCAGAAGAGCCACACCAGAATTATTTAGATCAGCTTACCGCTTGGCTAGATTCACCTTATACCCATCCCAAAATTGAAGCCATATCAACCTATGTAAACAAGGGGCAGCTTATTGCTGATTTAGTTAAAGCCAAGATATTAGAAGTGGATGATGAAAATAAGCTTTTAAAAAACTGGGACGGTGACAAGGAAGACAAACCTGAGCTTTTCAAAATTATTCCTGCTGGTCAAAGTCCCGAAGGTGCTTTTGTTCGCTGGCGAGTTGAAACGGTTGGTGAACCTCAATCAGCAACTTGGGAAGATAGAAGTCTTATGCAAGCTTGGATTAATTACTACACCACACGCGATGCAGCTAAAGGACTTTGCATGGTAACGGGTAAAGAGTCTACTCTTGCTGAACAACATCCATCGGGTTTACGACATGGAGCTGACAAAGCAAAACTCATCTCTTCAAATGATAAAATTGGTTACACCTATAGAGGTCGCTTCACCGATAAGACAGGAAGCCAAGCTTGCACGGTTAGTTCAGAAGTGACACAAAAAGCTCACAATGCTTTACGTTGGTTGATCCAAAGAAAGCAAGCTTATCGTTATGGTGATCAAGTCTTTGTAGCATGGGCTAAAGCAGGTACAGATATTCCAGACCCCTTTTCTAACACTAACCAATTATTTGGTATGGAAGCTGAGAATGAAAACAGCTCTCAAACTACAGGTGATATAGGTCAGGCTTTTGCCAAGAAACTATCAAAACAAATTGCAGGTTATCAATCAAAATTAGGCTCTACTGAACAAATCATCATTATGGGGCTGGATTCAGCAACTCCTGGTCGTATGGCGATTACTTACTATAGAGAGCTAACAGGTTCTGACTTTTTACAACGCATTCAAAACTGGCATGAAAGTGTTTCATGGGATCAAAACTATTCCAAAGATATTAAATTTATAGGTGCACCTTCACCAAAGGATATTGCTGAGGCAGCTTATGGTCAACGAATCGATGACAAATTACGAAAGGCAACGGTTGAGCGTTTGCTACCTTGCATCATTGATGGTGTAGCTATCCCACAAGATTTAATAACCTCCTCACATAATCGTTTATGTAATCGAGTAGGAATGGATGCTTGGGAATGGGAAAAAACATTGGGTATTACTTGTGCCTTAGTTAGAGGCTCACAAAAAGAAAGGAGTTATAAAATGGCATTAGAAACAGATCGAATATCGCGTGATTATCTATATGGTCGTTTATTAGCGATTGCAGATCATCTTGAATATAGCGCACTGGATAGAGAAAGTAAGCGCCCAACTAGCGCAACAAGGTTGATGCATCAGTTTTCAATGCGTCCATATAAGACATGGAAGAACATTGAACTTGCACTCACCTCATATAAACCTCGAATTCATCCTGGTTTGTTGTACAAGCTAGATAACTTAATTGATGATGTGATGGATAAATTTACAAGTGACAACTTTATAGACCCATCCCCATTATCTAGTGAATTCTTATTAGCCTTCCATAGTCAGCGAAAAGAGCTGTGGAAGAAATCAGATAGCCAAGATAAAACAGAAAATACTACAGAAGAATTAGGAGTTTAAAAATGACATTACAAAACAAAATAGATTTTGCCGTTGTACTACGTGTTGAAAATGCTAATCCCAATGGTGATCCCTTAAATGGTAATCGCCCTCGAACAGATTATGAGGGATTTGGAGAAATCACCGATGTAGCGATTAAACGCAAGATTCGTGATCGTTTGATAGAAAAAGGAGAAACCATATTTGTTCAATCAGATGATCGAAAAGTTGATGATGCCACTAGCTTAAAAGATCGTGCTGATAAAGCTTTAGGTGAAAAATTGACAGAAGATGGAGCAGCAGAACTAGCCTGTGAAACATGGTTTGATGTTCGTACTTTTGGACAAGTGCTAGCTTTTAAAGGCAAGAAAAAGGGAGATGGCGTTTCAATTGCAATTCGTGGGCCGATGAGTGTCCATTCCGCTTTTAGCGTCGAGCCAGTAACCATAACCAGCACACAAATTACTAAAAGTGTCAGTGGTGAAGATACCGCATCTGGAAAAAAAGCCTCTGACACAATGGGCATGAAACACCGTGTAGATAAAGGTATCTATGTATTCTACGGAAGTATGAATCCACAATTAGCTGTAAAAACAGGCTTCAGTGATGAAGATGCAGAAACCATCAAACAGATATTACCTAAAATGTTAGAAAACGATACATCATCAGCTAGACCTGATGGCAGTATGGAAGTGTTGAAAGTTATCTGGTGGCAACATAATAGTAAAGGCGGGCAGTATTCTTCTTCTAAAGTGCATCAGACTTTACGAGATACAATACAGGATGATGGAAGTTTTGAGCTGCTAACACTTGATGGGTTAAAGCCGGAAGTTATTGACGGGTTTTAATCCTTAAGATGCAACCCAACATCCATAGACCCATGAAGCATTCTAACTAACGTTAGTTGTTTAATATCATGCTCATAAAACAAGGTATAGCCTGATGTAGGAAAACTTTGCAAGTTTCTCCCTAGTTCTGGTCGTGACGTGCCAGCATCGGGGTTATTGCTAAGCATGGATAAGGTCTTTTCTATTTTTAAAAGTACCTTATCTGCTGTATTTGGGCTGTTTTCAGTTGCGATATAAAGCCAGCAATCCAATAGATCAATTTTGGCTTGGGGTGTTTTATAAACAGCGATCATGGCTTACTTGGTTTTATAGTCTGCGCGTGCTTCTGCAATGATATTTGCCATATTTAGCGGACTTGTGTTACCACTTTCTAAGCCTTTTTGGATTTCGTTTTTAAGGATTTCTAGTTTAGTTTCTTGGTAGCTGTCTTGCTCTTTAAGTAGCCGAAGACCTGCACGAATCACTTCGCTGGTAGAAGCATAAAAGCCAGTATTTACTTTTTGTTGAATAAATAATTCAAGTTCATTGGTTAAGGAGACGTTGGTAGACATGGTTTACACCTCGACAATTATTTTAAATAGTTTAATTATTTCAGCCATAAATGTCAATTTATAGCATTTATGGCATGAGGACAACGTGTTAAAACAAAAACACCCCATTATGCTTTCTGCCTTGCAACATTATAGTTATTGCCCGCGCCAGTGTGCCTTAATCCATCAAGAGCAAACCTTTACCGATAATGTGTTTACGGTAAAAGGCAATTTGGCGCATAAGCGGGTGGATAGCGGTGAGAGTGGTTTTGATGATGGTGTGCAAGTTGAACGTAGTTTGCCTTTGTATAGCGATAAATATCAACTAACGGGCAAAGCAGATGTGGTTGAGTTTTTAGCCGATGGTACGCCGTACCCTGTGGAGTATAAACACGGCAGTCGCCAGAAAAAAATGCATGATGATGTGCAGTTAATGGCGCAGGTTTTATGTCTTGAAGAAATGATCGGCAAGGTGATTCTAGAAGGTGCAATCTACCATCATAAAAGCCACCGTCGTCGTGTGGTAAAAATAACGGATGAATTACGTCAGCACACGGTTGAGCTAATTAATAAAGTCCATGCGTTGGTCGCATCGGGGAAAATGCCAGAACCTGTTGATGATAAAAGCTTGTGCCGAGCATGCTCCTTAAAGCAAACCTGTCAGCCAGAGTTAGTGGCTGGTAAAGAGAGAATCAAACAGATGCAAAAAACCTTGTTTATTCCAGAAGGTGAAGACGAATGAGGCAAATTTTAAACACGCTGTATATTATGACGGAGGGTTCGTACTTGCGTCTCGAACGTGAAACCTTGGTGGTCATGGTGGATAAAGAAAAACGCATGCAAGTACCTCTGCATCATTTGGGGAGCATTGTTTGTATTGGTCGGGTGAGTATGAGTTCAGGTTTAATGGCGCGTAATGCCGAAGACGGTAGAACGGTTGTGTGGCTTAATCATCATGGGCGTTTTCAGGCGCGGGTAGAAGGTGGCGTTAATGGTAATATTCTACTGCGCCAAGCACAGTTTCGTTGTGCTGATAAAAAAGAAAAAACCTTATTATTAGCAAAAGCCTTTATTGCAGGAAAGCTTCGCAATAGCCGCCAAGTATTACAACGTAGTGCGCGAGATAGTAAAGATGAGGCTGATAAAAAAAGCTTGAAACGTGCGGCAAAGTCATTAGCTATAAACTTACGCAATCTTGAGTATGCCGAATCACATGATTCAATAAGAGGGTTTGAAGGCGATGCGGCACGGGTTTATTTCGAGCAGTTTAATGTAATGATAAAACCTAAAATGCGTGATGATTTCAAGTTTACTAAACGCAGTCGAAGACCTCCAAAAGATGCGATTAATGCATTGATTTCATTTTTGTATTCGATATTGCTAAATGACTGTCGTAGCGCATTAGAAACGGTTGGCTTAGATTCTCAACTGGGCTTCTTGCATACCGTAAGACCCGGGCGACATGCTTTGGCATTGGATTTATTAGAAGAATTTCGTGCCGTGTTGGGTGATCGTTTAGCGATGACGCTGATTAACCGCGGACAAATTCGTCTTAAAGACTTTGATTTTAGAGAAGGTGGCAGCGTGTTACTCAATGATACCGGTCGAAAAACATTGTTGGTCGCTTATCAAGAACGTAAAAAAGAAACGCTAAATCATCCGCTATTAGATCAAAATGTAGAAATTGGCTTATTGCCCTTGATTCAAGCCCGCATGTTGGCGCGCTATTTACGCGAAGATATTGAAGCCTATATACCTTATTTGCATAAATAGCGTTTTTATCTAGTTAGCACGGGAAGGTTGGGGATAGGCAAAAAAGGAAAATACTATGCTGATACTGGTTACTTACGATATATCAAACACAGACACAAGCGCTGGTAGAAAACGTTTAAGGCGAATAGCAAAAGTCTGTCAAGACTATGGAGAACGTGTTCAATACTCTGTGTTTGAATGCACCGTAGATGCCGCAACGTATGAGATATTAGAAGCGGAATTACTGGAAGAAATGGACGAAAAAGAGGATAATCTACGTATCTACCGACTCGTAGAGCCACTAAAAAAACACATTAAAGAATTTGGGAAATTTAAAGCGACTGATTTTGAATCCCCATTGATACTTTAAGAAATTATAGGCTGTGCGAACCTAAAGCAATGGAATAAACCCCGTACCTTTCGCGGTAGAGTTAAGTGATTGAAATTAATAAAAGAGAGTTAAAATAGGAAAAATGAAAAACCTGAATCCCGCCATAAAAAGCCAGTTCGCGCTTTGCCGAAAAAATAATTCAGGTTATCATAGAATTGTAGCTCAGCTACATCTCCCGACCTAACGGTTGGGAGCGGATTGAAACTATTTGTTGT
>Ga0256839_1000569_pt1 | contig 47379 bp, 41 predicted proteins | sample 354166metaG_FD_185968 | JGI IMG/M metagenome (GOLD analysis project Ga0256839, IMG submission 185968) | Hydrothermal vent microbial communities from Mid Atlantic Ridge, Atlantic Ocean - 354-166 | ecosystem: Environmental > Aquatic > Marine > Hydrothermal vents | place: Atlantic Ocean: Mid... | reverse complement strand
TTGGTGCCACCTGATAATGGGATACCAAAAACTTCTAAAACATCATCTTTTTCGGCATCCATGATGAAGGTACCTGGCCAAAACCAGAAAATATCGGTCTCACCATCGCCCCGACCATCGACATCACCGCCATAAAGTTTGCCTTTATAGGACGTGTTGAAAATCAGGTCAGTTCCCTCGCCACCGGCGGTAACTGCGCCAGTTCCACCTAGGGTGATCAAACGATCATCACCCTTACCACCTTTAAGAGTCATGAAGAAATCGCCGCCGATGGTAGTCGGGTCTAAATCACTTCCCCCTTGTTCCTGAGACAAAGTGCTACCAGAAAAAATATATTCACTGTATGTATGAACAATATAATCATTGCCATCACCGCCATCTATTTCTCCATAGCGCGGAACATACTCGTCAGCCGACCAGCCACCAAGCAAGGATTGGATAAAATCGATTTCACCAAACCACAACACATCATCACTACCTGTACCGGTAATCTTTTCTGCTCCAATCACCCGCAATGGATCATTGCTTTGCAAGGCCCCTAAACTCAGAACCTCTGGAACAATACCTAGTGCATAAGGAATAATGTCAACGATGGTTTTAAACTTACCTGCTAAACTCTGCTCAATTGGTCCATTATCAGGCGAATTTGCCCGCAGTTCACTATTGACCATAGTAATACCGCCAGAGATATTGGAAAAGTCCAACACATCCCAATCAGCCTTACTCACCGAACCGGGTGCAAACTCTCCCATGTCGATCATAATCGGAGCCTGAAGCATTTGATCGGTGACAACCAGATCATCCTGACGTTCAGACAATCGCACACGATCGATGTGAATCGTATGATCCGTACTGATACGGCCAGTATTCTTGTCTTTAATTACCAGCTTGACCGCGTCTGCATCGCCAATATTAGTGAGTTCAATGTCAAGAACTTCCAGACCTTTTTCCCTCAGGCTGCCTGGATTATCAATATCCGCTAGTACCGTATATTGAAGTTCGTCGGTTTGGGTGCCAACTACCAACCAGGCAACAAATTTTGTAATCCAGTCATCAAACTCTACGCCACCGATATAAATATCATCATGCGGATCGGTTCCAACAGTTGCATTTGAGGGAATTTCTTCGGAAATTGCGTCGACAAAAATGTCATCGCCCAAGCGGCCAATAAGAATATCGCGACCAAGACCGCCGGTCAGCCAGTCATCGCTATTAGCCCCGAAAATAATATTATTGTCCCGATTACCGTATATTTGTTGCGGGCCATCAGCAGAAACATATAATCCTGCCTGATCATCAGATACCCCTACTCCACTAGAGCCACGATCCGCCAAACGGACTTCTTGCAAATCGTTTTCTAAAGCAAAATCTGCACGACCGATAGCGCTTATAGTCCCATCGCCAAAACCAAGTTTTATCATGGCCGCAAGAAGTTCACTTTCACCGCCAGAAAGAGCTTCTGAAAACAGATCATCAAGAACTGTTTGCAATCCTGTAACTTCAACATCTCCACCGCCGGTACCGGTACCATCATGCAGGTTCCAAAGGGTTTTCGACAGATCGATTGCTAACAGATCAGCCGTTGCAGTTTCGTCAACGCCGTCACCTGCTTCAATAATCACTCCATCCAGGGAAAAGAACAATATGCCCTCTTCCGGCTTGAGATCAGTGTGGTTGTTGAAATCCACTTCCTGAAATGCCATCTGACCGGCAAACTGGACAATGGCCTCGGCAATACCGTTTCTAGCTTTTGATAGATTCGCCGGCAGATTACCACTACTGACGATGCGCCCTAACTCATCGGCATCATCGAACATTGCACGGATACCGGTATTACCAAAAACCATTGACCCTTCGTCGATGGCGGAATAAGCAATAGCCGATAACATCTTGGCTGAAGGACCATAGGTCTCAAGGGAATTTGCATCAGAAAACCCGGCTGCATTTCCAACAACATCGTTAAAGGCAGCATCCCACAGCGAAGACCCAATTGAGTACCAGTCTGTATGATTTTCATCCTCAGCAAACTGCAACGCGGCCAGTAACGCCATTGAATGGAGAGCAACAGGGTCTCTTAGCCCTCCATTTGAATCCAATGCATCCAGCGGTGTCGCCTGTCCAAGCCGTGGTATCTGCAATGCTTCGCCGGTAACATAGCGGCCAGTTATATCGCTTCTATCAATTGCCCAAGGTTCAGCACCATTATAAAATATATCCTGTGCATATTGCCTAAATAAAACACCAAAAAAGCTGCTGGAATCTGCCGATGCCTGAGCATTATCAGAGGCCAGTTCAAATGGCATATTGTCGTAAATTTTTGCTTCACTGCCATAAAGACTTGCAACAAAACCTGCCAGGCCACCACCAAGTGAATGGCCAGTAAGAATAGCATTACCAGTGCGCGGGTCGCTATCGGTAGTCCCCGTTACTTGCTGGAAAAACTCTGCAGCCATGCGCACTTGGTCAGTCTGCCAAATCCCGCCTCCAGTAATCCAGCCTTTGATTATGTCATTCCCCCCTGTAAGTGAGGAAAAATCATCTGTACCGCGATATGATATTACTGTTCCAAAATCTGTATCATAAGACGCAGCATAAAACCCGTCCGCTTGTGCTTCAGCGTCACCTTTGTCATTCGAAAGAGTAGCCGTACCAATTTCCGTGCTGCCATGTATCATGCCACGGTGGTATCCTTGGTTGTAGGAATCCAACGCAAGTAATGCCAACATCAAGTCTTTCGAAACAGCCACTTTTCACTCCCAATTATGGTATAATAATCACTTGATTGAAATGCCTCAGCATTTGCAAACCCTGTAACTTCCAATTTTTCAAAAACAGAACCCCACACGCCGCGTCTCCAGAGAAGAGCAACGCATCCTGCCTGTGCAAAATTGACCATAGGGGAGATAGTGAAGAAAGTGCCTTTTGGCACATAGGGTTAAGATTCTGGCCATTTCAGTCAGTTATGAATGGAATTTTAACAAATTTTCTTGACCATACCCCATTTGGTGTATGTGGTTGGCCGCCATATAAAGCAATCGACCCGCCACTTGAGCGATTCATCTTTAGGTGGAATCACTCAAGGTTGTTTTCGCTCACGGCTAATCGGGGCTTTTCTAATGGCTCAAGTTTTGCGCTTCCCCCGGATCAAGTCCGGGGTCAACGTGTAACTTGAGCTACGCCCCGGCCTCCACTGGGGCGGAGCATAAGCCCCGGGCCACTCTTGGTAGCCTGACTGCTTCCATGTAAACATGAAACAGTCTAGAGAAACAGTTTACAAAAATGAGCCTCCGCTTAGAATCAAAAGCAATTTCACCAAATTTTCTGACAAAGAAAAACTGAGGGCACCAATTTGACCGCTAAAAAATCAAACAATCCTGATCAACTGGAGAGCGAAGCAGCACTTATTGAGCACATCTACTCCATAGCCTTAGAGCCTCAGGGCTATGATGATTTCATGGAACTTTGGGATGTTCATGTCTCAAGCGCCTTGAAAAATCTTGAAGAATTCAAACAACACCAAACAGAAGACCAGCCGAAACTTATCTCGCCATCAATTGAAAAGCATTTTGAAATTGGCTTTCGCCTATTACAGGAAATGGGACGTAATTCGCCAGCAACCTTGTTTGAAAGCGAGCAAAACACCAATGGCGAACCGGCCATTCTTATTGATAAAAATGCTAAATGTGTTTGGTTTAATGGCGCCGCAGACCGCTGTTTCCAACTGGGTAAACTGAAATCAGCCTTTGAACTTTCATTTCGGGCAAATGGCGAAAATGTTCTAAGGGATATGATAGGGTGGGCCTCAACCGAGGCACCACCGGCTAAAAACAGCCATGTAATTCAATTGCATTCCACAAAAGAAGATAAGTCGTATTATCTGATTGCGAAGCCGATTATTGACCGATCGGGTGAATCACTCATTCATTTGCAACATGCAATGCCACGTTGGAAAAACCCGCTAAATGATCTGCTTATATCCGCTTTCTCAATATCAGAAGCAGAGATTGAAATCGCCAAAGAGCTGATGGACGGACTAACCATCGCTGAAATTGCCGAGCAACGCAATAAATCCGCAGCAACGGTCAGAACGCAAGTTAAGTCACTTCTTTCCAAAACCGGCACAAAAAGCCAGACAGATCTTGTGCGATTATTACTGTCTCTAATCCGAGTAATTGAGAATGAACCGGATAACGAATTAAAGCAGCCATCATCTTCAATAAACCTGATAGCTCGCCCCTCAAACCGCACCATTCCGGTTCGTGAATTTGGACCCTCGAATGGGCGACCAGTTATTTTCATTCACGGCATGCTGGATGGTTGCAGCATTACCCGGCAAATTGAAGGGCAGCTTGAAAAGTACAATATCAGGCTTATTGCACCAGAGCGTCCAAGCTTTGGTTCCTCATCCAGCGCGCCGGGGCCAATTGAAACCGCAACCATGCGGTTTGCTAGCGACGTTGAAGCGGTGATGAATGAGCTTTCGCTTAAAAATGCTGTTTTATTGGGCCATATGGCCGGTTCAATTTATACATTTTCAACGGCCGCTCATCTTGGTTCGAGAATAACAGGCATTTTAAACGTATCCGGCGGCGTACCAATCATCAACAACATTCAACTCTCGTCAATGTCTACCCGGCAACGACTTGTCGCCTACACAGCAAAATACACACCAAAATTATTACCGTTTATTTTACGGGCAGGAATTAGACAGCTCGATTTTGGTGGCGAGGAAGATTTTATGAATGCGCTTTACGAAAATGCCCCTCATGACCAACGAGCACTGTTAAATAAAGAAATTTTCAGAGTGGTTTGCGATGGCTACCACTTTGCAATATCCCAGGGTTACAAAGCATTTGAAATTGATTCCTACCATGCAGTACGTAACTGGAGTGACGTTGTGCAGCAATCAACCTGCCCAATTATGCTCGTTCACGGCAGACACGACATCGTCATTGCGGCCACTAGTATAGAGATATTTGCTGAGCGATTTAAAGACAGAACAAAGCTGGTTATGGTCGAAGATGCGGGCCAGCTCGTATTATATGCTAAACCAGAATTAGTATTTGAGCAGTTGGATAAATTCATCGGAATATAATCGAACCCGCGCAAACGAACGACAAGACAAAGCGATGCGCAAGATTTGAATCACTTGAAAAGGGTGCAGCAAAGCAAAGAGGTTATCCCCCGAGATACCCAGAGCACGATGCACCAAAACGGCACAAGTGCCATCGGCCGGTCAGGCTGCGCCGTCGCAGGCCCGAGCAGAGCAAGGAACAGCCGTGAGACAGAAATTGGTGCGGTCGAGAAGACTCGAACTTCCACGGGTTTTACCCCACAGCGACCTCAACGCTGCGCGTCTACCAGTTCCGCCACGACCGCATCGCCACTATATATTACTGGTCGCGCGCATTTAGCAAACATGGCCCCCACACACAAGGGCGAAACCGCAAATTAGTGCGTTTCTTTCACGCTGGACAATCTTAGTTTCTATTGCCATATCAATCCCATGAGAACACAGCGCCAAAACCTGCAACAAAACCTCCATTCCAAGGACGACAATCCACCTGTTGATTGGATTGTTCAGCCCGGACTGGTTGACTATGACCGGGCCGTTGACTTCATGGAAAAGCGCGTTGATGCCATTTTTAAAGGCGAGGCAAATGAATGCGTCTGGCTGGTGGAGCACCCTGCCCTATACACGGCCGGCACAAGCGCAAAACCTGCAGATTTGCTCGATGGCAACAATTTTCCAGTCTATAAAACCGGGCGTGGCGGCGAATATACCTATCATGGACCGGGCCAACGCGTTGCCTATGTGATGCTAGATTTGAAGCGCCGCAATCCTGATATTCGAGCCTTTGTCGCCGCACTTGAGGAATGGACAATTCAATCGCTGGAACAATTCAACATTAAGGCAGAGCGGCGCGAAGACCGCGTTGGGGTTTGGGTGCAACGTCCCGAAAAGCCCACGCTCGACGATGGCAGCTGCTGTGAAGACAAAATTGCCGCCATCGGAATTCGCGTGCGACGCTGGATTTCTTTCCACGGCATTTCAATCAATGTGGAACCCGAATTGAGTGACTATAGCGGTATTGTTCCCTGCGGCATAAAAGGCCACGGGGTAACCAGCCTGGTGGATTTGGGGTTGCCCGTCAGTATGGATGATCTGGATATGGTGCTAAACCAGCAATTTGAAAACCTGTTTGGACCTACCCGGCCCCGGCCATCGCTGAAAGTAAATCAGTAAGATTGCGGCCCAAGAAAATCAAACGTCTCAAAGTCCAGGCCTAAATAGTTTGTCGCATACCAAAACGCCCAAAAAACCGCAGCGCTTGCTAGTGTATTGATTACCATTAGCCTCAATATGCGTTGCTTGGCCGGGGCACTTGCAACCGTTCCCAAGACCACTTCACCAGCCTCATCTTGCGTTCGCCCGCTAAACGGCAAGATTACAAACAACATAATCCACCAAATAATAAAATAAATGGCGTAGGCGGTAATTCCAAGAGACATTATACTTCCTCTAATTCAACCAATGTGCCGCAGAAATCCTTCGGGTGTAGAAAAAGCACCGGCTTTCCATGCGCACCGGTTTTTGGCGTGCCATCGCCCAACACCCGCGCGCCGGCCTCAACCAAACGATCTCTTGCGGCGACGATATTTTCCACTTCATAGCAGATATGATGCATTCCGCCAGCCGGGTTGTTTTCAACAAATTTTGCGATCGACGAATTCTCACCCAATGGTTCCAGCAATTCAATCTTGGTATTGGGCAATTCAACAAAAACCACCGTCACACCATGCTCGGGCAATTGTTGGGGTTGAGAAACATTGCCGCCTAGGACATCCCGATAAAGCGCTGTTGCTGCAGCTAAATCCGGCACAGCAATGGCCAAATGATTGAGCCGTCCAATCATAATTACACCCTTGCTACAAATATAGTTGTCACTGGTTTTTTTCCCCAAAGCTGACGCGCCTCAGCCCTAACAGCGCGACGGATAGCCTCACGCACCTTGGCAATATTCTTGCGTCCTTTACGCGGAATTCCCTCCAATGCACCAACCGCTGCATCATAAAGGCAATCTTCCATCGTATCCTGATCATCAGCCATTTCCGGCAAACCATAGGTTTCAATATCCGGATCAGCGATCAAATCCCCATGCTTGTTAATGATGACCGACATCGAAACCTGCCCCGCATAGGACAGTCCACGCCTCTCTCCAACGCCAATTTCTGCTTCCGTGCCGAGCATTTTGCCATCTTTGAAATACCGCCCATGCGGCACCTGATCAATCACCTCGGCTGGACCGGGTGCGAGACGCAACATATCGCCATTTCGAACCGGTGCCACATCTTCAATGCCAATTTCTGCAGCAAGTGCCGCATGCGCACTCAAATGCGCAGCCTCCCCGTGCACAGGCACCGATATGGTTGGTTGTACCCAATCGTACATCTGACGCAATTCATTACGTCTTGGATGGCCTGAAACATGCACAAGTGCATCGTGGTCGGTGATAATTTCAACACCTTGCTCAATCAGTGCATTTTGAATTTCAATGATTGACTTACCATTGCCCGGTATAATTCTGGAAGAAAACACAACCCGGTCACCGGCAGCCAAAGTGGCTTTGTGATGTTCGCTTCTGGCAAGCTTGGCAAGTGCGGCTCGCGATTCACCCTGACTGCCGGTGAGAATAACCACCAGATTTTCGCGAGGAATAGAAGCATATTCATCGTCATTCACAAAAGGCGCAATACCATCCAGATAGCCAAGCTCGCGCGCAACATCGCATACCCGCAACATCGAGCGGCCAAATATCATCACCTTTCTACCGGCTTTTTCTGCAGCCATAGCAATGGAGCGAATACGGCCCACATTGGAAGAAAATGTTGTGATAAGAACCCGGCCTTTGGACTCTTCAATCACATTGGCAAGGCTGTCGGATACCTCCTGCTCACTCGGTGAGACCCCATCGCGCATGGCATTTGTGGAATCACATATCAGCGCCAGAACGCCTTCCTTGCCCAAACGTCTGAAATGCTTTTCATCGGTCTCATTGCCCAATGTTGGCGCATGATCCATTTTCCAGTCACCCGTATGAATGAGCCGCCCCAGCGGCGTACTGATCGCTAAAGAAACCGGCTCAGGAATTGAATGGGTGACGTTGATAGCTTCCAGCTTAAAGGGACCAGCGACAAATTTCTCGCCCGCCTTGAACACGGTCAACGGAATATCAGGTGCATTACGCTCAGAATAACGCTTGGCTTCCAGCATTCCAGCGGTAAACGGCGTACAGAAAACCGGCGCGCGCAATCTTGGCCAAAGCGTCAACAAAGCGCCATAGTGGTCCTCGTGCGCGTGGGTGATAATGATGGCTTCAAGATCATCAACCACCGATTCCAAAAAACGAATATCCGGCAAGATGAGGTCAACACCGGGCAATGATGGCCCGGGAAATGTGACACCAACATCAACCACAATCCACTTGCGTTTTGCAGGGTTACCATAGCCGTACATAGCCAGGTTCATACCGATTTCACCGACACCGCCCAGCGGTACGAATACGAGATCATTTTCAGGTTTTTTCATATTATTCACTATCGTTATCCTGCCCCAAACCAAAGAATATATCTGCTGCCGAAATAAGTATCTCACCAGCATCAGTCGCTAGAATCAGGCGGCCACTTTGGTCTATATCAACGAACTTACCACTTTTACTGGAATTATCGAATCGAGCGATGATCGTCTCACCAACCCCCGCGGCTTTTTTAAGCCAGAGCTGTCTGATTTCAGCAAACCCAGCACCATTATTCCAAATTGACAAATAGCGATGCATCGCATCACCGAGCGCTAAAAATAATGCGCCCACCGAAACCTTATAGCCCTCTTCATGCAAAGAGGTCGCCGGATAAAGTGCCGAATTTGGTGAATGTGCACAGTTAATACCACACCCTATCACCATTGCCCGCCTACCGCTTGGGGTAACACTTGCCTCTAGCAATATTCCACTGATTTTTTTGCTATTGAAAAGCACATCATTTGGCCATTTGATTTTTACCGGCGCATTACCCGTTTCAGCTGAAATGGATTTCTCAATTGCCTCAACCACAGCAAGTGATGCGACGAAGGGCAAAGTGGATGTATCCTGCACGCCCAATTCGTTTACCAGCAATAGCGAGGCAAACAGGTTGCCTTTTCTGGAGACCCATTCGCGCCCCCGCCGGGCTTTTCCGCCACTTTGCGTTACTGCTGTAATCCACAGGTTGCCATCGCTGCCCGCCAAGGCTCTTTGGATGCATTCCGAATTTGTCGAACCGAGTTTTTCAAATGCCAGGTGCGAATATCCATTGCCGATCTCTACCGGCAGGCCTGGAACCCGTATTTGTTTGCCGATCAGAAGAAGCTCCGCGCCGCAGTTTCGGCCGTGGTAAGCAGTGAACCGCCAAACAGAACATAGAAAATCACGAACAACCCGCTGGCTCCAAGCACCAACCGTAACTCGCCCGCCATTGGCATGAAAGAACCCGTAGGCTCGTCCATCCAAATAATCTTGATTATTCGCAAATAGTAGAATGCACCAACCACACTGGCCAGAACACCAACAATAGCAAGCATGTATAAATGCGCTTCCATTGCGGCGAGAAACACATACCACTTGGCCCAAAATCCGGCGAGCGGAGGAATACCGGCAAGCGAGAACATCAAAGCCGTTAAAAACAATGCCATAACCGGATTGCTGGAGGAAAGCCCCGCAAGATCGTTGATATTTTCAACCATGCCATCCTTGCGACGCATAGCCAAAATACAGGCAAACGCCCCAAGTGTCATGGCCATATAAATAACCATGTAAAGTACAACGCCGGTAATTCCTGCCTGATTGCCAGCAGCCAACCCCACCAGCGCAAAGCCCATATGGCCAATTGAAGAATAGGCCATCAGCCGTTTGATATTGGTCTGACCGATCGCCGCAAATGCACCAAGCACCATAGATGCAAGCGAAACAAACACCACAATTTGCTGCCAGTCGGTGGTAATAGGCTCAAACGCGGTCATCACGATGCGAACAAACAATGCCATTGCTGCAATTTTTGGAGCGGCTGCAAAAAACGCGGTCACCGGGGTCGGCGCCCCCTCGTAGACATCCGGGGTCCACATATGAAACGGCACTGCAGAAATCTTGAATGCCACGCCCGCAAGCACAAAGACAAGCCCGAAAACAATACCCAAAGAGCTTCCGTGATTGGTGATAGCCTGCGCAATTTCGACAAATCCGGTTTGGCCGGTAAACCCATAAATCAATGATGATCCATAGAGCAACATGCCCGACGACAATGCGCCAAGCACGAAATATTTAAGCCCGGCTTCCGTGGAACGAAGCGAGTCCCGATTAATTGCCGCGATCACATAAAGTGCCAGAGATTGCAGCTCCAACCCCATATAAAGCGCAATAAGATCGCCAGCAGAAATCATCAGCATCATGCCAGTGGTGGCGAGAATAATCAAAATTGGATATTCAAACCGGGCGAATTTTTCTACCCGCGCAAAACTGACCGACATGGCAATCGCCAACGCGGAACCAATAAGCACCAGAATTTTCATGAAATGGGCAAACGGATCGAGAATAAACACCCCGTGAAATGCGGTGCCCTCACCGGTCATGAAGGCAAGCCAAAGGCCGGTTGCAACCAGCAAAGCGACGGAAAGTCCAGTTACAAGGCGGACGGAGGCTTCGCCGGAAAACGTACCGATCATCAACAATACCATTGCTCCGACGGCAAGCATCATTTCCGGATAGGCCAGAGCCAGATTTGTTAAATCGATTACAGGCTGCATTTCAATCTGTCTTTCAAAACTAAATAACCAGTTTGCATTTCAACATTCATCATTGGGTGGCCGCGGCGGTTTTTGCGGCCTCATTGGCAACATCCAATGCGTTTTGATAATTTGCGATCAGCGCGTCAACCGACACCTGTGTAACATCAAATATCGGCGCCGGATAAAACCCATAAAATATCACCAGCGCAACAAGCGGATAGAGCATAAGTTTTTCACGCCCCGAAAGATCGAGAATCTCTCTCAGGCTTTCTTTTTCCAATGCGCCATACACCACCCGGCGATAGAGCCAAAGCGCATAGGCAGCAGAAAGGATGACACCTGTTGTGGCAAAAATTGCAACCCAGGTATTGGCAATGAATGCACCAAGAATGGTGAGAAACTCGCCAACAAAACCAGACGTACCCGGCATGCCGACATTGGCCAGCGTGAAGATCAAAAACACCACCGCATATTTCGGCATCCGATTGACCAGGCCGCCATAGGCAGCAATCTCGCGCGTATGCATCCGGTCGTAGACAACACCAACACAAAGGAACAAGGCGCCCGATACAAGACCATGCGACAACATCTGGAAGATACCGCCCTGCACGCCCTGTGCAGTCATCGTGAACAGGCCCATCGTCACATAACCCATATGGGCAACGGACGAATAGGCAATCAGCTTCTTCATATCCTCTTGCATCAGCGCCACAAGTGATGTGTAGATAATCGCAATAATCGAAAGCGTATAAACCATCGGTGCAAAATCAGCACTGGCCAGCGGGAACATTGGCAGCGAGAACCGAAGAAATCCGTAACCGCCCATTTTCAGCAGGATACCAGCCAAAATAACCGACCCGGCCGTTGGCGCTTCCACATGCGCATCGGGCAACCAGGTATGAACTGGCCACATCGGCATTTTTACCGCAAATGAGGCAAAGAAAGCCAGCCAAAGCCATGTTTGCATGGATGCCGGGAAATTATATTCCAGTAGTGCCGGAATATCCGTTGTTCCAGCTTCCCAATACATCGCCATAATAGCCAGCAACATAAGAACCGAACCGACCAAGGTGTAAAGGAAGAACTTGAAACTTGCATAAACCCGGCGCTTGCCACCCCAAACTCCAATAATCAGGAACATTGGAATAAGGCCAGCCTCGAAGAACACATAGAACAGTACAATATCGAGTGTACAAAATACGCCGATCATCAAGGTTTCCAGAATGAGGAAGGCGATCATATATTCGCGTACACGGTTCTGGATGCTCTCCCAGCTTGCCAATATGCAAAATGGCATCAGGAATGTTGTGAGGATAATGAACAGCATCGAAATGCCATCAACACCCAGATGATAGGATATGCTTCCCAGCCAATCGGCTTTTTCTACCATTTGAAAACCGGCAACCGAATTATCAAATTCAATCCATATAAAGATGGAAAGGAAGAAGGTTAGCAGCGTGGTCCACAGCGCCACATTTTTAACATTGCGGCGGCTGACTTCGTTGTCATCCCAAATAAGCAGGATAATCGCAGCACCCACCAGCGGCAGAAAGGTTACAATTGATAAAATAGGCCAGCTCGCCATTAGCCTGCCCCCCCGAACATCATCCAGGTGGTCAGAGCAGCGGCCCCGATCAACATGGCAAATGCATAGTGATACAGATAACCGGACTGCAGGCGCACAACGCGATTGGTAATATCAAGTACCCGGGCTGAAATGCCATCCGGGCCAAATCCATCAATCATCCAGCCATCGCCTTTTTTCCAAAGGAAGCGACCAAGCCACTTGGCCGGGTTGACGAACAGAAAGTCGTAGATCTCATCGAAATACCATTTATTGAGTAGGAATTTGTAGAGGCCCGGATGCTGCTTTGCCAATTCGCCCGGCAGATAGGTAGAGCGAATATAAAACAACCAGGCAAGGAAGAAGCCTGTCACCATCATGATAAATGGTGATAGTTTCACCCACAATGGCACGCCATGTATGTCGTGCAGAATTTCGTTTTCCGCTGAGGTAAACAACGCGCCCTTCCAGAAATCGGAATAACCGTCGCCGATAAAGATGCCGTAGAACATGACACCGGCAAAAAGCGCGCCGGCGGCCAGAATATACAGCGGGACCATCATAACCTTCGGGCTGTCATGAATATGCGCCATCACATCTGCAGGTGCCCGTTCGCGACCGTGGAAGGTCATGAATATCAACCGCCAAGAATAAAAGCTGGTAAACAATGCGGCAATCACCGTCATGCCAAAGGCATAGCCCGCCCATGAGTTTTGGCCGACATAAAGACTTTCGATAATAGCGTCCTTAGAAAAGAACCCGGCCGTTCCCAAAATGGTTCCAGGAATACCAACACCGGTCAGCGCAACAGTACCAATAATCATCATCCAATAGGTTTTTGGAATGTGCTTGCGAAGCCCACCCATGCGCCGCATATCCTGCTCATCGCCAACGGCGTGAATGACAGAACCCGCCGATAAGAACAGCAGCGCCTTAAAGAATGCGTGGGTAAATAAATGGAATATCGCCGGGCCATAGGCCCCGACACCGAGCGCTGCAAACATATAGCCAAGCTGCGAGCAGGTGGAATAGGCAATTACCCGCTTGATGTCGTTTTGCACCAGCCCAACGGTGGCCGCAAAAAACGCGGTCGTCGCACCAATAAACGTAACCACAGTGAGCGCCGTGACCGACAATTCAAATAGCGGCGACATGCGCGCTACGAGAAACACACCAGCTGTTACCATAGTTGCCGCATGGATCAATGCTGAAACCGGCGTTGGCCCCTCCATCGCATCGGGCAGCCATGTGTGCAAAAGGAACTGGGCAGATTTGCCCATCGCCCCCATAAACAACAGCAGGCAAACAATGGTGATGGCCGAGGAACGGTCCAGCGCATATCCGGCGAAGTTTAATACAGGTGCAGCATTCTCTCCACCCTCTTGACCGGCAAAGCTTGCCGCATTGGCAAAAACCGTATCCAGATTAATCGTATCAAACAATACGAACACACCAAAGATACCAAGCGCAAAGCCAAAGTCACCAATCCTGTTGACAATGAAGGCTTTCATTGCAGCCGCATTGGCCGATGGTTTTTTATACCAGAACCCAATCAGCAGATAGGAGGCAAGGCCAACGCCCTCCCAGCCAAAGAACATCTGCATCAGGTTTCCGGCGGTCACCAGCATCAACATCGAGAAGGTGAACAGCGATAAATAGGCAAAGAAACGCGGGCGATGCGGGTCTGAATGCATGTAGCCTATCGAGTAAATATGCACGAGCGCGGAAACTGTATTGACCACAACCAGCATAACCACCGTCAGCGTGTCGATATAAAGCGACCAGTCGACATTGAGGTTGCCGGAATTGACCCAGCGCATGATCGGAATGACAAATGACTTCTCATCCCCCAACCCAAAGGAAATGAAGGCAACCCAGGAAAGCAATGCGGAAATCACCAGCAACCCGGAGGTAATCAGCTCACTGGCTCTGGCTCCAATGGAGCGCCCGGCAAGGCCCGCGATTAAAAATCCGATCAGGGGTAAAAAGACGATGGCTTGGTACATGATTTTGCTCTAGCCCTTCATCATATTAACGTCTTCAACCGCGATTGAACCACGGTTACGGAAGAATACCACGAGAATTGCCAGCCCGATTGCCGCCTCAGCAGCAGCAACGGTTAGCACAAACAACGCGAAAACCTGCCCGGTCAAATCGCCCAGATGTTGGGAGAATGCGACAAGGTTCAAGTTCACCGCAAGCAATATCAACTCAATCGACATCAGGATAACGATGACATTTTTCCGATTGAGAAAAATGCCCAGAATGCCAAGCGTGAACAAGATGGCCCCGACGGTGAGATAATGGGAAAGACCTATTTCCATGGGAGCATCCTTGCGCCAGATAACCTATAATTTTTCGTGCCAATCATCATCAGATGCCCCTACCCGATTCAACCTGTTTAACTTCAATCGAGGTTTCCTTGGTGCGTGCCACCTGATCAGAAATATTCTGGCGTTGCACTTTTGGACGATGATGCAGTGTCAAAACGATCGCCCCGATCATTGCCACCAGCAAAATAAGCCCTGCCAACTGGAAGTAAAAAATGTAATGCGTATAAAGCACATCACCCAGTGCAGCCGTATTGGAGCGTATTGCCGGATCTGGAATAGGCTGCAACGCTGTGCCAGCGATCTCCGGTGAAATGATGGAAGCACCAAGCACGATCAGCAATTCACCGAGCAACACCAACCCGACGACTGAACCGACAGGCAAATATTGCAAAAACCCCTGCCGCAGCTCAACAAAATCGACATCCAGCATCATCACCACAAACAGAAACAACACCGCCACCGCGCCCACATAAACAACGATGAGTATCAGTGCCAGAAATTCCGCGCCGGCGATCATGAATAGACCCGCGCCGTTGAAAAATGCCAGGATCAAAAATAATACAGAATGAACCGGATTTCTGGACGAAATCACCATCAGCGCCGCACCAATGGCAACACCGGAAAACAGGTAAAAGAACATTGCAGTCAAAAATGTCATTGTCCTTCACCCTTTGTGTTTTTATAGCAATTTAGCATGTTCATTCGCATCATTTTAAGTTCAATTCTTCTCTTATCGATAGGGAGAATCCAGTTTGATATTTTGAGCCAGTTCCTGCTCCCACCGATCGCCATTCGCCAATAGCCGATCCTTGTCATAATACAGTTCTTCGCGGGTTTCTGTTGCAAACTCGAAGTTCGGCCCCTCGACAATCGCATCGACCGGACAGGCTTCCTGACAGAACCCGCAATAGATACATTTGACCATATCAATGTCATATCGAACGGTGCGTCTGGTTCCGTCATTATTGCGCGGTCCAGCCTCAATGGTAATCGCCTGAGCCGGGCAAATAGCTTCACACAATTTGCAGGCAATGCAACGCTCCTCGCCATTGGGATAGCGGCGAAGCGCATGTTCGCCCCGAAAGCGTGGAGAGATCGGGCCTTTTTCAAACGGGTAATTGATAGTTGCCTTGGGCGCAAAGAAATAGCGCATTGCCAAAAAGAATGCCGAGACAAACTCTTTCAAAAAGAGTGATTTTGCCGCTTGGTCCAATCTTGCCATAATCGCTCTCCTACGCTGTTCCGGTCAAAAGCAACACCAAAGCGGTGGCAAAGACCATAAACAGAGAAATCGGTAAAAAGACTTTCCAGCCAAGGCGCATCAACTGGTCATAGCGATAACGCGGCACAAAAACTTTGACCATCGATATCATAAAGAAAACCATGAAGACCTTGCCAACGAACCAGATTATGCCCGGCACCCAGTTGAGCACGGCAATATCGACCGGAGGCAACCAGCCGCCGAGAAACAAAATCACCATCAGTGATGAAAGCAGCAATATCGATACATATTCCGCCAGCATATAAAGCATATACGGGGTCGACGAATATTCGACCATATGGCCGGCAACAAGTTCAGACTCAGCTTCCACCAGATCAAATGGCGGACGGTTGGTTTCCGCCAATGTGGAAATAAAGAATATGATAAACATCGGGAACAATGGCAGCCAATGCCAATCGAGGAACGAATTCGGCATACCAAGATTGGTGCCAATACCCACCTGCTGCGCCAGCACAATGTCCGTAAGATTGAGCGAACCAACACAAAGAAGAACGGTGACGATGACGAACCCGATAGAAACTTCATAGGAAACCATCTGCGCGGCCGAACGAAGGGCTGCAAGAAACGGATATTTGGAGTTGGATGCCCAACCGCCCATGATCACGCCATAAACTTCCAAAGAAGAGAATGCGAATACATATAAAATGCCCACATTGATGTCGGCCACAACCCAGTTTTCATTGACCGGGATAACCGCCCATGCGGCAAATGCCATAGTAACAGAAATAAGCGGCGCCAGCAGGAATACAACTTTTGATGAAGCCGCCGGAATTATCGGTTCCTTGAACACAAATTTCAGCATATCAGCAAATGATTGCAACAGCCCCCACGGGCCAACCACATTGGGGCCACGGCGCATATGTACCGCTGCCCAGATTTTACGGTCTGCGTAAATGATATAGGCAACCGTAATCAGCAGCGCCACCAACATAAGCAGACTTTGGGCAAAGATAACAATGCCCGGCCAGATATATGTATCGAAGAAACCAGCTTCCATCAGACTACTCCGCCGCCTCCTGCTTTTGCCCATTTGCAAGAGCCGAGCACTCCGCCATAACGGCCGATGCACGCGCAATAGGGTTGGTCATATAAAAATCCGTAACGGGAGAAACAAATGCCGTCTTTCCAAGCTTTCCGACCTTGCCTTTAGCCATGTTCTCAACGCCTGCTTCATCGCCTGCTGCGATCTCGTCAATCGCTGCAAAATGCGGGTATTCCTCAAACAGCTTTGAACGCAATTGCGCCAGAGAGTCAAACGGCAATTTCTTGCCCAACACATCAGAAAGGGCACGAATTATCGCCCAGTCTTCGCGCGCATCACCCGGCGCAAATGCCGCCCGGCTGCCGCGCTGTACGCGTCCTTCGGTATTCACCCAGGTTCCCGATTTTTCGGTATAGGCAGCCGCCGGCAAAATCACATCGCAGTGGTGTGCCCCAACATCGCCGTGGCTACCAATATAAACGGTAAATCCACGGGTGCGTTTCATCATATCCAGCTCATCTGCCCCCAAAAGGAACAGCAATTCCGTATTGCTGAGCATTTCGCTGGTATTCTTTGCGCCCTCACCCGGCACAAATCCGAGATCCAGCCCACCGACCCGGCTTGCCGCCGTATGCAGAATGTTAAATCCGTTCCAGCCATCTTTGATGACACCAAGGGATTTAGCCGCTTTTGCAAGTGAAGCCAAAACACCAGCCCCGTCCTTATGGGTGAATGCACCCGCACCAATGATGAACATCGGCTTTTCTGCCTTGGTCGGCGCATGATCAATAAATTGTTCAATCGAGTCCGGTCCGGCACCAACATAGTGATAATCATAGGTCAAATCATCTTGTTCACCAATTACCGCAACTTGCATTTTACCGGTACGCCAGCGCTTGCGAATGCGGGTATTCAGCACCGATGCCTCAAAGCGAGGATTGGCTCCGATAATCATCAAAGCATCAGCATCTTCAATGCCTTCGATGGTTGAGTTAAACAAATAACTTGAACGCCCCAGCGAAGGGTCAAGTGCTGAACCTTCTTCGCGGCAATCCATATTGGCCGACCCAAGCGCGCCCATCAGCTGCTTAAGCGCGTAAATTTCTTCGACTGAAGCAAGGTCACCGGCAATCGCTCCAATTTGGTCAGCGCTGGTTTTCCTGGCAACAGTTGCTATTGCATCAAAGGCTTCCGACCAGCTCGCGGCCGTTAATCTGCCATTTTTGCGGATATAGGGCTGGTCCAGTCGTTGGCTGCGCAAGCCATCCCAGATAAAGCGGGTTTTGTCAGAAATCCATTCCTCATTCACCGCCTCATTCAACCGAGGCATAATGCGCATAACTTCGCGGCCACGCGTATCAACGCGAATATTAGAGCCAACTGCATCCATCACATCAATGGTTTCGGTCTTGTTCAATTCCCACGGACGTGCCTGAAACTCGTAAGGACGTGAGGTCAAGGCTCCGACAGGGCACAGGTCAATCACATTGCCCTGCAATTCCGAAGTCATTGCTTTTTCAAGATAGGTGGTAATCTCCGCATCCTCACCACGACCTAAAAGACCCAACTCGGAAATTCCGGCAATCTCGGTGGTAAAACGCACACATCTGGTACAATGGATACAGCGAGTCATGATGGTTTTGACCAGCGGCCCGATATATTTGTCTTCCACCGCACGCTTGTTTTCCGCATAGCGCGAGGCATCCATGCCAAAGGCCATAGCCTGATCCTGCAAATCACATTCGCCACCCTGATCGCAAATCGGACAATCAAGCGGGTGGTTGATCAGCAAAAACTCCATCACTCCTTCGCGGGCTTTTTTGACCATCGGCGTATTGGTGAAAACCTCAGGTGGCTCGCCATTTGGCCCGGGGCGCAAATCTTTCACGCCCATAGCGCAGGATGCGGCAGGCTTTGGCGGGCCACCTTTTACCTGCACAAGGCACATACGGCAGTTACCGGCAATAGATAAGCGTTCGTGAAAACAAAAACGCGGCACCTCAGCGCCCGCATCCTCACAGGCCTGCAACAGCGTATAATGATCAGGAACGTCCAATTCCTTGCCGTCTACAATGATTTTTACCATCGTGTTGCTTTCACTATTCGTTTATGCGCAGCGTTGTTGCTGCCAGAGTTTTACATGCGGCAAGTGCGACCAGCCAAAGGCATGATCGCTATCGCCATGAGAGTTTAGGTGATCAAGCCGGTTTTTTGCCTCAGCAATCGAAGGCTCAACACCCGCTTCAACCCACCACATCACCAGATGATGGCTCTCCAGCTGGTCAAACCAGAGCGCCTTGTTTTGATAAATTTTCTTGTGAACCGTATTCCAGACAAACTGTTCCAGGTCCTGTGCGTTTTCCCAAACTGACAAAGTCATCAGAGTTTTGGGGCCACCAATCGCATTATTTCCATTGGCATCGCGTTCTTCATCGGCTTTGCGCCAGACAAACCCAGGAGAGCGCTCGGCCAAAGCATTGATCCGCCCAACATTATTGACAAAACCGGCCGCACCTTCAGATGCAGGGTCGATTTTCCAATTGGATATGTTGAGTTCAGCCAAATGCATTTTATTTCAATAATCTCTCTTACAAAAATCGCACATTGGAAATGCCGGATGCGCGCGCGATCTGGCATAATTCAGGAAAGAACATGCGGCTCGAATTATGCACAACAAGTTCAGTGCCGCGGGTCATTTCACGGGCAAGTTTACAAATATCACTGGATGGAAAGCTCTTTCCATCTATTTCCAGGCTGGCACCCGAACGCGCCAGAACACCAAGCTCCTGAGCTGATAATCCGCTAAGCAAAAGACCCTCCATCCATTGTGCAAATATCTATCATCTATTCAGCCGCCTGCCTCGATACCGCACCGTCATCGTCAGCGCGATAAGAATAGCTGTTTATTCTAGCTTCAATTACCGGGCGGAAATGCGTGATCAAGCCTTGAATAGGCCATGCCGCAGCATCACCCAGCGCGCAAATTGTGTGCCCTTCGATTTGCTTGGTCACATCCAGCAACATATCAATTTCCTTGATCGAGGCGCGGCCCTCAACCATGCGCTCCATAACCCGCCACATCCAACCGGTGCCTTCGCGGCACGGCGTGCATTGGCCACAACTTTCATGCTTGTAAAAATAGGAAAGACGGGCAATCGCGCGGATAATATCGGTGGATTTGTCCATCACAATAACGGCTGCCGTTCCAAGCCCGGATTTATGCTCCATAAGGGCATCAAAATCCATCAGGCAATCTTTGATGTCCTCGCCCGGCACCATGCGCACCGATGAACCACCGGGAATAACCGCCAAAAGATTGTCCCAACCACCGCGAATGCCACCACAATGGCGCTCAATCAATTCGCGGAACGGAATGCTCATTTCCTCTTCAACCGTGCAAGGACGCTCCACATGACCAGAAATACAAAACAGCTTGGTGCCGTGATTATTCTCGCGGCCAAATGCCTTGAACCATGCGGGACCACGACGAAGAATTGTCGGCGCAACAGCAACTGATTCCACATTATTGACCGTGGTCGGGCACCCATAAAGACCAACATTTGCCGGGAATGGCGGCTTTAAGCGCGGTTGTCCCTTTTTTCCTTCCAGGCTTTCCAGAAGAGCGGTCTCCTCACCACAAATATAAGCCCCTGCTCCATGCGAGACGTAAAGCTCAAACGGATAACCGTGGATATTCTTTTTGCCAATCAGGCCGGCATCGTAGCATTCAGCAATTGCCAGCTCCAGCGCTTCACGTTCGCGGATATACTCGCCGCGCACGTAGATATAACCGACATTTGCGCCCATTGCACAGCCAGCAATCAGACAACCCTCAATCAAGGTGTGTGGGTCATTGCGCATGATCTCGCGGTCTTTGCAGGTCCCAGGCTCAGACTCGTCCGCATTGATCACCAGATAGTGTGGCCGACCGTCATTTTCCTTGGGCATGAAAGACCATTTCAATCCGGTAGGAAAACCGGCACCACCACGACCGCGCAGGCCCGATGCCTTCATCTGATCAATGATCCAATCGCGACCATTGTCGATAAATTCCTTGGTACGGTCCCAATGCCCACGGGCCATGACGCCCGCAAGACTCTTGTCATGGATGCCATAAATATTATTAAAAATGCGGTCTTTATCTTCTAGCATTTAAATGCTCGTTTTCCGGTTTGAAAGCAAAATCATGTTCTAATCATCCTGCTTTTTTCTGCGCATATTCCATACCATCCACCCGGCAACGCCAATTGCTGTACCAATTGCACTGGTGATATATGGTGGCAATGATAAGCCAGCGATAGAGTCGATCCAGGTCATAAACACAATACCGACGATTACCGAAATGATGCCCATGCATATGGCCAGCCAGGTTAATACAACAGGTTGGTTATCTGACATTAGCGTGGCTCCTATTCCGCTGGCTCTGTTACAATTTCAAGACGATTTTCAATTCGCTCGATGCGTATTTCGATTGATCCCAACCGGCCATAAATATTGTTGATTTCCCCTTGCGAAGCATGTTGGTGCAATCGCATGGCGACCATTTCTTCTTTTATATCTTTCACACCATTGTCGAGCTTTGATAGCTTGTCTTGAATCGACTTCAAATTCTCCAACAAAAGGTCGTTTGTCACCTCAGACATCAGCGTGGCTCCCCACAAAATTGCTATTCATCTTGACCACCCTTGGCAAAAGCTTTTGCCTGTTCAATCCAGCCGTCGCGTTCAATGCGTCCCTTAAAGCTTAAATAACCATCAACCCAATCGCTTTCGGCCTTTTTCCATTTAGCCACTTGCTCAAACTTGAAAATCCCAAGTTCGTGCAGAATTCCTTCGATCTTGGGGCCGATACCGGAAATCTGTTTCAGATCATCAATATCAGCGGGCCGTTCCATGCCTTGAGGCCGGTTTTTATCGTCAAGATCAGCAACGGCTTCGGCTTTCCTGGCCTTTTTCGCAGGCGTAGCTTTACTTTTTGACGTTGGGCTTTTCGAAGCCGCAGCTTTGGCCGAAGGCTCAACCGCTGAAACCGTCGGTGCCGTAGCACTTTCAGTTTTCTTGGGTTTGGTTTTCTTAGGCTTCGATTTTTTTACATTCGGATCGCTGGTCAACGCAGTCAGCCCACCAATTGGCGCAGAACCAATACGGTCAATCTGGGTGCCAACCGGCACTTCGCTGCCTTTACCAGCCTCGAACAAATCAATGATTTCTTCAAGGCGTTCCGGCGTCAAATCTTCATAGGTATCCTTAAACACCATGATCATTGGCGCATTGACACAAGAACCCAAACACTCAACCTCTTCCCAGGAAAGAGTACCGGCCTCATTGGTTTTAAACGGCTCTTTATTGATTTTGTTTTTACAAACCTTCATCAAATCTTCAGAGCCTCGCAACATGCAAGGTGTAGTGCCACAAACCTGAATATGAGCCTTGGTGCCAACCGGCTTCAATTGAAACTGAGTGTAGAAGGTCGCCACTTCCAACACGCGTATATAGGGCATATTCAACATATCAGCCATATGCTCGATTGATGCTCTGGTTACCCAGCCATCCTGTTCCTGCGCCCGCATGAGCAGCGGAATAACGGCCGAAGCCTCCCGCCCTTTTGGAAAGTCCTTGATCTTCTTTTTTGCCCATGCTGCATTTTCACGGTTGAAACTAAATTCACCGGGCTGGACATTTTCTTCTGCTAATCTGCGAACTGACATTAGCGGTCCACCTCACCAAATACGATATCAATTGAGCCCAAAATAGCGGAGACATCGGCAAGCATATATCCGCGACAGAGGAAATCCATTGCCGAAAGATGCGCAAACCCCGGCGCTCTAATCTTTGCGCGATACGGTTTGTTGGAACCATCGGAAACCAGATAGACCCCAAACTCACCCTTAGGTGCCTCGACAGCTGCGTAAACTTCACCCGCCGGCACTTTGTAACCTTCGGTATAAAGCTTGAAGTGATGAATAAGCGCTTCCATTGATTGCTTCATCTCACCGCGTTTCGGTGGAACAATTTTGCCATCGGCAGAAGAAATCGGCCCCTGCCCTGAACTCGACATCAGCAATTCAAGGCATTGCTTCATGATCCGAACAGACTGACGCATTTCTTCCATACGGATATTATAGCGATCATAATTATCGCCATTTTTGCCGATTGGAACATCAAATTCCATTTCCTCATAGCACTCATAGGGCTGCGATTTACGCAAATCCCATGCAGCTCCCGAACCACGAACCATCACGCCCGAAAAGCCCCAGGCCCATGCATCTTCAAGAGAGACAATTCCAATATCCACATTGCGCTGCTTGAAAATTCTGTTTTCCGTCAGCAGGCCCTCAATATCGTCGCAAATTTTCAGGAAGGGATCACACCATTCCATAATATCGGTGAGCAGTTCTGGTGGCAGATCCTGATGAACACCGCCCGGTCGCACATAGGCCGCATGCAGGCGCGAACCGGAAGCGCGCTCATAAAACACCATTAGTTTCTCACGCTCTTCAAATCCCCAAACCGGCGGGGTCAAGGCACCAACATCCAGCGCCTGCGTGGTGATATTCAAAATATGCGAAAGGATACGACCAATTTCAGAATACAAAACCCGGATCAGCGAACCACGGCGCGGCGCAGAGATACCCAGCAGCTTTTCAATTGCCAATGCAAAAGCATGCTCCTGGTTCATCGGCGCAACATAATCAAGTCGATCAAGATAGGGCACCGCCTGCAAATAGGTTTTGTGCTCCATCAGTTTTTCTGTACCGCGATGCAGCAGACCAATATGCGGATCTACCCGCTCAACCACCTCGCCATCAAGCTCGAGCACCAGGCGCAAAACGCCGTGGGCTGCCGGATGCTGCGGGCCAAAATTGATGTTAAAATTACGAACCGAGCGTTCAGCCATTGCTACGCGCTCCCTTTTTCATCGCCGGGAAGCACGTAATCTGTACCCTCCCAGGGCGACAGAAAATCAAAATCTCGGAATTCCTGACGCAACTCCACCGGCTCATAGACCACGCGTTTTAACTCATCATCATAGCGCACTTCAACATACCCGGTGAGCGGGAAGTCCTTGCGCAGGGGATGGCCCTCAAATCCATAATCGGTCAAAAGACGACGCAGGTCCGGATGCCCGGAAAACAAGATGCCATACATATCGTAGGCTTCACGCTCAAACCAGTTGGCACCGGGATAAATATCGGTAGCACTTGGCACAGGTGTATTTTCATCGGTGGTAAGTTTCAGCCGCAACCGCATATTCTGGCGCGGACTTAACAAATGATAGACCACATCAAATCGCTTTTTGCGACCGGGATAATCGACCCCGCAAATATCAATAATGGAAACAAACTGGGTTTGCATATCATCACGCAAAAACCGCAGCACAGAAATCAGGTTTCCCGCACTAAGGCTTAAATTGATCTCACCAAAATCAATGCTGGATGCATCAATCTTGCCATCAAGTGCATCACAGATATAGGTTTTGAGATCGTTAAGTGCCTCTTCCATCTTCGTCCCTATCGCTCAATCGTACCGGTACGGCGGATTTTCTTTTGCAAAAGCAAAAATCCGTAAAGCAGCGCCTCAGCAGTTGGCGGGCAACCGGGAACATAAATATCTATCGGTACAATCCGGTCGCAGCCGCGAACAACAGAATAGGAATAATGATAATAGCCACCGCCATTGGCGCACGACCCCATAGAGATCACATAACGAGGTTCGGGCATCTGGTCATAAACCTTACGCAGCGCCGGTGCCATTTTATTGGTCAGGGTTCCAGCAACGATCATCACATCAGATTGGCGTGGTGAGGCACGTGGCGCAATGCCAAAACGCTCCGCATCATAGCGCGGCATCATCATTTGCATCATTTCCACCGCACAACATGCAAGACCAAAGGTCATCCACATCAACGAACCATTACGCGCCCAGGTAATCAGATCATCCGTAGACGTGACCAGAAATCCTTTATCAGCCAGCTCATCGCTGATCTCGGCAAAATACGGATCATTGGCACCAACCGGCTTGCCGGTTGCCGGGTCAATAACACCCGTTGGTGTTGGTGCAATCAGCGTCGAAGAATTATGTTCTAATCCCATTCAAGTGCGCCTTTTTTCCATTCGTAAATGAAACCGATGGTCAATACGGCCAGAAATATCGACATCGACCAGAAGCCGGCCCAGCCCAGTTCACCAAAGCTCACCGCCCAGGGGAATAAAAAGGCAACCTCAAGATCAAATATTATGAACAATATCGCAACCAGATAAAACCGGACATCGAATTTCATCCGTGCATCATCAAAGGGATTAAATCCACATTCATAGGCCGACAGTTTTTCATCATCCGGCGCTTTGAAAGCAATCATAAATGGCGCAGCAAGCAGAGCCAGTCCAATAATCAATGAAAGACCAATGAATATGATCACTGGTAGATAAGAACTCAGGAGGGCTTCCATATAATTCGCCTCGGTTCGATCACGGTTTCAACAATCGAATTGATTGCTGATTGAGTGTGAACATGTTTGCAACAAAGCTGCAGACTTGTCGAGTGAGGGATAGAACAGGCTCAGAAAAGAGGCAAGTGGGAAGCTTACAAAATTTACACAAATGCAAAAGAAATTTAACAATACTTGATCTGGATCAAACAGTTAAAACAGCAAAGGTATTGAAAAACGCCACCGGCGGCGGGGCGCGCACTTCTTGCAAAAATAGTCATTGAAAGAAGTGGCGCGAGTGACCGGGCTCGAACCGGCGACCTCCGGCGTGACAGGCCGGCACTCTAACCAACTGAGCTACACCCGCGCAGTGAGAAGCTATTGCTTCAAAGTCGGCGTTGAATACGGTCTGTGCAGGATAGTGTCAAGCGCCTTTGTGGACGTTTGCATTTATTTTATCCCATTCGCATTTCTGCAAATTTCATACCGCATACTAGCCGATAAATGTCATTTGGTGGGCGATGACAGGCTCGAACTGCCGACCCTCTCGGTGTAAACGAGATGCTCTACCAACTGAGCTAATCGCCCTGCCTTCACGTTAAATGAATGCAGCGTTGATGTATTCGCTTCATGGCAAGAACGCAAGGGCGAATATCATCTTTAATGCAGATTATTTGTTTGAGGTACGCTGACCCGATCATCTACAAAAACAAACCCCGCAACTTCACAGTGCGGGGCTTGGCAATTACTGAACAACTGGGGCAATAAGCCCAAAAAAAATTAGCTGTTTACTTTTTCTTTCAGGCCCTTGCCGGGTTTAAATTTAGGCACGTTGGTTGCTTTGATATCAATCGCTGCACCGGTTTGTGGATTACGGCCTGTTGTTGCTTTACGATGGGTTACAACAAAGTTACCGAAACCAAGCAAACGAACTTCGCCGCCATCTTTCATAGTGTCAGAGATTATTTCGATTGTGGCATCAACCGCAGCGGCAGCCTGTTCTTTGGTCAAATCCGCTTTTCCTGCAACAGCAGCAATGAGTTCGTTTTTGTTCATTTTGTATTCCTTCCAGATAAAATCGAATAAATTCGACTCAGTTAAAGTTGGCCGATACTCTTATTTTATCAATGAGATGACAAGCAAAAGCGCACGTTTTCAGGGCTTTTTGGTCGATTCAACAGGTATTTTTACACAGAAAAAGCCGGATTTTCAAAATCCGGCTTTAAAATGACAATCGGATCGTTTTTTTTGCTCGATCAATGAGCAATCTGCGCAACTGATTCGCTCGCCGAAGCAGCGACTGCAGCCGCAGATTCGTCCCATTCAATTGCTTCCGGCATCGACAAAAGTGCATGAGGAAGAACATCATCCAAATGGCTTACCGGTATAATTTCCAACTCATTTTTCACATTGTCAGGAATGTCCGCCAAGTCTTTCGCGTTCTCCTCAGGGATCAAAACTTTGGTAATGCCGCCGCGCAATGCGGCCAGCAATTTTTCCTTCAGCCCACCGATCGGAAGCACCCTGCCCCGCAAAGTAATTTCACCTGTCATGGCGATATTTCGGTGTACCGGAATTCCAGTAATCACAGAGACAATTGCAGTTGCCATCGCAGTACCTGCAGATGGACCATCTTTTGGTGTTGCGCCCTCGGGCACATGGACGTGAAAGTCCCGTCGATCAAACAGCGGTGGCTCTACGCCAAAATCAATCGAACGCGACCGCACATAACTGGCCGCTGCAGAAATCGATTCTTTCATTACATCACGCAAATTGCCGGTGACCGTCATCTTGCCTTTGCCGGGCATCATGACACCTTCAATGGTCAACAATTCTCCACCCACTTCAGTCCAGGCCAGCCCGGTAACAACGCCAACCTGATCTTCAGTTTCAGCCTGGCCATAACGAAAGCGCTGAACACCAAGAAAATCTGAAAGATTATCGCCATTCACAACAACCGAAGTCACATCGGTCCGCAAAATTTGGGTCACGGCTTTTCGGGCCAGCGTTGCTAGTTCCCGTTCCAGATTACGAACACCGGCTTCTCTGGTGTAAAGGCGAATTATGCTTTGCAGGGCGTCATCGGTAATCGAGAATTCTTTCGATTCCAGTGCATGATTCTTGATCGCCTTGGGAATCAAATGCCGTCGGGCAATTTCAATTTTCTCATCTTCCGTATATCCGGCGATGCGAATGATCTCCATCCGGTCCATCAATGGTCCTGGAATATTGAGCGAATTCGCCGTGGTAACAAACATCACATTGGAAAGATCATAATCAACTTCGAGATAATGGTCTGCAAACGTGGCGTTTTGCTCAGGGTCCAGCACTTCAAGCAATGCAGATGAAGGATCGCCGCGGAAATCCTGCCCCATTTTGTCGATCTCATCGAGCAAGAACAGCGGATTGGTCTTTTTAGCCTTCTTCATCGACTGAATGACCTTACCCGGCATTGAGCCAATATAAGTCCGTCGATGGCCTCTGATTTCGGCCTCATCACGCACACCGCCAAGCGACATGCGCACAAATTCACGGCCCGTTGCCTTGGCAATGGATTTGCCAAGCGAGGTTTTACCAACACCAGGAGGTCCAACCAGACAAAGAATTGGCCCTTTCAGCTTATTGGAGCGTGTTTGAACCGCCAAAAACTCGACAATACGTTCTTTGACCTTTTCAAGCCCATAATGGTCCACATCCAGCACTTTTTCAGCTGCATTAAGATCAGTTTTAACCCGCGATTTCTTGCCCCAAGGAATACCCAGAAGCCAATCAAGGTAATTGCGCACAACAGTCGCCTCAGCCGACATCGGGCTCATCTGTTTGAGTTTTTTAAACTCGGCGTTGGCTTTTTCGCGCGCTTCCTTGGACAATTTGGTTTTTGTGATCTTGTCTTCAAGCTCACCCACTTCATCACGGCCTTCATCACCGTCACCAAGTTCTTTTTGAATGGCCTTCATCTGCTCATTCAAATAATATTCGCGCTGGGTTTTCTCCATCTGGCGTTTAACCCGGCTGCGAATGCGTTTTTCCACCTGCAACACGGAAATTTCACTTTCCATCAGCCCCAAAACCCGCTCAAGCCGATCTTTCACCGAGATAAGGGCCAGAATTTCCTGTTTTTCAGGAATCTTGATTGCAATATGAGATGCAACCGTATCGGCCAACTTTGAATAGTCATCAATCTGGGTAACCGAGCTTACAACTTCAGGAGAAACTTTCTTGTTGAGTTTCACATAGTTTTCAAACTCCGCAATGACAGATCTCGAAAGCGCTTCGACCTCAACCGGGTCATCTTCCTGCTCAAGAATGACATGCGCCATCGCCTGATGATATTCCGGGTGGTCAAGAAACCGCTGGATCCGAGCACGCTCGCCGCCCTCTACAAGCACCTTAACTGTACCATCCGGCAATTTCAGCAATTGCAATACCGTGGCAATTGTACCGATTTCGTAAATCGCCGCAGGATCAGGGTCATCATCAGATGGGTTCTTCTGGGTCGCTAGCAATATCTGCTTATCAGAGGCCATAACCTCCTCAAGCGCCAAAATGGATTTTTCACGGCCAACAAACAGCGGCACAATCATATGTGGGAATACCACGATGTCGCGCAATGGCAATACGGGGTATTGCACCGTTTCATCATTGATCTCGATATCCCGTGTTTCATCATTTGACATGCATGTATCCTTTTAATTCCGGCCTGAAATTCAGCACCGGCGATTCCTACTTTAACCGCGTTGCGATGAATATAACATCATCAATTTGCCAATTTATAAGGTTATTTGACGCGCAGCCGATTTATAGTAAACCCGGCACGACGGTATGAGTTGGAATTTGAGTTGTATCATTGCCTGATATGTGGGGCAAAATTAACACGGTTCAATAGGTTTGATACCGTTACAATCAATTTTTTCCACAACTGATTGCGAATTCGACTACGAAAAAAGGCCGCCTTTGGCAAGGCAGCCTCGTTTCAATATAATAATTTAAATTTGGTCAAATTTGGAGAATCAGGCGCTCTCGGCACCTTTTTCTTCGTCCTTATCAGCATAAATATAAAGCGGACGAGCATCGCCAAGAACAACCTCATCAGAGACCATAACCTCTTCAACGCCCTCAAGGCTTGGTAATTCAAACATCGTATCCAACAGAATTGTTTCCAATATGGAACGCAATCCGCGTGCACCGGTTTTTCGCTTAATGGCCTTTTTCGCAATTGCTTTCAAAGCATCGTCATGAAAAGAAAGTTTAACATCTTCCATCTCAAACAAACGCTGATACTGCTTGATCAGGGCATTCTTCGGTTCCGAGAGAATTTGCACCAGTGCATCTTCATCCAGATCTTCAAGCGTTGCCAAAACAGGCACACGACCAACAAATTCCGGGATCAAACCAAAGCGAAGCAAATCTTCAGGCTCTACTTTCTGGAACAATTCACCAGTTTTGCGTTCTTCAGGCGCTTCCACACTTGCCGCAAAACCAATTGAGGTCGAACGACCACGGTCAGAAATGATCTTGTCCAGGCCGGCAAATGCACCGCCGCAGATGAACAGAATATTCACCGTATCAACCTGCAAAAACTCCTGCTGTGGATGCTTGCGGCCACCTTGCGGAGGCACGGAAGCAACAGTGCCTTCCATGATCTTCAGCAATGCCTGCTGCACCCCCTCACCCGATACATCACGGGTAATCGAAGGATTGTCTGTTTTGCGGGTAATTTTATCGACTTCATCAATATAGACAATACCACGTTGGGCACGTTCAACATTGTAATCCGCAGATTGCAGAAGTTTCAAAATGATATTTTCTACATCTTCACCAACATAACCAGCCTCGGTCAGAGTGGTTGCATCCGCCATAGTGAACGGTACATCGAGAATACGTGCAAGCGTTTGCGCAAGCAATGTTTTGCCGCAACCGGTTGGCCCCATCAACATGATGTTGGATTTGGCCAGCTCAACTTCGCCGTTCTTCGAACCGTGATGCAGACGCTTATAGTGATTATGCACAGCAACAGACAAAACACGTTTTGCGTGTCCCTGACCAATGACATAATCATCAAGCACATCAAGAATTTCTTGAGGCGTTGGAATTCCATCCTGGTTTTTCACCATAGATGTCTTATTTTCCTCACGGATGATATCCATGCATAATTCAACGCATTCATCACAAATGAATACGGTAGGCCCCGCAATAAGCTTGCGAACCTCATGCTGGCTTTTACCGCAAAAAGAACAATAAAGTGTATTTTTAGAATCACCACTGCTGGAAATTTTGCTCATCTTTACTTTCCCGACAGGCCCAATTTGCCTGTGTTATTTTACCCAACCCCAAACAGCTGAAAACTAGCTAATGGAACATTACCTCAATTCCGACATTACGCAAACTTACAATTTTCCGATATTCCAAGAAAATCACAAAATCGGCACACATCTCGAAAATTCCGTCGATGGCTTGAGTCTTGCCCACAACAACCAACATAAACTTAACAGTTGCACAAAAATAGTAATTAATCTCAAATCATTGCCAACAAGGTAAATGTGAGAGCATTTATAATCAACCTTTGTTACCAGAGTTAAGTGCCTGTCATACAACCACCCATAAACATTTTATTCCGAATCAGCGTCATCCATTTCAACGCGCTCATCAATAACCTTATCGATAATTCCAAACTTCTGGGACTCATCAGCAGTCATAAAATGATCCCGGTCCAGCGTCTCTTCAATTTTCTTCAAGGACTGGCCCGTATGCTTGACGTAAATCTCGTTCAATCGGTGCTTAAGCTTGATGATATCTTGAGCATGGCGTTCGATATCCGATGCCTGCCCCTGAAACCCGCCCGATGGCTGATGCAGCATTACCCGTGCATTTGGCAAGGCAAACCGCAGATCCTTCGCACCAGCGGTCAATAGAAGCGAACCCATTGATGCCGCCTGCCCCATGCAAAGCGTGCTAACAGCTGGCTTGATAAATTGCATGGTATCATAAATCGCCATGCCGGACGTAACCACACCGCCGGGAGAATTGATGTACATGGAGATTTCCTTCTTCGGATTCTCCGCTTCCAAAAACAACAATTGTGCACAAACCAATGTGGACATTCCGTCCTCAATCGGGCCAGTGATAAAAATAATCCGTTCTTTCAACAGCCGTGAAAAAATATCGTAAGCACGTTCCCCGCGGTTGGTTTGCTCAACCACCATCGGAACAAGGTTCATATATGTGTCAATCGGATCCTTCATCGGATACCTTTCTGTTGTCGCCACTTTAGGGGTCGCGAATCATTTACCATTTGAATTTGCGTCATCAAGTATCATAATCATTTAAGAAGATGAAATTTTCGAATCTAATTACCGATTAGAAGATAGGTTATGTGAACAGGCGGTTAAAGAGGCTTGGTTAGGGCCCGAACCCAATTAGGAATACACGCACGCCAAACCATTGGTATCACGGGATAATAAATATCCGAAACTATGGTAACAAATGCACGATCGAGTTTGCGTAATATTGTAGCAACAGTTTTTCATCTTCCTTTGCCCAATAAAAGCCATCTTCCTCTTCAACCAAATGACGTAACGTCAGCATTCTGATACCTGCACTGACCGCATAATCGCGGTCCTCCCGAGGGATGTGAACATGGGCGCCCTTTGCTTCCAATTCCTGCACAATTTTGAAAGTACGCGATTTTATCTCCATCTCGCTCATTTTTTTACCCCCAGCCTGCAGAAACACGGTTGAAACCAAAGATACCGGCAATGCGGGAATGACAGAGCCAATGCCGGTCATCAGGGTTTTGCCCAGCGCTTCGATCTGCTCAAACCGTTCGCTTTCCGGCAGGTTTCGCAAATTTATTTTTCGCTGTTTCATCCAGCCTTTCAGCGAAACCGGTGTACCAAAACTCACACAGGCATAACCATAACGAAAGAGCTTGCCTTGCAATCTCAGTTTCAGGTTTCTGGCGGTAAACTTGAGTACTTTACCAATACTGACCCGAAAGGTACGACCGCCAATTTCCTTCGATGCCTTTGAAGTCAATATCCGGTCTTCCATCACCCGATCATAATTCAGACCAACCGGAATAAAGACCACATCGCGGGAGCTTTGGGGGTCGAAGTCTCCAACCATATAGCCAAGCAGGCCAAGTTTCGCCGGACGCAACGCCCCGTCACGGCTAAGGCCACCTTCGGGAAACACAGCCTGGGTAACGCCTTGTCTGGTTGCCATTCGCACATAACGGGCCAGCACCCTGCGATATAGCGGATCACCGGAATTTCGGCGAATGAAATAGGCCCCCATCGAACGAATCACATTTTGCAGTGGAAAAATTCGCGCCCATTCGCCAACAGCATATGAAAGCGTCGCGCTCGTCGCCGCCATATAGGTCAACAGGATATAATCCATATTGGAACGATGGTTGATCACAAATACAACAGTTGCCTCGGGATCAATTGCCTTCAGCGCCTCATCATCAGAATATCCAAGCCGGACCCGGTAAATCCATTTTGAAATGTAACGCGACAGCCTGGTCGCTATGCGAAAATATGCAAATGCACTGAATGATGGAATGATTTCGCGGGCAAATTTCTGCGCTTGCGCCATTGAAACCGCCCTTGGCACATTGTTTTCTTCCGCATGAATCTCTACCGCTTTAATCACCTCGGGATCATACATTAATTGATCAATAAGGGTCTGCCGTCGGGTGAGTTTAAACGGCTGAATACGCAATGCAAGCCGGGTGTTTAATTCGTCAATCGCGCGATTTAAACGGCGCCTGAAAAACCAGCGGACCCCCGGCGCAAAAATTCGATCAGTCAGGCCAATCAGCGCGAAGACACCGAGCAAGATCAATAGCCAAAATGGAATAGTGGTCGTATCGGTTAGAATTTTTAGCAACCTCTGCCCAATTGAAAAGAGGCAGCATGACCAAACGCAGCTGGTTTGTAAACGAAATTACATTCAAACCTGCTGAGTTTCAGGCAATGGCATATGAATATCCGGCAAAAAATGAACCGCTCGAGTTATTCGTCATTCATTTTTTGCAGGAAACGATGTGTTGCTGGTACATCCATTGCTTTCGCATACAAATATCCCTGCCCCGAAACGCAGCCAAGTTGCAACAGCATCTTCTCTTGGCAATCGTCCTCAATACCTTCGGCAATAACCTTCAGTTCAAGGCCTTCACACATCGCGATGATCGCCCTGATAATGTGCTCAGATGGTTTGTCATCGTTTATTGAAGCAATAAATGAACGGTCAATTTTCACCTTGTCAAAATTAAAGTCCCGAAGCCGTCCAAGGCTCGATTGGCCAGTCCCGAAATCATCGAGCGAAATCCGAATGCCCGTTGCGCGCAGTTGCTCAACAATTTCAAAGGCCATTTCGGGGTCACCCATAATCGCCGTTTCGGTAATCTCAAGTTCCAGTCTGGTTGGCTCAAGACCAACAGCTTCAATAATTTTCAACACACGATCGCCGGTTGTCGGGTCCATCAGCTGCATTGAAGAAAGATTGAATGACAAAAATAGTTCTTTTGGCCACTGCAATGCAGCGGTAGCTGCTTGCTTAAGCAGTGATTCTGAAAGCAGTCCAACAAAACCGCGTTCTTCAGCCAACGGGATAAATACATCTGGAGGAATAAAGCCCAATTCTGAATCAGTCCATCTGGCCAAAGCTTCAAAACCGATTACTTCACCACTGTCGATTTTTACGATCGGTTGAAAATGTGGCTTCACATCACCCGAAGTAATTGCCTGCCGCAATGCTTGCTCGATCTGCGTTGCACGCTTCATTTCATCGGCGACTGCCGTTGAATAAATTGTTATTTCGCTGCGACCGCGTTTCTTTGATCTGTAAAGCGCTGTATCAGCACTACCCATGATTTCAGAAAACGTATCACCGCCAAAGGGATGAATTGCAAAGCCAAACGATCCCGACAAACGAACAAACCGTTCACCCAGGTCATAGGGAGCCGCCAACACATCACGAATTGCATCGCCAACACTGAAAGCTCCGGCTTCAGTGAACGTGTAAGGCAAAACAAACGCAAACTCATCGCCACCCAAACGCGCAGCCAATCCGCCCTTTGGCAGGCAGGATTTTAAACGTTGGGCAATTTGTTGCAAAATCATATCGCCAGCAGCATGACCAAACAGATCATTGATCGGTTTAAACCCGTCAAGATCAAGAATTCCAATGGTAAATGGAGCAGGATCATCAGCCCGGTCAGCGATCAATCGTTCGATTGTATCTTCAAGGCGGCGCCGATTGGCAAGGCCGGTCAGGGAATCTGTATAGGCCAACTCGACCATGCATGGCGTATTATTCTTTTTGCTTACGCTTGGCTCTTGTGCTTCAGTCTCCTGTGCATCGAGTGCCCGTACAGCTGCTGTTGCAATATTTGACATCAATTCCCTCGCCGGTTTCTCATCAACAACAACCGTCCCGGCCAGCTGTCAGATAAAAGTTCAATCTCTGTAAGTCCGGCGCCGTAAATACAGCACCCAAAATATACAGTAGATGGCAAAAGCTAACAGCAATTGATCGCAAATTTATAAACTTTTGGATTTACCTAGCCTGGTGGTAAAAGATTTATTACTTTCCAGATGCAGATTGTCGCTAAGTTGGTCAAAACCAATTGAAATTTAACAGTTTTATTAATTATCCAATTTTAATCAGATCGATTTACAATCAAGCAACAACTTTCCCACTATCACTATCCTGCATCCATAAATTAATCTTTTCAGCCAGCATATCCGGGCTAACCGGTTTGGAGAGATAGTCATCCATACCAGCGCCGATACATTTTTCACGATCATCTTTCAAAGCGTGTGCGGTAACACCAATGATAACCGGGCGATAGCTGGTTTCAATTTCTTCATCATACATCTTACGGATAGCAGCGGTAGCATCCAGGCCATTCATAACCGGCATGGAAACATCCATCAGCACGATCGCTGGACGCAGGTGATCAATTTCATCAACCGCCAATTTCCCATTGCCGACAATTTTAAAAGTATAACCGAGATGTTCAAGTATCTGCTCAAACACCATTTGGTTAACCTCATTGTCCTCAGCCACAAGGATATCAATCATATCATCTGAAATCCCTTGGCTTGCGTGGACAGCATTTTCGCCGCCAGATTTTTCTTCGCGGGTAGTCGTCTTATCAAGAGAAACTTTGTCTTCCACAAATAAAGCAGAGGCAGGTTTAACAAGCACCTCATTTTCAACAACGCTTTCGCTAAAACGCCGGGTAGCATTGCTGGTTTTAGGCATTATATCGACAATGCTGTCGAGCAATTGAGAAGCCCTTGCGGGTTTGGTTAAATGCGCATCAATGCAGAGTGCCTTAAACTCCGATGACTCTGATATATTATCGACAGAAGTAAGCATGACAATCGCCGATTTTTTGAGCACATCATCAGTTTTGACGACCCGCGCCACATCGATACCGTTCATATCAGGCATATGGTAATCAAGCACGATGATATCAAACGGTTCACCATTACCTGCCGCCTGTCTCATCATTGCCAAGCCCTCAAGACCTGAGGCGGCAGAAGTGCCCTCCAAATGCCATGATGAAAACTGTTCGAGCAAAATAGCCCGGTTGACGCTGTTGTCGTCGATCGCCAACACGCGCGCACCTCTGATATCAATAGATCCAATTGGTTCTTTCGGTTGAGATTTACCCAGTGGCAGATCAAATTCAATCCAGAATTCCGATCCCTCTCCCAACACACTTTCGCATCCAATTTCACCACCCATTAGTGCGATCAGTCGACTGGTTATTGCAAGCCCAAGGCCTGTACCTTCGTGGCGCCGGGTTGATGAGCCGTCAACTTGCGAGAACTTCTCAAACACCGAGTCTATTTGGGCTTCAGGAATTCCAATACCGGTATCCTTGACCGTTAATTTAAGGCTAGCTTTGCCATTTTGCATCTCACCAGAGACATCGACAAATACATGGCCTTGCTCGGTGAACTTAACCGCATTGCCAATCAGGTTGGTCAATACCTGGCGAATACGCCCAACATCACCAACAACCTGGTCTGGCAGATCGGGCTGCACCCGCACAATCAACTCAAGATTTTTCTCCGCCACGCTGGTCGAAACAAGCGTTGCCACATCCTCAATTGCTTCCCGCAGCCCAAACTCGGTCGGATCAAGTTCCAGCTTACCCGCCTCAATTTTTGAGAAATCCAGAATATCATTGATAATTGTCAGCAAAGCAGTACTGGAACTCAAAATCACATCGGTAAACATCTGCTGCTTTGAATCCAGATCGGATTTTGCCAGCAGTTCTGCCATTCCCATCACACCATTCATGGGCGTGCGAATTTCATGAGACATGTTAGCCAGAAATTCCGACTTGGAGCGATCTGCTTTTTGAGCCTGTACTTGAGCCGCCTCAAGTTCCGCTTCCCTTTGCTTATATTCGGTAATATTTGAATATCTGATCAGCCGCTTACCGCCGGACAATGCGGTGCACGAAAACACGAATACCCGACCATCAGAACAACAAAATTCGTTAGGCGGAATATTGCCTGCCTCTACTTTTGCAATTCGTTCAGAAACATAAGAATTCCATTCATCCGCTTGCCAATCTTCGTCACGGGTGGAGTAGACGTTATTTCGCCTGTTGATTTCCATCAATAGGCGGATATTTGACCCAACATTAAACTCATCGCGGTTTATATTCCATATCTGATAAAATGGGTCATTGATCATCAATACGTTGAGCTCGTTATCAAGCAGCAGCAGCCCCATATCCATATTGTTCAGGGCGGTGCCGAAATCCGCAGCAGTATTTTCTGCTTCCCGGTGCGCCTTATCTAACGCCACTTCGCGTTGCTTGAATTCGGTAATATCCGAATATCGCACAAGGCGCTGCCCATTGGATAATTTCGTGCAAGAATAAATAAGGGTTTTCCCGTCAGCCCGCATAAATTCACGCGGCTCAATGTCACCATCACCAATTTCATCCAATCTGGACTTTACATAATCTTCCCAGTCACCATCCTCGACATCGTAAATTCCATTTCCACGATTAACATCCATCAGCTGGCGGAAATTCTTGCCCAGTTGAAAGTTTTTAGGGCTGGTAGACCAAATTTCGTGAAATGCATCATTGATGATCAACGTGTTCAGCTCGTTATCGAGCAAAACCAGACCAACATCCATATTGTTGATTGCAGCAATAAAGTCGGCAAGCATATCCTCTGATCGCTGATGAGCTTCGGCAGACTTAAGCTCTCTCATTTTACTATCAGTCACATCTGTAAATGTGAAAACCCTGCGTTCGCTTTCCAGTTTTCGGCTGATAAAGCGCACATATTTATTATTGCTCAATTTAAGCATTTGCGGCTCATCAGCAGATCTCTCTACCATCTTCACTGTACGATAAAGAAATTCCTCATCTGAAAGAGAGTTGATTTCATCTCCCAGGAATCTGCCCTCCTTCCAGGCGCCCTCAATCAAGTCATAATAAGAATGTGGTGCCTTTTCGGGATCGCCAACAAATCCCAGCATATCCTCGTAGGCAGAGTTTACCATCTCCACCATTCCAAGCCTGTCGACAATCATAATACCTTGATCGGTGGTTTCCATAACAGAAAGCATGAGAGATACGTTTTCCGAAACCCGCACTTCACCATTTCTAATATCGGTAATATCAGTAACCGTGGTGACAATATAACCGTCATCCATCAAATCCCGGCGTATCTTGTTGACCCGCCCGTTGCTCATCACGTGAACCATATCTGACCAACTACCATTGGCAATCGCAACCAGTTTTTCATTGGCAAGCTTTTCTGGTGGCCCCTCACCAAAGTCACCCCGCTCAGCCATAAAATAATATAACTCATAAGCAGCATCGCCCGCTTTAATCGTATCAGGCAAATCTACAATTTTGCGATAGGTGTCATTGATAAATTCAAGTCTGAGATCCGGTGAAAACACCGACACGCCAACTTCAATCGAATTCAAAACGGTGTTCCAAGACGTGAACCGAGCATCAGAACCCGTGATTTCAACTTTACTTTGCGTCATAAATCTCTCCCTCGAAGACTATTATTAACTATAAAACACTCGTTAATAATCCGTTTCGAACGGAGGGATGAGGGATCAATATCTGTGAATAACAACAACTCAAACAATAGCGTCGGGAATTACGTATATTTTAAAACAGCTTAGGGTCAGGACCTGTCACGCAATACTGGTTATGCGCCCTGAACGGATCATTGATTGTGCATAAGCGAGGATACTGCCTTTTGCGAAACACCGAGCAGCGCGGCAACCCGCTCCACAAGCAGCATTTCGTATTCATGTAATTTACCGTCAGCCAAAACCATTTCCCACATATGAGAAATTAAGTTTAACTTCTCCTCATAGGTTAATGATACTTCAAGGGATTTAGAAAGATCAGCGATGTTGGAAGCACTGTCGACCGCAAACTGAGCTTCCTGAATAAGCGAAAACACTTCGTCTTCCCCTATCGAAAACTCATCTGCGAGAATTCGATGCAATCTGGCGACCTCAGACTTATGAATTTCGCCATCAATTGGCATGACCTTAAACAAAAGTGCCGCCACGGTGGTCCTGTTGCGCCAAAATACGGGATCAACCGGGTCGCTCGACCCGGAATACATTTTGTTCCAAATTCTTCTTACTACACTGCCCAACGTACTGCCCTCGCTGATGCAATTTCAATATCTTCCCTTGGGGAATTACGACACTCAAAAGACTTAGTCAATTGAAGTGTTCCTATTATACATGAGAAACAATCCGGTCTGATGAATTTTAATTACAAATACAATTGTGAAATCTATTCTACGGGAATTCAATTTACTTGAATGCCCTCCACTTCGGAGATACATGTCATTTATACCTTCAATTTTAGCGCGGTAAGATACAATGAACAACGAAAATATTGATGTATTCCCCTTAAGCAAGGACCAAACAGAATACCGCCTGCTGACCAAAGACTATGTTAGTGAGGCGCAATTTGAAGGCAACACATTGTTGAAAGTAAATGTTCAAGGGTTGAAATTGCTTTCTGAGGCCGCGTTTTCCGACATCAACCATTTGTTACGCCCAGCCCATTTAAAACAGCTTGCCTCAATTCTCGAAGATAGCGAGGCAACCGACAACGATAAGTTCGTCGCCTTCGATCTACTCAAAAACGCCAACATTGCTGCTGGCGGTGTTTTGCCGATGTGCCAGGATACCGGAACTGCCATCATTATGGGGAAAAAGGGACGCCTTGTATGGACAGAAGGCGGAGACGAGGCTGCCCTTGGCGCAGGTGTACTTGATGCCTATTTTAAGAAAAACCTGCGTTATTCTCAATTGGCACCGCTTACGATGTTTGAGGAGGTCAATACCAAAAACAATCTACCCGCTCAAATCGATATTTATGCGGATGGCGAAAACGAATACAAATTTCTGTTTGTGGCAAAGGGAGGCGGCTCAGCGAATAAAACTTTTTTATATCAGGGCACTCCATCACTACTCACCCATGATCGTTTAATTGAGTTTTTACACGAAAAAATCCTGACACTCGGCACCGCCGCTTGCCCACCTTATCATTTGGCAATTGTTATCGGCGGCATGTCTGCGGAGCAAAACCTCAAGACAGTGAAGCTTACTTCTACCAAGTACTTGGACAACCTTCCAACCAGTGGGTCGGAAACCGGCCACGCCTTTCGAGACATCGAACTGGAAAAGGAAATTCACCAACTAACTCAGTCTCTCGGTGTTGGCGCGCAGTTTGGCGGCAAATATTTCTGCCACGATGTAAGGGTCGTCCGACTTCCTCGCCACGGCGCATCCCTGCCAATTGGCATAGGTGTATCCTGTTCTGCTGATCGTCAGGCGCTTGGAAAGATAACCAAAGACGGAATTTTCCTGGAAAAGCTTGAAACCGACCCATCGAAATATATGCCGGATATTGATGAGGCCAGCCTTTCAGGGAATGTTGTTGAGATAAATCTGAACCAGCCAATGAAAGAAATACTGGCAGAACTGACGAAACACCCGATCAAAACCCAACTTTCACTCTCAGGCACGGTGATTGTTGCTCGAGATCTTGCCCATTCAAAAATTCGGGCGCTTTTGGAATCGGGCGGCGAAATGCCCGAATACCTGAAAAACCATCCGGTTTATTATGCCGGCCCAGCTAAAACCCCAACCGGTTACGCCTCCGGCTCATTTGGCCCAACGACCGCCGGACGAATGGACGCCTATGTCGACCAGTTTCAAGCCTTTGGAGGATCCCTCATTATGTTGGCCAAGGGAAATCGTTCAAGGCAGGTTCGCGATGCCTGCAAGGCGCATGGCGGATTTTACCTGGGGTCTATCGGTGGGCCCGCTGCACGACTGGCTCAAGACTGTATAAAAAAGGTGGAAGTACATGAATATCCCGAACTGGGGATGGAGGCTGTGTGGAAGATTGAGGTCGAAAATTTTCCAGCCTTTATTGTCATCGACGACAAGGGCAACGACTTTTTCAAAGAGCTTAATTTGAGTTGATTTTGTGTAACACTGCCCGCTTCAAATAGCATCTGACGAAGAATTGTACACCAAGCAATTGAATCATCGTGTAAAATTGTGCAAAAAGCCGTTGTAGAGGGGTATGATTCGACCAAAATAACACGATCGGGAGTTTTTAATGACACTGAAAACATTTTCAATGGCAATAGTTCTGGCGGCATTTACAGGATTTACAGTCATTCCAGACGACGCATCTGCGGCACGTAAAAGCTACGGTGAACGGTATTATGATTACGCCGATGGAAAATGGAAGATTTGGAAGGGCCGTCGGTATGTTTCCAATAAATCTCCTATTCCACGGAAAAAAGTCCGGTTTAATGAAAAATATGCGCCGGGCACCATTGTTGTAAAAACATCAGAACATCGCCTGTATTACGTTTTGGAAAACAATCGGGCCATTCGATATGGCATCGGCGTGGGCCGCGATGGCTTTACCTGGAAGGGCAAGCATAAGCTTAGCCGCAAAGCCGAATGGCCAGGCTGGACACCACCAAAAGTCATGATCCGGCGCGAAGCCAAAAAAGGCATTAAATTGCCCGCATATATGCCAGGCGGACCAAACAACCCACTGGGTGCAAGAGCGCTGTATATTGGATCAACAATTTATAGAATTCATGGGACAAACCAACCCTGGACAATTGGTCAATCCATGTCTTCTGGCTGTATTCGCCTTGCAAATGAAGACGTTACCGACCTTTACAACCGCGCCAAAATTGGTGCAAAAATCGTTGTTCTTCAATAAACTAAAACTATCGACAAAACCAAAAAGCCATTGTGAATTACTCACAATGGCTTTTTTATCTCGTATTGAGATCTACTGGTCGAAATGATTATCCGAGCATTCCAACCTATTCAATTACAATCTTTGGACCACTTGCAAGCTCTTTTGCCTTGATTTTCTCAAGCTCGTCCCATGTATTTTTAGCAATCTCACGGTAAGTTTGTGCATGCACGCCATCCGGTGCACTGGCAACCAACGGTGTTCCCGCATCACTGGTTGTGCGAATATCTATATGGAGCGGAACAGCCCCAAGGAACGGCACATTAATTTTACCGGCCTCATCTTTAGCGCCACCATGACCAAAAATTTCGGAGCGTTCTCCACAAGACGGGCAAAGGAAATAACTCATATTCTCGACGATGCCCAAAATAGGAACGCTGACCTGTTTGAACATGGCCAGGCCTTTTCTGGCATCAATGAGCGAAAGGTCCTGTGGCGTGGAAACAATAATTGCCCCTGCCAATGGAACCTGCTGTGCCATAGTCAATTGTGCATCACCCGTTCCAGGTGGCATATCGACAACCAAAACATCCAGCGGGCCCCATTCAACTTCGCGGATCATTTGCATCAAAGCCTGCTGAACCATCGGGCCGCGCCAAATCATGGCCGTACCTTCTTCCACCAGAAAGCCCATCGACATGGCTTTAACACCAAACGCTTCCATTGGCATGAGCTTGTTCTTGCCATCAGTCTCTGGATTGCCGGTTAAACCCAGCAAGCGCTGCAACGAGGGTCCGTAAACATCCGCGTCGAGAATACCAACCTTCAAGCCCATTTCTTTAAAGGCCAAAGCAAGATTGACCGCAGTGGTTGATTTGCCAACACCACCTTTACCGGATGCAACTGCAATTATATTATCAATACCAGGAACGACAGGCCCCTTTGGCGCTGGAGCTTTTGCCCGCGGCGGCTTTTTCGCAGGTTGCGCTGCCGGTGGTGGCGTGGCTGGAGCCGAGCCGGCTTTTCGCTCAGCCGTAAGGGCCACCATCGCACCCGTGGCATTTGGAAGGTTTGAAACCGCAACTTGAGCGGCTTTTCGCACTGGCTCAAGAACTTCAGCCTGATCTGCCGCAACATTCATCGAGAAAATTGCCTTATCCTTATCGATGAAAATCTCAGACACCATGCCTGCGCTGACAATATCCTGCCCATCTGGCAATTTTACTGACTTCAGTGCTTCCAGAACTTGTTCTTGTGTTAAATTAGCCATATCTTCCCTCAATTGGTCATAGCAAATTAGCATATGCTAAAATTTGAATTTGTTGCAATGTAGGCTTCAAAACCCGGCTGTCAATCCAAACAGCTCTTGCAATGCCAATAATACTCAATCTGTCACAATTATTAAGCAATTATTGAGTTTTGTGACGATCAAGTGCTCGAGAGCCAATAATCAAAGGCCATATCTGGGCAAACAGATAGTGAGTTCTGTCACTTGCCAAAACCAAGATAACACGACACAATCAATTTGTTGCAGATCAATCGGTATGTTTGGGGGGAACAGCCTGCAATCTCAAATTCGACTGATGACCTGACCTTGTTATTAAGCTACGCTTATTACTGGGTTTTCTGTACTTTGTAATTCTGGATATATTAAACTAAACAATGAGTATTTGGGAAGAAAAACGTGAAGTGTCAATTCTGCTCGCAGATGTAACGGGCAGCACTTCATTGTATGACAAAACCAGCAACTCCGAAGCACTGGCTCAAATTCAAAATTACCTCGGTCAAATTCGGCGGATCGTAAGCAGCGAAGGTGGCAATTTTATCCACTCGAAAGGCGACGATGTTCTTTGCACATTTAAAGAACCACTTGGCGCAATAAACGCCGCACGCGCAATTCTGACAAAGAACCAGCGCAGTAACCTCACAATTCATGCCGGCCTGCACCACGGTGAAATAATCAAAACTGAAGACGATATTTATGGCGATTGTGTCAATGTCTGCGCCCGTTTGGCATCACTTGCCAATCCCGGCGAAGTCTTGCTCAGTCAGTTGTTTGTTGATCAATTAAGTAAACCCCAACAGGGCAGTTTGAGAGTTCTCGACGATATAAAATTCAAGGGAAAAGACGAGGCTATTCGGGTTTATTCAATGCAGGCGGAATCCACATCACAACATACAGAAGTCGGCGTCCTGACATTTGTAAGTGGTGACATAGGATCAGGTGTTGAACCTGAGGTAATTGTTGAACTCACCTATAAGGGCCAGGTTTATTCAAGTTCAGAATCATCCAGCGTGACCATTGGCCGGTCTGATGAAAATGATCTGGTTGTTGCCCAACCTTGGGTTTCGCGTCAACACGCAACAATTTCCGTAATGCGTAACAAAGCCCAACTGGTCGACCGCAGTTCTGGCGGCACCTATATAACGATGGGAAAAAACCCAGAACTACCGGCACTGCGTGAAACTGTATTGCTTATCGGCTCCGGCACAATTTCTCCAACCCTTTCAACCAGCTCAAGAAAAGCTGAAATTATTCAATTCAAAGTAACCTCAATAGCGTAATTTCTACCGAGCACGCGCTGGGAAATTCCTATTCATCCTCATCGCGAATACCATCCGCCTCTTCAAAACCCAAAAGGTTCCAGCTTTGCTGCATATGCTGTGGCAGGCTCGCTGTTACATCAATCATGCCGCCGTCAGGATGCGGTATCTTGATGTTTCTGGCATGCAGATGCAGCTTCTTTTGAATGCCGCCCGGCGCATCCCAATTATCAATATCAAAATATTTCGGATCGCCAATTATCGGATGTCCAATTGACTGGGCATGAATGCGCAATTGGTGGGTGCGCCCGGTTACCGGCTGAAATTCCACCCAGCTGACCCGGCGCGGATTGGGGTCAATGACCCGGTAGTCTGTAACCGCGTGGTCTGCGTGGCGTTCGCCGTGCTTTGCAATCCGCATCCGGTCGCCATCAGGCGTAGGCTCTTTAACCAGATAAGTGGAGATGCGCCCCTCACGTTTTTTCGGCACGCCAAACACCAATGCCCAATAAGTTTTTTGCGTATTGCGATGGCGAAAACTCTTGGTTAGGTTTGCGGCCGCAGCCCGGGTACGCGCAACCATCAACACACCAGAAGTATCCCGGTCCAACCGGTGCACCAAACGCGGCTTTTGCCCTTTCAAATCGCGAAATGATTCAAGCATCGAATCAACGCTACGATTAATGCCAGAACCTCCCTGCACCGCAAGCCCGGCTGGTTTGTTGAAAGCAATAACCTTTTTATCCTGATAGAGGATCATATCATTCAACACATCAAAATCATGGCGGTCGCGTATCGTGTTGGCTGTCAGCGGGCGATGCTCCCTGCCCTCATCAATATTGGGTGGAATGCGAACCGTTTGCCCCGGCTGAACACGGGTATCCGATTTTACCCGACCACCATCAATCCTGATCTGTCCGGAGCGCAACAATTTCTGCAATCGCCCAAACCCAAGTCCGGGATAGTGTTGCTTGAACCAGCGATCAAGCCGCATGGCAGCTTCATCATCATCAACCGTTTTGTTTACTACGCCTGCCATGTATCTTGAACTTTTCGGTTTCAGGTGATCGAGCGGACCAGCCAAAGGCCGGCAAATACCGCGAGGAGCGAAAGCAATACACTTGCCACCACATAAATGAAAGCAGTCGTATTGGCTCCGCGCTCCCACATTACAACAACATCTAAAGAGAATGCAGAAAAGGTTGTAAAACCGCCTAAAAAGCCGGTAGCAACCAACAACCGCAGTTCATTTGTTGCCTGAATTTTGCGCCCCAAAAGCGCAATAAAAATACCCATAATCAGTGAGCCGACCACATTCACGATAAATGTACCCCAGGGAAAGCCTGGACCAAACAGCCGCAATGCGGCCAGCCCGGTCAGATGTCTCAGGCCGGCACCAAGACCACCACCAAGAAATATTACGAAAAAATGTGTCATGTGAGCTGGTTTTTGTTAAGCCGCATTCATTCGATAAAGCTTAATCAACAATATAGCAATCGGCCAACTATGCCAGAGCAGGTCAAATATATCGATCGGTTTAACCAGAGTTCCAGCCACCAGCATTTTCAATTTCTCCCATAAATGCGGCTCGGGGAAAAACGGCGCAAGCCCCAAAAATATCGTAATCAGCACAAGATACATCAAAGGTATCCGGTCAATTAAACTCATCATTATAATGCTCCAAAAATTTCAGCCAGCTCGCTAGAACGCTTTCGCGGTTATCTGAATCGCTCCAACGCTCTAACTATTTGTTTCTACGCACTTCTTATCCGAAAACCGGCCACCACTTTTCGGAAAGTGCTCTAGCGGACAAAGGCAATGCGCGCTATCGGTATAGTGACACATTCAATAAACCGCATTCATATGTCAGATAAACCAGCTGCACTCAAAAGTCATCATTAAATTAACGCGCCCTAGGACCTGTTGACAAACTGGTCTATAAACGAAAACAACGCCGACCAATCAGTAAACTCATAATCTTTAGATGTATCCAGCGGCCCGGTTTCTTTCTCAACAATCTTTTTTAATACCCATTTCTTGATAAAATTGTATTTGGAAAAGCGAAGTGCTCCGGCGGCATTGTGGACCATTGAAGGCACCCAACCGGTTTCGTCAAAAAACTTTTGGCCCCATCCCTCAATACCCGGAATTACCGCGGGGTCTTTGGATGCCGCCGCCAACGATACTGAAATCAATGCTGTTGAAACTTGGGCAAGCTCACTGGAATGATCTTTCACAACACGAGACAGTGGTTTTGGAAATCGCCCCATATGAATTGGTGCTGCGATTATGATCGCAGAAAAATCCAAAAAATTAATTCGTGGCAACTCCTTACTTGCGAGGCAAGTAACCAAATGGCCACTTTGTTGCAGATAAGACGAAATCTCGTGCGCTATCTTATGGGTTTGTCCCTCAAGCGTCGAATACAGAACAAGTATCTTCATTACCCATCATCCCGCGTTACACTCAGCAGACAACCGTCCCGCACGGGCGTATAACAAATTTCTCATCCGGCTCGGTTTTACTGGCATCAAATTGGCGTCCATCGCGGCATTGGGCACGGGCTTCATAGGTATTCAGTCCTCCTAGTCTCCCCTCGCTGATATTGATATAATAATCTACCCGGCACTGGTTTTCAGCAGCCAGTTGATGGCTCAATCCATCCAGCCACGCAGGATCTGTTGATTGCGAATAGGCTGCTGAAACTGCCAATACTCCAAATAAAATGGATGTTAACAATTTGAGTGAGTGGTTGTTTTTGCGCCTCATAATCAATCTCCTTTGCAGAACACGATACTATCTCGCACACACAAAAGAATATTGATTGGGATCAATCCTAGAGTACCCGACAAAGACGGACACGCTTGCCTTAAGGCTTGCGCTCTTTTCGCAATTTGGCCCAATACTGCATTCGCTTGCTTATGTCCCGTTCAAATCCCCGCTCGACCGGTTGGTAATAGCTTTGGCGACCCATGCTTTCAGGAAAATAGTCCTGACCAGAAAATCCACCCGGCGCATTATGATCATACTCATAACCTTCACCGTAACCTTCCGACTTCATAAGTTTTGTTGGCGCATTCATAATGTGTTTTGGCGGCGGCAATGAGCCGTGTTCTTTGGCTGAATTCATTGCAGCCTTATAGGCCACATAAACCGCATTG
>Ga0256839_1000568_pt1 | contig 47382 bp, 42 predicted proteins | sample 354166metaG_FD_185968 | JGI IMG/M metagenome (GOLD analysis project Ga0256839, IMG submission 185968) | Hydrothermal vent microbial communities from Mid Atlantic Ridge, Atlantic Ocean - 354-166 | ecosystem: Environmental > Aquatic > Marine > Hydrothermal vents | place: Atlantic Ocean: Mid... | reverse complement strand
GTTCCCGACATGCTCGGTGCGGTCGTGGCCGATCTCGGTGGTCTCGTCATTGCGCACCACGTTGTTCTGATCTTTCTGCGCGTGGATGAAGATCTCCTCCTGGCCGTTTTCGTCTTCAAAGCGCAGTTCGTTGAAGCCTTCGCCCTTGTGGGTCTTGGATTTGAGGCTCATGCGGGTCTTGTTGGCCGGCAGGTCGTAGGGGGGACGGTTGACGGCGTGGTAGGTGCGGCCGGTGATGATGGGTTGGTCGGGGTCGCCTTCGAGAAAGTCGACGATGACCTCCTGGCCGATGCGGGGCAGGGCGATCCCGCCCCAGCCGGCGCCGGCCCAGCCCTGGCTGACCCGGATCCAGCAGGAGCTGTGTTCGTTGTGCTGGCCTTTTAAATCCCAGGGGAACTGCACCTTGACGCGGCCGAATTCGTCACAGTAGATCTCCTCCCCCTCAGGACCGACGACATGGGCGATCTGGGGGCCGTCCATGACGGGCCTGGAGGCCGGTTGCGGCCGCCAGCTGTGGGCGGACAGGGCGTGACAGGTGAACGCGTTGCCGTAAAAAGTGCCGCCTTCGCCAGCCCGGGCCTCCTCCGCCTGGGGCTGCTCCCCGTGGTGTAAAATGCCGATGATCTGGTATTCCCGGTTGAGCGCCTGGGCGGGGTGCTCGGTGAGGTGAAAGTGGTGCCCGGCGCTCAGGTGGATGGCGTTACTGTGGCCGTGGCCTGTGGAGGCGTCGTTGCGGATCCCCTCCAGCCGGTAGCGGGTGAAGCGCTTGCCGGAGTCGGCATCCTTGTAACGGCCCCAGGGGTTGTACAGCGGGTAGGTTTGCGGCTCGCCGCCTTCGCGCTGGCGGAAAACCGTGTGCTCCTGGTCATAGCGGGGGTTTTTGAAGCAGTAGTCCCTTTGCTTGAGGTCGGTGGGACGCAAGGCTTCGCACCAACTGAATGCATGGATGAACTGGCCTTTGACCGCGCCGCTGGGGCTGTTGTTGTACTCAATCCCGGGGTCGGCCAGAAGGGTGCCGGAGGGCGTCTCGTCGGCAAAGATGAGTCTGGCCCCGGCTTCATGATGCTCCCAGAAGTAGTAGATCCCCTCTTCGGCCAGCAGGCGGCCGATGAAGGTGTGGTAATCCTCGTTGTACATCACGCAGTACTCTCGCGGCAGGTGATTGTCCTTGAGGCGAAATTCATGCTGCACGATCCCTTGCTCTTTCAGTATGGTCGCGACAATGTCGGGGACGCGGGTCTGCTGGAAGATGCGCGCGTCCGAGACCAGGCTCAGGCGGTGCAGCTCGGGTTGGATGTTGAGTGTATACCGCGCCCAGCCGCCAGCATGACCGGTGGTCTCGATGCTTTCGACGATGCCGCTCAGGTAGCGGAGCCGGCCGTCGTATTTGTGGTGGATTTTCAGGGTGACCTTGCGATCGATACAGTCGTTGAGATTGAGGTTGGCATCGCGGCTGGCCACGGTGACCTCACCCTGGTAGAGCGCCGATAGCGTTTCCTGCCACTGGAAACCAACCACCCGCAGGCTGCCGGCTGCCTGACCTTCCAGGTCGAGGCTGAAGCCCCAGTCGTAGGGTTGGTTCTGTTTGATCTCGGCGGTGATCGCTTTCATGTTTTTGCTCCTGCGTTTTCATGCAGCTGCGCCTGGGAAATGACCTCGACAGGCGGTGCTTGTTGCGACTGTCATGATATTTTTGAGGTTGACTTTACCCATGAGGTGAAACGCGTTTTCAGGCCCGGTTTCACGGTTGCTGTTTTTCTGATTTTTGTTGAACGCTTGCTCTCGGGATTTTCCGGCCAAAACCAGGAAAGGCCAACGGCCTTTCCTGGGCAGAGGTCATCCCCTTAGCCTTCGATTGGCGTACGCCAGTCGTCACTGCCTGAAGTCCCGGCAGTGGTGTGCTCCCAGTCAATCTTGCGATACGCCATGCTGACTTTCATCAGTTGGGTGAAGTCGCTGTTCTTGGGGTCCTGTGCGTGAGGCATCACCAGGTCGATATCGACAATGATGGCATCGGTCAGCTTGGTGGTGAAGAAATGCTCCTGCTTGCCCTCGGAGGAAGTGCGGTACCATTTGACCTGAACGCTGGGCAGCATTTCACCGGAGGCCAGTGCGTTGTACATCAACGGCACGGATTTGTTCAGTGAGCAGGTAAAGGTAAACGGCTTGTGTACCCGTTGCCCCGCCGGCTGGCCGGACTGGGGGTCGGTAGGCACCGTGACGTTGTGGTTGACTTCCTGTACCAGGATTTCGTCTTCGTGGCCTTCGACGTAGACATTGCCGACCGACTCGGCGGTGAAAGAACCGGCGGTGATGTTGCCCTGGGTGACGCCTTCGATAGAGATATAGGCGGGAGTTGGCATAGTATTGCTCCTTGTTTCAATGAATTGAATAAAATAAATTAAAAGATAAAATCAGGTTTGTAACCTGCGTCTCCGACGACAAGCTGCCGTTGCAGACGACGGGGGATATACAGAATGTATGCCAATGCAATGCATTTCAGTGTTTTTCAATGACTTACCAGGTTTTTACATCGAGAAACCGAGGGGATCCTGCCTGAAATCGAGCAAGATCTTGCCCGCTGCGGGCAAGATCTTTCTCGATCGGTTGTATGTCGTTGTTTTTATTGATCTTGTTTTTCTTGCAATCGGGCAATAAATTGCCCGGTTGTGGTTGGAGCCGATTTTTCTTGCGCCAGGCGATTGATTGTTGGTCAAACCCGTCCGGTGGCAGGTGGGCAAGGGCTTGTCAGTGGCTGTTCGCTTCATGGCCTGTCTGTTTCCTGCTGGCTTTCCTGTATTGTTCTCGGCAGAACGGCGTCTGCCGCGTGTTCGAATCTTCATCTATTCCCTTATACACCGCGGTTTCCGGCAATTGCTCCATGCATTGCTCCCGACTATTCAACCTTCGATGTTGCCAAAAGTTTTCTTGAAATTCAATAATCTTAAAGCTCCTGCCTATGATTCACTACTTGCTGGGTAGTTCCCATTTCCATTTCTGCTTGCAAAGCAACTCTGTCCGGGACAGTGGCAAGTATGGTATATATGTTGGCTGTTTAATTTTCTACGGGGTGCTTTTTATAAAAATGCGTTTCTTCCACGATAGCGGCGTCAGTTTCATGCTTTCACGAAAAAAGTACTGTTTTTAGTGGTGCCCTACAGCTAACGGTCCGGTGTTCTGATGAGTCTCAATCCTGCCTCCGCAACTGATATCGCCCGCGTTCTCACGGTAGCGCTTCCCTATATTCAACGCTTCATTGGTAAAACCATGGTGATCAAATATGGTGGTAATGCCATGGTGGATCAAACACTCCAGCAGGGTTTTGCCCGGGATGTGGTCTTGATGAAACTTGTGGGCATGAATCCCGTGGTTGTGCATGGCGGGGGGCCGCAAATTGGCCGGCTGCTGGAGCGCATCGGTAAAGAGAGCCATTTTGTTGAAGGGATGCGCGTGACCGACAGTGAGACCATGGATGTAGTACAGATGGTGCTCGGCGGGCTGGTTAACAAGGAGATTGTCAGCCGCATCAATCAGCAGGGCGGTTGTGCAGTTGGCCTTACCGGCAAGGATGGTGAGATGATTCATGCCCGCAAGCTGCAGGTGACCCGTAGTGCCCCGGAGCTGAAAGTGCCGGAAATTATCGATATCGGCCACGTGGGTGAGGTTGAGTCCATCGATGCCGCCGTGTTGCACATGCTGGTAAAGGATGATTTTATTCCGGTCATAGCCCCCATTGGTATCGGCAGGGAGGATCGGCAAACCTACAACATCAATGCTGATTTGGTGGCCGGCAAGCTGGCGGAAACCCTGCAGGCGGAAAAACTGATGCTGCTCACCAACACCCCTGGCCTGCTGGACAAGCAGGGTGAGCTGCTTACCGGCCTGACAGCGGCTGAGGTTGACGACTTGATTGCGGACGGCACAATTCATGGCGGGATGTTGCCCAAGATTCGCTGTGCACTTGATGCTGTGCGCGGAGGAGTGAGATCTGCCCACATTGTGGATGGCCGGGTGGAGCACGCCTGTCTGCTGGAGATATTTACTGATGAAGGGGTAGGTACACTCATAAAGGGAGGCATATAGGCCGTGGCGGGTTCGGCATCAAAACCGGTTAACAACCGCAAGCAACAGATTCTTGAGAGTCTGGCTGAACAGCTGGAAAGCAATACCGGAAAGCGAATCACCACCGCTGGGCTGGCCAGAGCCGTTGGTGTGTCTGAAGCGGCGCTGTATCGCCATTTTCCGAGCAAGGCATACATGTTCGAGGGTTTGATAGAGTTTGCCGAGCAGGCGGTGTTCAGCCGGGTAAACAGGGTTATTGATGAGAAAAAAGACACTGAAACACGTTGCGAATTGATCCTCGGAGTAGCGTTGGGTTTTTCATCCCGCAATCCGGGGATTACCCGTCTGCTGCTGGGCGAGGCGTTGATTGGAGAGCCGGAGCGCTTGCGCAAGCGGTCTGGCCAATATTTCAGCCGTCTGGAGACTCAGCTCAGGCAGGTGCTGCGGGAAGGGCGGGCGGCAGATCGTCGTTTACGCACCGATATTTCGTCAGATGTTGGTGCCAACCTGATGCTGGCGGTACTTGAAGGACGCATGCGTCAGTTTGTCCGCAGTGATTTTTCTCTCAGCCCGCTGCGGCACTGGGAGCAGCAATGGGCGCTGCTGACCCAGGCTCTTTTTCTTCCCCTGGATTGAGAGAGAGCTGTTGTTACTTGCCCGGCTTGTTCCCGAAATGAGTTATCTCTGCGGCGGGAAAATGGTCAACTGACTGTGTAACCCCGAGTTTTCTGTCTCGATCCAGCGCCTTCCAAGGCTGATTCCGGGCGGTTACACCTTGATTTTCATGCTCGCCGAGTAGTTACATAAACGATATACTGTGGCCTGGATTGTTTTTGCACTGTTATTCCTTTAAAGTTAATATATATTCTTATAACAATCAGTTATGCTGAAAATGCATCTCCTTCACAGTTGTTTGGCAGCATAATAGGGTAAGGGTAAAAACCGACGGTGCAATATATTCGCAGTGCGATACTTGCAGTTCTCCTTCTCTGTTTGCCCATTGGGGGTAGCTGTGAGGAGGAACTCACATATACCATACAGCCAGGTGATACGCTTCAAAAGCTGATAGAAGAGTACGGTGTCGACTCGGTTCAGGTGGAAGAGCTGCGCAGCTTCAACAAGCTGAAAAGCGCCCGGGAAATTCCGCCAGGCACCAAAATCCGTTTTCGGCTGGGTTGGCTCAAGATAAAACCGCTGCAGGCCCGGGTTCTTGCCGTTTCCGGTCCGGTAACGGTGATGCGTGCCGGAGCCGGTGAAGCTGAAGCAGTAACCAGAGATGAGGGTTTCAAGCCGGGGGATGTGCTTGAGACGGGGGAAGAGGGGAGTATCATGCTGGAGTTTGGTGATGGTTCTCGTCTGCTGTTGCAAGGTAACAGCACCATGACCTTCGAGATTCTGGAGGCGTATGGTGATCGGGATGTGCCAAATATCAGGTTGCGTTTGCACCGGGGGCGAATCGAGACGACGGTTGCCCCCAACAGATCACCTGATCGCCGTTTCGAAATCAAAACGCCCACTGGCAGCGCTGGTGCCCGGGGAACCCGGTTCCGGGTCGGTGCAGACAGGGACAAACAGCTGCTTCGCACCGAAGTTACCCATGGCACCGTAGCGGTGGAAGGGGGTGGGAAGGAGCTTTCTGTGGCGGAAAATTTTGGTACCGTTGTCGAGGCGGGTCGTCCCCCGATCCCCCCATTGCCGCTGCTGCCGGCAGCGGATCTCGCGACCATCGAGAGATACTTTCAACGATTGCCTTTTCAGATTGCTTGGAATGCCGTCTCTGGTGCGAGAGGCTATCGCGTACAGATTTCTCCTGCTTCTGAAGCCGGGGCTATGCGGGTGGATACCACTACTGAAGTGCCATCGTTGAGTGTGGATGGGCTGGATGATGGAGATTATCTGCTGATAGTCCGGGCTATGGACTTCCACGGTTTGGAAGGTGTTGATGCCCGGCACACCTTCACTCTTGATGCTCATCCTCTGCCCCCCGGGCTTGAGGCACCGCTATCCGGGAAGCGATTGCGACACAGCCGGCCGGTGTTTCGGTGGCAGGCTGTTGCCGGCGCCGTTGCCTACCGTTTCCAACTGGCTGCCAACTCTGCATTTGAAACTCCTCTTGTTGATGTTGTAGAACTCGAAGGGGAGAGTTATACCGTTGCGGAACCGTTGGCACCCCAGCGTTACTACTGGCGGGTTGCCAGCCGTGATGCTGCCGGCGAAGAAGGACTTTTTGGTGATGTCTTTGAATTTGATGTCAGCCCGCCTCCTGCTCCACCACGGAATATCTCCATCCGGAAGACAGATACCGAGTTGAAGCTGCAGTGGGATGAAGAAAAACCGGGATATCGTTACCATCTGCAACTGGCCAACGACCCGGAGTTTTCCGATCTGTATGCCGAGCGGGAGACCGGTGAGACACAAATCATTCTGCCGCGGCCGCAACAAAGTGTTTACATGCGGATACGAACCCTTGATACGGATGGCTATCCCGGACCATTCAACCGGTCGATCGAGATCGTCCCGCCAATGAAACACACTGTTCCCGTTTTCCTGTTGGGAATAGCGGGTCTGGTATTTATCCTGTGAAAGCACGATACTGGCAAAAGGTAGTGCCGGTCAGAAAATATCTCGCTCTGTCGCTGGGTACCATCGTGATCTCGCTCGGGTTGCTTCAGTCCGGCTGGCTGGCGAACCTGGACTATCTGGCATACGATTACTCCCTGCAAACTGTTCAGCGCCCTTCTTCGGGTGATATTGTGATTGTTGCCATCGACGATCGTAGTCTGGCGCAGTTGGGGCGCTGGCCGTGGTCGCGTGCGCAGCATGCCCAGCTGATAGACAAACTGACTGCGGCGGGAACCAGAGCTGTTGCTCTCGATCTGATACTGGCAGAGCCGGACAGAGTCGATCCCGGTGGTGATGAGAAACTGGCGCAGGCGCTGCGGAGAAACGGCCATGTTGTGCTCCCGGTAATCCCGGAACAGACTGAAATTGATGGCCTGTTGCATGAGACGGCGCCGTTGGCCAACCTGGCCAGCAGCGCGGTGGCGCTGGGGCATATCGGTATTGAACTGGATCCAGATGGCAAGGTGCGGCGCACCTTTCTTCAGGCCGGGATTGGGAGCGCAAACCGGCCAAATCTCGCGCTGGCACTGCTCACCGCCGGAAACCTTTCTCTGGACCCGATGCCCGGCGTCGGTAACGATACTAATGGTACCCGAACATCTACTGCCTGGGTACGCGATCACATGTTCCTGATCCCGTTCTCCAGCCAGCCAGGTTTTATACCGACCTTCTCTTATGTTGATGTTCTTGATGCAGGGGAGCCGCAGATTAAAGAGCTGTTTGCTGGCAAATATGTGCTTATTGGCGCGACAGCGGGTGGTCTGGGAGAACGGTATGCGACTCCACTGGGAGATGGTACCCGGCGCGCCATGCCAGGGGTGGAGATTCTGGCGCATACTGCCGAAGCACTGTTGCGTGGCGAGACGATTGTCCCGTTGTCCATGTCCTGGCAAATTCTGCTGACCCTGTTGCTGGTGGCACCTGTGTATCTGATGTATCGTGCGGTTGGCCCGAGATGGGCTCTGCCGCTCGCCGTCGTCCAGCTGTCGCTGGCACTGGGATTGAGTGTCGTCCTGCTTTCTGTTGCACGTATCTGGTTTCCGCCAATGGCAGCCGTACTTGCCATTGCCCTCAGCTATCCGCTATGGAGCTGGAGGCGAATGCATGTGATGTTCAGCCAGCTGTTTCAGGAGAAGGAGCGGGCGGAAGTGACTCTGCACTCCATTGGCGATGCGGTAATTACTACCGACAGCGATGGCCGTATTGATTTCATGAATCCCTCCGCTGAAAAACTGATTGGCTGGAGTAGTGGTGACGCGAACAAAAAACCAGTTGAGTCTGTGGTCAGATTGTTGAACGAACGGGAGATGGAGGCGGGAAACCTGTTGTTATCGGCGTTACGGGGCGGAAGTACAGTTGCATCGTTTCCCGACAACACCATGATTGTTACCCGGGACGGAACGCGTTGTGATATTCACGGCACTGCGGCACCCATTCATGACCATAGCGGAAAAGTGGTGGGTGGTGTAATCACAATGAGCGATGTGAGCAATCTGCGCCAGGCGGCCGCGTTGCTCAGTTACCAGGCAACCCATGACGCGCTTACTGATCTGCCAAACCGGAGTATGCTGCAGGACCATCTGCATCGGGCACTTTCGTATGCCCAGCGTAGCGGACAGAATATTGGTGTTCTGTTTGTTGATCTGGATAACTTCAAAAGTGTCAACGATGGACTGGGACATGCGGCGGGCGATCAGGTTCTGGCTGCCGTGGCAAAGCGGCTGCAGGAGTGCCACCGGGGCGAGGATCTCGTTGCCCGCCAGGGTGGGGACGAATTTGTGGTGGTGCTGGATCATGTTGAAAACACCCGGCAGATCAGTGTGGTGGCAAGAAAAATCTGCGATGCGCTGGATCGGCCGGTAGAGATTGAAGGCCGCAGCTATTTCGTCACCGCCAGCATTGGAATAAGCGTCTATCCACGGGACGGCAAGACAGTTGAGGATCTGCTCAAGAATGCGGATGCCGCCATGTATCGTGCCAAGGAGAAGGGGCGTGGATATATCCAATATTATTCGAGAGAGATGAACCAGCAGGCACTGGTCCGGCTGGATCTGGAGCGGCGGCTGCGCTATGTCCACAAACGTGGAGAGATGGAGATCCACTATCAGCCCATTTATGATCTGGAAAACAGCTCGATTTCCGCTGTTGAGGCGCTTTTGCGCTGGCGCCATCCCGATGAAGGGCTGTTGAAGCCAGATACTTTTTTGCCCATTGCAGAGGAGACCGGCCTCATTTCGGAACTGGGCAAATTCGTGATTCATACCGTTTGCTCCCAGGCGGTAAAGTGGCGCAACGACGGTCTGCCCCGGTTGCGCATGGCAGTAAATCTGTCTCCACGCCAGCTTACCGACCCCGGTCTGGTTGAAAGCACAGCCGAGGTTTTGCAGCAGACCGGCATGGAGCCTGGCGATCTGGAGTTCGAGATTACTGAAAGCCTGCTGGTCAGTGATCTGGAAAGCGTTGCCGATACCCTGAACTCTCTGAAATCTCTGGGTGTGCGCCTGGCGATTGATGATTTTGGTACAGGTTACTCATCATTGAGCCGTCTTAAACATTTTCCCGTCGATGGTCTGAAAATTGATAAATCCTTTGTTCAGGACATCCATGCGGATACGACCAACGGTGTGATTGCCTCGGCGGTGATCACGCTGGCGCATAGCATGAAGTTGAGAGTGGTGGCAGAGGGGGTGGAGAACAGCGTTCAGCTACAGCACCTGCGCTCTAACGGCTGTAACGAGATTCAGGGTTTCTACCTGAGCCGTCCCCTCACTGTGACAGCCATGACCGCTTTGCTGACAGCGGGAACGGGTTCGGCAGATATTGAGGGGCTGCGTTCAACTGCCTGAAGTTCCGGACAGATTCTGTAAAGGGAACTCTAAAAATCACGCAACTGAGCAGTTTATCCGCGAAACGCGTTATTCCTGAGTTGGAAAGCGGTTATTTGCCCGTAATTGCAATTGCCATATTTCAGCAGCAAGCTGAGTGAAAAAGCTACTGAATAACACCGTACTGTTTCCGATAGGCGGCAACTTTTTCCTGCCACTCTTTCAATTCCGGCTGTCTGGCCAGATAGCCAAGCAGCGCATCCAGATTGGCAATACTGGCGACCGGAATACGCAGTTCCTGCTCTATCTCCTGAATGGCTGAACGTTCTCCGGCCCCCAGTTCCTGGCGATCCAGAGAAATCACTACACCCGCCAGCTGTGCCCCTGATGCCTGAATGAGATCGCTCGATTCCCGCACTGAAGTGCCTGCCGAAATGACATCATCGATTATTAGCACCCTGTCTTGCAAAGGGGCTCCGACGATATTGCCTCTTTCACCATGATTCTTGGTTTCCTTGCGATTGAATGCGTAGGGAAGATCCAGTCCATGCTGTTCAGCCAGAGCAATGGCGGTGGCCGCAGCCAGCGGGATTCCCTTGTAGGCCGGGCCAAACAGCATGTCAAACCGGATCCCTGATGCCACAATCGCCTGTGCATAAAACTTTCCCAGCCGGGCCAGTTTCTCCCCGGTGTTAAACAGGCCGCTGTTGAAAAAATAGGGACTCACCCGCCCTGACTTGAGCGTGAACTCACCAAAACGCAACACATTGCTTTTGATGGCAAATTCGAGAAATTCATTTTGATAGTTCTGCATGTCAACAGGTTAACCGGATTTATTGAAAGTGCAAATCATACAGTGTTTAAAACCATCCGGCATGTCTGGAATCGCTCCGGTGCTGTTGTATCGCCTTGCTGCCAACCGGAATGTAACAGCTGAACAGTTGTTTTTTTGGTTGAAAACCGGACTCGGGGGAGTAACAGCTTCCGTCGAATGTGTTTTTATGGGCACTCCGCTTATTCGGGCTGAATCTGGTGGCTGCTGATGCATTAATAGTGGAAATGCTGTGCTAGAATTGTCTCTGGATGAAAGTTCAAGGAGTGCATCAAGAGTGATGGGGTGCTTGTCAGGAATGTCTTTTGTAACTACTCAGCTTGCTCCTGAATCGCGCCATCTCTGCGTTGAAAAATGGTCATTTATCCTTGGCCGTTCCCGTAAATCCATGTACTACACGGCATTTGAATCTCCTGTTCGGTATAAACACCCATTTTTCACCTTGATCCGGTCCGTTTCAGAAGAAATTCAGTCAGTTACAAAATATATTCACTACTTGCCGAGTAGTTACAGGGTTTTTTCAATTGAGAGAAATACAGCCCCGTATTGCCGGCTTGCCTCATCTATTCCCTTGTTAACCAAACCGGGTTTTTGCCAATGAACAGAACCATGCCATTCCCTTTCCTTCTGGTGCTATTGGCCCTGCTTACCCCGGTCAAGGGTTACGGAGAGAATGCAGAGGCTAAACGGTGGTTGAATGCCTGGCGGGAAGCCTCGCCGATGCAAGATGCCCGTTCGAGTGCTGCATTTTATGCAGCCAACGGGGTTATCTATATGATCGGGGGTATCGGTGGAGAGGTGGTGAGGGGCAAGAAGGGGGAGGATGTGGCGGAAGCCACTAACCGGATGTTCATGCGTTCTACCGAGTATGCTCGGGTTCGTGCTGACGGTAGTCTTTCGGAGTGGAAAGCGGGGCCGGACCTCAACGTCAAAAGAGGTTATTTTTCCGCTGCGGGGCATGCCAACTACATATATGTTGTGGGTGGGGCCTACGGCCCCCACGGGACAAAATTGCTTGACACTGTAGAGCGAGCCGAAATTAAACCGGACGGCACCCTTGGTCCGTGGCAGATGGAGGAGCAGCGCCTGAATATTCCCAGGCGTTGTGTCAAGCTGGCTGTTATTGGTAACTATCTCTATGCTTTTGGTGGTTTCGGGGGTATTTTGCTGGATACAGTAGAGCGGGCTGAAATCAAGCCTGATGGCACGCTGGGAGAATGGCTGGTGGAGGATAACCGGTTCAATGCGGCTCGTTATATTCACGGTGTAGCAAAGGTTGGCAACGGAATTTATCAGATTGGAGGTCATGACAAGGAGATCGGTGGCGGTATCAGGGAGGTAGAGTGGAGCAAGCAGGACAAGGAGGGATATTTTAGCCCATGGGCACCGGTCGCTCCGTTGCAGAAAGGTCGTTTCGGCCCGGCGATTGTCATCCATGACGGATTTATATACGCCATTGGCGGCCTGGCAGGCCCCGTTTACCTGGATAGTGTTGAGCGGAGCCGCATCGATGGCGAAGGTCAGCTTTCAACCTGGGAATATGCCACCCCTCTCCTTGAGCCGCGTGAAGGAGCGGCTGCCGTGGTCATGGATAATACCGTCTACGTGCTGGGGGGGAGCAATCAGGACGGGTTCCAGAAAAGTGTTTTTTACGCTACTTTCAACAACAAAGGCGAGATTGGCTATCTGGCCACGCCTGAAGAGATTGCCAGGCATGAAAAGTTTCTGGAGGAAAAGGCAAAGCGGCCGCCACTACCTCACCAGGGAACCGTGGTCGAACATATCAAGAGACCGATGTACAGCTATGTGAGGGTGAAAATGGATGATGGCAGGCTGGTCTGGCTGGCTGCTCCCGCGCAGGAGCTGGAGTCTGGTGTCCGGGTCGGATTCCCTAACGGGACGATCATGGAGGGGTTTCGGAGCAAGAGTCTCAATCGTGTTTTTCCTTTTATCGTTTTTATTAGCGAGATTCGACAGATCGAACCGTAACCGCTCATTCGTCTGCAGATTACCAGTTCCGGCTCATATCTGTGCCGGAAAAAATGAACGGTTATTGATTAGACCTCTTTCTCAACTCCGTATAGAATCCGTCTGAAAAATCAGCAGTGCATTGTGCTATTGTTGGCTGCTGCCTTGCAGAGGCCGAGCGATGTGGTGCGTCTGTCTGACTGTTTTTCTGTAACTACTCGGCTCGCTCCTGAAATGCACCGTCTCTGCATTGGAAAATGGTCATTTACCCTTGTAAACTCCCGTTTTCCGCATTGATTTGCCTGTTTCAGAAGCAATCATCCGGGCAGTCGTTGATTGCTAGCTGAGCAGTAACCGTATCGGGTCAAAATATTACCTGACGGCCCATCAATTATGATGGGCCGTCAGCTTTATGGAGTTATTGAAATGAGTTTTCCATCTGCGGAGTTACGAGAATATTTTATTGCCATACGCAGCAACAAAATATTTGAAATGACGGTTATCGCCATCATTCTCCTCTCGGCGATGCTGATCGGCGCCACTACTTACGATATCAGTCCTTTCTGGATGGATGTATTAGGTGTTTTCGATATTGCTGTTACGCTATTCTTTCTTGCCGAGGTGTTGATCAGGATGGCGGCTGAAGAAAAGGTTAGAAATTTTTTCAAAAGCGGCTGGAATGTATTTGATTTTCTGATTGTCACAGCCAGTCTGATTCCCGTTGATGAGAGTCAGATGGTGTTGCTGGCGCGATTGTTGCGGATTTTCCGCGTGCTGCGTCTGATCTCAATTATTCCCGAGTTGCGTATTCTCATGAATGCGCTGGTGAAAGCGATTCCCCGTATCGGTTATGTGGCGTTGCTGATGTTTATTATTTTCTACGTTTATGCTGCGTTTGGCAGTTTCTTTTTTGAACAGATTAATCCGGTGTTGTGGGGTGATATAACCATTGCCATGCTGACACTGTTCCGCGTTGCCACTTTCGAGGACTGGACCGATGTAATGTATGAAACCATGGAAGTTTACCCCTTCAGCTGGATGTTCTATATCAGTTTCATTGTCCTGACGGCTTTTGTGTTTCTGAATATGATGATTGGGGTAGTGATTGATGTAATGCAGAAAGAGCATGAAAAATTTGATCGGGAGCATGGTGAAGGGGAAGCGGGTGAGGTGCACTGGATCAGGGAACACACCGAAACAATAGAGCGGAGGCTGGAGAGGATGGAGAGCTTGCTTAAGGATATGGCTGAAAAGAAATAACGCGGCTGCGGCACTTTCGGGAATGGGACAAACTGTTCCTGAAAGTGCCTGCCGCGTGATTGCGTATCAAATCAGTTTGGCGATGTTTTCTGCAGCACGTTTGACATCAAGGAATATCAGTCCCAGCTTGGCCTTTGGTTTTGCCAACACCGTAATGACGGCATCTTCTCCGGCATAAGTCATCAGAACATAGCCCTTGTCTCCCTTGATAAGTGTTTGCTCCAGGGCTCCGCGAGCCAGCTCCTGAGAGGTGCGATCTCCAAGTGAGAGCATGGCGGCGCTCATAGCGCCCATCCGGTCTTCGTCAAGTTCAGCCGGCAGTACGCTGGACATCATCAGGCCGTCGGTGGATATGACTGCGGATGCCTCGATATCTGCCGAGGTGCCATTGAGTTCTTTTAATATTGAGCTGAGCATTTCTTCACGCATGGGCTATACTCCTGATGGAATGAAGGTGGTTAATTATATCTGAAAAATAGCGGTTTATTTGCTTGTAATTACTCAGCTAGTTCCTGAAACATCATCTTTACGTTGGAAAATGGTCATTTATCCTTGGCCGTTTCCGTACATCCATGTATTACACGGGATTTGAATCTCTTGTCCGGCATAAATTCCCATTTTCCGACTTGATCTGACCCGTTTCAGAAGTAAGCTGAGTAGTCACATTTGCTTTTATTAATCCGGCAACAATATATCCGAGCAACTCTGAAAATGCATTTTTTCTGCGACAGCGGTGTCAGCTTTGTGCCCGAATCTTCATGTGTTCACTATAGTACTGCGTTTCCCGGCAATTGCTCCGTGCATTGCTCTCGACTCTGGCTTCCTGCCTCGTTCTACCTCGTCCATCCATAGACTCGTATCTCCCGCGTCCATGCAGTCATGCGTGCGGAGCTGCTTTGCTCTCGCGAAAAAATCACTCTTTTTAGAGGTGCCTGCTGCCAAGTGTTTCAATTGGCGCTTATTTTCTTATCTTTGCATTATATACTCTACAATATTTTTTGGGTCTGGTACCACCCCTCTCATCATGATTATGATGGGGCCGGATTTTTCGATGCGGCGGATGGGGTCAGGTTGCCGCATATCGAATACTAAGCGCACGGATAAGCTGAATGAAAACCGGCTGATTCAGTCGTGGTATTCCGCCTACTACCAGTACAAAGCGCTGGTCGCCGACATACATTGGCCAGAATCCTACTTCGCTGTTGCCGGCGGCGTCAACTACCGCCCAGGCGTTGGAGCGCAATCCCAGGTTGTTTTTCAGCAGGCCGGCGTGTCGTTCATGCAGTGTGGCCAGGTCAGCACTTAGTGCTGAAAGCTCTTCCGCAGTTTCATGGGGAAAACCGCGTGCGCACAGGTAAAAACCCTGTTCATCGGCCAACAATACCTTGCCGTTACTCGACAGAGGTGCCAGTAGTCCGGGGAGCGTATCTTCCAGCCGTCCCTCCGGCGGTGTGCTGGGTGTGTCGCTGCCTTCTATCCAGCCGAGAGACTGGATGTGGCTGAGAAGTTCCATCACACTGTCATCATCATCCATTCCTGACCAGTTGCGCAACCCCTCAACGCTCAGCAGCGGGCTGCTCAGCTGTCGCAGCAGGCTGCGCAGCAGGCGGCGGGGTGCTTCGTCTTCCGGCCGGGATACTGCGAAGTATGCGCCCGCTGGGCTGGGCCGTACATAGATATTTTCCTGTATCAGATAGCGGGTCATGCTGAAACCTTCAGGTTAGGGGCAAGTGAAAACAGCAATGCCTCAACGAGGACGACGACATCCCGCCGCTGCCGGGCGTCTATTTCGAATACAGGTACTTTGAGTCCGGTGGATTTCAGTTCTTCATGATACTGCTCTATTCTCGGGGTTGCAGAGCGATCAGTTTGTGTAATTCCAATAGCCAGGTGGGTTGAATCAATGAATTCCCGGAACGAATTCAGAAAAAAATGCATGTCCTGAAAAGGATCTGAGCGGGTATTGTCCAGCAGCAGAATGAGACCGATTCCGCCTTTAGCAAGAATATCCCACATGAAGTTAAAACGCTCCTGTCCTGGCGTGCCATAGATATGGAGACGTTCCCCCCCTTCCAGTTGCATACAGCCATAATCCAGGGCAACGGTGGTAGTTTCTTTTATATTCTGGGTCATGTCAGAAGCGACAGCGTCCGTGGTGACCGGCTCCATGTCGCTGAGAGATCGGATAGCTGTGGTTTTTCCCGCGCCTACAGGGCCGGTAAAGATAAGTTTGTAGTTATTGTCCATATTTCGGAGTCGGTTTTTCTGGTTATTGGTTTCGTCCGCGCAGCCGGGCGAGTATTTTCCTGAACAGCCCTCTGTGCTCATGTTCCTGTTGTGAGGATACCGGAGGGGGGCCCTCATCCCCACTGTTTTTTATCTCTTGTCGCACGAGGCCGATAGCGCTGGCGGCGCTGTAGAAAGAGAATATGTATTTGGGTGCAACATTCAGGATAGTTGCTGTTTCCGTCAGTGAAACTGGTTGTCTGGCCCATAGTGCGGCAATGCGCAGACCGTGATGAATCGGCATCAACCGGCTCAGATTAGGCCAGTGGCTCAGATAGTTCGGGGCGTGCAGATCCGTATTTTCCGGGATGCGACCGCGAGCGGTCCGTACAGTCAGTTTCCAGAGAAAGAACTCAATCGGCTGTATCGCTCCCCCCTGTTCGGGAGGGAATTCCCCGGCATCGAGAACCTGTATGGTAACATCCTCTGGCTGAACCGGCATGACAGACAGGGCATAGAGGTGAGCGTGGCTTTGTTCCACCCATATTTCCTTGGTTTCCGGCAAGATAATGATTGGTCGCCAAGGCCCTTCTATTGAAACGTTTCTGTTTTTTCTCCGTGCCAGTTGGTAGGCCTTCTGAATGTGGCCTTGCAGGTAATTTTCCGGAGTGTAGACAGATTTACTTTTTTTGGCGGACGGGATTTCTATTGCTTCTTTATTCCCCGATTGTATTGATTGTCCGGTGTCCGGGAAAAGAGGGATGATTTTTCCGGAAGATCGGGAATGCGGGCGGTCAGCGGTACTCCCGGTGCGTTTTGCCAAAGCTGGATCTGCATCGGAGGCTGTTTCCTTTTGCGCTTTGTCTTCTGTTTCTGATGGCGGAACAGCATCTTCTTCATTATATGGTGCTGATCCTTTTGCTTTTTCTTTTTGGGCTGTGTCAGGAGTGGACGTTTGCTCCGGCTTCTGAAAATTTGCTCTCATCTGTTCAAGAGCGGAAAGCAGCTCTTCTGATTGAAGCGGTTTCTGGAGAAATGTTCCATCGCCGGTTTCCGGTTTCAACAATGAGATCAGGATGGTTGGGCGGTCGGGGTATTTTCTGTCGTGCTCTTCGCGGCTCCTTTCGGCATGAACCGCATCCATATCGATAATGGATATATCTGCAATCGCTTCATCTGCCAAAACGTAGCTGTCCTGGCATATATTGCGGAAAAACAGGTGTAGTGTATCGCGGGCACGCTGTTCCATACCGATAATGCTTATCCGTAAGGGTCTGGTGGCCGGTCGAGCCCTATTTTGCATGTTCAGCTCCTCCCCACCATGCCGGGACAAGAGGATTCCTGTTTGTCGTTTCCGGCAAACGAAATAGCAAATTTATGTTTGTTGTATTCTAAATGCATTATTCTGATCGCGTTGCAAAGTGTTCAGCAAGTCGCTTCCAGTCGTCAGGAACGGGAATTTTCAATGCGTTGAGCCTGTCAAGCATGACAGCGAAACTCCCCTGATCATCCGATACCCGGTAAATAGTTAGCAAGTTATTATGCAATTCCATCCGGGAGGGATTGTCAAGCACGGCGTTCTCAAGAATTTCTCTTGCCTTCTCTATCTGGCTGTACTCAAGGTACTCTATGGCCTCCTCGAGTGGATCGCGATTGGTTGTCTCACTACCATTATCATTAATACGTTCAATCAGTTGACGAGTCCCGGTCAGTCCCTTGCTCAAAACAGACTGTGTCGACAATGGCATCGGATCGGTTGCCGAGATACCTGTATCCAGGCGTTCGGCCAGTGCCTGGAATTGCTCTTCGGTCAGCAGAGGCTTGGCCCTGAGCAGCATCCGCCGCCGGATTGACCTTCCTTTGCTGTTCAGTGTTATGAAGAGATCCAGCAGAGAGCCATAAACTCCTTCGGTATCTCTTTGAGTCAAATGGATATTGACACGCTGAATCTGGGCAAGCAGATTTTCCGGCCTGCGCGCTACGCTCCGCGTCAGGTAGCCAACGGCCTTGTTGTCCCCGAGCTTTCGGGTATCAATTTGCAAGGAGCGGCATTCTGAAAGATAGAATGCGGGTTCGAGCAACTCCGGAGATAACTCCTCTTCTGTCTGTTGCTTCCTTGCGGAAGTTGTAATGTCGTTTTTTTTCATGAACGGTTATCCGTTAGAGCCCTTTCTTTGCAGGGTGTTTACATTGTCCGCAGTCGGTTACATTCCGTGATGCGTCATTGGCGCCGATTTCGTATCCTTATTGTTCCGGGGGAACGAGACCGGAGCCGAACAGCTGTTTTGCTATATCAGTCGGTGTCTTGTCCGGAACTATCACAAATACCCTGTGTAACTGTCCAGCTTATCGCTGAAACAGGCCTTCCCTGCGTTGGAAAATGGTCATTTGTCCATGCAAACTCACATTTCCCCTCTTGAGCTGGCACATTGCAGGGGTAATCCGGACAGTTGCGCCGGAGTTTTGTGTGCTCGCAGAGTGTTTACTCCTCCGTCACTATTGAGTCAGCGGAGTATATTGCCGCAAACTTCTCAGGTTCACTGGCGCATTAATGGCTACTTATGTTTTTTTAAGTTTAGCGATCGACAGGTGTGGGGGCAAGTCCCTGGTTTTATGCTTTTGTCTGGTACCTCTTCATGATAGTTGGCAGGCAGTCCCTCAAAAACCGCCCCGGAATTCAGTTTGCCGGAACGGAACGGGTATCCGGCTGAATTGGGCGCTCACCTGCCACTATCTGTTTTTTTAACAGCTGATTGTGACGCAGCAGCAGTATTTCCACCGTTTCGCCTGGTCGGATACTTGCGATGTGATCGCGCATTATGCGGATATTGTTGACAGGTTGCTCCGCGATTCTGATGATGAAATCGCCCGCCCTGATTCCCGCGGCCGCCGCCGGGCTGTTACGGAACACACCGGTGACGATGGCTCCTTTCAATTGATTTATGCCGAATGCTCTGGCCAGAGCGGGGGTGATTGCCTGTATTTCCACCCCCAGCCAGCCTCTGATGACGTAGCCATGTTCGAGAATCTGGCTCATGACCTCTCTGGCAAGATTGACCGGAATGGCGAAGCCGATTCCTTGAGAACCACCGGAGCGGGAGAAAATGGCGGTGTTTATACCCACCAGTTGACCTGCCGCGTTGACCAGTGCCCCCCCGGAGTTGCCGGGGTTGATGGCGGCATCGGTCTGGATGAAGTTTTCGAAGGTGCTGAGCCCCAGCTGACTGCGTCCGGTTGCACTGACGATCCCCATGGTGACTGTCTGGCCTACCCCGAAGGGGTTGCCAATGGCGAGAACCACATCCCCGATAGCCAGATTTTGAGTCTGATTGAGTGTAATACTGGGAAGATTATCCAGTTTGATTTTCAGCACGGCCAGATCGGTTTCCGGATCGGTACCAACGATAGCTGCAGATACCCCGCGTCCATCCCGCAGTCCAACCTGGATGGCATCAGCCTCCTTTATGACGTGATTGTTGGTGAGAATATAGCCTTTCTGGTTAATGATGACTCCGGATCCGAGACTCGTTTCCAGCCGTTGGCGGGGAACCCCCAACCGGTTGCCGAACAGTTGCCGGAACAGGGGGTCGTTCATATACGGATGGGGTTGTTCTGTAACTCTTTTCTGGCTGTATATGTTGACAACAGCGGGTGCAGCAGCCTCCACTGCCTGGCTGTAACTTACCGGTCCGGAGCGCTGCTTCGGGCTGTTAACGGGTGCGGTTTCCGCCTTTTTTTCAGGGACGGGTGGCTGGGGGCGGAACAGCATAACAGCGGCGCCTGCTATTATGCCCACGATTACGGCCTGCAATAAAAAATGTAGTAGTTTCCGGGTTTGCATGCCTTATACTTTACTGTAAATCCGGATAGAGAGAAAAAAGTCTGATGGTGCAAAGGCAAGAACTGGTCAACTATATAGATGAGCTGCTTGATACCGGCTCGTACCAGGATAGCTGCCCCAATGGCCTGCAGGTAGAGGGGCGGCTGAAAATCAACCGGTTGATAACCGGGGTGACTGCAAGCCTGGCTCTGCTGGAGCAGGCTGTAGAGCGGGGAGCAGATGCCATTCTGGTACATCATGGTTATTTCTGGAAAGGGGAGGCACCCGCTATTGCAGGGATGAAACAGCGCCGCCTGAAGATGCTGCTGTCCAATGACGTCAATTTGCTGTCGTGGCATCTGCCGCTGGATGCCCATCCCCTGTATGGTAACAATGCCCGGCTGGCAGAACTGCTTGAACTTCAGCCGGAGGGTGGTTTTGGCGGGAATCCTGCAATTGGAATGGTGGGGCGGCTGAAGAGTCCCGTGGATGCCGAGACCTTTGCCGGGCGTATTGCCAAGCGTTTGAGCAGAACGCCTTTTTACATTCCGGCCGGGCCGGAACCAATTGTCACCATTGCCTGGTGCAGTGGTGCGGCCCAGTTTTACCTCAACCATGCCGTGGATATGGGAGTGGATGCTTTTCTTACCGGTGAGGTATCCGAGCCAACGGTGCATACCGCCAGGGAGTGTGGTATCCATTTTTTTGCGGCAGGACATCATGCAACGGAGCGGTACGGGGTAAGGGCGCTGGGCGATCATCTGGCGCAGCGGTTTGAGCTGGAGCACAGTTTTATCGACATTGACAACCCGATATAAGCGCCGTATCATTCCGCTTTTGCATGTGGTGCTTATCAAAAGTGAGTGGCGGCATGCGCTTGATCTGCGAGAGAGGGTGTTACCATGAAGCCGGATATTCATCCTGCCTATGAAGAGATTAGCGTGACTTGCAGCTGTGGCGAGTCTTTTAAAACCAAATCCACCGCCGGACGGGATCTGCATATTGATGTCTGCTCCAGCTGTCATCCTTTCTTCACTGGAAAGCAGAAGATTGTTGACACTGCCGGACGGGTTGACAAGTTCCGTCAGAAGTATGGCATGAAATAACCGCTGTTACCGGATTGCGGTGCTGAAAGAGCGTCTTTCGGGGCGCTTTTTTTATGTCTCGGCCAGTGGTTGGAGTGATGCCTGCTCGTCTGCCAGCAGCTGTTCAACCTTCCGGCTTGACGCCCGGTGCATGGGCTTGCCGTCTGTCGGGCTAAGAGGGGGATGGCGAACACCGCTGGCCGGAAAAATCACCAGCTCAATATCGGTTTCATCGGCAATAAACCGGTAGCCAGGGAATGAGTGCTCCCTTCCATTCGCTCTCAGATGATACTCCTCCGTTCTGAACGGTATATTTTTTTCCATCAAAGTAAATGCAATTTCTTCGGCAGTATCGGAAAACAGATGCAGGGTAATGGCATCATATTTCCCGGCGCTGCCGCTTAATACCGGCCCAACCAGCCGCGGGTCGAAGGCTGACAATAGCCGCATGGCCCGCAGTGCTGTCTCACGCAGATAGTGCAGTTGCTGAGGGTGTTGAACGGGGTTGAACAGGCGTTGATGTTCGATGCGGGCAGCCTCAATTTCTTCATTCCGGGGCAGATTACGGGTGTCGACAGCTCCCAGCTGGGTTGCAGCCTTCTGTTTGGCGGCATAGTAGTCGCGGATACCATGCTCCGCCATGAGACGTGCTGCCTCTTGGGCGATGCGGATTCGCATTTGCTGTCTTTTGCTGTCGCTATGGCGAGACATCTTCCGGGGCCGGATTAAAACAGCTCTGAAAGGCCTTTGGAGTTCTCTTCACTGCTCTCCCAATAGGTTTCGGGCCGGGCTTCCGGTACATGTCCGGCGCGGAATGTCTCGAAGATTGTCTTCGATGTGCCGGCATTGGCCAGAAGTCCGCTTTCCGGATCGATACGAACCGTTACCAGATCAGGCGGTTGCTTCAGCGGTAGCTCAGGGATTCCTTCCAGTGCCACGCGCATATAATCTACCCAGATAGGGAGAGCAGCTTTGCCTCCGGTTTCGCTGTTACCCATAGGCTTTGGCGTGTCAAATCCTGTCCACACCGTTGTCACGATGGCATGGTTAAATCCGGAAAACCAGGCGTCAAATTGGTCGTTGGTGGTTCCTGTTTTACCGGCCAGGTCATTCCGTTTTAATTCCATGGCCCGGTGGCCGGTGCCAAAGCGAACTACATCACGCATCATGGAGGTCATCAGGTAGCTGTTTTGCGCAGTAATGACTCGCTTGGCAGCTGATAGATGGGCAGGCCTGTCTTCTGTTGTGGCGACCGTTTCCTCGCATTTCTCACATACCTGAACCGGTTGGGCTTGCCACACGGTATCACCGTCGGCATTTTCGATCCGTTGAATAAAATAGGGGGAAACAAGGTAGCCGCCGTTGGCGAATACGGCATAGCCCGTGGCCAGTTCCAACGGTGTCACGCTGCCACTGCCCAGGGCTAGTGACAGATCACGCGGTAAGCTGCCGGACTTGAATCCGAACCGAGTCGCGTATTTTGCTGCGTGACCGACACCAATGGCCCGTAGCAGGCGAATGGAAACCAGGTTGCGAGATTTGGTCAGCGCAACACGCAGACGGGTTGGGCCGAAAAAGCGGCCGCTGTAGTTTTGCGGTTTCCAGGTTTCGTCGAGATTTCCATCATCCATTACTACAGGGGCGTCATTGATAATGCTGGCGGCTGTGTAACCCTTTTCCAGTGCGGCGGAATAGATAAATGGTTTGAATGAGGAGCCCGGCTGGCGTTCTGCCTGGGTAACCCGGTTGAATTTACTCTTAAAAAAGTCAAAACCACCGCTCAGAGCCAGGATAGCTCCGTTCCTGGGGTTGAGGGAGACCAGCGCGCCTTCTGTTTGAGGAATACCTGCCAGTTCCCAGCTGCCATCATTCAGTGGACGGATACGAATGATATCACCGGTCTTGAGTATGTCTGATATTTTTCCGGCACCTTCGTTCTTGTTACCGGAGTCTGACTTGAGAGCCCAGGAAAACCCTGAATAAGGAAGATTGACAAGCTGCTCATCCGCCAACAAGGCGATGATGCTTTCTGCACCGGATTGAACAACCAGTGCGGGTAACAGGCCGCCCAGCACCGGGATTCGTTGCAGCTCTCCCTGGGCTTCCGAGACTGCTGCCGGTATTTCAGTGGAGCTGTTTCGGTTGTGCAACCATCGGGCCAGCTCTGCGGAAGGCAAAGGCAGGTCAATGTGCTTTTCGGGGCCGGAATAGCCATGGCGATGAAGGTAGCCGATCAGCCCGTTGCGCAAGGCGCGGTTGGCCGCGTTTTGCAAACGGCTGTCCACCGTTGTAAAAACTTTGTAACCCGCGCTATATGCATCCTTCCCGAAGAGTTTTACCGCCTCGCTACGCGCCATTTCCCCAATGTAAGGGGCCTCCACTTCAGAACGGGACTTATGGCGGCGGGCATCATCTTTTTCTTTCAGCGCCAGTTGATAGGTTCTGTCATCAATACTTCCCAGGAGGTACATCCGTTCCAGGGCGTAGTTACGGCGCAGCAGGGCTCTTTGCGGGTTGGCGATGGGATTATAGATGGATGGCGCTTTTGGCAGACCGGCAATCATCGCCATCTGTGCCACGCTCAACTCATCGAGATTTTTGCCATAGTAAGCCTTGGCAGCGGCTCCCACACCATAGGCGCGGTTTCCGAAATAGATTTTGTTGAGGTAGAGCTCAAGAATTTCCTGTTTGCTCAGCTCTTTTTCAATTTTCAGCGCAAGCAGGATTTCATTGATTTTACGCAAATAGGTCTTTTCCCGGCTCAGGAAAAAATTTCGTGCAACCTGCATGGTGATTGTGCTGCCGCCCTGGCTTTTCTCGCCGGTTCGCAGCAGAGACACAGCAGCGCGCAGGATCCCTTTGATATCGACGCCGGGGTGCTCGAAAAAGCGGTTGTCCTCAGCGGCCAGTACTGCCTTGATCATTGTTGGCGGGATCTCTTCATAACGCAGTGCAATGCGGCGCTGTTCCCCATATTCGGCGATCAGCTTGCCATCGGCGCTATAGACACGCAGTGGCGTCTGCAACTGAACCTCCTTGAGTGTATCAATGGGAGGAAGCCTTGGCGTCAGGTAGAACCAGGTGCTGGTAGCAGCAATTAACCCTGCCAGAATAACGCCTGGCACCAGCAAGGCACTGAAAACAAGAATTTTTCGTTTGGACAGCATTTTACAAAGTGTTCAAAACCGGCAAAAAACAAGCCAGTAGTATAAATGCTTCACTAACCGGGCGAAATATGTGCATGTTTTTTATTTTCAACCATCTGGCAAGCGTGAATAATCTGGTGTAACTGCCCGGATTGCCCCGGAAATGCGCCACCCCAAGGCGAAAATGTGAGTTTTCACTGGCAAATTGACATTTTCCAACCGTAGGGATGGCGCATTTCAGGGGTGAACTGCTCGTTTTTTCTTTTTCTTTGACGGCACTCTTCCCGAACGACAGTAAACAGCGGTAAAGAAAAAAACCCTGCCTGCCGATAACCATTATCAGAACGAAACAGCTGGCGCACTGGTTAATTGGAAATTTTGCATATAAGAGGTTCCGTGATGCTGTCACACCTTTGGCAAGGTAAACAAAACAAGGTACTTGGTCTGGATATCGGCGCCTCCGCCGTGCGGTTGGTCGAGTTGTCTCGCAGCGGGAAGGGATATCGGCTGGATCGGTTTGCAATTGAGAGGATGCCGATGAACGCCATGTCCGAAAATGATATCAAGGATGTAAATGCTGTTGCTTCGACGGTACGACGTGCTTTTCTGCGTTCCGGTAGCAAGATAGGGAACAGTGCTGTGGCGGTGAGCAGCTCCCAGGTGATCATCAAGACCATAACAATGCCCGCCGGGTTCAGTGAGAGCGAGCTGGAGGAGCAGATTATGGTGGAGGCAGCCCAGTACATTCCCTATCCCATGGAGGAGGTCAACCTGGATTTCTGCGTGGGAGACAGCGTGGGTGAGGGAGAGCTTGTGGAGGTCTTGCTGGTGGCGTCACGTAGTGAAAATGTGGATGCCCGCATCGCAGTCCTGGAGCAGGCGGGGTTGAATGCCGTTGTTATGGATGTGGAAACATTTGCTCTGGAAAATGCGTTTCCCCTGGTTGGAAAACAGATGATGGATAGCGCCCGGGTGCATACCGTCGCCCTGATTAATATTGGCGATGTAACAACCACCATGGCTGTGTTGAGGGACGGAAACGGTATCTATTCCCGCGAGCAGATGTTTGGTGATATTCAGCTTACCGAGGCTATTCAGCAACACTATGGCTTGTCTTTCGAACAGGCCGAACAGGCCAGACAGAACAATGAGTTGCCTGAAGATTTTGATACAGACGTGCTGCCGGCATTTCGCAAGGCAATCGCGCAGCAGGCATCCCGTCTGTTGCAGTTCTTTTTCTCCGCCAGCGGAGTCAGTCATGTGGACCATGTTCTGTTATCCGGCGAGTGTGCGACGATTTCCGGTGTCGCCGAGACAGTAGCGGAAATGACCGGTATTCCTGCATCAATCGCCAGTCCTTTCTCCTCCATGATGCTCTCTTCAAATGTAGCCAGAGATAAGCTGGAGAAAGAGGCGCCCGCGATGATGATCGCCTGCGGTCTTGCCTTGAGGAGTTTTGACCAATGAAACAAATAAACTTATTGCCCTGGCGGGAAGCGCGGCGCAGGGGTCAGCAGCGCCGCTTTGCCTTGTTTGCAGTCGGCTGGACGGTATCTGCGGCAGTAATGGTCCTGGGGGGATATTTTTATGTCAGTGATCTGATTGGGGCGCAGCAGACCCGGAATGCTTTTCTGCAAAAAGAGATCGCTGTGCTTGACAAGAGTATCGCCAGCATCAGGGAACTGAAAAAAGAGAAACAGCAGTTGATGGCGCGTATGGAAGTCATCGGTGAACTGCAAGCCAGCCGGACAGCTATTGTTCACATGCTGGATGAGTTGGCCAGGCTGGTCCCCGGGGGGGTCTACTTTACCGCGCTGAAGCAGAATGGAACAGTACTGGAGATTGAGGGAGTGGCGCAATCAAATGCCAATGTATCGGATCTGATGCGTTATCTGGATGGTGCTGAATGGGTGGGTGATCCCCGGCTGGAAGTAATTGAAAGCAAGGATAGACGATCGAGTGATCGAAGCAGCCGGTTTGTACTGCGGGTAAATCATATTACGGCGCATGATGAAAACAAGGTAGAGGCAGGTTGATGAGTATTTCTAACTTGGCAAATGCAGAGCTGGATTTCAGTAACGTTTGCGGATGGCCCCGCCATTTGCAGCTGGTGGCCAGTTCAGTACTGGGAGTAGTGGTGCTGGTGGCCGGATATTTTTTTGTAATCAATGGCCAGCTTGAGCAACTGAGCGAAGTGCGCTCGATGGAGACGAGTTTAAAGCAGGAGCTGGAGCAGAAGCAGTTGCTCGCTTCCAATTTTGATGCTTACCAGGAACAGAACAAGGTAATGCGGGACATGTTTAACAGCATGCTGCAACAGCTGCCTGGCAAGGCAGAGATTGCCGAACTGCTGGTAGATATCTCTCAGGCTGGTATTGGTAACGGGCTGGAGTTCAAGCTGTTCAAACCGCAGCAAGAACAGGTTAGGGAGTTTTATGCTGAACTTCCGATTCAGATTCGGGTTATCGGAAATTATCATCAGTTTGGCAGCTTTATCAGCGATGTCGCGGCACTTTCCCGCATTGTCACATTACAAAACATATCCATTCGTAAAGATAACAACGCACAATCATCAAAGCTGATTATGGAGCTGACAGCCAGAACCTACCGCTACCTCAGTGAAGAGGAGCAGGCAGAGTACAAGAAAGCGAAGAAGGAGGGGAAAAAATGATCGGGCAAGCCAATTCCGGATATCGACTACAGTACATCCCCCTGCTACTGATTGCCGGGACGCTGTTGACTGGGTGTGCAAATGACAGTGTTGACGACCTGGTCAGTTATGTTGCGGATATTCGGGAAACAAGAAAGGGGGAAGTCAAACCTCTGCCGCCCATGGCGAAAGAAGAGGGTTTTCGCTATCAGGCTTCTGACCAGCGTGACCCCTTTTTGTCAATGAGCAGCTTGCAGCGTTTGCAAGAACAGAGAAAAAACAATTCTATTCATCCCGATGCGCAACGTGAGCGGGAGACGCTGGAGTCTTATCAGCTCGATACCTTGCGCATGGTGGGGAGTTTGCAGAAATCGGGAAAACTGTTGGCCCTGGTGCAAGCACCGGACGGCATTGTTTATCAGGTAAGAAAAAACAACTATTTGGGGCATAACCATGGGCGGGTGACGAAGTTGACCGGAGACAAGATTGAACTTGTAGAAATCATACCGGATGGCATGGGTGGCTGGATGGAGCGGCCGGCCCAGATCAGCTTGAAAGATTAAGGGTGGGGATGACTATGAAACGATTGACTGAAACAGGGCAGACTATGGTACAAAGCAGAATGAAGCATCGGGCAGGCCGGGTTCGGACGTTGATAATGGCTGTGATAATCGGTACCTCTTTAACCGGGTGGTCCGTATCTGTTGCCAATGTTCTGAAAGAGGTTCGGGTTTCCGGTCAGTCCGCCGGAGATGCCAGTCTGGTTCTGGAAATGGACAGTACAGCCTCCAGCCCTGCCAGTTTTACCACATCCAGCCCACCTCGGCTCATTCTGGATCTTGCACAAACATCCAATGGATTAAAGCGCTATAACCAGTTTGTTGCTGCGGGCGCAATCAAAAACATGCAAGTGGTTGAGGCGCGAGAGCGTACCCGGCTTATCTTTGAACTCACTCGCGTTTTGCCGTATGACCTGCGTGCTGAGGGTAATCGTATTTATCTGGAGCTGGGAAAGGAAGCGGGAGCACCGGAGCTGGTGATTCCAGATGAAAACAGAGTTAACAGCGCAGAAACTGCAGTGGATTCCGTCAAGCATATTGATTTTCGCCGCAGCAAAAAAGGGGATGGTCTGGTCGAAATAACCTTTTCAAGCGACAGTGTTGTAGCTGATGTGCGCAGAATCGGAGAGCGCATTATTGTGAATTTTCACGGTGTAAAACTTCCCGAAAATCTGGAGCGCCGTTTCGATGTTACCGATTTCGCAACGCCGGTTACAGCGGTGGATGGTTACGCAAAGAGAGAGGGAGCCGAGCTGGTTATAAGCAGCTCGGGTCCTTATGAATATAAAACCTATCATTCCGGAAACCGCATGGTTATCAATGTCAGCGCGGCAAAAAAACCGGAAAACAAAATCAGCTCAAAAAAACATAAACGTTACACAGGTGAGCGTTTATCGCTTGACTTTCAGGATATCGAAGTCCGTGCGGCGCTGAAAATCATTGCGGATTTTACCGACCAAAATATTGTTGCCAGTGACAGTGTCGGCGGGAGTATCACTTTGCATCTCAAGAATGTTCCCTGGGACGAGGCGCTGGACATCATTCTTAACACTAAAGGACTGGACAAGCGGCGCCGCGGCAATGTGATTTTGGTAGCTCCCGCAGAGGAGATTGCGGCTCGGGAAAAGTTTGAAATGGAGAGCCGGAAAAAGCGGGAGGAGTTGGCTCCTCTGGTAAGAGAGTCCATTCAGGTAAACTATGCCAAGGCGTCCGATCTTGCTGCTCTTTTCAAAATGGATGAAAACAGGAGGGGATCGATAGCCATTGACGAACGTACCAACCGGATTCTGGTTACAGATACCCATGAGAATCTGCAAAAGATGCGCGCCCAGGTGGCTGAACTGGATATACCCGTTCGCCAGGTGATGATTGAGTCACGGATCGTTATTGCCAACAACGATTTTAGCCGGAATCTGGGAGCCCGGTTTGGTGTTACCGCAGCGGCAAAAAACGGTGCCAACGGAATTATAGGCGGTACCGGTTCCTCAAGCGGAACGGGTACTATGGTTGATAGTGCCATAAATAATATACAGGGTGGGGGTAGTCCGCTGCCGGTAACGATGCCTGCGCTGGGTGATCGCTATAACGTCAATCTTCCGGTAGTCAATCCGGCCGGAAAATTTGCTCTCGCGCTATTGGGTAAAGACTATCTGCTCGACATGGAGCTGTCTGCCCTGCAGATGGAGGGCCGTGGCGAGGTTCTTTCCAATCCTCGGGTGATTACATCCAATCGGAGTGAGGCACGGATAGAGCAGGGTGTCGAGATTCCTTATCAGCAGGCAACGTCAAGTGGCGCGACGTCAGTCTCATTCAAGAAGGCGGTGCTGAGCCTGAAGGTGATTCCCCAAATTACACCGGATGACCGTATTATAATGGATTTGAATGTTACCAAGGATAGCGTTGGTCAGGTATTCAACGGCGTTCCCAGTATCAACTCCCGAGAGGTCAAGACCCAGGTGCTGGTCAAGGATGGTGATACTGTGGTGTTGGGCGGAATTTATGAACAGACACGCAGCAAGGAGGTTGACAGAGTTCCATTCCTGGGTGATCTGCCAGTTATTGGGGCGCTATTCCGCCAGACCCGCAAAGTGGATGACAAGGCAGAGCTGCTGATCTTTGTAACACCCAAAATTATTCGCGAGACGATGGAGATGAGGTAGCCGGGCTAACAAATTTCGGGTGGCGGGGCAGGTGAGCGGCATTGACCATCTCCGGTAAACGAGAAATTGTGAGAAAGGTTGGTTGGGGAAGATTACAATAAAAAAGTTCTGAAAGGTTTGCTGATTGATTTTTCCGGTATGCAACAGCTGATAATGCCGCTGGATTGGTAATTTGGGCCGAAAGACTTGATCTTCCCCGCCTTGTTTGCACTATCATGTGCTCATGGAAAAACCGGACAGAATTATTCTTGTTGGCCCGATGGGAGTGGGGAAAACCACTATCGGACGCAGGGTTGCAGCGGCTCTTGATAAGACCTTTGTGGATAGTGATCAAGAGATTGAAAAGCGCACTGGCGTTGATATTCCACTGATTTTCGAGCTGGAAGGTGAGGAGGGTTTTCGACGCCGGGAGAGCAAGGTCATAGATGAATTGACCCGGCGTCCCGGTATTGTGCTTGCCACCGGTGGTGGAGCTGTGCTGGATCCGGTCAACCGGCGCCATTTCCGGCAACGGGGGTTTGTTGTTTATCTTTATGCTTCCATTGATCTCCTTCTGCAACGCACGGCGCGGGACAAGAAACGTCCGTTGCTGCAGACACAGGATCCGCGAGCCAGATTGCAGGAGATTCTGGTTGAACGGGAACCACTATATAACGAAATTGCCGATCTGAAAGTGGAAACCGGTGGGCGTAATATCCGTAAAGTGGTGCGAGAGATCGTATCCTCCTTCTGATTCGTGTAAAGGCTGCCACATACGAGGCAGCTTGCTGCGAACTATTCAAAATATATTTTGGTTCAGGCTGCGTCCTGTTTGCGTTGCTTTTTTGTCACCCCTCCCGGAAACCCAAGAGAAACCGAACGTTCCCCATTAAAGTTTTATGGCGACGAGTCGAATTAGTTCGGGAACGGACGGAACTGATTGAGTTCTTTCCGTTGTTGCGCCCTGGTTGTATGCCGCCATCAGGCCTGGAGTACGAAGGATGAGCGGTTTGCATCAGTAGTGGGCGCTTTCCAGTCGAGCTTAAAGGAGGACAATAATGAAACGTTCAAAGACTATTCTTTCCCTTGCAGTTTGTAACGTGCTGGCTGCCCCCTTTGCAGCCCAAGCCGACAGCATGACCATCTATGGTTCCGCCGGCGTGGCTGTCGAGGCTCTCGACAACGGTAGCCGCAGCACCACGGAAGTGAGTAACAACCATTCAGCATTCGGGATCAAGGGCTCGAAGAGTCTTGACTCCGGCTTGAGTGCCGTTTATCTGTTTGACATGTTTGTTGGACTGGATGCGGGTGGCGGTGCGGGTGATGACAGCCTTTTGGGCGGTGGCCGGGATGGCTGGGTTGGCCTGTCAGGGGAGGAGTGGGGAATCGTAGCGCTGGGTTATCAGGGCCGGCCGTGGAAAACGTCCACCAATCACCTCGATATGTTTGGTAACACCATCGCCGATTACAGCGCAATTATGGGTAATACGGCAAATGGCTATTTTGACGGGGGTATCGGCAACAGCCTGCTCTATTTCGGTCCCAACATCAACGGGCTGAGCTGGCATCTCCAGTATGGTGCTGACGAACGTGATGACAGCACCAACGACTGGGGTGCCCAGTTGAACTACAGCCAGGGCCCCCTCTACGCCTCTCTTTCCCATGACTGGGATGGCCGGGGAACTGCGGGTGACGATCTTGCCGCAACCAAGGTGGCGCTCAGCTACGCGCTTACCGATGCGACTACGGTCACAGGCATGGCGGAATCACTCTCGGGAGATGATGTTGATTCCCGCAATGCCTATTATCTGGCCGCCTCCCACAGGATAGCAAATACCACTTTCAAGTTTGCCTATGCGATGGCGGATGAGAATGACAGTGGGGCTGATACCGGCGCCAGCTATTATGCCCTTGGGGTGTCTCAACGGCTTGCTTCCAACGTAGAACTGTACGCCCTCTACTCGGCGCTGGACAATGGTGCCAATGGTTCCTACGGTTATGTTTCCGCGCCCCACACCTCATCCAACGGCAATACTGCTGTTACTCCCGGGGACGACAGCAGCGTGTTTGCTGTTGGTCTGCGGTATGACTTTGCCTGGGAAAAGTAGAGAGACAATAGTACCTGTTTTGGAAAAGACCGGCCTGCCGCGGGGTTATCCTGATTCCGCGGGGAGGCCGGATGAGTGACTATTTGGTATATCTGTCTGGCGCAAAGGGGTTAAAGCTGCCCCCTTCATAGCCGATGGCTACATTTCGCCCCTCTTTTTGTTCACCGGCAGCGCTGGAAAGAGAGGTGTAGCGATTGGCGGCAAAAGGGTGGAAACCTTGACCTTGAGCTTCCAAACCGGCAGGACGGGCGGTGTACTCGATGCTGGCAGCCTGGTCATATGTCGGCAATGTTGTTGAATAGCGGTTGGGAGCGACCGGATCGTAACCGCTTGCGTGGGCGACAACAGCAGTGCTGCCGATGATGATTGCTGCGATTACTGAGCTGATTGCTGATTTTTTCATTTTTGTTTCTCCGGTTTTTATTGTGATTGGGTAAACAGGTCTTTTTTGACTTGGACTAATTATAAATATAGTATCGTTAATCCAGCAGTTAAAGTGAAATAGTATTTTTTGATTGTTGTGATAGTTCGCGTCTATCGGGTTAAAGGGAGGGGCAGGGAGTCAGGATTGATGAGAGACGGGGCGGAACCGGTCAGGTCCACAGCGGTTCACCCCGGCTTGCCCTGGCAGCGATCTCGGCCTGGAATGCTGGTGGTCCGAATCCAAACCAGGCCTCTTTTATCTGGAAGATAAACGGGCGTCGTGCAGCAAGCGAATTCTTCTTGAACCAGTCAAGAAGTGTCTCGGCGGGGTCGGAACCCGCCGAAACCAGAATATCCACATCCATCCCCCGCCATTTTGAACGACCGGTAAGGACAATCACACCGCACCGGTCCGGACGCATCCATTCCGGGAGCGGACTGTTTCTCTCGGCCCATCCGCAGAAAAAGATCCGGCAGGGATCCTCCGGACGGGTCTGATGGATAGTGCAGTTGTGCCCCGAGCTATAGGGGCAGGGTTGTCCCAGATCGATGGAGTGCCCCAGGACCCGGGTTTTTACCCACCCTTCGCAGCAGAGGGAACACTCTCCACACCGGCGACTGGCGTCACTGGTCGCCGGTGTTTTTTCTGTTTTTGGTAACCCGTTGTCGGAGCCACAGCAGCGTTTGTATTTCTTGCCGCTGCCACAGGGACAGGGAGTATTCCGGCCGGGAGTTTTTCCATTGTTCATGGCATGCTCAACAGTAATCCAAATCAGGAACAGGGTACCTCTAAAAATGCACTTTTTCCGCGACAGCGGCGTCAGCCCCGTGCTCGAATCCTCATCTATCTCCTTATATACTGCGGTTCTGCGCACGGGGCTTCCTTGCTCTCGCGAAAAAATTACTATTTTTAGAGATGCCCAATAGATATTTCCTGTCAAGGTAGCATGAGAAGCAGAGCGGTTTCAAAGAGGTGGTGGCCGGCGCTGATAGTTGAAGTTCCCGACTTACTAATCACCCTTCGGATTAGTAAAAGCTGATCAGAGAAGAAATTAGAGCTATCATAGATAGCCATCAACCATTTTATATGTGTGACTCTATCATGAAAACAATCCACCTCGATCTGGGTGACCACAGTTATCCCATCTTCATCGGTGCAGATCTGCTGGGCAGGGCGGAGCTGGTAACACCGTACATTGCAGGTGAACAGGTGTTGATTGTCAGCAATGAAACGGTTGCCCCTCTTTATCTGGAGCAGGCTCTGAAGGCATTTGCCGACTACCGCTGCGAGTCGGTTATTCTGCCTGACGGGGAGCAATACAAGACCCTGAAAACACTGAATATCATTTTCGATGCGCTGCTGGAGAAGCACTTTGATCGTAAATGCACTCTGGTAGCTCTTGGGGGTGGCGTGGTGGGAGATATTACCGGGTTTGCTGCAGCCTGCTATCAAAGGGGAGTGGATTTCATCCAGATTCCCACCACACTGCTGGCGCAGGTGGACTCTTCCGTTGGTGGCAAGACCGGGGTCAACCATCCGCTAGGTAAAAACATGATTGGTGCTTTCCATCAGCCTCGCTGTGTTATTGCCGATATCGCCGTACTCGATACGCTGGATGAACGCCAGTTCAGTGCCGGCCTTGCTGAAGTCATCAAATATGGCCTGATCCAGGATGCCGGATTCTTCAGCTGGCTGGAGGAGAATATGGAGCGGCTGCTGGCGCGGGATGCTGAGGCGCTGATTTACGCCATCCACCGCTCCTGCGAGGACAAGGCCGAAGTAGTGGCAGCGGATGAGAAGGAGAGTGGTATCCGTGCCATTCTGAATATGGGCCACACCTTCGGACATGCTATCGAGACAGGTGTCGGTTATGGCCGTTGGCTGCATGGTGAAGCTGTGGCAACCGGCATGCTGATGGCGGCCGACCTGTCACAGCGTCTCGGCTGGCTTGGTGAGCAGGACGTAGCGCGTATTGACAACCTGATCGACAAAGCCTGCCTGCCGACCCGCGCACCCGCTGATCTGCACTGTGACCAGTTTCTGGAACTGATGGCGGTGGATAAAAAGGTGGCAGGCGGCAAGATTCATCTGGTTCTGCCCCGGGCCATTGGTGAATCGGTGGTCTGTTCCGATTATGATCCGGCGATGCTGAAGCAGACGCTGGAGGCCCATCTCGCTGTCGGCGGTGGAGTGAAGTAGTGCTGGCGCCCTACGCGGTAAGCGATGCCGAGTCGCGGGGGCGCCGCTATCCGGAAAGTTCCCCCCGATACCGGGGTGAATTTCAGCGTGACCGGGATCGTATTGTCCACTGTTCCGCTTTTCGCCGCCTGGAGTACAAAACCCAGGTGTTTGTCAATCATGAAGGGGACATGTTCCGCACCCGGCTCACACACTCCATTGAAGTGGCGCAGATAGGCCGCTCGATTGCCCGGGTGCTGGGCATCAATGAAGATCTGGTCGAAGCTGTCGCGCTGGCCCACGATCTGGGCCACACCCCTTTTGGTCATGCCGGCCAGGATGCGCTTAACGACTGTATGCGCGACTACGGCGGTTTTGAGCACAACCTGCAGTCGTTACGGGTCGTGGATGAACTGGAACAGCGTTACGCCGAGTTCCCCGGACTGAACCTCACCTTTGAAACGCGCGAGGGGATTCTCAAGCACTGTGCACTGCATCATGCCGGGGAACTGGGTGAATTGGGCACACGTTTTTTGCATCAGCAACAGCCCTCTCTTGAGGCCCAGGTGGCCAACGTAGCCGATGAGATTGCATATAATAACCACGATGTGGACGATGGTTTGCGTGCCGGACTCATTACACTGGAACAGCTGGACGAGATCACCCTGTTTGATGAGCATCACCGGCAGGTACGGGAGCTGTTCCCCCAGCTTAACGGTCGCCGGGTTAGTCATGAAATTGTCCGGCGCATGATTAACCACCTGGTCGTGGATCTGGTTGAAACCAGCCAGGCGCGACTGGCAGAGTATGACCCAGTAGATGTTTCGGCAGTGCGTGCCTGTTCCGGGCCGTTAATCGGTTTCAGCGACGGGATGAAAGAGAAAAGCCTTCAGCTCAAACGGTTCTTGCGGAAAAACATGTACCGCCACTACCGGGTGCACCGGATGACGGCCAAGGCCAGGCGAATTATCCACGCACTGTTTGACGAGTTTATGAATGATCCCGCACTGCTGCCCGATGAGGCCCGAATCAACCTGTGGGAAGGTGAGCAGGAGGGCGGAAGCAGCGGCAGGGCGAGGGCTGTGGCGGACTACATTGCCGGGATGACCGACCGGTTTGCCATTGCCGAGTATGAACGGCTTTTTAATCCACACATCACATAAACCATTTTTTGATTATGGTTGACGGGGCGTTGTCAGTATAGGGGATGTGTGGTTGACGACAGTTGCATCCTTGGAACAGGATCATGACCAGGCTTTTATCAACCCGGCATATCATTATTGCCGGGATTACAGTGCTCTGAATCAAATGTGATAATGGAGAAAAATATGCCCATTGGCACCGGCAGCTATCCCTATCTTGACTATTTCAAATTGCAGCAGGCACCGTTTACCCCGGTGGTGGATGACACATTTTTCTTTTCTGATCCCGCTATCAGCCAGCGTCTGGACATGTTGCGCCATCTGGTTCAGTACAGCGATCTGCTGCTGGTTGTCACGGGAGAACAGGGGAGTGGCAAGACCACCCTGCTCCAGCAATTTCTTGTTTCCGTCCGGGAAGAGATGCAAAGTGGCAGGGTGGATGCGGAGTACGGCATGGGCGCCGGGCGCCTGCTTGAGTGTATTGCCAGGGGGTTTGGGTTTCCCTCCATTCCGGAAAATACGGAAGAGTTGGCAAAAAAACTGAACTCCACATCGGATAACCGCCAGGCTCTGCTGTTGATTGATGATGCCCACCGGCTTTCGATAGAAGCATTGATGGCCTTGCTGGAGCTTGCGGAGCTTGATGGCCCGGATGGCAAACTGCTGCGCATTGTTCTGTTCTGTGAACCTGCCATCAATGAACTACTGGCTACGCCCTCAATTGCTCCGCTGCGCGATCGCATTACCCAGACCATGGAGATGCCGCTGTTCACCGAGGAGCAGACTGATGCCTATCTCCGTTACAGGATGAAGGTCGCGGGTCTGCAAACTGATCTTCCGTTTTCTGCCAAGCTGGTGAAAATGATTCACAAGGGGGCGCATGGTAATCCGGCCCGCATCAATGAACTTGCCCATCAGGCCCTGATGGAGATGAGTGGCGAAGAGCCCCAGCGCGGCCAGCTGGCCCTGTTTGCTGACAGGGAAAAGTGGTTTCCGCTGGCGATTGCAGGGGGAGTGGCAGTGGTTGTACTGACCTTCCTGGTGGTTTTGCTGGGCGGTGAGGATGAGCAGCCCGAACTGGCCGAACTGGAGCTTGAAGAACACTCGTTGCCTGTTTCCTCCTCCAGCGAAGAGGATGGAGATGAGACAATTATACTGGTGCGGAACAAGCCGGTGCATGAGTCATCCCCTTCCGGCTTCAACGAGGAGACCGAGCTTGCCATAGCCGGGCGGGCTTCTCCTGAAAACGGTGTTGAATCCGAACCGGATTCGGTGCCGCGTCTTAAAGGCTGGCCCGAGGGGCAAAAAACCGAGGCTGGCGTCAAGCCGGAACCGGTTGTGGAAATTCCTGCTGCTGCGCAGCAGGACTCCGAGGTGGTTTCCCTGGCCATTCCCGTTATCAAGGCAGTCTTACCCAATCCGGTTGTGCCTTCATGGGAGCGGCAGGCAGTCACTTTGCGCGGCTCCGGTTTTGATGCCACCAGCCGCGTTACGGTCGGGTGGACCGGGAGAGTCAAGGAGCTGGATGCGGATCAGGTTATCGTAAAAAGCCCGCAGGAGATTCAAATATTTGTTACCACCGGCATGAAGGAGGACACCTGGACAGTGCGGGTTACCAACGCGGCTGGTGGCAGCTCCAAAATAAGAACATTTCGTGTCGAACCTGCTGCTGTAGCCCGGGTTGAAAGGTCGGCTTCTGCATCGGAAGTTGTTGCCAACGCCTCTGTTGGTGAAATTTATCAGGAAGAGTGGTTGATGACCCAGAATCCGAACTACTACACAGTTCAATTGATGGGGTCCGGGCGCGAGGCGGATATCATCGAGTTCGTGCAGCGTCACCAGCTGAAAGGCAAGTTGGCCTATTTTCGTGGATTGAGCCAAGGTAAAGACTGGTACTCACTGGTTTCCGGTGTCTATCCTGATTTCAGGTCAGCCAATGAAGCCGCGACCGGGTTGTCCAAAAAACTCAACGGCAGTTCGCCCTGGGTAAGACGTATCGGGAATATTCGTATCCTGTTGGCGGATCTGGCCAATATTCCAAAGCACCGGGCGGCGTCCTCCAACACCATGCCAAAGGATGAGCAGGATATTGACTGGTTACGCCGGCAAAACCCCCGGCATTTCACTCTGCAACTGCTTGCGGGAAGAAACAAGGATACCATCCAGGACTTTATTCGTTTGCATGGCCCGGCGGATGGCGCTGTGTACTTCCGAACCAAACGGGAAGGAAAGGACTGGTACGCACTGGTCTACAACTCATATAGCAACAAAGCGGATGCGCTGGCTGCACTCGGGAAGCTGCCGAGCGCCTGGCGAAAATATCGCCCCTGGATGCGGAGTTTTGCCAGCATTCAGAAAGAGCTGGCACAGTCCGAATAGTCGCTTCGTATGCGGTTTTATCTTGGTACAAACAGCCAGTTTCAGAGGAACCAAACAACCGGGAATAACCGGGAACGTGGAAATATCCTGAATACTACCCCTCAGTGTCCTCTGTGGTGAATCATTACGCTACTGTATAGGGCAGATCGGTAAATGCCAGAACAGCTTCATTGCTGTTTTCCAGACAGATTTTCTGCGCGGTTTCAACAGAATCGATTTCGATTACTGCCAACAGTTCATACCTCCCCAGTGCGGCGGGTTGCGCATCGACGATTTTGCCCGTATTGCGATCACTGCCGGCAATATGCAATATATCCCCCGGCATCAGAAATGTATCGGTATTCACGGTGGCCCGATACATACGGCGTTTCAGTTTACCGAGATATTGCATTCGCGCAACCACCTCTTGGCCGGGGTAGCATCCCTTGGTAAAGCTGAGTCCGCCCACCGCCTGCAGGTTGAGCATTTGTGGCACGAAGGCTTCAACGGTTTCCGGGTAAACGGCAGGTAGCCCGGCCTGGATGTCGAGCAGACGCCAGCTGTTGCTTCCTGCCGGTTGAGTCTTGGTGCTCAGGGTCAACCACAGAGGAATCAATCTGGCAGCTTCTCCAACAATGACAAAACGGGGAGAGGAGCCCGGTATCTTGAGCAGTGTGCAACCAGTCGGATGAATTATTTCATTTACCCCGGCAGGCAGGGTGTCAAACAGTTCGTTGAGCAGAGCTTCCGCCTGTGGGCCTGCAATCCCCATGGTGGCGAATCTGTCGCTGCTCTCTTCCAGCGAGACTCTGGACATCAGGACGTATCTGCTCAACCGCTCCCGGATGGGTGGGACCAGGGCACGGGGTAAAAGCATGTAGTAGTCCCCGGCCATTTTGAATAGCCGGAAGCAGGCCAGGGCACGACCCCTTGGGCTGCACCAGGCGCTGATCTGACTGCTGTTGTCCGTGACTTCGCGGACATCATTTGTAAACTGGTTCTGAAGGAAATCAGTGGCATCTTCGCCGCTAATCCGGATCAGTCCCAAGTGAGAAAGCGCAGTGATACTGGTCTGCCCGGAGACGGTTTTTGCCTCCTGTTGCGGCGAGTCGAGAGGCTGCACAATACCATTTTCAATCTGCGCCCCGGCGCTGTCGAGAAAATCCTGCCATTCGCTATTCATCTTGATTGTTTTCCTGTGGTATTGGTATATAGTGAACTGGTGTTTTTGTATAATTAAAGCCTGTGAACAGCAATAATAGCAGACCTGTATTCCTTGAACTGACCAGGATCCGGTTTCCGATCGTTGCGCTGGTTTCTATTGGCCATCGCATCAGCGGAGTCATGCTGTTTGTCTCTTTGCCGGTTGTGCTCTATCTGTTCGGACTCTCCCTGCAGAGCGCGGAGGGCTTTGCTCTGGTAAGTTCGCTGTTTTCCCGGATTTCGTTCAAGCTGTTGTTGATTCCCTGGATCTGGTTTTTGTCTCATCACCTGTTCGCCGGGATTCGCCATCTGTTGCTTGATATGGAAATTGGGGTAGAGCGGGAGCAGGCACGATTCAGTGCCAGACTGGCTATCGGAGCCGGGCTGGCAATGCTGTTAATTGCCGCGGTAGCTGTCTGGTGAGAGTTCCCAGCGGCGGGTTGCGAACCTGGGAGCTGCAGCGTATCAGTGCAGGCTATCTGGCGCTGTTCATCATCTGGTTTGCCACCCACCTGGTATTTGACCCGCCGTCCGATTACCAGCACTGGCGTGCATGGGTGGCGCAGCCAATGGTAAAAACAGCTTTCATTCTTTTCTTTGTGGCCTTGTTGGCACATGCCTGGGTGGGCATGCGGGATCTGTTTATGGATTATGTCAGGCCGGTGTGGATTCGTTTTGCGTTGCGTCTGTCGATGATGGTGCTGTTGCTGGCGATGGCAGCCTGGATACTGCAGCTTATGCAGCAAGTGGTGCCTGCATGAGCAGTTTGCGCAAGCGCAAGTTTGATGTGCTGGTGATTGGTGCCGGCGGCGGTGGTTTGCGCGCCGCCTTGCAACTGGCACGGGTGGAAGCCAGTGTGGCAGTGGTTTCCAAGGTGTTCCCGACCCGTTCGCACACGGTAGCGGCACAGGGTGGAATTAATGCGGCCCTGGCCAACGCCTTGCCCGATAACTGGCATTGGCACATGTATGACACGGTCAAGGGGAGTGACTATCTGGGTGATCAGGATGCCATTGAGTATATGTGCCGTGCCGCATCTCATCTGGTTATCGAGCTAGAGCATGCCGGTGTACCTTTTTCACGGCAGAATAACGGTAAGATATATCAGCGTCCCTTCGGCGGTCAGAGCCAGAATTTTGGAGGTGAACAAGCTGCCCGCACCTGTGCTGCCGCAGACCGGACCGGCCATGCCATTTTGCATACCCTCTATCAACAGAACATTCAGGCCCGTACCCACTTCTTCGACGAGTATTTCGCCATCGATCTGATCAGCAATGGTGATGGAATTATTCTTGGTGCGGTGGCACTGGAGATTTCCACGGGTGAGCCGATTATTATCGAGGCCAGATGTACCCTGCTTGCTACAGGTGGAGCCGCGCAGATTTTTCGCACCAATACCAACGCCAGAATCAATACCGGCGACGGGATGGGGATGGTACTGCGCGCTGGGATCCCGCTGCAGGATATGGAGTTTTTTCAGTTTCATCCCACCGGCATTGCTGGCAGGGGGATGCTGATTACCGAGGGCGCGCGGGGCGAGGGCGGCTATCTGATCAACAAGGAAGGTGAGCGCTTTATGGAGCGCTATGCTCCCAACGCCAGGGATCTGGCCAGTCGTGATGTGGTCAGCCGGGCGATTGCCACCGAAGTGCGGGAGGGACGCGGTTGTGGTCCGCAGGGCGATCATGTGCTGCTCAAGGTCGATCATCTTGGCGAGGGGGTGGTGGCCAGAAAATTGCCCGGGATCCGCGAGCTGGCTCGGACCTTTCTGCATCTGGATCCGGCAAACACACCTATTCCGGTATTTCCTACCGCCCACTATACCATGGGCGGAATTCCCACCAATCGTGATGGTCAGGTTGTGGCTCCTTTCTCTCTCGGTCCCGAGGAGGCCATACCCGGCCTCTATGCCGCCGGAGAGTGCGCCTGTGTTTCTGTGCACGGTGCCAACCGTCTGGGAGGAAACTCGTTGCTGGATATTGTCGTATTTGGTCGGGCTGCGGCTAACCATATTGCAGATCATTTGCAGCACAGCCGCTATCATCTTCCCCTCAACGAGGAGAGCATTGAACGGGCCCTCGGCCGTCTTGCCCGCTGGGATAAGCGGTGTGACGGTGAATCGGTAGCCCAGTTGCGGCGCGAACTGCAGCAGACAATGGAACATTACTGCGGGGTATTTCGTACCAAAGATGTGCTGGCAGAGGGGGTTGAACGGGTGCTTGCACTGGAACAGCGGTTGCAGAACGCCGTACTGACGGATCACAGCAAAATTTTCAATACCGCTCGCATCGAAGCGCTGGAGCTGGAAAACATGATGGAAGTTGCCATTGCCACCGTCTGCTCCGCTCTCGCCCGCGAGGAGAGCCGTGGTGCGCATTCGCGTATCGACTTCCCCGAGCGGAATGACGAACAGTGGCTCAAACACAGTCTGTTTTTCAAACAGGGGCGCCGGCTGGATTACAAGCCGGTGCGCACCAAACCGCTGACTGTCGACTCATTTCCATCCAAGCCCAGAGTCTATTAAACACATGCGCTTCTCAATCTACCGATATAATCCGGAGGTCAACGGCGGACCCTACATGCAGGAGTATCAGCTAAAAGGCATTGACCCAAGCATGATGCTGCGTGATGCCTTGCTGCGCATCAAGGAGCAGGATGAAACCCTGGTATTTCGCCACTCCTGCGGGGAAGGTGTCTGTGGCTCGGATGCCATAAACATCAACGGGCGCAACGGACTGGGCTGTATCACTCCGCTGGCCAGTCTCAAACAACCGATAGAGGTGCGTCCACTGCCCGGCATGCCGGTTATCCGGGATTTGGTAGTGGATATGGATCGTTTTTTCGAGCACTACCGCTCAATCAAGCCGTATCTGGTGGCCCATGATCCCGAGCCCGAAGTGGAACGTCTGCAAACTCCTGAACAGCGCGACAGGCTGGACGGTCTGTACGAATGTATCCTGTGCGGCTGCTGTACCACCTTCTGTCCCTCATTCTGGTGGAACCCGGATGGTTTCCGTGGTCCTGCAGCCCTGCTGCAGTCCTGGCGCTTTCTGGCCGACAGCCGCGATCAGGCCACCGCAGAACGGCTAAGTGAACTGGAGGGACCTTACCGGCTGTTTCGTTGCCGCAGTATCATGAATTGTGTGGAAGTGTGCCCCAAGGGGCTGAACCCGGCCAAAGCCATAGGACGCATCAGGCAGATGATGCTGAAGCATATTTTGTGAATGAAACCTTGAGATACACTCTGGCAGGTGCTGCCAGAGTGTATTTGGACGACTGCTGTTCAGAACAGTTTTTTGGCCATATTCATGACGCCATCGATACCACCGATTGAGTCGAGCAGAGAACCGCCGCTGCTGGACTTGTCCAGAATTTGCGGCAGCGCCTCGGAGAGGCCATCAAGCACACTCCCTTCATCAGTGTTCAGTTGGGAAGCTATTTCAGAAACCTTTTCGCTGCCGAACAACTCTTTGACCTGATCAGCCGAGATGGATTCGTTATCCCCGTCCCCCAGCCAGGACTCCACTACGGAACCAAGCCCCTTTTCCTGCAGGCCGGATACAATACTGCCCAGATCAAGATTCCCGTTGTTATCGGAAAGCAGACCGCCGAGAGCGGAGGTAATACTGTCCAGATTGCCATCACCTCCGCCAAGCTTGTCCATGAGAAGTGAGGCACCCAATTTCATGATATCCATTATTATATCTCCGGTGGTATCCTGTGAATGATGAACCCTGATGGATCCACTGTAACTGATTATACTATTTCGGTTTTCGGGGTTCAAATATACGGAAAATGCGAAAAGCTGTGAAAAACCCTTTTCCGGACACTAGAGTCTGCGCCGGTCAGGTCATGAAACCGTTGGTTGTTTTTGTGCTGGGAATGCTTCTGGTTGGCTGTTCCGGTCGCTCCATGGTAGTGGGGTTGAAAACCGGAACTGAAGAGTCAGCCCGGGCAGAACAGGGGAGTGCTGTTTTGCCTGGTGGTTTCTCAATGTCTCCCGGATATCAGTCACAACAGCTGGGAGAACTGGAAAACCGAATGATAACCGAGGCCAGCGGCTTGGCTGCATCACGCCGGGATGATGCTCTATTGTGGGTGTTGAATGACGGTGGAAATCCTCCGGTATTGTACGCCGCCGGTATCGATGGCTCCAATAAGGGGCAGTTGAAGATTGATGGTGTCAAGAATCGGGACTGGGAAGATATGGCCTCCTTCATCTGGAGAGAAAAACCCTACCTGTTGATTGCAGATATCGGTGACAATCGGGGAAAAAGAGAGCGATATTATCTCCATTTTGTGCATGAGCCGGAAATGCCGGGAACTGTATCCACTCATGTAGCCCGAACCATCGAGTTCAACTATGAAGACGGACCTCGTGATGCTGAATCACTTGCGGTTGATGTGCTGGGAGAGCGTATTCTCATTTTGAGCAAGCGGGATCATCCACCGCAGCTCTACGAGCTGCCGCTATTTCCCGAAACCGGGAAGATACAGACAGCCCGGCGAATTACCTCCATTGTTGGTTTGCCGCAGCCTTCACTGGCTGACATTTTTGCCAATCCCGTGCTGGGCAAGCTGGGTGATGCCCCTACTGCGATGGATATTTCGCCAGACGGAACAACAGCAGTGGTAATGACCTACCGTAGCATCCTGCTGTTTGTTCGTAATCCGGGGATGAGCTGGGCGCAGGCATTTTCCCGCCCGCCAGGAAGGATAGCCACCCATTCACTTCTTCAGGGGGAGGCGCTGGCTTTTGGCGCTTGCGGTGAGCGAATTTATTCCACTTCGGAACAGCTTCCTGCCCCGTTGTGGGTATTAACCCCTTAACCGGGAACCATTTCCCTCAAGCCAGTCTGCCCGTGGCCGATATAAACAGGACGCGGAATGAAACAACCGGGAATAGCCATGCCGTGCGGGTTAAAGGATGCGGGTTCAGGGGGCATGCAGTTGCTTCAATCACGGTTCTGATTCCATTCTTGCTTGCAGCAATGAGAACCTTGTCACGGAACAGATGGCGCAACTGTACGATATTGTCCCAGGGGTAAGTCCCGTCTCCCTGACAACGGTAACAAGACGGGCCAGGGTAAATACCATGATTGACAGACTGTGTTTTGGTCGATTGATATCAGTGCTCTTTGTAGCGCTGGTTCTGATTTCCTGCCAAAAAGAGGCCGGTATACTGGTCAGTATAGAGGATGACGAGTCGAAATTTGTCATCAATGAGTCTGTTTTTTCTGAAGCCAGTCCGTGTATTCACACTGGCAGCGGCAACGACTACCCGGTAGGCCCGGGGCAGAGTTACACAACTATTTCCGATGTTCCGTGGGATATTCTGGGTCCGGGTGACACGGTGCGTATTCACTACCGCAGCGAGCCCTACCGCGAGAAGATCGTGATCCGCACCAGCGGCACCGAGGCCAATCCCATTCGGCTCTGCGGCGTTGCCGGCCCCAACGGTGATCGCCCTGTACTGGACGGTGATGGTGCGGCAAACGATCGTGACGATGCCGACGGCTATGGCCGTTATGCTCCCATGGAGGGTCTGGCGATGGTTATGCTCTACAACCGCGACTACGACCTCAAGGTGCATAACATCGTCATTGAAGGGCTGCACATCCGTAACGCCAAGCCCACATTCAGCTACCGGCGCATGAACGGCAGCAGTGCCCGGTATGAGAACGGTGCTGCCTGCATCCGTATTCAGGCGGCGGACAACGTCGTGATCCGCAACAACGAGCTGGAGAACTGTGGCAACGGGATATTCACCATGTCCCAGGGGTACAACGAAGCGCATCTGACCCGCAACCTGCTCATTGAGGGTAATTACCTGCATCGTCATAGCCAGCAAGGCAGCTACCGGGAGCACGGGATGTATATCCAGGCGATCGGAGTGATATACCAGTACAACCGTTTCGGGGCAAACGTTCCCGGCTCTGGCGGTGCGACGCTGAAAGAGCGGACGGCCGGCTCCATCATCCGCTACAACTGGTTTGACAACGGCGGCAGCCGTGCACTGGACCTTGTGGAGGTAGAGGATGCTGCCCCCTGGTACATTGAACAGGAGTATCGCGACTGGGCGGCGGCCAATGGTGAAGCGATTGACCCCGGGCGTCTGTCAAAAGTGCGGGCGGCCGAGGCCAGCTACCGCAAGACCTATGTGTATGGTAATTTTTTCAAGCATGTTGGCAGCCAGACCGAGGCGGGGAACATTGTTCACTACGGCAGCGACAACGACCCGGCACTGTCCCGAGCCGGCACGCTCTATTTTTATAACAACACGATATCCATCGAGCAGGACCGGAGCGACCTGTGGAGATTCCGGTTGTTCTATCTGGGGAACAGGAATGCCACATCACCCTCCAGGGAGGTGGTGGAGATGTTCAACAACATAGTTTATTTCACGGGAGAGCGAAGCAGTACGCTGTCCCACTTCTGTCTGGATGAAACCAACAGGGGCACCATCAATTTTGGCAGGAACTGGATAACCGGGACCTGGAATGATTCAGAGTCCATACGAGAGTGCTACAGGGGAACTACCAATGTCCCAAGATTGAACGGGAAGGACAATCTGCTGAATACTGCCGGTGCTCCCCCTCCAATTGATCAGAATACTCTGGAGCCACTCAACACCGGGTTGATCCAGGGAACCGCACAAAGCACTCCTGCCGAATATCCGGTAACAAGAAGGTATGTGCGTCATCAGAAAAATGCGTCACGTGGTTCTGTCAACGATATGGGAGCCATGGAAGTGCCCTGAATCATTTTCCCAAGAGCCGGTGATAAGGCTTTGGGGGGGCAATGCCCCCCTTCTTTTTGCAATTTTCAAATGAGCAAGCAAATCCGGATCTTATGTTTTTTGAAAAACAGTCAACTGGCGGTCATGTATTTTATTTAACGTCAGTAGTGATGCGATAGCACCAATCAAAGCCAGCAGCATGTCCGACTGGGTATCCCAGACATACCCCTGGGTTGCCAGAAATGCCGTTGCCGAATCGCCGGACAGAACAGCCACCCACCACTCGATCAACTCATAAAATGCACTGAGCGCCAGGCAGAAACAGACCACCAGAAAATTCAACTACCCCTTTCCATTGATAACTTTTTTTCTTATTAAAATTTCCCGGGCGATCATGGCGGGTACAAATCCCTGTGCAAAATGTCCCACTTTGTCATAGTTGTTTCTTTGCAGATCAAAAATCTCCTTGAACCACTCAAACAGGGGCATTTCTGAATAGGTATAGTGGCCTCCTGCCATCAGGATGATGCTGTGGATCAGGATCAGCCAATAAACCAGCGGAGTGAGCGGAAAATGCCGCCAGGTCAGCGTTAAAACAGCAAACCCGGCCAAGGCAGGGGAGACCTCCAGAAACCAGATGAAATAGTCGTGGGGGTTGATGGCTGACCAGATCAGTGTGCCGAAAAAAACAAGCAGCCAGAGGTTTTTTCCGCTCATTGCCGGGTCACATTTTTTTCTCGACCAGGCGCAAGGCCTGTGGGTCAAGAATCTCTATGCGGCCCCGGTGCAGTCTAATCCAGCCATGGCGCTCGAAATCTTTCAGCAGCCGGCTGATGACCTCTCGGGCGGTTCCCAGATCAGCAGCCAGTTCGTAGTGGGTAACAGAAATTTCTCCGCGGGTGTGTTTGATATCCAGCAAGCGGTGGGCCAGTCGGGCGTCCATGCGGCCAAAGGCCAGTGCCTCCACCAGCGCCATCAGGGTGGCGATGCGTTTGCCGTAGGAGTGGAACACGAATTTGCGAAATTCCGCCGAGTGGGACAGGGCGTCGTGAAACCGGGTGGTGGGGATGGCGACGGCGCTGACCTCGGTCTCGGTTATCGCCTCGGCGAGATAGTCGTCATCGGCCAGCAGGCAGGAGGTGGTGAGGATGCAGGTCTGGCCTGCCTCGACCCGGTAGAGCACGATCTCCTTGCCGCTTTCGGAGACCTTCTGTACTCGCACGGAACCCTCCAGCACCAGCAGATAGCTGCGGCAGGGATCGCCGTCGCGAAATACGGTGGTGCCCGCCGGCAGGGTTATCTCTCTTGCGGCCTCGACCGCCGCCAGCCAGTGTGGATCGGCGATGGGTTGCAGGGCGGGGAAACAGTTCAGCCAACGGTTCTGCATGGTCAACTGTCGTCCCGGTAGCGCCGCAGCAGATCCCGGTAGGCGTCGATGCGCCGGTCGCGCAGGAAGGGCCAGATGCGCCGTACCTGTTCGCTGCGTCGGGGCTGGATCTCGGCGATCAGCAGCTGTGCCCGATCGGGGCTCGCCTGGGCCAGCAGCTCCCCCTGTGGCCCGCAGACGAAGCTGGATCCCCAGAACCGGATCCCGCCGCTGCAGCCGTCGGGGTGCGGCTCGAGGCCGGTACGGTTGCAGGCCAGCAGCGGCAGGCCGTTGGCGATGGCGTGGCCGCGCTGCACGGTGATCCAGGCCTCCAGCTGGCGCTGCTGCTCGGCGGCATCGTCGGCGGGATCCCAGCCGATGGCGGTGGGGTAGAGCAGCAGTTCGGCCCCGGCGAGGGCCATCAGGCGCGCCGCCTCGGGGAACCACTGGTCCCAGCAGATCAGCAGCCCCACTCTTCCCGCCGAGGTGTCGATGGGGGTGAATCCTAGGTCCCCCGGGGTGAAGTAGTACTTCTCGTGATAGCCGGGGTCGTCGGGGATGTGCATCTTTCGGTAGCGGCCGGCCAGGGTGCCGTCCCGCTCCAGCACCACGGCGGTGTTGTGGTACAGTCCGGCGGCGCGCCGTTCGAACAGGGAGGCGACGATCACCC
>Ga0256839_1000567_pt1 | contig 47393 bp, 36 predicted proteins | sample 354166metaG_FD_185968 | JGI IMG/M metagenome (GOLD analysis project Ga0256839, IMG submission 185968) | Hydrothermal vent microbial communities from Mid Atlantic Ridge, Atlantic Ocean - 354-166 | ecosystem: Environmental > Aquatic > Marine > Hydrothermal vents | place: Atlantic Ocean: Mid... | reverse complement strand
TGAGCGCTCCAGGCTGGCATCCAACATGCTCCATAGTCTGGAGCGGGTTGTGGCTGTGAGAACCGAAAACAATACCGCAGCGCGCTAGCCGGTTTTTTAATATTGCAAACGGGAAGAGCGCTACTGCAGCACCCTTTCGCTGAACGTGGCGTCATCATTGAAGCTGCTATTCCACCGCATGATCGGGCTGACTGCTAGCTCATGGCTTTGTCCACGGCGGCTTCGATTTTGGTATGCAGCCTGCCAAGCTCTCCGTTTACCTTGCGGGTCAGTGTCTCTTTTTCGTTGCGTAGCTGTAAAAATTCATGGGCAATGTTCAGTGCAGCCATGACGGCGATGCGATCCATTCCAACAACTTTTCCGCTGTTGTAAATTTCTCTCATTCTTGCGTCCAGGTGATAGGCGGACGCAATCAGTGCTTCACGCTCTCCCTCGCCACAGCCGATACGGTACTCTTTGTCCAGGATGCGGACGGTTACCAGTTCTGGTTCGTTTTTCATCTGTTATTCCTGCTCCAGTGTCTTGAGTCGTCCCAGCATTGTTTCAACCCGGTGGCGCGCTTTTTCCGTCCTGTCCAGGAGGTGAGCGCGCTCGGAGAGCAGTGTTCTGTTCTCCTCCTTGAGATGCTCAACGACTCTTATCAAGTCGTCGATGCTGGCTTCCAGTTGTTTTAACTCTAAATCTTCCATAACGATAGTCTGTATCCTCGGAAATACCTCTTTCGTGCCCATCAATATAGAACGCCGCAGTCACGGGGTCAATGATGAGGGAAAAAGTGGTACGATGCTGATTTTACGTGAATACTGTACTGATGGGCACAGATAAACCGACTTTCGAACAGATCGAGGAGAAACTGGGGTCGCTGACCGGGCAGCCGGGTGTGGCTGAGAGCCATGGCGCGTTGTGTGGGTTGCTGTGCGGCGGCGATGATTTGGTGGATGGTGGCAGTTGGCTGCGGCAGGTGTTTCCGGATGTGAATCCGGATGCGGAGACGGAGGCTGTGTTTGGCCGGTTGGGTGCAAAAACGAAGTCTGATTTGAATGACAGCTGTTTTGCCTTTTCTCCGTTGCTGCCGGATGATGGCCAGTCGATCGAGCTGCGGATTGAGGCGCTGGGTGAGTGGTGCCAGGGCTTTCTGCTGGGGCTGTCGCTGGGTGGCTTGCAACAGACGGATCAACTCTCTCTCGAAGCACAGGAGATTCTGCGTGATCTGGCCGAGATGAGTCAGGCGGGCGGCTATCAGCTCGATGGTGGTGAGCAGGATGAGCGCTCCTATGTGGAGCTGGTGGAGTATTTGCGCACCGGGGTGCTGTTGCTTCATGCGGAACTTGGCTGTGACCGGCAATCCGCATCTGCAGGCAAGCTGCATTGACGTCGGATGGGTTGCCATATCCGGCAGATAAATCTCAAACCAGGGAAACCAGATTGAATCGCAATGAGTTTGCCAGACGGCGTCAGCACCTGACCCGCATGATGGGGGAGGGAACCATTGCGATCCTGCCCGCCAAACCGGTTAGCAAGCGCAACCGGGATAATGAATACCCTTATCGCCCCGATAGTGATTTCTGGTACCTGACCGGCTTTCCCGAGCCGGAGGCGGTGCTGGTGCTGATTCCCGGCCGCAAGCATGGCGAATATATCCTGTTTTGCCGCGAGCGGGATGCGCAGATGGAGCGGTGGAGTGGATCTGTTGCAGGTCAGGAGGGGGCCATTGAAAAATATGGTGCAGATGATTCCTTTCCCATTGCGGATATCGACGACATTCTGCCGGGTCTGCTGGAGAACCGTAGCCAGGTGTACTACACCATGGGCCGGGAGCGGGGTTTTGATCAGCAGCTGATTGGCTGGATTAACCGGCTGCGTGGCAAGGCGCGTGCGGGTGTTCATGTTCCGGACAACATCATTGCGCTGGATCATCTGTTGCACGAGATGCGGCTGATAAAGAGTGCGGCGGAGATCAAGCTCATGCGTTATGCCGCGCAAGTTTCGGCGCAGGCCCACTGCCGCGCCATGAGAGCGTGCCGGCCAGGTCTGTATGAATATCAGATTGAAGCGGAGCTGCTGCATGAGTTTGTCTACAACGGTTGCCGTTTCCCGGCGTACAGCTCCATTGTGGCGGGCGGGGAAAATGCCTGTGTTCTTCACTATATTGATAACCGGGATCGGCTCAAAAACAATGATCTGCTGCTGATTGATGCCGGGGCGGAATACCAGAATTATGCTTCTGACATTACTCGCACCTTCCCGGTGAATGGCAAGTTCCGCCGTCCGCAAAAGGCGTTGTATAACGTGGTACTGGCAGCCCAGCAGGCAGCTATTGCGCAGGTAAAACCGGGGAATCACTGGAATGAGCCTCATGAGGCGGCCGTTCAGGTTATTACCGAAGGGCTGGTAAAGCTGGGACTGCTCAAAGGCAAGGTCGGTACGCTGGTCAAAAAGGAGGCCTATAAACCTTTTTTCATGCACCGGACCGGGCACTGGCTGGGTATGGATGTGCATGATGTGGGTGAGTACAAGGTAGGTGACAGCTGGCGCGTGCTGGAGCCCGGCATGGTGATGACTGTGGAGCCCGGGATCTATATTCCGCCAAAGAGCAGGGGGGTGGACAAAAAATGGTGGAACATCGGGATTCGGATTGAAGATGATATATTGGTGACAAAGAGCGGCTGTGAGGTGTTGACTGCCGGTGTGCCTCGCACAGTTGAGGAGATTGAGGCGTTGATGCGGAGTTCGGAACATGACTGAAACTCAGGAGTACGACATTCTTATTGTTGGTGGCGGGATGGTCGGGGCCAGTCTGGCCTGTGCGCTGGCAGGGTCTGGCGTTCGGGTTGGGGTAATCGAGGCGGTGGCGTTCCAGTCGGATACCCAGCCCAGCTACGATGATCGTGTTATCGCCCTGTCTTATGGTTCCAGCCGTATTCTGCGGGCCATGGGTGTGTGGCCGGCGCTGCAAAAGGAGGGGGTTACCCCCATCGAGCGGATTCATATATCCGACCGCGGTCGCTTTGGCGCCGCCCGGCTGGACAGCGATACCGAGGGTGTAGAGGCCCTTGGCTACGTGGTGGAGAGCCGTGTATTTGGCAAGGTATTCGGCCCGGCGCTGGCCCGGGCCGAGGGGATGGATCTGTTCTGCCCGGCGCGCCTCAAATCGTTCGATATCAGCCGCCGGCGGGCGCGTGTTCTGGTGGAGCATGAGGGGAAGGTGCGCGATCTGCGTGCCGCACTGCTGGTTGCCGCTGATGGGGGACAGTCGGTGGTCAGGGAGCAGCAGCAGATCAAGCTGTGGCGGGCCGGTTACGGGCAGACAGCAATTATTGCCAACGTCACGCCGGAAAAGGATCATGCCAACGTTGCCTATGAGCGCTTTACCGATACCGGCCCGTTGGCGCTGCTGCCGATGACTGAGCGACGCTGCTCTCTGGTCTGGACCGCGCGCGATGCTGAAGTACCCGGACTGCTTGAGTTGAACAACCAGGCCTTTTTGCGCCGTTTGCAGGAGCGGTTTGGCAACCGGCTGGGAATGTTTCAGGAGATCGGCCGCAGGGTGGCTTATCCACTCTCGCTGATGCATGTGCGGGAGCGGGTGCGTCCGCGGCTGGCAATTATCGGCAATGCGGCACATCTGCTTCACCCTGTCGCCGGCCAGGGTTTCAACCTCGGCCTGCGTGATGTGGCTGTTCTGGCAGAAACGGTCAGCGACGCCAGCCGCGCGGGGCAGGATGTGGGAGAGATGGCTGTTCTCAAGAGATACAGCGATGCCCGCCGGGGTGACTATCTGCGTACCACCTCCTTTACTGACGGACTGGTACGGACCTTCTCCAATAACTTTTTCCCGCTCACCATTGCGCGGGATGCCGGACTGGTGGCGCTGGATGTTTTGCCGCCGCTGAAGCATCTGCTGGCGCGTCAGGCGATGGGTCTGAATGGCCGCCTGTCACGACTGGAAAGGGGACTGCCTCTATGAAAAATTATGATCTGATTGTCTGTGGCGGGGGGATGGTTGGCGCTGCACTGGCGGCCGCGCTGGGAGACACTGCTCTGCGCATCGCCGTTATCGATCTCTACAAGCCAAAACTGCGCTGGCCGAAGGATAGCTGGGGGATCCGTACCTGTGCGATCACCCGTGCATCGCAACACATTCTGGAGAATGTCGGCGCATGGGAGTATATGGTGTCGCGCCGTGTTCACCCCTATTCCGAGATGCATGTATGGGACAGCACGGGAACCGGCGCAGTGCATTTTTCCGCCGCCGATGTGGGGGAGCCGAACCTGGGTCATATCGTGGAAAATCGCGTTATTCAGGCCGCATTGCTGAAACGGCTCAAGGAGCTTTCCAATGTCGATATCCTCTGTCCGGCCAGAATCAGCGCGCTGGAGTGGGGGGAAGAGCAGGTCACCGTCACCCTTGAAGATGGCGAGGTGCTGACCACCGCGCTGCTGGTTGGCGCGGATGGCCGAGACTCCTGGGTACGCAGTCAGGCCGGCATTACCACGCAGGGCTGGGAGTATGACCAGACGGCGGTTATTACGGTGGTCAGAACAGAGCGCCACCATCGTGATACCGCCTGGCAGCGCTTTACCCCGGAGGGGCCACTGGCCTTTCTGCCGCTGGGCGAAGGGCGAAGCTCTATCGTCTGGTCGGTCAACCCGCAGCACGCAGAGTGTCTGCTCTCACTGGATGATGCCACCTTTATGACAGAGCTGGAGCAGGCCTTTGAACATACCCTTGGCAGCGTCACCGAGATGGCTGAGCGGGGGGCATTCCCGCTGCGCCTCCAGCATGCCAAAAACTACATCAAACCCCGTCTGGCGTTGATCGGTGACGCGGCCCACGCGATCCATCCGTTGGCGGGGCAGGGGGTCAATCTTGGTTTGGCTGATGCGGCGACCCTGGCGGAGGTGATTTCAGATGCACTGCAACAGAAAAGGGATATCGGTTCAATGCGTGTACTGCGCCGTTACGAACGCTGGCGGAAGAGCGACAATATCGCCATGATGGCAGCAATGGATGGTTTCAAACGCCTGTTTGGAAGTGAACTGCCGCCAGTGCGGTGGGGGCGTAATCTGGGCCTGACGCTGACCGACACCATCCCGCCGGTGAAAAAACATTTTATCCATCACGCCATGGGCATGGCCGGGCATCTACCACGGCTGGCGTGCAGATAAACAGAGATCAGTGCCGCCCGATGGAGTGGGTAAGGTGAAAATCGATCGACTGGCCGGGCTGGGCGGTGTTTCGGAGCATGAAACCGAGTCGGCGCGCCGCTGGGCATCGCGCTTCGAGTGGCCAATGCTGGTGGTTGTGCTGTGGATCCTGCTGCAATGGGCACTGGAAAACGCCGGTGTAATGTCGGCATCAACCTCCCGGGTGGCTGACTGGCTGGTATGGCTGGCCTTTGTTACGGAGACCACGGTGCTGACCGCACTGGTACGGGACAAACGCAGCTATCTGCTGAACAACTGGATCAATCTGACCATCATCATCATCGGTTTTCCACCGCTATGGGGCGATACTCCACTGGCGGGGATCCTGCGTGGCTTGCGTGCCGTACTGATGTTTGGCCTGCTGTTGCGCCTGTCGCGCACCTGGCGTCAGGTACTGGTGCAGCATCACCTGGGCAACAGCCTGATCATCATGTTTTTGGTGGTGGTGGTTGCCGGTGTTGTGATCGCCTACATCGACCCAGGGATCAAAACGCCATGGGAAGGGATCTGGTGGGCACTGGCGACGGTGACCACCGTGGGCTATGGCGATGTGGTGCCGGTCAGCGAACAGGGGCGCATTGTCGGTATCATCCTGCTGCTTCTCAGCGTGGTGCTGCTCTCCCTGGTAACGGCGAATATCTCCGCATTTCTGGTCAGCCGGGGTGCTGTAAAAGGGGAGTCGGAGGTACATGAGCGGCTCAAAAAGATGGAAAAACGGCTGGAGCGTATCGAGCAGATGCTGAAGGAGTCCCGAACCCGGCAGGGAAACGGCAGTAAGGAATCCTGAGCAGGTCAGGCGTAACCACTCATCTTGCTTCCGTCAGGGGCCAGGGCGTTTTTTTGCCAGTAACCAGGTTTCCTGGAATGATGAGCAATAGCGGCTACTACTGCCTCGGGTTTTCCTTCGATGACAACTATGTCATCCGGATTACACCTTTGGCGCCAGATTTTCCCGGCACTGGAGAGAGGGGGAGTCTGCCGCTGCTATCGCTTCTTCAGCCGCTTCCCGGAGTATCCGTACTTCCCTCATTGCCGGTTCTTGTTTTGCGCCCGAATTTTCTGCCTGAATTCCTCACGGTCAAGTAGTTTTGCCTGCCCTGAATCAATCAAAAATCCTGGAAACTGCCCTATAAGGCGCTTCGACACGGAGAGTTGTTTCGTGTGGTCATTCTGCTCCGCTACGTTATCACAAAAAAAACAAGCAATACTCCGAATAACCACTCTCCGGGTGGTTATGGTCGGGCAACTGTTTCTGTCGCAGAGGCTCAAAGCCTCTGCGACAGAAACAGTGTTTTGCAGGACTGGTCATTTTTGCCTGTCAGGCACTTACCTTCAGGCCGGCAGCACTCTCATCCTGTAATATCCGGGCAGCTGCCACCATGTTGGCCAGTGCCGCCTCCACCTCCGGCCAGCCGCGTGTCTTGAGACCGCAATCCGGGTTTACCCATAACCGTTCGGCGGGGATACGCTGGCCGGCTTTTTTCATCAGTTCCACTATCTGTTCCACTGTCGGGATGTTGGGGGAGTGGATGTCGTAGACCCCCGGCCCGATCTCGTTCGGGTATTCAAAACTCTCGAATACGTCCAGCAGCTCCATGTCGGAACGGGAGGTTTCGATGGTGATGACATCGGCATCCATGGCGGCGATGGATTCGATGATGTCGTTGAACTCCGAATAGCACATGTGGGTGTGGATCTGGGTGTCGTCGGCCACCCCACTAGCGGCGATGCGGAAGGCGTGTACCGCCCAATCCAGATAGTGCTGCCACTCCCCCTTGCGCAGCGGCAGACCTTCGCGCAGGGCGGCTTCGTCGATCTGGATGATCCTGATCCCCGCCTGCTCCAGATCCCGGACCTCGTCGCGTATGGCCAGGGCGATCTGGGCGCAGGTGGTGCTGCGCGGCTGGTCGTCACGCACGAAGGACCAGTTGAGGATGGTTACCGGGCCGGTGAGCATCCCTTTCATCGGTTTATCGGTGCAGGACTGGGCGTAGCGGCTCCACTCCACGGTCATCGGCCGGGGGCGGCTGACATCGCCAAAGAGGATGGGGGGTTTGACGCAGCGGGAGCCGTAGGACTGTACCCAGCCGTGGCGGGTGAAGGCGAATCCCTCCAGCAGTTCACCGAAATACTCCACCATATCGTTGCGCTCCGGCTCGCCGTGAACCAGTACATCCAGCCCCAACTGCTCCTGTTTCTCAACCACCAGGGCGATCTCTCGTTGCATGCAGGAGATATACTCCTGCTCGTTGAGCTTGCCCTGTTTGAATGCCTTGCGGGTGTGCCGGATCTCTGCTGTCTGGGGAAATGAACCAATCGTTGTGGTGGGAAACAGTGGCAGCTTCAGCCAGTCGCGTTGCAGCGCTGCCCGCTCGGCATAGGGGCGCGACCGCCGGGCCATTTCGTCGGTGATGCTGTCAACCCGCTGTTTTACCCGGGGGGAGTGGATGCGTGGTGAGCGGCTGCGGGTATCAAAGGCGGTTCGTGCTGCAGCAAGTTTGATTGCAACCGTGTTGTCTGCTCCGGTGAGAGCCTGTTTCAGGGTGGTTATTTCATCCAGTTTCTGCACGGCGAAGGCCAGCCAGCTTTTCAGCTCCTCATCCAGCTCATCCTCCTGTTCCAGATCGACAGGTACGTGCAGCAGGGAGCAGGAGGGGGCGATCCAGAGCCGCTCGCCGAGCCGCGCTTTGATATTCTCCAGTGTGACCAACGCACTGTCGAGGTTGGTACGCCAGATGTTGCGGCCATCGATAATCCCTACTGACAGTACCTTGTAGGCAGGTAGATGATCGATAACTGTAGTGAGCTGTTCCGGTGCCCGTACCGCATCGATGTGCAGACCCGCCACCGGCAGTTTGCAGGCGGTGGTGAGGTTGCTGCCCAGCGCGCCGAAGTAGGTGGCCAGCAAGATGTTGAGGCCGCCGGTCTGCAACCGATTGTAGGCAGACTCGAAGCGGGCTTGCCACTCCTGCGGCAGATCCAGCGTCAGAATGGGCTCGTCGATCTGCACCCACTCCACACCCTGCGCCCTGAGCCGCTGCAGGATCTCGCCATAGACCGGCAGCAGGGCGTCCAGCAGCTCCAGCTTGTCGAACTCGCTCTCCTTGCACTTGCCCAGCCAGAGGTAGGAGAGGGGGCCGAGAATGACCGGCTTGACCTGATGCCCCTGTGCCTGCGCCTCTGCCGTCTCGCTGAACAGTTTGTCGGAGGAGAGGGCGAACTGCTGCCCGGCATGGAGCTCGGGGACCAGATAGTGATAGTTGGTATCGAACCATTTGGTCATCTCGCAGGCGGCTGCTGCCTTACCACTGGGCGCCCGGCCCCGCGCCATGCGGAAACAGCTGTCCAGATCCACCGTGCCGCTGCTCCAGTTGAAGCGGGGTGGTACCGCTCCCAGCATGGCAGAGAGATCCAGAACATGGTCATACCAGGAGAAGTCACCCACCGGGATCAGATCCAGCCCGGCGTCAGACTGCAACTGCCAGTGGCGCCGGCGCAGCTCCCGGCCGGTCTGTTCCAGCTGATCCTGGCTGATATCACCTTTCCAGTAGGCCTCTACAGCCTGTTTCAGCTCGCGCCGGGCGCCGATTCGGGGAAATCCCAGGTTGTGGGTCTTGCTCATTTTGCTGCTCCTCTATCAGTTCAAATGGTTTACAGGGAGTGTGGCGCCAATCTATACTTGAAGCAATCTCAAATATTTCATCAATTTTATTAGTTTTTCTCATGATAGAGCTTCGCCATCTGCAGACACTGGTTGCGCTACGCGATTGCGGTACCCTGGCGCAGGCCGCGGAGACCCTGCATGTCACCCAGTCCGCCCTGTCACATCAACTGAAGGATCTGGAGCACCGTCTGGACCTGCAACTGTTTCATCGCAAGGGCAGGCCGGTACGCTTCACGCCTGCGGGAGAGCGGTTGCTGGCCCTGGCGGAACGGGTGCTGCCCGAGGTGGAGAGTGCCCGCGCCGAGCTGCGGCGCATGGTGGAGGGTGAGTCGGGGGGGTTACATATCGCCATCGAGTGCCACAGCTGCTTCGAGTGGCTGATGCCGGCAATGGATGCCTATCGGCCGCACTGGCCGGAGGTGGAGATGGATGTCACGCTGGCCTACAGCTTTGAACCACTGCCGGCTCTGGTGCGGGGTGATCTGGATCTGGTGATCACCTCCGATCCGCAGCCGTTGCCGGGAATCGAGTATATCCCCCTGTTCCGCTTTCAGGGGGTGCTGGTGATGGCCAATGACCACCGCCTGACTGCAAACGACTGGATTGAGCCGCACCATCTCCAGCAGGAGACTCTGATTACCTACCCGGTGCCACAACAGCGGCTGGACATTTTTCGCCACTTCCTGGAACCGGCCGGAATAGTTCCGGCGGAGCGGCGTACGGCGGAGCTGACCATGATTATTCTGCAACTGGTGGCCAGTCACCGGGGAGTGGCCGCGCTGCCCGACTGGGCGGTGTATGACTATCTGGCCCGGCGCTATATCTCCACCCGTCCGCTGGGCAGGGACGGGATGTGGGGCACGCTCTATTGTGCAGTATCGAAATCCTGCGTGGATGCAGCATATCTGCAGGCCTTTGTGAACACGGCACGTACCGTTTCGTTCCGGATTTTGAAGGGAATTCGCACTGTGGAAAAGATCCAACACGCTGTTCCAGGTAGCAGCAAATAGCGCTTGATCTGACTCCGAAAACACACTATATTGTCCTCCTGTGGCGATCCACCCACAACATATGGTGTTCGCTATCTAAACCTTCTTGTTAAGATACAGGTGCTAAATCCTTGTGCATTCATCGTTTTGATGGGGGATTTGGCGCTTTATATTTGCTCCCGGCGAGGGAGTATTACCCATCTGTTTACAGCATCACCAGTAGTGCTTTTTGCCAGGTGGGACTTATTTCATGAACGGACTATCAATTCGAATTTGAGACTGGAATCACGGGGGAGTACCTGCCTGATGTATAACGAAACACCCACTCTGGATACAAACAATCCGGATCCTGAACATCTCGTGCAACAGGGAAGCGATGTGGCGGATGACAGCGCGATGATTACACCCGGCGGTTACCGGGTTATCCGCCGCAATGGCAAGATCACCGTCTTTGACGGCAGCAAGATTTCGGTTGCCATCACCAAGGCGTTTCTGGCGGTAGAGGGGGGCAGTGCCGCTGCCAGCAAGCGGATCCACGAGAGTGTGGAGCAGTTGGCGGAACAGGTTGTCAACGGACTGACCCGGCGTATGCCGGGTGGTGGTACGGTGCATATCGAGGATATCCAGGATCAGGTGGAGCTGGCGCTGATGCGGGGCGGGTACCACAAGGTGGCCCGTGCCTATGTGCTGTACCGTGAAGAGCGGGCGCGGGAACGCAGTGCCGAGGAGGCCAAGAAAGGCAAGCGGAACAAGACAAAACAGGCACCTGTTATCAATGTGGTTCTGGAAGACGGAACCACCCGTCCACTGGACAAGCTGCGTATCGAGACAGTGGTAACAGAGGCCTGTGCGGGGCTGGAGAACGTGGATGGTGCCGCCATCATTCACGATACTCTGCGCAACCTGTATGACGGCATGCTGGAGAAGGAGATTGCCACAGTTCTGGTGATGACCACTCGCGGCTATGTGGAGAGAGATCCCGACTATAGCTATGTCGCCGCGCGCCTGTTGCTGGACAGCATGCGTCACGAGGCGCTCACCTTTCTTGCCAGCATGCCCGTCAACGCCACCCAGGAGGAGATGACGCAGCGCTATCCCGACTACTTCAGCGACTACATCCGGCGGGCAGCCGAGCTGGAGCTGCTCGACAGCGAACTGACCCGTTTCGATCTGCAGCAGCTGGGAGCTGCTCTCAAACCGGAGCGCGATCAGACCTTCACCTACCTGGGGTTGCAGACGCTGTATGACCGCTATTTCATCCACAGCAGCGAGAAGCGCTTCGAGCTGCCGCAGGCCTTTTTCATGCGGGTGGCGATGGGGCTGGCAATCAACGAGATTGATCGTGAGCAGCGCGCCATCGAGTTTTACAATCTGCTCTCTTCATTCGATTTCATGAGCTCGACGCCAACGCTGTTCAACAGCGGTACTTTGCGTCCCCAGCTCTCCTCCTGTTATCTGACCACGGTGCCCGACCACCTGGACGGGATCTATGGAGCAATCAAGGACAATGCGCTGCTCTCCAAGTACGCCGGTGGCCTGGGCAACGACTGGACCCGGGTACGCGGCATGGGTGCCCACATCAAGGGGACCAACGGCAAATCCCAGGGCGTAGTGCCGTTCCTGAAGGTGGCAAACGATACCGCGGTGGCAGTCAACCAGGGTGGCAAGCGCAAGGGGGCGGTGTGCGCCTATCTGGAGAGCTGGCATATCGATATCGAGGAGTTTCTGGAGCTGCGCAAGAATACCGGCGACGAGCGCCGCCGCACCCACGACATGAACACCGCCAGCTGGGTGCCGGATCTGTTCATGAAGCGGGTGGCCGAGGAGGGGGAGTGGACGCTGTTTTCACCTGAAGAGACACCGGATTTGCATGACCTGGTGGGGCAGGAGTTCGAGCAGCGCTACTGCGCCTATGAAGAGAAGGCTGCCCGAGGCGAGATAGCCAACTTCAAGACCGTCAAGGCGGTGGATCTGTGGCGCAAGATGCTGGGGATGCTGTTTGAAACCGGCCATCCCTGGATCACCTTCAAGGATCCCTGCAATCTGCGCTCCCCCCAGCAGCATGTCGGCGTAGTGCACAGTTCCAATCTCTGTACCGAGATCACCCTGAACACCTCGGACGACGAGATTGCGGTCTGTAATCTCGGTTCCGTCAATCTGGTTCAGCATGTGGATGAGAAAAACGGGCTGGATACGGCCAAGCTGGAACGCACTATCCGCACCGCCATGCGCATGCTGGACAACGTGATCGAATACAACTACTACAGTGTGCCCCAGGCACGCCGCGCCAACCTGCGCCATCGTCCGGTGGGGCTGGGGATCATGGGCTTCCAGGATGCGCTGTACAAACTGCATATCCCCTACAGCTCGGAGCAGGCGGTAGAGTTTGCCGATCGCTCCATGGAGGCGGTCAGCTACTATGCCATCAGCGCCTCCAGCGAGCTTGCCGCAGAGCGGGGTGTCTACTCCAGCTTTGCCGGGTCGTTGTGGAGCAAGGGGGTGTTGCCTATCGATTCCATTGCGCTGCTGGAGCAGGGCAGAGGGGGGTTCCTGCAGCAGGATCGCTCCACCACCCTGGACTGGGACAGTCTGCGCGAGCGGGTAAAAACCGACGGCATGCGCAACTCCAATACCATGGCCATTGCGCCCACCGCTACCATCTCCAACATCTGCGGGGTCAGCCAGTCCATTGAGCCCACCTATCAGAACCTGTTCGTCAAATCCAACCTCTCCGGCGAGTTTGTGGTGGTGAATCCCTATCTGGCACGGGATCTGAAGCAGCGCGGCCTGTGGGATGAGGTAATGGTCAACGATCTCAAATATTATGATGGCAGCGTACAGCCCATTGACCGGATTCCCGATGAGCTGAAGATCCTCTATACCACCGCGTTCGAAATCGATCCGCGCTGGCTGATCGAGGCGGGTTCGCGGCGCCAGAAATGGCTGGATCAGGCTCAGTCCCTCAATCTGTATATGGCCGAGCCCAGTGGTACAAAACTGGATAATCTGTACAAGCTGGCCTGGGTGCGTGGCCTGAAAACCACCTACTACCTGCGCTCCATGGGGGCTACCCACATGGAGAAGAGCAGCATCGTATCGGATACCGGCGGTGCGGTTGCCGGCATGGACACCATCAGCTCCGAGGCCGCTGCACCACAGGCATGCTCCATTCTCGATCCGGATTGCGAGGCATGCCAATGAGTGAATATGGAACAGGGGAGATAGTGTCATGCTGAGTTGGGATGATCCGCTTGGTTTCAACAGCAGTGAACAGAAGCAGCAACCGGCTGCGAACAAGAGTAACGGGGCGGCCTCGCCCAATCCGGTTGTGGTAGAGCAGGCGCTTGAGTCCGCGCAACAGGCGGAAGCTCCGGCAGTGATCGAAAGCAGTGCCGGGGGTATGGAGCCGGTACGCGCAGAAGACAAACGGGTGATCAACGGGCTGACCGACGTCAACCAGCTGGCACCGTTCAAGTATCCGTGGGCGTGGGAGTTTTTTCTCAACGCCAACAAGAATCACTGGACGCCACTGGATATCAACATGACCCAGGATGTGCAGGATTATCAGCACCGCCTGACCCCCGAACAGCGCCATGTCTACGAGAATGTGCTTGCCTATCTGACCACCTCCGACGTGCTTGCCATGCGCAACATCGGGCTGGCGGTGATGGAGAAGATGACAGCGCCGGAGCTGCAGATCTACCAGGCGCGCCAGGTCTACGAAGAGGCGCTGCACACATGGACCTATCAGCACTGCATCGAGACCATTGGCCTGGACCAGGGTGAGATCTACAACCGCTACCGGGTCGTGCCGGAGATCAACCACAAGATCCAGATCACCAACCGCCGTCTGCACTCCATTTTACGGGCGGATATCGACCTGACCAACCGTGATGAACTCAACAACTTTGTCATGTCCTACATGTTCTTCGCAGCGGTTTTTGAAGGTTGCTGGTTCTACAACGGTTTCAGCCCCATTTTTGCCCTGCAGCGTCAGGGGCTGATGAAGGGCACCGCCGAACAGTTGCAATACATCATGCGGGACGAGGTGCTGCACTGCGCCTTTGGTATCCGGGTGGTGAAACAGATCTTTGCAGAAAACAGCATTACTCTGGATCCCAGGGAGATCCGGCAGATGTGGGACGAGTCGGAGGCGGCAGAAACAGACTATGCCCGTTACATCCTGCCCACGCCGATTATTGGTTACAGTGCTGAAAACCATGTGGAGCAGTTCCGCCACACAGCCAACCGCCGGGCGCGCCAATTGGGACTCGAAGAGCCGTTTCCCGGCGCCAGGGATGCGCTGCCGTGGCTGGATGAGCAGGCCAATCTGCGCAAGGAGAAAAACTTTTTCGAGACCCGGGTTACCGAGTATCAGACCGGCGGTGCACTCAGCTGGGGGTAGTTTCCTGCGCAATGTTTTAGTTCGGGAAGAGACGGCTGTGATGGCCGTCTTTTCGTTAGCACCGGTTTTTTCAGGGAGAAAGATATGTATAGAAAACGCGATCTATTATTGGCAGGTTTGCTCATCCTGATGTTTGCTGTCCTGTCCGGCTGCGCCTCCATGGATGCAATCAAAAAAGCAGCGGGAATCAAGGATCCCACAGTATCCGTTGCAGGAATGAATATCTCCACGCTTTCTGCCGAAGGATTGACCCTGCAGTTTGTTCTGGATGTGGATAACCCCAACCCCATCCCACTCAATCTGGCCGGTTTCGATTATGCGTTGATGTTTGATGGCAAGCAACTGATGGCAGGTGAGCAGCGGGACAAAGTGAGTATCAAGGCGCGTGGCAGCAGTCAGGTAAAAGTGCCGGTCTCTCTGAGGTTTTCTGATCTGTCGCGACTGATTTCCGGAGCAATGAACAAGGAGAGTCTGGGCTATGAGCTGAAAACAGCCGCTCTGGTTGACCTGCCGGTTATCGGAATAAAAAAATTTCCCGCCAGCAAAAAAGGCACTTTCCCGGTACCCAAGGCACCTGATATTTCGCTGACCGGCATTGATGTAAAGAAACTCAGCCTGACCGGGGCCAAGGTGATAGTTGGGGCAAATATTGATAATCCCAATGCATTTGGTATCGATATCAACAAGCTTGTCTATAATCTCTCCATCAACGGAAAACAGTGGGCAAAAAGTAATGTCGATAAAACCATATCGCTAAGCGGAAAAGGTAGCAGCAGTCTGAATATTCCCCTGGAACTCAACTTTCTTGAGATGGGAAGCTCCCTTTACCAGATGCTGATGCAGGGCAAAGGGATGAACTATAATCTGACCGGTGACATGAAGTTTGATGCGGGCCATCCGCTGTTAAAAGATGTTGATGCACCTTTTTCAAAAACCGGTGTGGTTGGTGACAGGTGATGCGGTGAAAGCTGTGAAGCAGTGCTATGGAACATGGTACTGCTTTGCCGACTTTACCCTTTGATAAAGTTCAAACAGTTGTATCATGATATTTCTGGCGTGACTGTCTGGCAGGAGAGAGACAGTCGTGTACGGCTGCAAAACGGCTCCCCAGCGTTGTTTATAGGCCTCATTTCCCCCCAGAAAATCATAGACTGTGCAGTTGTTGTCTATCGCCCGCTGTATGGCTTTTGCGAACAGAACTACCATGGGGCGCAGTTTTCCGAACTCTTCATCAAATCCGCCCTGATAATAGGCAACGGAGTTTTTGTCTACCAGATGCAGTGCGGCGGCAATTATCTTTCCATCTGAATAGATGACATCCAGCCAGGCTCTGTTGGCGCAAATCATGTCGACAGTCATATCAATAAAAAAATTATGCATTTCAGCGCTGTTGAAACAGGAGTTGATTTTTTTTACAGACATGCGTTTTAGATTGAGTTCCGCCAGTTTTCCAGCAGCGTGTTTTATTGATTCTCTATCTGTTATCTGCTGAACTGAAAATGAGTTTGAGTTATCAATTTTCCTCATGCTACGGCGGATCTGCTGGCGGAAGTTTCTGCTGAGTTTTGCCAGGAAGTCATCCAGTGTTTTCGGCAGTTCTGTTTGCCAGCATCCCCCTTTCGTTTTTATCTGTTGTTTGATGCCATTTTTCGTCGCCCAGTTTGTGATGGTTTTTGCACTGCGCGATCCAGTATCCATGTCGGAAAAAGAGATGTATTTGCACCCCTGGTACTGCTGCCATATGAAGGTCAGGAGATCGTTAGCGATAGAGATATCAACGCCGTCTTTAAGCAGAAAACCCAAATGTTCGGAGCAGGCCATGCTGTCCGAACCAAGTATCTGTATTTTATTGGCGAAGGTAAATCTGAAAGCAGCGGCCGGCTCCGCCATGAATGGAATCATGGCTACAGGATCGCCTCCGGCATCTTCAGCATATACAAGCCGAAGCTCCCGGTTATGGGAAAAATATCTCATCCAGCTATTCACCCATTCCCAACTCATGAATGGAGAAGCACTGGAGTCTTCTTCATATATTTCCTGCCATATCCTTTTTGCCTGTTCAGGGTTATCCTTGATGTCGAGAATGGCTGTTTTTGTCATTAAATTATCGAGAAGATTGCAGATAAAATTCCGGGAGGAGTCGTTGGTGAGTGCTGCTTCTGTGCGCAAAAAAAAACGGTCGGACAAACCCTGTCAGACATATTAGGATATATCATATGAGAATGCACGCGTTTTCCGCGATAGCGGCGTCAGATCCGTAGCTGATGATATTGCAGGTTCGGTTGGCCCGGATTATTTCCGGTGTTGGGGAAAACTGATCACGCAATCCGGAAATTACGCCGCCCCAGCTATCCGGTTATAATAATCCGTCATGAGATGGGTAATATGGGGCACGGGCGTACAAATGAGATCTGCCAGTAACTCCTCGAACAAAATCACCCTGTTTCTTCCATCAATAGGTTATGGGGGAGCAGAGCGTGTAACCGTAAACCTGGCGGAAGGGATTGTTGCATTGGGGTTCGATGTCGATCTTGTATTTGTCACCTCCGATGACCCGCCGTTGTTGACTGATATTCCCGAAGCGGTGAGGCTGATTGATCTGGATGCAGGAAGAGTTGCCGCCAGCCTGCCAAAACTGATTCGTTATTTGAGAAGGGAGCAGCCGGTTGCCTTGCTTTCTGCTCTTGAGCATACCAACGTTATTGCGTTGGTAGCGGCAAGACTTGCCAGGGTGGATACTCGTGTTGTGGTCAGTGTGCACACAACATTGAGTCGCGCGATCAGGGACTCAACCCTGCTGCGGGCACGAATGTTTCCGCTGCTGATGCGCTGGTCGTATCCCTGGGCCACCAAGGTGGTGGCAGTCTCCGAGGCCGCCAGGGAAGATCTGCTGGAAACGACAGGGCTGGCGCCGGACAGCGTAAAGGTCATTCTGAATCCTGTTGTTACCCCCGCGCTGTTTGAGAAAGCGAAGGCGCCACTACCACACCGCTGGTTTGCGCCGGGTGAACCTCCTGTAGTGTTGGGGGTTGGGCGTATGGTGACTGCAAAAAACTTTCAACTGCTGCTGAAGGCATTTGCCCGGGTACGTAAAGAGCTGCCCGCACGGTTGATTCTGCTGGGTGAAGGTGAGTTGTTTTCATCTCTCAAGCAGCAGGCCAGGGAGTTGGGCATTGCCGATGATGTAGAGATGCCGGGGTTTACGGAAAACCCGTATGCCTATATGTCGCGCGCGAAGGTTTTTGTGCTCTCTTCCATTTTTGAGGGATTGCCTACAGTAGTAATCGAGGCATTGGCACTGGCTACCCCGGTCGTCTCGACCGATTGTCCTGGCGGGTCGGCCGAGATTCTGGAGCATGGCCGGTACGGTATCCTGGTGCCGGTGAATGATGAAGAGGCGATGGCTGGGGGAATCTTGCAGCAGTTACGGGAGCCTGCTCCGCTATCAGAGATGCCCGGAAGCTGGCAGCCGTATGAGTTGACCGGAATAGCAAAGGAATATATCTCCTGTCTGACAGGGGGAATGGAATGAAACCAGGACAGTAGTTATGGCCCGTGTTTTCGTGCTTGGGAGTTTTGCTGATTCATTGATCCTGTTTCGCGGCCGGTTGTTGTCCGGGATGGCGCGGCAGGGACATGAGGTTTATGCCTGTGCACCGGATGCGTCCAGGGAGGTCCGCAATGCGCTTTCTGACATGGGGGTTGCCTACTGTAATATAAATTTGCAAAGAACGGGAATGAATCCGTTCAGCGATTTTCTGAGCTTTCTGGAGCTGATCCGGCTTTATAAACGAATCCGACCGGATGTTTTTCTTGGCTATACCATCAAGCCTGTGCTGTATGGTTCGCTGGCAGCAAGAATCGCGGGTGTTCCAGGACGATACAGCATGATAGAGGGGCTGGGATTCACTTTTATGGGAACCGGCTTCAAAAGCAAACTGTTAGGGGCGTTTACACGCCGGTTGTACCGTTTGGCACTCCGGTTTAACAATAATGTTTTTTTTCTTAACCCTGATAACCTGGAAGTGTTTACCACTAAAAGGTTGCTTCATCACAGGCAGCAGGCTGTGATGCTCAACGGGATTGGTGTGGATCTAGAACATTTTTCGCCTGCTCCTTTTCCGGAACAGCTCTCTTTCTTGCTGATTGCCCGTCTGCTTAAGGACAAGGGGATCAGGGAGTATGCAGAGGCAGCCCGCAGGGTGCGGATAAAATATCCCCAGGTGCGTTTTCGGCTGGTTGGCTGGCTGGATCAGGATAATCCAAATACCATACTGGAGAAAGATCTTGAGTCGTGGATAGCTGCCGACGATATAGAATATGTTGGTCGGCTGTCAGATGTACGTCCGGCAATTCGGGAGAGTTCGGTATACGTATTGCCGTCCTACCATGAGGGAACCCCTGTCAGTGTACTGGAGTCTATGTCGATGGGTCGTGCCGTTATTACTACGGATGCTCCGGGTTGCCGCGAAACTGTCCGGCACGGGGAGAATGGCTTAATGGTTCCGGTAGCGGATGTGGAAGCATTGGTGGAGGCGCTGGAGCATTTTATCCGGCATCCTGGTGATATCCGGAAATTTGGTCGTGTGAGTCGGCGAATCGCCGAAGAAAAGTATGATGTGCACAAGGTGAACATGATAATGATGCAAACGATGGGGTTGGCGGAATGAGTCCTGCGGCAAGGCGGCTCTTTTTTCTCGGTTCCTGGCTGATCTCTCTGGTGTGGACAGTGCTGCTTGTCTATTTACTGATGAAGCCCGGGTCCGGCTCGCTGCCAGTGCAGTCTTTTATAACCTCTTTTTTCAGATCGAGTTTCTCACGCGCTGATTTAATCGAGGCTGTAGCGCATGTTGGCATGTTTGGCAGCCTGACACTGCTGTGGTGGTGGACATTGGCCAATCATTATTCTGCACGTTGCGCTGTATCGATTACCGTGGTAATTGTCGCTCTGCTGGGAACGGTAACGGAGTTTGGCCAGCTTTTTGTTGCCCGAAATTCCCTGATGCTGGACCTTGCTGCCAATTTTATTGGTATTGCACTTTCTATCGTCTGTTTACGGCTTTTTGCTGATAAACTGCCGCAAACAGTTCTTGACAGGCGAGTGGGTATAGAGTCCGCGGAGTAATGCATACAGAGTGTACAATTCGTTTTTTACGCAGTCGTGTACAGCGATGGCGGCGGGCAGGGGAGCATATCGCCTTGGTGCCAACCATGGGCAATCTTCATGCCGGTCATCTGGCGCTTGTGGAACAAGCCCGGCGGCTGGCTGATCGGGTAGTGGTCACCGTTTTCGTCAATCCCACCCAGTTCGGCGCCGGTGAGGATTTTTCATCCTATCCCCGCACTCTGGAGCAGGATGCCAATTTGCTGGTGAAGGCAGAAGTGGATTTGATGTTTACGCCAGAGGTGGAAGAGCTTTATCCCGGCGGACAAGGCTGCGGGACTTATATTGAGGTGCCGGAGTTGTCGGATATTCTGTGTGGTGCTTTCCGGCCGGGGCATTTTCGTGGTGTTGCAACAGTGGTAGCCAAATTTTTTAACTGTGTGCAGCCGGATATTGCTGTTTTCGGTGAGAAAGATTATCAGCAGTTGCTGGTTATTCGTAAAATGACAGCGGAACTTTGTTTGCCGATAAAAATTGTTGCAGTACCTACCGTGCGTGAAATCGATGGACTTGCACTCAGCTCGCGCAATGCCTACCTGACGGATGAGCAGCGCAACAGTGCGCCATTGCTGTACAAATCGCTGTTACAGTGTAAAAAACGGATTCTTTCCGGTGAGCGTAATTTCGCTGCTCTGGCTTCCCGGGCGGAATCAGAGCTGCATGCTGCCGGGTTTGAACCGGACTATTTTGAGATCCGGAGGGCAGATAACTTGGCAGAATCAACCGTTGATACAGATGAACTGGTGATTCTGGCGGCGGCTCATTTGGGTAAAACCCGCCTGATCGATAATGTTGTCTTTTCCTTGTAAATCACGATGTTACTTGGTTTTTGTCTTGTAAATAAAGAAGTTGGCATTGAAAAAAATGCCTGATCCTTCATAATAGGCAGTTCTGACCATCAGGCTTGATGGGATATTTCATGTTTACCAAGAGGGTTAAATATGCAATCCACCATGCTCAAATGTAAACTGCACCGAGCCAGGGTGACCCAGGTTGAACTGGAGTATGAAGGATCATGCGCTATTGATAGCCATCTGCTGGATAGTGCCGGCATCCATGAATATGAACAGATTCATATTTATAACGTTTCCAATGGTGAGCGTTTTGTGACCTATGCCATTCGTGCGGAGGAGGGCAGTGGCACTATTTCTGTCAACGGTGGCGCAGCAAGGCGTGCGGCCAAGGGTGATATTGTGGTTATCTGCGCCTATGCCAACCTGAATCAGCAAGAACTGGCGAATTTCAAGCCGACTCTGGTCTATCTGGATGAAGCCAATCGTATTTCCCACATTAAAAACAGTATTCCCGTGCAGGCTGCATAAAGGGCATCTCTAAAAATGCCCTGAATTCCGGATGGAAGCCGGTTTTCCACCGGCTCCCTCCTGACGAACCGCTAAAGCCGTGCATCAACCCGGTCTTTGGGCAGAACATACTTCACATCAAACAGTACACTCTTCTCTTTCCCCAGCGCACGGATTTTATCCACCCCCATCTCCCTGAACTGCCGGTGACCGACAGCAAGGATGATGGCGTCGTAATGAGCTGCGGGTGGTTGATCCTGGATAATCGTCAGGCCGTACTCTTGCCGGGCTTCGTCCGGGTCCACCCAGGGATCATAGACATCTATCTCGGCGTGATAGTTTTTAAATTCATCGATAATATCAATAACCCGGGTGTTACGCAGATCAGGACAGTCCTCCTTGAAGGTCAGTCCCAGTACCAGAATTTTAGCGCCAGCGACGTGGATTCTGCGCCGGGTCAGCAGCTTGACAGTGCACTCGGCGACATAGGCGCCCATACCATCATTGATACGCCGGCCAGCAAGAATCATGTCCGGATGATAGCCTATCTCTTGCGCTTTATGGGTCAGATAATAGGGATCTACTCCAATGCAATGTCCACCCACCAGTCCTGGCCGGAAAGGAAGAAAATTCCATTTGGTTCCGGCAGCTTCAAGCACCTCTTCGGTATCGATACCCAGCCGGTTAAATATCAGCGCAAGCTCATTGACAAGAGCAATATTCACGTCGCGCTGAGTATTTTCTATTACCTTGGCGGCTTCCGCTACTCGTATGCTGCTGGCCTTGTGTGTACCGGCAATAATGACCCGTCGGTACAGATTGTCTACGAAATCAGCCACCTCTGGTGTTGAGCCAGAGGTAACTTTAAGAATATTGGTAACCCTGTGCTCCTTGTCACCCGGATTGATTCGCTCGGGACTGTAACCGGCAAAAAAGTCCTTGTTATAGGTCAGTCCGGAGACAGCTTCAATCAACGGGATGCAGACCTCTTCGGTTGCGCCTGGATAGACCGTTGATTCATAGATAACTACATCCCCCTTGTTGACGATCTTCCCCAGCGCTTCGCTGGCTTTTTCCAGAGGCGTGAGATCCGGGCGCTTGAAACTGTCGATAGGAGTTGGAACGGTAACGATATAGACATCACACTCCGCCAGCTCCTCAATTGTATCGGTATAGGATATGTGGGTGGCTTGCGCCAGCTCTTCCGGTTCTACCTCCAGAGTGCTGTCCCGTCCGGCCTTTAGCTCGGCTACCCGCTCCCCCTTGATGTCAAAACCGATAGTTGGCAGCTGTTTGCCAAACTCTATCGCCAATGGTAGTCCTACATATCCCAGCCCAATAATCCCTATTTTGCAATTATCTATGTTAAACACTTTGGTTATATCCTTCTGGGTTCCCAAGAATTAAATTATTTTTTAAAGTAAAAAACGGATTTTGTGTCAAGAAGAGACAAGGTGCAACCTTTTTCATTGAAAACCTCATGGAGTGTCAGGAATTTTGACGCTTTTGAGGTTCGGTTTGCCGCAGTTCAGGAGAGTAAGATCTGCTAGATCAGAAGCTTGTATTGACGATGTAACTTGTTGATCGTCCGTTTTTTAGTGGCCATATTTAATCAGCTTGCAGTATTGAATATGGCCTGGTTTCCCTGCTTGAAAGGATTGGCGGGTGTCAGTAATTTTTACGAATTCATGCTGCCATGACCGTATGCTTTATTTAATCCCCCGGTTTTTCATGCGGATGCGCGTGTTGGCATTATGTTTGCTTTAAGTGGCTTGCGGCAGGTACAGTGCTGTAGCAAAGAATCCCTGGGGGGGGATGATACGAGGTACGACTGCTGTGCTTCGTTTTGCTTTTCCGGGAGTGGTGGAAACTGCTCCCGGTTTTTCTTGGACTTTTGCAATTCCCTGTGATTACAGTCAGCCTTATCGGACAGTGTCAGATTTATGTCCCCTTGAACCGGATGTATTTTGATACACAATAATTAATTGCTGCTCCTCTGCCGTTTCGCCTCCTGCCCATAACGGTTATAGTACGGAGATATTGTGCCGGATGTTTCTGGTATAGAGGTAGTGGTGGCCAGTCAAATAATTTTTCGTGTAACTGCTCTGCTTGCTCCTGAATCGTGCTATCTCTGCGCTGGATAAATGGTCGTTTGTCCCTGTAAACTTCCAGTTTCCGCCTTGATCTGGCCCGCTTCAAAAACAATCCGGGCAGTTGCTCAGCATATTCACTACTCGCTGAGTGGTTACTTTTGCGTTTGATTCATTCCAAAAAATAAATAGTTACCTGCTTGATTTCCCCATGCCGGGTAGTTTTATGGGGATGGCTTTGTGTGTTAAGGGAGGATGAATTATGGATGGGGGCTTCGTGTCATGATTCGCTTGTTTCGTCATTATGTACCAGCTTCTCTGGTTGTACTCGCATTATCTGAATTCCTGATTTTTTTTCTGGCCATATATATCGGGGTGGAAATCAGGTTTATCTACCAGGAAACGGATGCATCCAGTTCCGTCAGACCGCTGTTTCCCAAGGCTGTACTGTTTGCTGTCGTGATGCTGTCGGCCATGACATCCATGGGACTGTACTGGCGCAATTCCCATATGAGCATGCCGGAGATGCTGCATAAGCTTACCCTCGGGTTTGCTGCCGGTATTATAGCGATGTTGATATTGTTTTACGCCTTCCCGGCGGCACTTATTGGCCGGGGTGCCCTTGCCATTTCATTGTTGACTGCTTTTCTCGGTATCCTGATTGCACGCAGTTTCTATTATTTTTTTGCGGATCATGATGCCTTGAAACGCCGGTTGCTTGTTTTCGGAGCGGGTGAACGCGCCTCTCAACTGGAGCAGGAGTTGAACAAGGGGGGCATGGCTCCGGGTTTCAAAATAATAGGTTTTATCCAGACCCCGGGGCAGCCGGTGAAGGTTGACAAGGGTAACGTGATTACGGCAAATACTCCCTTGATAGAGACGGTTAAACGGCATCAAGTCCATGAGATTGTTATTGCGCTGGATGAGCGGCGGGAATATTTCCCGGTTCGGGAAATTCTGGATTGCAAAATGAATGGCGTGCAGATCACCGATATTACAAATTTTCTTGAGCAGCGCACCAGTAAAATCAGGCTCGATACAATCCACCCAAGTACATTTATTTTTGCCGATGGTTACTCTCATGCGGTGCTGGCTTCGTATGGCAAGCGGATGCTTGATGTCAGCGCCAGCCTGGCTCTGTTGGCAGTCAGCTGGCCGGTAATGGTGTTGACAGCTATGGCGATCATCCTTGAATCTGGGGGCAAGGGTACCATTTTCTATCGGCAGGAGCGTGTTGGACGACATGGTGAACCGTTCGATGTGTTGAAATTTCGCAGCATGCGCATGGATGCAGAAAAGGATGGAATGGCGCAGTGGGCGTCAAAAGATGATGATCGGGTAACCCGGGTGGGCCGTATTATTCGTAAATATCGAATCGATGAACTTCCCCAGTTGCTGAATGTGTTGAAAGGGGATATGAGTTTTGTCGGCCCGCGCCCCGAGCGGCCTTCGTTTGTTGAGGAGCTGTCCAGCAAAATACCGTATTACGGCCTGCGCCATAAAGTTAACCCTGGTATTACCGGCTGGGCCCAGATTTGTTATCCCTATGGCTCATCGGATCAGGATGCGCTCGAAAAACTCCAGTATGACCTGTACTATATTAAAAATTACAGCTTGTGGTTTGATTTTCTGATTCTGGCTCAAACAGTATATGCCGTGCTTTCGGGGCGGGGTGGGCGCTGAAGCGCTGTTCCGGAATCGCAGCTACTCGGAATCCGGGTTAATAATATCCGTTATGAAGGGAGATCCCGATTTGTCTGATTGCCGGAACAGCTGTTTGGCATCTTGTTGAAGATAATGGTTTGATTGAGTTGGCGTTGAACTGACGGAAAGAGCCATGTTTGTGAACACCAGCCTGCGAGCAGATTCTTCGGCAAACCTTTGGGAACAGGTTGGTTGGTGAGTTCTGCGACTGTTGTTGACTGGTACCACCAGGATTTCTGCAGTAACCAGAGTTTGACAACCCGTTCCAGGTGGGGTTTTTTTGATGCGGGCTATTCAGGAGCGAGCGGGGTATATGTAGCATGAATCTGGGTGTTATCAGCTATTCTCTGGCTGTCGCTTCTTCTCTGGTACTGACCTTGTTGTTATTGACGGCTTGGCGTAGCCGCTTTTTTGGCAGCTTTTTGTTTATTGTCGTTATCGTAGTAACAACTTTATGGACGATTTCGGCAGCCTGGCTGGCTGGATTTGGAACCAGCCAGGCGGGATTCGTTTATCGTCTGTTCGAAGTGCTGCGCAATATCGCCTGGTATGCCCTGCTGTTCAGTCTGCTGGTTCCATTCTCGCACGCGAAGCGATGGGTGCGTTTCTTCGCCCCGGTTGCCCTCCTGTTTCCTTTGCTGGTTCTGGCAGCTCATCTTTCCCCTGACTGGGTATTGAGTTATGCGCCTTATGCAATGGGGTCGGATATCCGGACTTTGGGGCACTTGATTATGGCCATAGCCGGGCTGGTGATTATCGAGCAAATATTCCGCAATATCCGGCCAGAACAGTTATGGAGAGTCAAGCATCTGCTGCTAGGTTTGGGGGCAGCATTTGCTTATGACCTTTTCCTCTATTCGGATGCCTTGCTTTTTAACCGCATCGACGGGGCGATCTGGAATGCGAGAGGTTTTATTTGTGCCCTGGTAATTCCCATGCTGGCCGTATCGGTGGCGCGCAACCCCGACTGGTCGGGAGATCTGTTTGTTTCCAGGAAAGCCGTTTTTCATACAACATCGCTATTGGTGGCTGGCATCTACCTGGTGATTAGTGCGATTGTGGGTTACTACATTCGGGACTACGGTGGTAGTTGGGGGCGGGCGCTTCAGATTGCCTTTCTGTTTTCATCTTTTGTATTGCTCGTCATGCTGCTGCTTTCCAGGCAAGCGCGCGCCTGGCTGAAAGTGTTTCTCGGCAGAAATTTTTTCCAGTATCAATATGACTACCGGGATGAATGGTTGAAGCTTATTCAAACCATGGCGCTGGATAAATCCGGATTGGGATTAAAAGTAAGAGCGGTCAAGGCACTGGCAGATATCGTGGACAGTGCAGGTGGTTTGCTGTGGTCCAAAACCGAAGAGGGTCGATTTTATCATAACACCAGCTGGAATACGGAGCGCCAGATAACCGAGACGGTTACTTCGGGATCGCCGCTGACAGATTTTCTGGAACAACACAGAGGGATTGTCGAGCTGGAAGATTATGCCTGTAGTTCCAAATCCTGTCAGGATCTGGAACTGCCCCCCTGGATACGGGATATCAAACAACCCTGGTTGATTGTACCTCTGATTCTGAATGATGATTTGATCGGTTTCATCATCCTTGTCAAACCACGGCTGCCACATCGGCTCAATTGGGAAGAGCGTGATCTGCTGAAAACCGCGGGAATGCAGATTGCCAGCTATGTAGCCTTCCTGGAGACTTCAGAGGCGTTGATGGATGCCCGGCAGTTTGAGGCATTTAACCGGATTTCATCTTATGTAGTACATGATCTGAAAAATGTCAGTGCCCAGCTCTCCCTTGTGGTAGCAAATGCCCAGCGGCACAAGGATAACCCTGCATTTATTGAAGATGCTGTCAATACGGTCTCAAATGCAACCGCCAAAATGAATCGTGTACTGGCACAGCTTCGCAAGGGGGACGGCGAAGACACCCACAAGGCGATTGTGAAGGTCACTGATGTATTGCAGGAGGTGATCTCCATTAGATCCGGGATCTCGCCCGTGCCGGTAATAGAAAGATGTGATGCTGATTTGCTGTTGCTTATCGACCAGGAGCGACTGGTCAATATACTTTCACATCTTGTCCACAATGCCCAGGAAGCAACGGGTGATGACGGAGAAGTGGTACTGCGTGCTGAAGGCAAAGACAGCGACATTGTTATTGAAATCGTGGATAATGGGTGTGGCATGGATGAGCAATTTATCCGTGAACGCCTGTTTCGCCCCTTTGATACCACCAAGGGAAATGCGGGAATGGGGATAGGGGTGTATGAAAGTCGTGATTTCATATGGTCACAGGGGGGAGAACTTACGGTGCGGAGCAGCACCGGGGTCGATTCCACAACAACTTTCAGTATAAAACTTCCTCGATATGAGGATGCCCGTTCCCTGACAGAAAATAATAAACAGATTAGTGAGGCGGTCAGTTGAAAAACGAGAATAAAAAACTGCTTGTGGTTGAGGACGATCCTGGCCTGCAGAGCCAGTTGCGCTGGTGTTTTGAAGGCTATGAAGTAATTATTGCGGGGGACAAGGAAACCGCCCTGGTGGAGCTGCGGCGTCATGAGCCACCTGTGGTTACCCTGGATCTTGGACTTCCCCCTGATCCGGCCAATGTCAGCGTTGGGCTGGAGACCTTGCAGGAAGTTCTCAAGATTTCTCCGCATGTCAAGGTAATTGTCGTTACCGGCAACGAAGATCATGAGAATGCTCTCAAATCCATAGCGCTGGGTGCCTACGATTTTTACCAAAAACCGGTTGATGCACAGCTTCTGGGACTGATCGTGGATCGGGCACATCGCTTGTATGCGCTGGAACAGGAGAACCGGCGACTGGCTGCCCGGGGAGGAAGCTCCCCACTGGCTGGCATCATTGCCTCTAGCCCCGAAATGGTCAAAGTCTGCCGTATGGTGGAGAAGGTTGCACCGACCGATGCCACGACACTGATTCTCGGTGAGAGCGGGACAGGGAAGGAGCTGTTTGCAAGAGCTTTGCACGATCTCAGCTCCCGCTCGGAAGAGCGTTTCGTAGCGATAAATTGTGCGGCGATTCCCGAAACCTTGCTTGAGAGTGAGCTTTTCGGTTATGAAAAAGGGGCATTTACCGGTGCCGCCAAACAGACCAAGGGCAAGATTGAGTGTGCTCACGGGGGCACCCTTTTTCTGGATGAAATCGGCGATCTTCCCGGTTCACTGCAGGCTAAACTGTTACGTTTTCTGCAGGAGCGGGTAATCGAGCGTGTCGGGGGCAGGGAAGAGATCCCCATTGACGTGCGTGTGGTGTGTGCCACCCATCAGAATCTCGACAGTCTGATTGAAGAGAGCGAATTCAGGCAGGATCTTTATTTCCGCATCAGTGAAATCCGACTGGAAATCCCTCCCCTGCGGGAAAGAGAGGGAGATGTTGTTACCATCGGGCGTGCGCTTCTTCAGCGGCAGACCCTGCAGCAGGGCTGCTCACTGCGGGGATTCAGCGATGATGCCATTGCTGCCATGGATGCCTATGAATGGCCGGGAAACGTGCGTGAGCTGGAAAATCGCATCAAGCGGGCAGTGATTATGGCAGAAGGGGCGCAGGTAACTGCCGAAGATCTGGAGCTGCCTGTTCCTGAAGGCCAGGCGCCACTACGTACCTTGCGCCAGGTTCGCGAAGAAGCTGAACGGAAGGCATTGCAACAGGCACTCATGCTGGCAGATGGAAATATGTCGCGGGCGGCAGAAGCGCTTGGCATCACCCGCCCAACACTTTATTCGCTACTCGAAAAATATCAGATGCGGGAGTAACTTTCTGAAACCGGTGCCATGCAGTAAAATCACCTCTCTTGACCAACCTGACCCTTGAGGGTGATATATGTTACGGCTGCGTGGTGCCTCTGTTCTTTCCGGCTTTCGTCTGCAAAAGGTGTTATCTGCCGTGCAGGCGGAAGTCCCCTCTGTCTCATACCTGCACGCAGAGTATATGCACTTTGCAGATCTGGAGCTTCATCTTGACAAGGATGAACAGATGCTGCTGGAGCGATTGCTTGATTACAGTTCGTTCCTTCCACAACCTCCGCAGGGACAACTGCTGCTGGTAGTACCGCGCCTCGGTACTGTTTCACCCTGGGCCAGCAAGGCTACCGATATCGCACACAATTGCGGACTCGAAAAAATTCGCCGTCTGGAACGCGGTATTGCCTGGTATTTTGTGGTAGCTGATGGAGCCATGCTCGACGGGCGGCAACTGGCGGCTATCAAGCCGCTTATCCATGATCGGATGACAGAAACCGTACTGAATACTCTTGATGAGGCGGAAGGACTGTTTTTACAGCGAGAGCCGGCGCCCTTGGTCACAGTTGATATCCTGGCGGGTGGTCGTACCGCGCTTGAAGCAGCCAACCGGGAGCTGGGGCTGGCTCTGGCTGATGATGAAATTGATTATCTGCTGGAAAACTTCCGGTTGCTGCAGCGCAACCCCACAGATGTTGAATTAATGATGTTTGCCCAGGCCAACTCGGAGCATTGTCGCCATAAAATATTCAATGCGGACTGGGTAATCGATGGCGAACCCCAGCTTCACTCCCTGTTCGACATGATCCGCAACACCCATCGCACTCATCCGGGGAAAGTACTGTCCGCCTACAGTGACAATTCAGCTGTAATGCAGGGTTTCGATGGCAAGCGCTTTTTCCCCGATCCAGTATCACGGCAATACCGGCCGCATGATGAACCGATCCACATTCTGATGAAAGTGGAGACCCATAACCATCCTACCGCCATTTCTCCCTTTCCCGGCGCCGCGACCGGCTCCGGTGGCGAGATTCGGGACGAAGGGGCAACCGGTCGTGGCTCAAGGCCAAAAGCGGGGCTGACCGGCTTCTCGGTATCCAACCTGCGTCTGCCGCAGGCTGTCCAGCCGTGGGAGCATGACTACGGCAAACCGGAGCGAATTGCATCGGCGCTGGAGATAATGCTGGAAGCTCCCATTGGTGCGGCTGCATTCAACAACGAGTTTGGCCGCCCTAATATCTGTGGTTATTTTCGCACCTTCGAGGCGGAGGTTGCCGGCCCTGAAGGCAAGGAGATACGAGGCTATCACAAACCAGTCATGCTGGCAGGGGGAGTGGGAAATATCCGTGCTGAACAGGTTGAAAAGGAGGATATTCCCCCGGGAGCGCAGCTGATTGTGCTTGGTGGTCCTACGATGCTGATTGGTTTGGGAGGAGGTGCAGCTTCAAGCATGGCCAGCGGGGAGAGTATCGAGGATCTCGATTTTGCCTCGGTACAGCGCGGCAATCCGGAAATGGAACGGCGTTGCCAGGAGGTCATCGATTACTGCTGGCAACTGGGTGCGGACAATCCGATCATTTCCATTCATGATGTCGGTGCTGGCGGCCTTTCCAATGCCATGCCGGAACTGGTAAACGATAGCGCCCGGGGTGCTCGCTTCGAACTGCGCACCATCCCTTGTGATGAGCCTGGTATGTCACCGATGGAGATTTGGTGCAACGAGGCGCAGGAACGTTATGTCATGGCTGTCTCCACTGAAAAATTGAGCCGTTTCACCGCTATCTGCGAGCGGGAGCGCTGTCCCTGGGCCGTGATTGGCGAGGCAACCGGCGAGCGGCAGCTGATTGTGGGAGACGGCTATTTTGACAATACTCCCATTGATATGCCGCTCGAGGTGTTGCTGGGCAAACCGCCCAAGATGCTGCGCGAGGTACACCACTATCCGTTTCACAAGCAGGATTTTCAAACCGTTGGTATTGATATTCGTGATGCGGCCTATCGGATCCTGCGTTTGCCCGCCGTTGCTGACAAGAGTTTTCTGATTACCATCGGCGATCGCAGTGTTACCGGCCAGGTGGTGCGCGATCAGATGGTGGGCCCCTGGCAGGTGCCGGTAGCGGACGTCGCTGTTACCAGCTCCTCATTTTATGGCTGCACAGGTGAGGCGATGTCGCTGGGAGAGCGCACGCCGCTGGCGGTATTACATCATGCTGCCGCCGCGCGTATGGCGGTAGGTGAAGCGCTGACCAATCTGGCCGCTGCCCGCATCGATTCGCTGGAAGATGTGGTGTTGTCCGCCAACTGGATGGCAGCTGCCGGGCATCCCGGCGAGGAGGCGGGTCTGTATGATGCGGTAAAGGCGGTGGGCATGGAGCTGTGTCCCGAGCTGGGGATCGCGATTCCGGTGGGCAAGGACTCTCTCTCCATGAAAACGGTATGGGAGGCCAGCGGCAAGGAGCGTACTGTTACTGCTCCCTTGTCGCTGATAATTTCTGCTTTTGGCCGGGTGCAGAATGTGCATAAGACACTGACCCCGCAGTTGCGCCCCGATATTGACGGAGAGTTGATTCTGATCGATCTGGGTAAAGGTCAAAACCGGCTGGGTGCGTCTGCGCTGACCCAGGTATTCAGTGAAACAGGTCATCATGTTCCTGATCTGGATGATCCAAGCCAGTTCAGGAGTTTTTTCGAAACCCTGCAACTGCTCAACGAGCGGGGGTTGATTGTTGCCTACCATGACCGTTCTGACGGGGGGCTGTTCGCTACCATTGCAGAGATGGCCTTTGCCGGTCATTGTGGCATCGATGTTGTTCTGGATGAACTGGATCAGGACCCACTGGCGGCTCTGTTCAGCGAGGAGCTGGGTGCCGTTATTCAGGTTCGTCATACCGATCTCGATGAGGTGCTGGCATGGTTGCATGACGCTGGGTTGGGCAAACATAGTCATCTTGTTGGCACGTTTAATGATGACGACACTCTTGTTTTCAAACACGGTGGCGAAACGGTACTGGCCGAGCAGCGTGTCGAACTGCACCGCGCCTGGTCACAGACCAGTTTTCATATGCGGTTTCTGCGTGACAATCCAGAGTGTGCCCGTCAGGAGTATGATCAGTTACTGGATGCGGATGATCCGGGCCTGTTTGCCGAACCGGGTTTTGATCCGGACGATAATATTTCCGCACCGTTTATTAACAAAGGAGCGCGGCCACGCATTGCTATCCTGCGAGAGCAGGGGGTTAACGGCCACATTGAGATGGCGGCTGCATTCGACCGTGCCGGCTTTGCCGCAATCGATGTCCACATGAGTGATATTGTTGGTGGCCAGATCGAACTGTCAGAATTTAAAGGCATGGTGGCGTGCGGCGGGTTCTCTTTTGGTGATGTGCTGGGAGCAGGGCAGGGATGGGCAAAATCCATCCTGTTCAACAGTCGTGCCCGGGATCAGTTTGCCGCTTTTTTCCAGCGCGGTGACAGTTTCAGTCTCGGAGTTTGCAATGGCTGCCAGATGATGTCTGGCTTGCGAGAGCTGATTCCCGGCAGTGAACAGTGGCCGCGGTTCCGACACAATCTGTCCGAACAGTTCGAGGCGCGCCTGGTCATGGTGGAGGTGCTGAAATCCAGCTCCCTGTTTCTGCGAGGAATGGAAGGCTCAAAGCTTCCCATTGTTGTTTCGCATGGTGAAGGGCGGGCCGAATTTACCGAAGACAACGGCCCGGTTCGTGTGCTACGGGAGCAGTTGGCGGTTTTGCGCTATGTGGATAACTACGGAGATCCTACTGAGAACTACCCGGCCAATCCCAACGGTTCACCCCTTGGTATTACAGGTCTTACCACGCCTGACGGAAGGTTTACCATCATGATGCCTCATCCCGAACGGGTGTTCCGGGCGATGCAGAACTCATGGTACCCCGATGACTGGAGTGAGGATGGACCGTGGCTGCGCATGTTTCGAAATGCGCGCTGCTGGATTGGTTAATAGCCAATAAAACAAGGGCAGCAGCAGAATACAATATATATTGTTACCGGGTTGGTAATATTCTAAACGAGTAAAAAAGCAGGGGTTGCAAGGATGGGTTACCAGGTTGAATCGATGAAGCTGGAGCAGCATCATAATGTATTGGTCGAACTGTGGTGCGACAATATGACAGATGCCGGAGTTGCCCAAGTTGCTGCTGAACGCCTGCGTTGGCTCTATGAACAGAAACCAAATGGCTCTACGCTTACCTGGCTTTGTTCTGATGATTCGTCGGGGGAAGTCATTGGCTGTGGTTCAATTGTTCCGCACCAGATGCTTGTGGAAGGAGAGAACAAGATTTGCGGAATTCATTCAGACTTTGCGGTAAACGAAAAACATCGTACAGCTGGTGCTGCTATTGCTATTCAGAGGGCGGTAGCCAAGGGGGGATCGTCGGCCGGTTTCGATTTAAGGTATTGTTACCCCAGCAACGCTGCATTGCCGATTTTTCGCCGTATTCGCTATCAGGCTGTTGGTGAAGTCCAGCTCTGGATCAAGCCATTGCGCTCGGAATACAAGGTTCGCGAGCGCATTGCATCTCCCGGGGTGGCCAGGCTGGTATCATCAGTGATTGATGTTGGATTGCGGTTTAATGACCGGCTAACCAATTTGAAAAGCCCACGGGATTTTCGGGTACGTATTGCCGATAGAGCAGACGAAGCTTTTGACAAGCTTTGGACCGAAACGCAGCCCGGTTACATAACTGGTGTGCGCAGTTCTGCCTATCTCAATTGGCGCTATGCCGATTTTCCCCAGAATAATTACCGGTTTTTTTGTGTCTACCGTCAATTGCCGCGGAAGGGAGAGCGTGCTACAAACGAGGAACAGCTTTTTGGTTATGTTGTTTACTACGTAAAGGACAACATAGTTTTGGTTGCTGACCTTTTTTGCAATTTCAACTGTGATCTTGATCTTCTGCTTTTCGCCTTTGCTGAGCGTATGCGCAAGGAGCGACACTACTCGATTTCAGTTGTTTATGTTGGAAACAGTTTTTTGGCCAGGGTCCTTAAGTCTCAACATTTTATCAAGCGCCCCAACACGCGGGCTTTTCTTGTTTCTATGGACGAGACAGTTCCCGAATCGACGAAAAACATGGTTCTTGATGTACAAAACTGGTTCCTGGTCGATGGTGAGCTCGATATCTAGTGTCATGTCAATCCAGTTCATTTTCAAAAAAAGCAAGGAGATCACAGCTCCTTCAAGAGAATGTTAAACGACAAAAATGGCTTATTTGCACTCATCCGGGAGTAACCATCACGATGTAAGCTGGATGTGTTATGCTCTCGAACTGGCCTGCCGTGCGGAGCGGCAGCAGGAGGTCCCTGTGGGTGCGGTGCTGGTACGGGATGGAGAGGTCATAGGGGAGGGGTGGAACCGGCCGATCGCGACCCATGATCCCACTGCCCACGCCGAGATTGTGGCGCTGCGACATGCTGCGTCAGCCGTCGGCAATTACCGTCTACCGGATACCACACTGTATGTGACCCTCGAGCCTTGTGTCATGTGCGCCGGGGCAATCATTCATGCGCGGGTGGCGCGTGTCGTATACGGTGCCGATGATCCAAAGAGTGGTGCGGCCGGCAGTCTGTTTTCGGTACTTGGTTCAGACCGTCTCAATCATCGGCCGCAAGTGACCGGGGGAGTATTGAAGCACGAGAGCAGCGTCCTGCTGCGCAATTTTTTCCGGCGCAGAAGGGGAGTCCGCTAGAATGACAGCTATTTGATCAGCTTTTTTCAGTCATTTCCAAACCGGGATCAGCGAACTCCTTCAACAGCATCTGGTAATAGCTGCGAATGTTCTCCACGTATTGCACTGCTTCATCACCGCGTGCAAATCCGTAAACAGTATTCTTGTACCACTTTTGGTCTCGTAACAGCGGCAGTTTTTTCTTCAAATCCATCCAGATATCGGGGTTTCCTCCGGTTTGCCGCGTGATTTTTCGGGCATCCATAAGATGTCCGTAGCCGATATTATATGCAGCCAGTGCAAACCAGTTCCTGTCCGGTTCGCGAATTTTCCGAGGAAGCCGATCCTTTAGCTGGCGAAGGTAATGGGAGCCACCACGAATACTTTGTGCAGGATCAATGCGGTTTTTCACCCCCATCTGTTTTGCAGTAATTCGGGTCAACATCATAATACCGCGAACGCCGGTAGGCGATATCGCCCGGGGATTCCAGTGTGACTCCTGATAAGCCATAGCTGCCAGCAAGCGCCAGTCGAACCGGTGTCTTTTTGCGGCTATCTGGAACAGCTCACGATACTTGGGTAAACGTTTTTTAATATGAGCCATGAATGAGGTGGTTTCCACATAATCAAACTCTCCGATATGTCCATAGTAACGCTCCAGAATCTGCTCGAGGACTCCGCTGTTATATATATCTATAAAAAAATTGACTGCCTCCTGGTACAGGCTGTCGTCGGCCTTGACTGAAAAAGCCCAGCCCACAGGTTGTTTTTCGCTAATCTCAAAGGCGACTCGAATGTGAGGGTAAAATCGGCGGCTAATACGTAGTTCATTGGAGTCTGCAACGGTATAGTCAATCTGTTTCGTTTCCACTTTTTGCAGCAATTCGTCGTTGTTTAGTTTTTGACTCTCTTCCCAACTCAGATCCGGATATTGCCGACGCAATTCATGTAATCGTTCGATATGACTGCTTCCCGCGACTACAACCAGATTTCCGCCATTCAAATCACCTATGTCTTTGGGGCGCGGGGTACCTTGCCGATAGATCAATTGCTGCACGATGTGTTGATAAGGTGGAGTGAACCGCAACAGCTTTGTACGGTCCTGGGTCCGGCTCAGTCCGGCGGCGGCAAAATGGGCCTTTCCTTGCGCCAGGGCGGAAAATACTTGCTCAAGATCGGAAGCGACAATAAATTTCAGTTCGACATGGAGCCGTTCAGCAAACATTTTCACTAGGTCAAACTCCACTCCTGCCGGACCGGACGGATCCTCATAATAGATACTGGCAGCAGTCCGGGTTACAACCACCAGCCGATTGTTCTGCAGAACATCTTCAAGCTGGGTTAACTCTTTTGCCGGCTGAATATAAAGAACCCCGGTCAGTACAATCATGCAAAAAAGAAAAACCTTCAGGAGTGTGCGCATAGTCCTGGGTTTTTTAGGTTAAGCAGCTTCAGTCCGGGAGGTTGGTTAAAATTGCTGGTTGTATACATCGATATCTTCAGATCCCCTCTGTTTTTAAGAGATGTCCTCAAGTCAGGTGTCACAGACAAGCCTGGTGTTAGTGTGCAACAGAACGTTTCCGTTTTGAAGGATTGATATGGGAATTTGAACCGGATATCTCTTTTTTGTTCAAAATGATTCTCGCAAATTGAAAGATATTACTGACTTGTTGGCACAGATATAAACGCGTATCCTATTATCGATTGGAGAGGTACCGAAGCGGTCATACCGGCACCGACTCGAAATCGGTTGGGGGCTTTAACGTCCCGCGCGGGTTCGAATCCCGCCCTCTCCGCCATTTTTCATACAAACCCTGCCTTTGTGACTCTTTCAACATGAAAAACCAGGGTTTGTCGCTGGCGCATTGCGCTGGCAATTATCATGGTTTTTATACTGCGCGATGATGTAATATATTATATATTACAGCGCATTACGGCCTGCTTGCCCTGAGCCTCTTACCTGCTGCTGTTTCGTTGTCTTTTGTCATAACGGGTTTTTTCCCCGCTATAATAAATTATCTGTGCAAACGCATGCCCTTGATTCCTGTCAGACAAACAATGAAATTTTTTTTTCTCTCTCTATTTTCCGCCAGCCTGCTGATATTTCCCGCCTTTGCAATTGCTATCGAAGAGCTTACGCTGGGCCAACTGCTGCAACGGATGCTCGATAACTATCCCGATATGATACTGGCCGATCTGGATGTGGAGCATGCCCGGCAAGAGCTGCCACAGATAGAGAGCCAGATCGGCCTTGTGCTGAGAGGAAAGAGCGGATACTCTCGTGACCTGTCTTTTATCGGCACTTCGAGTGATAATTTTAGCGTGGCGGGTGAACTTAACCGGACGCTGATAACGGGAGAGCGTATCGGTCTGTCTGCCTCATACCGGCGGGAAGACAATTCCGGTGGTTCCTTTTTTCGAGGTTACCCCAACCCTGCCAATAACATCAATATAGATCTGAACTATCGGAAACCCTTTTGGCGAGGTGAAGGGAACCCAGAATTCAACCAGGGTTTGATTATTGCGGGGACACGGGTGGATATTGCTCAGGCAAACCGCAGAGAGCGCCAGGATCAGTTGGCCTCGCAGGTAGTCGATCTGTTTTACTCTGCCCTGTTTACTCGCTACCGGATTGAGAACAGCCAATATGCCATTGATCGCGCCAGGCGGTTGAAAAAATATATTGGAAAAAGAGTCCAACTGGGTCTGGCGGAGGAGAAAGATCGTCTTCAAGCCGAAGCCCGGCTTCGTGCTGAGCAGGCTTCCTGGCAATCACTTCAGCTGATTTGGAAACAACAGCAAGTCGCACTCAACCGGTTTTCCGGAAAGCCCTGGGATAACGAAATCCGTCCGCTTTCCCTGCTGGAGACATTCCCTCTGTCGGCCAGTGATATCGATTCATTTGTTGCTGATGCGGTGCTTCACAGCCCTGCCCTGAACCGGGAGCAGGGGCGCCTGGAGATTGCTCGCGCCATGATTGAGCAACGCAGAAATGCTCACAGGAATACACTGGATCTGGTTGTTTCTGCTGGTATACGAAATTTGGCGGGAGATACGGGTGGAGGCTCCTTGAATAAAACTGATCTCGCCGGTGGAGTCAACATTGAGTATCAGCGGGCACTTGATCACAGGGGGTTTGATGCGGCTCTCTACCAGGCACAACTGGAGCGGGACAGGGTATTGCAAGAGATGGAAAATATACGTTACCAACTACGCTACCGGATCTCCGGTCTGGTTGCGGAGATAGTGGAGAACCGGCAAACAGTGCAAACCCATGAGCAGCGCCTGGCCAGCGAAACAGCCAAGTATCATGAATCGGAGCGCCTGTACCGGGAGGCACACATGGACACCAATATAATGATACAGCACGAGGCGGAGCTGCAAGCCGCCGAACTGGCGCTTCAACAGCAGCGTGTGGAGCTGTTGAAACGATATGCGACACTGGCCCTGTTACGCGGAAAACTTTATCCATGACAAATCTGATCCGGTTTTTTGTAGAACGCGGCCTGCTGGTCAATCTGATCTCGATCGGGATTATGTTGCTGGGGCTGTTTGCCGCTTATGAAATAAATCGCGAAGCCTTTCCCAATGTCAATCTCGATCAAATCCAGATCGGTGTAACCTATCCCGGAGCTACACCTGAAGAGGTCGAGCGGCTGGTAATCACACCGATTGAACAGGAGATAAAGGCACTCAACGGCATCGACAAAATGATTTCAGTATCCTTTCCCGGTTCAGGGACCATTACGCTGGATCTGGATCCCGATGCAACCAATCGTGATCGCATCACCAGCGATGTGCAGCTGGCGGTAGATCGTGCCGAGCTGCCGGATGATCTGCCGAGGCAGCCCTATGTTCTCGAGATCGACGGGAGTGTATTTCCGGTAATCCGGCTGGCTGTCTCTGCTCCGATCTCCCCGGTAGAACTCAAGCGGCTGGGTGACCGGATCGAGCAGGATCTGCTTAATCTGGACGGAGTGGCAATGGTGCAGATCCAGGGCGACAGAAAGGCTGAACTTCGCATTGTGGTAGATCCGGACAGGATGCACCGGCATCGGGTCTCGATTGCGGAAGTCAGTGACCTGCTGCGCAGCTGGAATATCAATGCTCCCGTTGGCGAACTGGATACGGATAGCGGACAGAAAGCGCTGCGTATTGTGGGCGAGTTCAGAAACAGCGAGGATGTTGCCAGTCTGGTTTTGCGGGCAAATGATCGGGGAGATACGCTGCGGTTGGGAGATATTGCAACCGTCACAGAGACACTGGCTGATGCGCACACGCTGTATAACGTGAGCGGAGAGACCGCGCTCAGCATGATCATTCTGAAAAAAACAGATGCGGATATTATTGATGTTGTAGACACCTTGCGTGCCTATCTGGAGAGGGTGCCGGAGATCTACGGTGAACAGGTTCATATCGAGACATTTGAGGATTTTTCGCGCTTCACCCGCATGCGCCTGGGCGTTCTGACCAACAATGGTGCTGCCGGGATTGTGCTGGTGTTTTTGTCGCTGTTTCTGTTTTTGCGTCCATCAGTCGCTGTTACCACTACCTGGGGGCTTCCGATTATCTTTTTTGGTGGTCTTTACATACTCTACTTGTCCGGAATTACGCTCAACCTTATCTCCATGCTGGGTTTTATCATGGTATTGGGAATGATGGTGGATGATGCCATTATCATCGGTGAGAACATCACCTATCATATGGAAAAGGGGCTCAAGCCGCTGGATGCCGCAGTAAAAGGTACCATGGAGCTGATTGGTCCTGTAACCGCTACTGTAGCCACCACTATCGTAGCTTTTTTACCGATGCTGTTCATGAGTGGAATCATCGGCAAGTTTATTGTTGCAATTCCATTGGTGGTTATCCTGATGCTGGTCTTGTCACTGCTGGAGTCTTTTTTCATTCTTCCCAGTCACGTTGCACATATAGCAAACCCGCGTAAACAACCCAAAGAGCGCAGGTGGATTGTTGCGATGGAAAATGGATATGCAAAACTGCTGGAGATTGCGATCAAACTACGCTGGTTGACGGTGCTGCTCTCAATTGTGATGCTGGCGGGGAGTATCTGGCTGGCCAAGAATCACATGTCCTTTCAACTGTTTCCTCCGGCGGGGGTGGATCAGTATATCCTGCGTATTACCGCACCCTCCGGAATTACTCTTGAAAAGATGCAGGAGAAGTTGCTGAAAGTCGATAAAAAGGTTCGGGAAAATATTGATCCGGAATATCTTGAGGCCACAATCATTACAACCGGACAGATTGCCCTCGACGCGGGCGATCCCCTGACCCAGCGAGGTTCAAGGTATGGACAGATCCGAGTTCTCTATACGCCGGCAGTGTCCCGTCCTGAACACGACGCCATGACGGATATGCATGAACTGGCAAAAAACATCCCGCCACAGTTTCCCGAGCTTACAATCGCCTTTACCGAGGTAAAGGGTGGTCCACCCACCGGACGTCCCCTTGAGGTGGAGTTCAGCAGTAACAACAGCGCAACGGGTGAATCCGCAGCCCGGCAGTTGATGGCATTTCTGGAACAGATTGAGGGGGTCACCTCGGTGGAAAGTGGGCTGCAGCGAGGGGATGATGAATTGCATGTTGTTCTGGACCGGACTCTGGCCGCCTATGCCGGAGTCAATCTGGCCACGGCAGCAAATCATCTTCGTGCTGCGGTGGACGGGCTGGTGGTTTCCACTTTGCGCCGGGGAACCGAAGAGATCGATGTCACTATCCATTTTCCGGATTATGGAAAAAAGCAGCTGGAGCAGATCAATAAACTGGAGATCCCAAATCAACATGGCGGGCTGGTACCGCTGGCCAAAATCGCCCGTTTCGAGGAGCACCCGGGTTACTCGACCATTCGTCACAAGGCAGGGATCCGTGTCGTAACTGTCACAGCAAATATTGATACCGATCGCCTCACCAGCGTGGAGATCAACCGGATGGTAAAAGAGAAAGAGGCACAGTGGCTGGGTGATGCAAATGACAAGGTTACGGTGAACTACGGTGGAGAAGAGGAGAAAAACCAGGAATCGGTGCGTGATCTCATGTTCTCGTTTCTGTTTGCCATTGTCGGAATATTTTTTATTCTTGCCATCCAGTTCAACAGCCTGGGATACCCGCTGATTGTCCTGCTTGCAATACCCTTCGGCACTATCGGCATCATTGTCAGCTTCTACCTCCATGACCTGTTCTGGAAACCCATGCCGCTATCCTTCTTTTCGCTGATGGGGATGGTAGCGCTGTCAGGGGTAGTGGTGAACAGTGCGCTGGTACTGCTGGTGTTTGTGCAACGCGCCATTGAACAGGGAGTTGCATGGCGTGAGGCGATTATTCAGGCTGGCAGGCGCCGTTTGCGGGCTGTCGTGCTGACGGCGGCCACCACGGTTCTGGGGCTGTTGCCCACAGCCTATGGCTGGGGTGGAATGGATCCATTTGTGTCTCCCATGGCGCTGGCACTTTCATCAGGGCTGGCATTTGCGACTGTCATTACGTTATTTGCCATACCCGCTATTCTGGCGGTTTCGTTCGATTTGGGGCATTTGTTTCGAAAACTGTCTGGAAAACGTTCAACAAACTAATGAATATTTCTCTGCATACAATAAAAAAATATATCTGGTGTGACCCGGAACACTCCCATCCTGTAAAAAAATATACTACCTGGCTGCTACGGATTCTTTATGTACTGGGCCGGGATTTGATGCAGGGACAGTTAACACTGCGCGCATCCAGTCTATCCTATACCACGCTGCTATCACTGGTTCCTTTGCTCGCCGTTAGCTTTTCTGTTCTTCAGGCCTTTGGTGTCTATAACCAGCTTGAACCATTATTGTTGCAGTTTCTCGAACCACTTGGTCCAAAAGGAGCAGAGATTGGCGAGCAAATTGTCAGCTTTGTCAGCAACATGCGGGTCGGAGTTCTGGGATCAATCGGTCTGGCCATGCTTTTTTATACCGTTATCAGCCTGGTAAACAAAATAGAAAAATCTTTCAACTATACCTGGCGGGTAGAGGAAAACCGCAGTTTCGGACGGCGGTTCAGTGATTATCTGAGCGTGATTCTGATTGGCCCGGTGTTGATGTTCTCTGCGGTTGGCCTGAGTGCTTCCCTGATGAGCACAACTCTGGTGCAACAGCTTCTTACAATAGAACCGTTTGGGAGCGCCCTCTATTTTGTGGGAAAAACAGTCCCCAAGCTGTTAATCATACTGGCATTTACTTTTATCTATGTGTTTATTCCCAATACCAGGGTAAAACTGGGAGCTGCTTTGGCCGGTGCGGTTTTCGCCAGTATTTTGTGGCAGATTGCTGGGTGGGGATTTACCTCATTTGTTGCCTCATCGACAAAATATGCGGCGATTTATTCCAGTTTCGCCATCTTGATAACTTTTCTGATATGGCTTTATCTAAACTGGTTAATCGTATTGGTCGGCGCGCAAACCGCATATTACATTCAGAATCCAGCTGCTATTCAAAAAGAAAAGGTTGTTAATGAAATGAGTGAGGAATTCAAGGAGAGGCTTGCCTTGTCGATTATGTCACTTATTGCGGAAAATTTTTATTACAACAAGCCACAATGGAGCATGGAGCGCCTTTCTGAAGTGTTGAATGTTCCCCAAAGTCGTGTTCAGTCTCTCCTTGAGTTAATGGAAAAGCACCGGCTGATAGTTGCCAGCAACGAGAATCCGCCCACCTGGCTGCCGGGAAGAGATATAGAAAAAATCAGGGTTGATGAGATAATCTGTATTACGCGAGAAGCTGGGGATCCGGGGGTGGAAATCAATATGCGCAACCCTGTATTGCGCAAGGTGCACAATACAGTTCAGGATATGAATGAGTTGATAGTAGAGAAACTGTCCGGAAAAAATATTAAAGACTTGGCGCTTGCGGGCCGTTATAAAGAAAACACTGATATTGCAGGAAAAGCTGGCTAAAACCGGCTTGTTTCATTTTCAATACAAAATTTGATAGAAACGGGAAGAAAAACCCCTCTTTTTTGGCAAATGTTTGCTATTTAATTGAAATAAAAAACACGGTCGTTATAATCCACTGTGTAGAACTATTTGATATTCAGGCAATATGGGTAACGAAACTAATGGTAAAGAAAAAGACAACTTCCAGAAAACGGGCAGGCACCCTGGTTAGTACGGTAAAAAAACTGCTGGATAAAACACCTGTAAACAAGGATCAGGTTGCAGCGATCAAAAAACTTGCCAAGTCACTGGCTGCCTTTGAGCGCTCAGAAACTGCTGTGATCAAGGCGCAGGAAAAAGCAGATGGCGCCAAGACCAAGGTCAAGGGGGCTGCGGAAAATTACCGGACGAAGAAAACTGCAGCAGCCAAACGGGCTGTTGAACGGGCACGAGCTGCTGCATCAACCGCTGCCGCAGCACTAGCTACAGCGAAGTCAAACGCACGCGAAAAAGCGGCTGAAGTAAAAGAGGATATGGCTGCTGTCATTCAGGCGGAAAAGAAAGAGATCGCAAAAAACAAGGCGATTGCGACTTTCACCGCTCAGTGGGAAAAACGTTATGATCGCATGCTTGCACGCAAGGCAAAGAAAAAGGCAGCCCGTCAAAAAGCCAGCCTGCGCAAGAGGAAAAAGCGGGCAAGAGCTGAAAAAAGCGAGACTGCAGACAGTACTCCGGTGAAAGCGAAAGCCACCAGGCTGGTCAAGGCGAAAGCATCAAAAACTGCGAAATCCAGGACTCCGCGGGCGGCAGCGAAGAAAACCGGGGCTTCGCGTACTGCGAAAGGCAGGGCGAAATCCGCCAGATAGACAGATAGCTATTGGTTCAACAAGGCCGTCTGTTGGCAGCAACAGGCGGCTTTTTCGTTTGAGGGGGAGTATATTTTGCGGGCAGAGATAAAAATATATACTGTTCGGCAGGAGTTCGGCGCCGCTGTAGCTGAACGCTGGCTCGATTTTTACCGGGAATCTGTTGCGGAGCACGGGGATTTTCATGTGGCTCTTGCGGGTGGCTCGACGCCTCGCCAGCTCTATCATCTTCTTTCCCGGACCGATATTTCGAGAAAAGTCGACTGGCAGCGCGTTCACATCTATTTTGGGGATGAACGATTTGTTCCCGGTGACCATCCGGACAGCAATTTCAGAATGGCAAGGGAGTCACTTCTGGATCATGTTCCAGTTCCTGACGCCAACATCCACAGGATAGAAACAGAGAGCGGGGATATGCAGGAGGTGGCGTATCGCTATGAGCAGGTACTGGTTAATCATCTTCCCAAAGCAGAAAACGGGGTTCCCCGGTTTGACCTTGTTTTGCTGGGAATTGGTCCCGATGGTCATACCGCATCCCTGTTTCCCGATACGGATATCCTGAATCAGCAGGAGCGCTATGTGGATGCGGTCTATGTCAAACAGAAATCCAGCTGGAGAGTCAGTATTACTTTTCCGGTTATCAATTCTGCACGACATGTTTTGTTCCTGGTTGCGGGGGCGGACAAGCGGTCTGTAGTGCAACAGATTCTTTCGGGATCCCCGCATTCCCCGCAGTTTCCGGTTGAGATGTTGAAGCCTTTGGGGCAGGTTGAGTTCTATCTGGACTCGGAAGCAGCAGGCCGGATTGATTCCCGTGACTGAAAATTTTGATATAAATGCCGGGCCGGGCTTCTTTCCGAAGTTTCCCTGTTTTACGTGCTGATGAGCCTTTTTCGAACCAAAAGCTGCGTGAGCGAGTAATTACGTTTTGATTTTATCCTAACCTGCACGTACACTATACATTGCGCCGATTTGATCCAGCTTGCGGGCGCATTACAAATTCTGCTAAAGGGAGGCCTAACCTGCTTTAGCCCAAGCTGAGCGGGTTTTTTTGTGCCCAGTGATTTTCACTAACCGAGGATTAGCCAATGGAACATGAATTCGGATTTGATACTCTTGCGGTAAGGGCCGGCCAGCGGCGAACTAATGAAGGGGAGCAGGGGGAGCCGATTTTTACCACCTCCAGCTATGTGTTTCAGAGTGCTGCAGAAGCTGCTGCGGTATTCGCAGGGGAACAGCTGGGAAATATCTATTCACGTTTCACCAATCCTACCGTGCGCACTTTTGAACAGCGACTGGCGGCAATGGAGGGTGGAGAACGCTGTGTTGCCACGGCTTCCGGGATGGCAGCCATCCTGAGCTGTTGCATGGCCCTGCTCAATGCCGGAGAACATATTGTTTCATCACGGGCAATTTTCGGTTCCATCACAGTATTGTTTAACGATCACCTTGGGCGTTTCGGTATCGAGACCAGTTATGTTGCACCCGGCGATCTGGATGCCTGGGAGCACGCAATCCAGCCCAATACCCGTCTGCTGTTTGTGGAAACACCCTCCAATCCGATGGCAGAGATTGCAGATATTACCGCGCTCGCCGAGCTTGCCCGTGCGCACGACTGCCTGTTGGTGGTGGATAACTGTTTCTGCACACCCGCTTTGCAGTTGCCTCTGGCAATGGGTGCCGATATTGTGATTCATTCCGCTACAAAATATATAGACGGTCAGGGCAGGGCCATCGGTGGAGCGGTGATCGGCGCCGACGAACATATGGAAAAAGTGTACGGTTTTTTGCGTACTGCGGGACCCAGCATGAGCCCTTTCAATGCCTGGATTTTTCTGAAGGGGCTGGAGACCCTGCGCCTGAGGATGGAGGCGCACAGCGCCAGTGCGCTAAGTCTGGCACTCTGGCTGGAACAGCAGCCTCAGGTCAAACGTGTCTACTATTCCGGACTCACATCACACCCTCAGCACGAATTGGCCAAGCGGCAGCAACGTGCATTTGGCGGAGTGCTTGCGTTTGAACTGCAAGGAGGAAAAGAGGCAGCCTGGCGCCTTGTCGACAGTACAAAAATGATCTCCATTACCGCTAATTTGGGTGATACCAAGACAACCATTACCCACCCGGCAACAACCACCCACGGACGACTGACGCCCGATGCACGCACCAGTGCCGGTATCAGCGATGGGTTGATACGCATTGCTGTCGGTCTTGAAGATCTGTCCGATATAAAGGCGGATATCAAACGTGGGCTGCGCAGCTGACTGTTTGGGGTATGTTCTGGCGAAGAATCCGGCATCTGTATATCTCTATGATATTATAGAATCCACCTTATTAACCCGGTAACAATATATGTCCTATTCAGGGCTTCAGGCAGGCACCGGAACAAGGCGCAGTGCGCAGGCAAAGGTTGTTTCCTTGTCAAGGTCGCTCCAGTGCATCCATGCACTCGCGACACTTGGACATCCCTGTCCAGCGCGCTGGAACGCAGGTCCGGTGCCTGCCTGAAGCCCCTAACCCTATGATATTCAACGACAGGCCCCGGCTGAATACGATATATATTGTTGCCGGGTTAATAGTGAGACACAGGAGTTCTTGATGGGGATTACGGAAGCTATCGCGCTTTCCATGGGTGCCGCCTGGGCCAGCGGCATCAATCTTTACGCGGCAGTTTTTGTTCTTGGGTTCATGGGGACGACCGGGCACATGGATTTGCCGCCGGAACTGCAGTTTCTGACCAACCCGCTGGTAATGGGCGCGGCAGGAATTATGTACTGTGTTGAGTTTTTTACCGACAAGATTCCTGGAGTGGACAGTGGCTGGGATGCTGTCCACACCTTTATACGTATCCCCGCCGGTGCCATGCTGGCAGCCGGTGGAATGGCCGAAATCAGTCCGGCAGCAGAGGCGGCGGGTTTGCTGCTTGGTGGCAGCCTCACTGCGGCTACCCATGCCACCAAGGCTGGTAGCCGGGTTATTATCAACAGTTCGCCGGAACCTGTCAGCAACTGGACAGCATCGGTGGGTGAGGATATGGCTGTATTTGCCGGGCTATGGAGTGCACTGACCTATCCGTGGGCTTTTCTGGTGTTGTTGCTGATGTTCATTATATTTATGATTTGGCTGTTACCGCGGATATACCAAGGGATACGGTGGATGTTCTACAGACTGGCGCGATTGTTCGGAAAAACAGTGGTAGAACCAGAGTTGATGTCTCGTGAACCGGCGCGGGGGAAACCGGATTGAGACGGGATCCCGGTATTAAAAAATTATTCTGCGGAATTTTTATTGAACTGTTTTGTCTGTCTTGTAATGGCCGCACCAAGCCAGCGCATGACGGTGCTGCTGAAATTACTGTTTAAACCGGAAAGAAACTGGAGAGAAAATGGGAAGTAATAAAGGATTTGTATCACGGCTGTTCATGACTGGCACATGTTCTGTTGCCTTGCTTGTATCATTAAGTGGTTGCGGAAAAGAACAGGCCACTCCTGAACCCGAGCAGAGCGCGGCGGTTGAGACAGCCAGCGACCCCTATCAACCGGGTGCCCCGCTGCCGCCAAATCATCCACCCCTTGAGCCTGCTGCAGATGGTGGGATGCCTGCCGATCATGCCCAGCATGCCCAGTTGGCAGGGGAAGGCGAAATGATGGGTCACCCGCCACAGGTGCTGTCAGAGTCCAAAGAGGTTGAAGTGGTTGTTCCCGAAAATATCAAGGGAAAATGGGCGGCTGTCCAACTGGCTGTCAGTGGCAAGGATAGTGACAAGAGTGAACTTACGGTTCCCATAGGCGGACAAACAGATATACAGGGTGGAATCGTCGTTGTTGTGGATGAGTTCCTACCTGACTATACCAGTGATTTTGAGAAGGCCACCTCTGCATCAGATACCTTGAACAATCCGGCCGCACTTGTACATTTGATGAAGGCGGATAAGGTACTGGCGAAGGGGTGGGTATTCAAGAACTATCCTGAGTTCAATACCTTTAACAGCAACGAACTGAAAATTGAGTTGCTGGACGCGAAGCCGGCAGAAGAAACCAACTAGGAGGCACAGTATGAAGCCAGTCCCCGTTTTTGTTGTGAGCGCGGCTCTATGGCTGGGGGTATCATCTTTATCACACGCGGTTTTTGGCGACCCGGAACGGGGGAAACTGGTTTATTCCCAGCGATGTGCCATGTGCCATGGGGTGAATGGCGATGGTAACAATGGAATGGCTGCCAACTTTCAGCAGGAGTGGCACCGGTTCACGAAGTCTGATGAGGAGCTGGCGGAGAGTATCCGCAACGGTTTTCAGACACCGGGGAAGCACTATACCGCTGGCGCAATGCCTCCCCAGTTTTTGACAGATCGGGAGCTTGATGATGTTGTTACCTATCTGCGTGAAACATTTGGCAGTGAACCAAAGTTTTTGGACTATTAACCTGGAAACAACATAGGGTTCCCTATGTCGCATTCAGGACTTCAGGCAGGTGCAGGGTCAAGGCGCATCCCCTGGAGCGAATGGCCGTAGCCCTGTGCGAAAGGCGCTGAGCAGCCCGATTATTCCTGGAAATACATCCATTCCATATCACTGTCTGCCATAGTGATAAACCAGTTTTCCGGATTGGCAAGCAGTTCG
>Ga0256839_1000566_pt1 | contig 47396 bp, 35 predicted proteins | sample 354166metaG_FD_185968 | JGI IMG/M metagenome (GOLD analysis project Ga0256839, IMG submission 185968) | Hydrothermal vent microbial communities from Mid Atlantic Ridge, Atlantic Ocean - 354-166 | ecosystem: Environmental > Aquatic > Marine > Hydrothermal vents | place: Atlantic Ocean: Mid... | reverse complement strand
AAAAAACCCTCGTCTGAGCCCAAGTCTTAGCCAAGAAATCAAATCTGTAGTGCCATAGGATGGTCGCTGAAAACTCTATCCGTCTGTTTTTGCGAAGATTATTGTCAGTGGAATCGAAAGATGGGTTAGCTTTGCAGGCAGTGCCTCTGCATTTTTTGGCAGTACAACTGCCCCTTTTCTAGCCACAGTTCTACGATATTTTTTTAATAATTTCTCTGCATTAGCAAGGGCCTCTTCCACTGTAGCGGTATCTTGTGCATTACGAATTTCCAACAAGGCAGCACTTAAATGATCAAACCGTTTTGCTAGCCTTTGTTGAAATGGTTTTTTCTGCTTTTGTCTGCTTTTTTTGTTCGTAACACTTTGTGCCGATACAGGTTGACCTTGCTCCTGAAGGAAGAGCATTTTTCTTCGTGCATGCCGCTTTATAACTCCAGATTTATGTTCAGATATTGTTTGTTGGATGCTGGTTTTAACTTCTGCTTGAATAATCTCTAGTTCATGCAATTTGGCATCTATCTGCATTTTTTGACCCGCAGTCAATGCACCTTCACTAAAACCACCATTCTTATGCGCTTTTACAAACTGATTTATAAGTGCAGCAGTTTCATACAAGCTTTGATTCACTGTTGCCAATAGCAGATTTGTCTGCTAACCAAATCGATCATGAAGTGTGCGACTTAGAATTTCAGGAGAAGTAGAAGAGGCAGCCATAGCCGCTATTGGAATCACCAGGAAAAGCACCAATATCTGTTGAACAACAGACATAGGCACTATTTTCTTCGATACCAAAGATTGCTCGTTGAATCCCATTATTTTTCCCTTTCCTTTACTATTTTTGGTCGAACATTCTAGTTTCCTAGAGGTTCCATTTTCATATTCAGCCGCAGTGAAATAGATTTGATGCATCTACATTTGGCAGATCTGTATTATTTCAGAGCAAAATTAGAGAGTGCTAATAGTTCACAGCTGGTAGTTTTCAATTCAACTTAGCAAATCAAGCACCGCTAGCAGTTCAGCAAAAAACACTCGCACTAAACTTAATGCTATGCTCAGTCTATTATTGCTTATGGGGCTACTAACTATGAATTATCAGAATAACTTAAGTTAAATTCCATCATTCTCCATTGAAGAGCTTTTATTATCGAGGCTAGCTCCATTAAGAATCCGTCCGCCTCAGCTGCCTTTAATCTAAGTCATTGCAATTTGTAATGCAATGACGTTTTTATTTCTGTTTTTGTTTCAATTGCAACCACATCAAGCAGTGTCTCGGCAAAAGTAGTTTATCTGTGCTCATCCATCTCTCTGTCAGAATATCCTGACAGCCAAGTAGGACTTGTCAGAAAAATGGAATCAGTGATTCAGTAATAATTTAGAGCCTATCCGAATTTTACAACTCACAAAGAGTTTAAATTATTGATTGGCTATAGATCCCCCCCCCTGCTTTTGATGTTGCAAAGGCATCAAAAAAAGAGGGAGCCAAAGGCTCCCTCTTTATGCATAAACATGACAGGTTGGCTACCCCTGTTCAACACCCTTCATGCTAAGGCGAATCCGGCCCTGTTTATCAACTTCCAGAACCTTGACCTTGACCTTGTCGCCTTCAGAGAGTTTGTCACTCACCTTCTCGACCCGCTCTTCGCAGATTTGTGAGATATGTACCAGGCCATCTTTACCCGGCAGGATGGTGACAAAGGCACCAAAGTCCATCAGGCGGGCAACCTTGCCGTCGTAGATGGTGCCTACTTCGACATCAGCCGTGATCATTTCGATGCGTTTTTTGGCCTCTTCACCGGCGGCCCGGTCAACCGAGAAGACCTTGACTATGCCATCATCACTGACGTCGATGGTGGCACCTGTCTCTTCGGTAATGCTGCGAATGGTTACGCCGCCTTTGCCGATCACATCACGGATCTTGTCCGGGTTGATCTTGATGGAGAGGATGCGCGGGGCATGCTCGGACATCTCTTCACGGTGGGTGTCGAGGTTCTTGCTCATCTCATCCAGGATGTGCAGGCGACCCTCTTTGGCCTGATCCAGCGCTGCCTCCATGATTTCGCGGGTGATGCCCTGAATCTTGATGTCCATCTGCAACGCGGTGATGCCCTCATGGGTGCCGGCCACCTTGAAATCCATATCACCCAGGTGATCTTCGTCGCCCAGGATGTCGGTCAGCACCGCAAAGGCACCCTCATCCTTGATCAGCCCCATTGCCACACCAGCAACCGGCGCTTTAATGGGTACGCCGGCGTCCATCAGCGCCAGACTGGTGCCGCAGACGCTGGCCATGGAGCTGGAGCCGTTGGATTCGGTGATCTCGGAGACCACGCGGATGGAGTACGGGAATGTCTCTGCATCTGGCATAACCGCCTGGATGCCACGTTTTGCCAGTCGGCCGTGGCCAATCTCGCGCCGTTTGGGGCCACTCATGAAGCCGGTCTCACCCACACAGTAGGGAGGGAAATTGTAGTGCAGCATGAAACGCTCGCGGTACTCGCCTTCCAGTGCGTCGATGATCTGGGAATCGCGCTCGGTGCCCAGTGTGGCCACCACGATGGCCTGGGTCTCGCCACGGGTAAAGAGTGCAGAACCGTGGGTGCGCTCCAGTATGGTCGTACGCACCTGAATGGGGCGCACGGTGCGGGTGTCACGCCCGTCGATGCGCGGCTCACCGGCCAGGATTCTGGAACGCACGGTGCGCTTCTCCAGTGCTGACACGGCATCACGTACCTCGGACTCGGGCAGCGCGCCCTCGTCATCACCACAGAGCTTCTCGACGACAGCGGTGCGAATCTCGCTCATGCGATCCTGGCGAGCCATTTTATCAGCAATTGAATAAGCTGCCATTATGTCCGCTGCACAGGTCTCAGCAACCTTCTCAGCAATGGAGGCATCCTTCTCAGGCGCAGCCCAATCCCAGGAGGGATTGCCGACCTCTTCCGCCAGCTCATTGATGGTCTGGATCGCTACCTGCATCTGCTCGTGTCCAAACAGTACCGCACCCAGCATCACCTCTTCAGAGAGCTGGTCTGCTTCTGACTCAACCATCAGCACTGCATTTTCAGTCCCTGCAACCACCAGATCCAGATCTGAATCGGCCAGCTCGGATCTGCTGGGATTCAGCAGATACTGACCATCTTTATAACCTACGCGGGCTGCACCAATGGGGCCATTGAATGGCATGCCAGAGATGGCCAGTGCGGCCGATGCGCCAATCAATGCAGGGATATCCGGGTCAATCTCTTTATTCAGGGAGATCACCGTGGCAACCACCTGCACCTCGTTGAGGAAACCTTTCGGAAACAGCGGGCGCAATGGGCGATCAATCAGGCGGCTGGTGAGGGTATCCTTCTCTGTTGGACGCCCTTCACGGCGGAAAAAGCCACCGGGGATACGCCCGGCAGCATAGACCCGCTCTTGATAGTTGATGGTCAGAGGAAAGAAATCACGGCCAGGTTGTGCCTCTTTCCTGCCTACTGCTGTCACCAGAACGGTCGTACCTTCAATGTCAATGATGACAGCGCCATCGGCTTGACGGGCAACTTCGCCTGTCTCCATGGTGACCTTGTGGGCACCGAACTGAAACTCTTTTTTAATCTGGGTCACACTATGCTCCTCAGTAAAATAGTCGATTAGCGACGTAAGCCAAGACGGGAAATCAGTGTACGATAACGCTCAAGGTCTTTTCCTTTCAGATAATCCAGCAGCTTGCGCCGCGAATTGACCATGCGCACCAGACCGCGACGGGAGTGGTGATCATGCTTGTGCTCTGCAAAGTGCCCGGATAGCTGGTTGATACGATTTGTCAGCAGCGCGGCCTGAACCTCAGGCGAACCTGTGTCACCTTCGCCACGCTGATACTCTTTTACGATTGCACTCTTCTCTTCTGCGCTCATTGTCATGGGAAATTACCTTCCAGTTTTAGTAAAAATGGCCTGTTGGCCGGGAGCCACCCCAACAATGAGTTCAGGGAGGCGTTGCAAAAAATTTACATTAATCGTTTGGGTGCGACTTTACCATCATCCTGTATCTGGCCCACACCAATAAATTGGGTTTTATCCGCATAGAGCCGCACCCAGCCCTCTGTTGGCGCTTGTGGCACCAGTACGGCCTGCCCCTGACGCAGGTAGAAGGCGGCATCCGCCGTCAGCTGGATCTCCGGCCAGTCCGCTATGGCACTCTCTGTGGGCAGCAGCAGTTGATCCAGCGCATCCATCCCCTGATCTGCAGTTGACTCGATGGCGGCCATGTCGACCATGCCGCCTATGCCAAAGGGCCCCACTCCAGTGCGGCGCAGTGCGGAGACATGCCCGCCACAGCCCAGCTGCTCGCCAATATCCTCTGCCAGCGTTCGAATATAGGTGCCTTTCGAGCATTTTACATCCAGCTCAAACTCTGGCAGGTCAGCAGACAGCAGGGTGATCTCATGGATGGTCACGGTACGGGGTTCGCGCTCTACCTCAATGCCTTTGCGCGCCAGCTTGTAGAGCCGCTCGCCCTTGTGCTTCAACGCGGAGTACATCGGCGGCAGCTGTTGAATCTCTCCGGAAAACCTCTTTAACACGGTGCGGATATCCTGTTCCGTGATACCGTCACAGGGACGGTTCTCGAGGATTTCACCTTCGGTATCCGCCGTTGTGGTTGTGATGCCCAGCCTTACCTTTACCCGGTAGCGCTTGTTGGCATCCAGCAGGAAGGCTGAGATCTTGGTGGCTGCACCAAAACAGATGGGCAGAAGACCATTTGCCAGCGGATCAAGACTGCCCGTATGTCCTGCCTTGCGCGCACGAAAGATCTTTTTAACCTGCTGTAGTGCAGCGTTTGAGGATACACCCAGGGGCTTGTCCAACAACAGAATGCCCTGAACATCCCGTCCCCGTGGTTTTTGGTGTCGGCGACCCATTACTCTTCCTGATGCTTTGCCTGATCTGCCTCTACCGCCTCTTCAATCATCGTCGAAAGGCGGGCGCCATGTTCAATGGAGTCATCATAGACAAACTTTAACTGCGGAATGGTTCTGAGCTTCATTCTGTGCCCAAGCTCATGGCGCAGGAATGAGGCGCTTTTATTCATGATTTGTGTGGTAGCCAGATGGTCACTCTCACTGCCCATGGTCGTGAAAAAGACCTTGGCATGTGAAAAATCGCGCACCACACGCACCTCCTGAATCGTCACCATGCCCAGGCGTGGATCTTTAAGATCATCACGCACCAGAACCGACAGTTCACGTTGCATCTGCGACCCGACACGCTCTGTTCTGCTGAATTCACGCGCCATATTTTAGAGTTCTCTTGCCACTTCGGTATGCTCGAAAACCTCGATCTGGTCGCCCGGCTTCACATCATTGTAGTTCTTCACGCCGATGCCGCACTCCATACCGCTCTTGACCTCCTGCGCATCCTCTTTAAAGCGGCGCAGTGACTCCAGCGCACCTTCGTAGATCACCACATTGTCACGCAGCACCCGGATTGGATTGTTACGTTTTACAACACCTTCAACCACCATGCAGCCAGCAATAGAGCCCAGTTTTGAAGAGCGGAAGACATCCCGCACCTCGGCCAGACCCACGATCTCTTCGCGGATTTCAGGGGAGAGCATGCCGACGATGGCGCTCTTAACATCATCGATCACCTCGTAGATGATGCTGTAGTAACGAAGATCCAGCTCTTTCTCTTCAATGACCTTGCGCGCCGAGGCATCTGCTCGCACATTAAAGCCGATGATGATGGCATTTGAGGTGACGGCCAGGTTGGCATCGGACTCATTGATACCCCCCACACCGGAGGCGACCACTTTGACCTTGACATCGTCCGCGCCAATCTTGGTCAATGAATCCTTGAGTGCTTCGACGCTGCCCTGTACATCCGCCTTGACAATCAGGTTGACGTAGTTCACCTCACCCTGCTCCATCTGGGAGAAGAGTTCGTCAAGTTTGGCGGCCTTCTGGGCAGCCAGGCGGCTATCACGCATCTTTTCCTGGCGTAGCGCAGTCACTTCACGCGCCTGTCGCTCATCGGCTACCGCCATGGTGTCATCGCCCGCATTGGGCACACCGGATAGCCCAAGCACCTCAACGGGAAAGGATGGGCCTGCCGATTTAACCGGCTTGCCGCTCTCATCAAACATGGCGCGCACCCGGCCGGACTCCTGGCCACTGACCAGGATATCGCCACGGTTGAGTGTCCCGGATTGCACCAGCACCGTTGCCACCGGGCCACGACCGCGATCGAGCCGGGATTCAACAATCACGCCACGAGCCGGCCCTTCGACCACCGCCTCCAGCTCCAACACCTCGGATTGCAGTGAGATGGCATCCAGCAGGTCATCAATGCCCTCCCCTGTCTTGGCAGAGACGTTGACGAACATGGTGTCGCCGCCCCAATCCTCAGGGATAACCTCCTCCTGGGATAACTCCTGCATGACTCGATCGGGATTGGCATCCGGTTTGTCCATCTTGTTGACGGCAATCAGCAGCGGCACCTCTGCCGCCTTTGCGTGCTGAATGGCCTCTTTGGTCTGCGGCATCACACCATCATCCGCAGCAACGACCAGTACGATAATATCGGTAACCTTGGCTCCACGCGCACGCATTGCGCTGAATGCAGCATGCCCCGGCGTATCGAGAAAGGTGATCATCCCTTTATCCGTATTCACATGATAGGCACCGATATGCTGCGTAATACCACCGGCCTCGCCATCTGCAACATGGGTGGATTTTATGTAATCCAGGAGTGATGTTTTGCCGTGATCTACATGCCCCATGATGGTGACAACAGGCGCACGCGGCTCTTTTTTGCCTGTCTCTTCCGCCTGTATGAGCAGCTCATCTTCCAGGCTCTCATCTTTAGCAACAGTCGCTTTATGCCCCATCTCTTCCACCACCAGAGTGGCTGTATCACGATCCAGGATCTGGTTGATCGTCACCATTGATCCCATCTTCATCAGTGTCTTGATCACTTCAGCAGCCTTGACAGACATCTTCTGTGCCAGATCACCCACCGAGATATTTTCAGGAATCTCAATTGTGTAGATCACCGGAGCCGTGGGCCTCACAAAGCCATGTTCGGCATCCTGCTGTTGGTGAGAGGCAACGGAGTGGCGTCTGGCAGACTTCTGTTTACGACGCCCGCGCTTTGCCGCTGTAACGTGCAGCTCTTCGCGCCTGCGCGCCCCTTTGCCTTGCTCCTTGCCGGACTCTTTTGGTTTTGTCTTGGATTTATATTTGGTCGTTTTGTCAGCATCTTTATCTGCTGGCTGTGCCTTACCCTTTGCCGGTTTGGCAGGCTCTGTGCTTTTGGCTCGCTCAGCGGCCTGGTTGGCCACAGCCTGCTCCTGCTCGCGCTGCTCTGCCTCCTCCTGCAGGCGCTTGACCTCAGCTTCTGCCCGCTTGGCCTCTTCGTCAGCCTGGCGAAGCGCCGCCTCTTTTTCCCTGCGCTCATTTTCCGCAGCCCGCCGGGCCTCATCTTCCAGCTCTATCTTGCGTCTGGCTTCGGCCTGCTCTGCAAGTGCTATCTTTGCGGCTTCCGCCTCCTGAGACTCCTGCTCATTATCAGCAACGGCGCCCCGCTTCACATAGGTGCGTTTGCGGCGTACCTCAACATTCACGGTCTTGCCACCCCGCGCTCGAGGGCTGACAGTCGCCCTGCCCGAGGCTCTTCCTGCCTGGGCAACCGGCTGGCGTAGTTGGCTGACTGTTTTTCTCTTTAGCGTGATCTTTTTCGGTTCGCCGGTTGAAAGCTCACCGGATTTACCGTGGCTATCACGCAGATAGTTCAGCAGATTGACCTTCTCTTCTTCTGAGATGCTCGCATCCGGATCACTTTTTTCCACGCCCGCATCGCTCAGCTGGCTGAGCAGGCGATCAACAGGGATACCAACATCTGTAGCAAATTGTCTTATTGTCACTTCATTCATTTGGATGAACCTCCAGAGTACCCTTTATCCCTGTTGCTCTTCAGCAAACCAGGGCTCGCGCGCTGTCATGATTAACTCACCTGCACGCTCTTCATCCATCTCATCAATATCCATCAACTCGTCAACGGATTGCTCGGCCAGATCATCCATGGTTTTGATGCCGCGGCTGGCCAGCACATAGGCCAACTCTTTATCCATGCCTTTCATCTCAAGCAGGTCGGCTTCAGGCTCTGCCTCAGAGAGAACCTCTTCCTTTGCAATGGCCTGGGTTAACAGCACCTCTTTGGCCCGCCCACGCAGCTCCTCAACGATGGCCTGATCAAACTCTTCAATCTCAAGCATTTCACTCAGCGGGACATAGGCCACCTCATCAACGGATGAGAAGCCCTCCTGCACCAGGATGACTGCAACCTCTTCATCCACATCCAGCTGTTTCATAAAGTTTTCAATCAGGGAGCGCGCCTCATCTTCACTCTTTTCAGCCGCCTGCTCTACGGTCATGACATTCAGATTCCACCCTGTCAGCTCACTTGCCAGCCGCACATTCTGCCCGCCCCTTCCGATAGCCTGGGAGAGCTGATCCTCATTTACGGCGACATCCATGCTGTGCGCATCCTCATCCACAACGATTGAGACCACCTCTGCAGGTGACATGGCATTGATCACAAACTGGGCAGGATTCTCATTCCACAGGATGATGTCTACCCGCTCGCCGCCCAGCTCATTGGAGACGGCCTGGACCCGAGAGCCGCGCATGCCCACACAGGCACCCACCGGGTCGATACGCTGATCTATCGCACGTACGGCAATTTTTGCCCGTAGCCCGGTATCACGCGCCGCGTCAATGATGTCAATAAGTCCTTCGCCGACCTCTGGCACTTCGAGTTTAAAAAGCTCTATCAACAGCTCGGGGCAGGTACGGCTGACATAGAGCTGTGGGCCGCGCTGCTCTGCCCGGATGTCATACAGATAACCCCTGATACGGTCACCTGTGCGTACAGATTCACGGGAGATCATCTCCTCTCTTGGGATCAACGCCTCTGCGTTGCCTCCCAAATCCAGCAGAATCTGGCCGCGATCCACCCGTTTGACTACACCGGTCACCAGCTCACCTTTGCGCTCCTGATAGGCCTCTACGACCTTTGCCCTTTCCGCCTCTCGCACCTTCTGAACGATCACCTGTTTCGCGGTTTGAGCTGCAATCCGTCCAAAGGCGATGGATTCAACAGGTTCCTCTATATATTCACCCACCTGGATATCCGGATGATCCTGGCGTGCATCTTCCAGTGTGATCTGGGCATCCGGGTTGTCATGCTCTTCATCAAACTCCTCTATCACCAGCCAGCGCCGAAAGGTTTCGTAGGAGCCGTCCGCACGGTCAATCGCAACTCTAATATCAATATCGCCTGGGCTTTTCTTGCGCGTAGCCGTGGCCAAGGCAATCTCGATTGCCTCATATATGACCTCTTTGCCGATAGATTTCTCATTAGAAACCGCATCAACAACCATTAATATCTCTTTGTTCATCTATTCCAATTCCTAATCAGAATTCTGGTATGAGCCGTGCAGACTCAATCTGATCCAGCGGTAAGTTAAACCTTTCACCCTCTATATCAAGGGTCACATCATCACCCTTGACACCCATCAAAACCCCATCATACCTGCGGCGACCATTTTGTCTGATGCGCATTCTGATGCGTGCTTTTTTTCCTCTGAAGCGCTCAAAGTGCTCTCTGTCAAACAGTGGCCTGTCTATGCCTGGCGAAGAGACCTCCAGGTCATAATTCTCTTCAATAGGGTTCTCTACATCCAGCAGCCCACTGACCTGGTGACTGACGGTTGTGCAGTCATCAAGCGTTATGCCTTTGTCGGAATCAATATAGATACGCAGCAGCACACCCTGTTTTTGCCGACTCAACAGCTCAATGCCCACCAATTCATAACCCATGGACTCGACGACCTGGCGTATTGTTTGAGTCAAATTGTCTGGAGCACTTCGCATCAATAACCACCCAGCACAGGGCACAAATAAAAAATGGGCCAAAGGCCCACTTCAAATAATTCAATAAATTTAGTGTGACCAAAACGCCACGAACCAAACCCGAAAAAAAACCCCGGTGCCGGGGTTTTTTATTCTAAAATCTGGTAGCAAGGGCTGTTTGCCCGCTTCGTCTGCTTGGCATTGCCAAGGGTATTACAGCACCAAAACCCGCTCTGATCAGGACGTTACTATCGAATCACGAGGGAGTCCGCCCGACTAAGGCGCTGGAGTATACCAGCATATCCCTGTTTGCATCAATGGAAGATGAGTGAAATTGGGCATCCACCACCTATTTTCATACAAGGCCGGGGGTGCCTCTTGTTGGCTCTGACCGGAGCCTTCCAGGGGCAAGACAGATGCAATCAGATTTGCGCCCCTGCAATGCACTGTTGATCTGGCATTACATTATCGCGGGAGCGATCCAGCAAGCGTTGCAGCGCAGCGTGCAGCTCATCATCGAGATCATTAAACATCAGACCCGCCCCGCGTGCGCAGCTATGCACCACCATTGCATCTGCACTGCATGGCTTGTGCATCCCATCTTCATTTAGAAAAAAAGCGGTTTTAATCAGCGCATTAACCGGCAATTCGACACGACCCGTCTCGATATACATGCCGCCAAGGCCGACATTCATGGTGCGCCCATGAACCAGTCCCAGTGCCTGGTAGGTTACAACAACATCCAGTGTCACTGGCTTGCGCAGTGCGTAACGGTGCTCCATTCTGCTCACCCCCTTGATTGCCAAGAAATCTCAATGGTTAACCCTTGATATTATTATTCTTAGCCCGTGACCTCCCATCATCCACAGGAAAGCCATTACTGTCCATTCTAGTCAACTTTTGGCAGTTTTGCCCTAAATTTAAATGCAAACGCGCTCAAACCACCTAATTTCCTGCCCGGTTTCAGGTAGAATCCTGCTCATGAGCAGACAAAACCCTATCGATATTACACAGGCCGTCACCCCGGGTCTCTTTCGGCGTTTGGCCGCTATCTGTTATGACGGACTGCTGCTTCTGGCGCTTCTGATGGTTGCAACATCGCTTATTATTATACCTCTCGGGCTGGAGGCCGGGGACACCTCAGTAGGCCGCAACCCGCTCTTTCAATTAATAGTTTTTGGCCTTATCCCACCCTTTTTCTTCTCGTGGTTCTGGATCAAAGGCGGGCAGACACTGGGCATGCGGGCATGGCGGCTCCGAGCCGTACGTGATGATGGGAGACCACTCACATGGCGCGATGCCCTGCTGCGGTATTTTTCTGCCCTGCTCTCCTGGGCGGCGGCAGGGTTGGGGTTTCTCTGGATTCTGGTCGATCACGACAAGCTCGCCTGGCATGACCGGCTCTCAAAAACCCGCCTAGTGATCGCTGCAAAGCGCGTCAAAAACAGCAACTAATTCAATTCACCCTGTAACTCAAGAAGAGCGCAGCACCCAGCAGCAGCAGCGCGGGGAAGGAGGCTGCAAACAGCGCATTCAGGTCATATACGATGGCCATATATGAGAAGGCCTTGCTCATCAGAAAAAAGCCGCTGCCAACCATCGCCCCCAGAAAGACCCGCTGCCCAATCCCGGAGCTGCGCAGCTGACCAAAGACAAAGGACATTGAGAGATAGAGCATGATCAGCGTCACCAGCGGGGTGACCATCTTGCCCCAGAAGGCCACCTCATAGCTCTTGGCATCCTGACCATTGGTGTGTAAAAAGCGAATGTACTTGTAAAGCCCCCAGGCTGGCAGGATATGAGGGTTAAGCGAAACCACATTCAGCAGCCCTGGATCCAGCATTGAATCCCAGGTGGCGCGTTCTATGGTACGAACCTGCACCCCGTCATCCGTAAACTGGCTCTGCCGGATATCCTGCAACAGCCATTGATCCTTTTCATACCTTGCCGATGCGGCATGGGTAGAGAACTTCAGCTGCTTATCTTCACCGTATTCGTAGATATAGATATCCTCAAGCCGCGACCCCGGCAGGATATTGCGGATGTTGATATAGGCTCCACCATCCCGCGCCCAGAAACCATACTTGGTTTTAAGCGTCACCTGCTTGGCCAGCGCCTGTGAACGCATGGTCTGCGCATACTGTTCTGTTTCAGGCGCAATGATCTCGCCAAAAAAGAGCGCCACCACCAACATCAGCAGACCCGCCTGCAACACCGACAACACAATGCGCGCATACGACACACCGGCCGCCCGCATGGCTGTAAGTTCGGAGTTATTGGCCAACCCACCCAGCCCGATCAGGCTACCCAGCAGTGCGGCCATGGGTGATAGCTCATAGGCAAAACGTGGCAGCGTCAGCAATACAAACAGGAAGGCATCCCCAACCTGGTATCGCCCCTCACCCACATCTCCCAGCTCATCCATCAGCGTGAGAAACCCCAGCAGCGTCAGCAGCACCGCCATCACCATCACCGTGCCCAGGATGACCGCCCGCCCGATATAGATGTCCAGAATCTTCATGCAGTGCGCCTCGCCAGCCACCAACGCTTTATAGACCAGGCCCAGACCGAATCTCGCAGCACCAGCGGGGCAGCCAGACTCAGCATCAGAATATGCACCCACCAACGTCCCATCCACTCTGGGGTGATGCCATCCTTCATCCAGGTTCCCGAAACGCCAAGCAGGTTAAAAAAGGTGAAATAGACCAGAAAGGCGATGAACAGCCGCCCATAGACCCCCTGGCGGGGGGATGAACGACTTAATGGCACACTCACCAGGGTAAAGACAACCACCGCCAGCGGGAATGCCAGACGATACTGGAACTCGGCCCTGTCCCTGATACTCTCTGAGTTCATCAGCTCTTCCGAGGAGAGCGATTTGCGCCTGAGTCTGGCTGATGATGGATCCTCCTGTGCAACCCGCACCGCATACCTTTCAAACTCACTCACCGAATAGTCAGCCTGCCCGGCAATGCCCTGATAGCGGTAGCCGCGCTCCAGCACAATATAGCGGCTTCCGGTCTCTTCATCCTCATACTGATACCCCTCCTCCGCAGTGATCAACCCCACCTTTCCGTGTTGCCGATTCTGTACAAAGACATTTTGCATGCGGTTATCCAGCATCAGATTTTCTACATAGAAGACCAGATCACCCCGGCTGAACTCGGTGAAACGGCCTGCTGCCATGCTGGTCACATTGGTCTCTGTCTTCTGCAGATGGCGGATCTCGTCAATATACTGATTGGCCCAGGGCAGCACCGATAGCGTAAGCCATGCCACAAGCCCCGCCAGCGGCACCATCGAATAGAGAAAGGCTCGGTAGATGCGAAACACGCTGAGCCCGCAGGATGACATGGCCGTCATCTCATTGTCCCGATACATCCGCCCCAGCGTATAGAGGATGGCAAAAAAATAGGCGGCCGGCAGCAAGATCCCAAGCACCCGCAGCACCTCCAGCCCCAACAGCTCCATGATGACCCCGTTGGTCAGGGTACCCATCGCCACCCGTGCAAGATTATTGATGAAGGCATGTCCAACCAAAATCAGCAACAGCACGGTCAGTATCGTGAACAGCCCCTTTAGCGTTTCACTCAACAGATATCGATCAATAATTGAAAACATAAAAAACGGGTGGTTGATTCTTGTAGATTTGCCAGATTGTAGGCATCCTAACGAAAAACCTATGATGAGAGAACCTAATCTTTAAAGGAGTTCAGATGAACTACAACGCCAAAGCGGGTGACCCCTCCAGGCAGCGCACCCCCTGCCTGGTATTGGGCATATTTTCCAGACGCAAACTTTCAGATGCCGCTAAAACAGTAGACCGTGCCAGCAGTGGTTTTCTCACCAGCATCCTGAAAAAAGGGGATATGGATGGAGAGCCCGGCCAGACACTCATGCTCTATGATCTGCCCGGCACACTGTGCGAACGCGTGCTGCTGGTAGGTTGCGGCACACAGAAAGATTACGACCGCAGCAAACACAGTGAGGCCGTTGGCAAAGCCATATCCAAACTCAACAGTGGTCATACCATGGAGGCCATCCTCTGCCTGCCTGCATTGGCACCGGCAACCACGGATCTCTACACCCAACTGCGCGATGCCATCATCAAGAGCAACGAAGCGACCTACCGCTTCGACCAGTGCAAAAGCGACCCCAAGCCACCCAAGCGGCCACTAAAAAAACTCACCCTGCTGGTCAGCGACCGAAAGGCGCTGAAGATCGCACAAAAAGCGGTCACTCACGGGCAGGCCATAACCCATGGCATCAACCTGGCCAAAGACCTGGGCAACATGCCTGGCAACATCTGTACCCCCAGCCACCTGGCCGAGCAGGCGCGCCGACTGGGGCGCAAATCGAGCAAACTCAAGGTCAAGGTGCTGGATGAGAAGCAGATGGAGACGCTGAAGATGGGGGCACTCCTCTCTGTATCACGCGGCAGCCGCCAGCCCGCCAAACTGATCATCATGGAGTATCACGGCGGCCCAGCAAGGAGCAAGCCGGTGGTGCTGGTGGGCAAAGGACTCACCTTTGATGCGGGCGGCATCTCCATCAAACCCTCCCCCGCCATGGATGAGATGAAGTATGACATGTGCGGCGGTGCCAGCGTCATCGGCACCCTGGCCGCCTGCGCAGGGCTTGAGCTGCCCATCAATGTGGTTGGCATCGTGCCTGCCTCGGAAAACCTGCCGGATGGTGCCGCCAACAAGCCGGGCGATATTGTCACCAGCATGTCCGGGCAGACCATCGAGATACTGAATACCGATGCCGAGGGGCGACTGCTACTCTGCGACGCCCTCACCTACAGCGAACGGTTCAACCCCGCCATTGTGATTGATATCGCCACCCTCACCGGCGCCTGCGTTGTCGCCCTGGGCAGCCACGCTACCGGGCTGCTGAGCAACAACGATACACTGGCCGACGAGATCCTGGAGGCTGGAGAGCACTGCAATGACAGAGCCTGGCGGCTGCCGCTCTGGGAGGAGTACCAAAAGCAGCTCGACAGCAACTTTGCCGACATGGCCAATATCGGCGGCAAGGGTGGCGGCACCATCACCGCCGCCTGTTTTCTCTCACGCTTTACCAAAAAACAGAAATGGGCACACCTGGATATCGCCGGCTCGGCCTGGCGCTCGGGCATCCATAAAGGCGCCACCGGACGCCCTGTCACCCTGCTGACCCATCTGCTGCTCAAGCGCAGCAATCAGTTGAAATGACCAAAATCAGCTTCTATATATTACCCGATGGCGCACGCAGCAACCGCTACACCCTGGCCTGCCGTCTTGCTGACAAGGCCTACCAGCAGGGGCACCGGGTCTTTGTACACACCCGCTCAATGGATGAGGCGCGGCATATGGATCGTCTGCTGTGGACATTTCGTGACGGCAGCTTCATCCCTCACGGCCTGCATGGCAAGGCAGACCCAACACAGACGCCGGTACTGATTGGCCATGGTGAGGATGCCGAGGATGAACATGAGATCCTGATCAACCTCAGCCCGGAGACCCCGGGTTTTTTCAGCCGCTTTGAGCGTGTTGCAGAACCGATCGACCAGGATGCCGAGGTGCGCAAAAACGGCCGCCTCCGCTACCGCTTCTACAAGGATCGCGGTTACCCGCTGGAGACGCACAACCTCAGCAGCTGATCCCTCACCCCATCCGAACCGGCTGCCGATGGGAACCCCAACTGCCCGGCTGCGCCTCAAACAGGCCGGCGCAGCGGGTACCGCAGGCCTGACACTCACCCCTGGCAGTCAAATTCCAGGTTCCCAGCTCATACCAGTCACGCTGAATCAGCAGCTCGCCACACTGGTGGCACCAGGTGCTGTCTGCCCTCCAGTCGTGGGCATTGCCAATGTAGGCGTAGCGCACCCCGTTTTTCATGGCAATCTCACGCGCCTGAAGCAGCGTTTTCAGCGGGGTTGGTGGCACATCAAGCATCTTCCAGTCCGGGTGAAAGGCGCTGAAGTGCATGGGGACATCCGGGCCAAGATGCTCAACCACCCACTGAGTCATCTCCTCGATCTCTTTATCAGAATCATTCCTGCCGGGGATCAGCAAGGTAGTCAGCTCAAACCAGACATCCGTCTCCTGCCGCAGATAGAGCAGGGTATCTAAAATCACCTGCAGATGACCACCTGTGAGCTTATGATAAAACCCTTCCGTGAAGGCCTTGAGATCAACATTGGCCGCATCAATATGGCTAAAGAACTGTTCACGCGGGCCATCAGCCGAGATGTACCCCGCCGTCACTGCGACTGTTTTAATATCCAGCTCACGGCAGGCGATGGCGGTATCATCCGCATATTCAAGAAAAATGACCGGATCATTGTAGGTAAAGGCAACACTGCGGCAGCTCAGTTCACTGGCCTTTCGGGCAATCATCTCTGGAGAGGCGGTATCGGCAAGAATATCGATCTCCCGCGACTTGCTCATATCCCAGTTCTGGCAGAACTTGCAGGCCAGATTGCAGCCTGCCGTTCCAAACGACAACACCGGCGTACCCGGCAAAAAATGATTCAGCGGCTTTTTCTCGATAGGGTCAATACAGAAGCCACTGGAGCGGCCATAGGTGGTCAGTACGATCTGGCCATCTTCAGCAGCGCGTACAAAACATAGCCCCTGCTGACCATCCTTCAGTTTGCAGGCTCTGGGGCAGAGATCACACTGCACTCGGCCATCTTCAAGTTTGTGCCAATAACGTGTTGGGAATGGGTTCATCACAAGTCCCCCCCTGAATTGATTAGTCTCTTCTTTGAGTATAGGTACTTAATCAAACTCTTTATAATCAAAGGTGAGCTCCTCATCCGGCTCGATTTTTTTGCGCGCATAGAGGTCAAAGCCATCAAACTCTGTATTGCCCGGAACGGCATGATTGAGATAACGCAGCAGGTTTTTGCCACTACGGCCTATCGGCTCTTCACCCTCCTCATCATAGACCCAGAGCACATAGGTGCCGTTACGCCTGGCTGTCGGCCCTTCATAGGTGCCAATATATTCACCTTTTTTGATCTTGCGCCGGGCAAACAGCCCGGTGCCGTGAATGGTTGATTCACTGCTGTATACAATATCTTTAAGTCTCTCTTTCGATGCCTTCATCTTTAATCTAAATCCTGAAAGTGCTCGCGCTCACATAGCGCAAGCTATTGATCCGTATAGCGATATAAAACTTTTCGGCCATCACAACAAGGATGCCACTCAAAGTTGTCATTCACTCTACGGATCAATATCTTACACTCTGCAAGCACGATCACTTGCAGGATTTAGGTTTAATCTGATCTCTCCGGGTTCTTTTTAGCAGTTTGATCCAGCACACGCAGACGGCGCAGCTTCTCTGCAATCTTAATCTCCAGTCCACGCTCAACCGGTTGGTAGAGCCTAAGCCCCTCCAGCTCTTCGGGCAGATAACTCTCACCTGCGGCATAGCCATCCGGTTCATCATGGGTGTACCGATAGGCCTTGCCGTGGCCCAGCTCCTTCATCAGTTTGGTTGGGGCATTGCGCAGGTGGATCGGTATCTCCAGTGAGCCGGCTGATTTGGCCAGCGCCATCGCCTGGTTGAATGCGCTGTAGACGGCATTGCTTTTGGGGGCACAGGCCAGATAGGCCACCGCCTGGGCAATGGCCAGCTCACCCTCCGGGCTGCCCAGCCGCTGCTGGGTCTCCCAGGCACTGAGCGCCAGGGTGAGCGCACGCGGATCGGCATTGCCAATATCTTCAGAAGCCATACGCACCACCCGGCGGGCAATATAGAGCGGGTCACAGCCACCGTCCAGCATCCGGGCCAGCCAGTAGAGCGCGGCATCCGGGGCGGTTCCCCGCACCGACTTGTGCAGCGCCGAGATCTGATCATAAAAGGCGTCACCCCCCTTATCAAATCGGCGCAGCCCGCCTGCGGCCACCTCCTCCACCACGGCTCTGGGTATCTCTTTCCCCTCGCAAAGATCGGTAATAATCTCCAGCAGATTCAGCGCACGGCGGGCATCGCCATCCGCCGCCTCTGCAATCAGCTGGCGCAGGCTGGGTTCAAGCCGGAAACCCTGGCTGCCCAGCCCCCGCTCTGCATCGGCAAGGGCACGATCCAGAACCTGTTCCAGCTCTTCGACCGTTAATGGTTTGAGCACATAGACCCTGGCGCGCGACAGCAGGGCGTTGTTCAGTTCAAATGAGGGATTTTCGGTGGTGGCACCAATAAAGACAAAGGTGCCATCCTCCAGGTGCGGCAGGAAGGCATCCTGCTGCGCCTTGTTGAAGCGGTGCACCTCATCAATGAAGAGGATGGTGGATCTGTTCTCTGTCTGCCGGACAGCCCGTGCCTGCGCCACGGCCTGGCGGATCTCCTTTACCCCGGCCAGCACGGCGGAGAGACTCAGAAAATGGGCACCGGATCTGTGTGCAATCAATCGTGCCAGGGTGGTCTTGCCAGTGCCGGGCGGCCCCCAGAAGATCATTGAGTGCAGATGATCCGCCTCAATCGCCTCATACAGCGGCCTGCCTGCTGCAATAATCTGTTGCTGGCCAAAGAAATCGGCCAGATGTTGAGGCCGCATCCGATCTGCCAGTGGGCGTGTCGAGCACCCCGGCTCAGCTGCGGCAAACAGGTCTTCAGCAACCATAATCGCTAATAGTTACCCAGGCTCTCCACACCCTCCGGCGGCTCAAACTCAAACAGCTCGTCCGGCAGCGGGATGTTGCGCTGAATATCGTAGAACTGGAAGCGGGTCACCTGACCAAACTGATCTGCCATCTCCATGCGGCGCAGCTCCTTGCCCATAAAGGCCAGCAGGATGCGCACAAACTGGCTCTCTTTATCACGCGGGATCAGCTCCACCCAGGCCATGCCCTGGCGTTCACCGATATCAATCACCTCGAAGCTCTCCTCAACCGGGCTGGCATCAATCAGCAGCTGGGCAGGGGTGCCACTGAGCAGCTCTTTTTGTGGCCGGTGGTTGGTCTGATCCAGGTCGCCGTCATAGATCCAGACCCGTTCGCCATCCGCCACGATCAGTTGCTCGTAGGGTTCGCTGTAGTCCCAGCGAAACTGTCCGGGGCGACGCAGGTAGAGGGTGCCTTGAAACCGCTCGGCCTCGCTATGTGTCGGATCCTGCACCGACTGCTCAAATCTGGCCTGCAAGGTACCCAGGTTGTCCAGAAAGGCATGCAGGTGGGCTGCCCCTGTCCCTGCCCACAGCAGGCTGGAAAAGAGCATGGAGAGCATTCCGGCCAAAATAGATCTGATCAACAAGCTGTTACCCCGCTTCGATTACGAAAGAGGCGATTATAGCGGCACAGCCAGCAGCTTATCGATAAATTTTGCTCTCCACTATTTTGTCATGCTATCCAGCATCCGGGGTCTGGGCCGCCTGCTCTTCTATAAAACGTCCATACTGAAAATCGGCCTTCTGGATATGTTTGACCAGCCACTCCATCAGATATCGCGACACTTCAGAGGTGATCGCCAGCGGCGCGGCTTCCAGCTCATTGAGAAAGGTCTCCGCCTGCCTGGCAAAACCCTGATGCAACCGGATATGGGCCTCCAGGCCAGGATAGCCATGCTGCCGCATCAGCTCCTCCTCTTCGGCAAAATGAACCTCGGCATAGGCATTCATGTCGATGAGGGTTTCAACGATCTCCTTGGTATCCAGCCGCTCTGTCGCCAGATGAACCCGGTTGATGAGGTTGATGAGATACTTGTGCTGGCTGTCGATAAACTCCACACCGATGGAGAGATCATCCTGCCAGGCCAGTATCTCATTTGAAACAGGCTTCTGCTCCAGTGCCTTTTTTGCTTTGCAGCTGCTATTGGTGTCGCTGTAGGTGTTCTTGACCTCCAGGATTTCAGGCAGGCTATCCAGCAGTGCATCCACCAGTGCCGGGTCAAAGTGGCTGCCTGCATCCTTTGTAATCAAGGCGAGCACCTCATCCAGGGGCCATGGCTCCTTGTAGGGGCGCTTTGTGGTCAGCGCATCGAAGACATCCGCCAGCGCACAGATGCGGCCAAACAGCGGGATCGCCTCACCCACCAGCCCCTGGGGATAGCCACTGCCATCCCACTTCTCATGGTGGGTCAGCGCAATTTCCCGGCTGGCCTCTATCAATGGGTGGTTGCCTGAGAGGATTTTCGCTCCAATCACGGTATGCTGCTGTACAGTGGTAAACTCCTCAGCCGTCAGCCGCCCTGGCTTGAGCAGGATCTGGTCGGAGATACCCACCTTCCCGACATCATGCATCGGGGCCGCCTGCTCCAGCAGTTCAAGCCGGTCATCCTCCAGCCCGACCTTTCTGCCGATGATGACGGAATACTGGCTCATCCTTTTGATATGCTCGCCCGTTTCGTTGTCACGAAATTCAGAGGCCGCCACCAGTTTGTGCAGAATATCCAATTGCGCCTTCTGTAGCCGGATACGGTTGATCTCTGCTTTGAGCTGAAGGCTTCTGTTCAACAGGATACTGGAGACGGTGCGCCCCACCATCTCCATGAAACTGGCCTCTTCCGGGTGGGTCTGGTGGCCATGTTCAAGATAGAGAACAATGACACCGATGACCGCTTCACTACTGTCCAGCAATGGAATGTTGTAGTGGCCGTGATCCACCATTCCGTCAAACTGGATTTCGTGATCCTGACCCACACAACTCCGGAACAGAACCGTTCCGGACTCAGCCGCCTTGCCACACAGGCAACAGCCAAACGGGATCTTTGCGCATTGTTCCTGTAGCTGGGGTGGCAACCCATGCTGAACCGCCAGCAGCAGCTCCCGGTGGTTGTTGGCAATAAATATTGCACCCTTCTTTTCCACGCTCAACCAGGAGATGGAGACGAGAATATCAAGAACCTCATTGAGCTGCTGCTGAAAGCTTATCGGTTTCAGGGCGATATCCAGAATGCAGGATATCGCCGTCTTCATCTCCCACTCAGAGCCAAAGCGCTCACCCGTCTCCCGATCTCTTTTCCGCCGCTCCAGGCGATGGCTTCCACCATCTGACAAACAAGGGGCTGATTGTTCTTTAACTTGCATGATTATTCTTCCTCAGCGTGACACCACCTCCTTGTGAAAACTTTCTTACCAGAAAGGTATTCCCGCTCCTGTATCGACGCCAAGTAGATATACTTTAGAGAAAGCCTACCAAAAGGCACAACTTAGTTTGTGTTGATTCTGCTAATCAGCCACTGGCGGCGGTGCCAGCACCTCCCGGTTGCCGTTTGTTTCCGCAGAAGTGACAATGCCGATCCGCTCCATCTCTTCGATCATGCGGGCAGCCCGGTTGTAGCCAATTTTCAGCCGCCGCTGCACATTGGATATGGAGGCACGACGGGTCTCTGTCACTATCCTTACCGCTTCATCAAACAGGGCATCGGTATCCTCTGTATCACCACTGGCATCAGGTGCGAGGCCGGGGATCTCCTCGGTCTGCTCCTGCACGATCTCGTCAATATAGTCGGGCTCTCCGCTCTTTTTCAGGTGTTTCACTACGCGGTGAACCTCATCATCGCTGACAAAGGCACCGTGGATGCGTTGCGGGATGCTGCTGCCAGGCGGCAGATAGAGCATGTCCCCGTTACCCAGCAGGTGCTCGGCCCCCATCTGATCAAGTATGGTGCGCGAGTCAATCCGCGAGGAGACCTGGAAGGCCAGACGGGTTGGGATATTGGCCTTGATCAGGCCGGTGATGACATCTACGGAGGGGCGCTGTGTCGCCAGCAGCAGATGGATGCCAGAGGCACGCGCCTTTTGCGCCAGACGGGCGATCAGCTGCTCGACCTTTTTGCCCACCACCATCATCATATCCGCCAGCTCGTCGATAATAACCACGATGACCGGCATCTCTTGCAGGATGGGGATCTGGGTGCTGTCCTGCCCTGGCTCCAGTGTGAAAACAGGATCTCGCAGTGGCTCTCCCGCCTTCTCGGCCTCTTGCACCTTGCGGTTGTAACCGGCCAGGTTGCGCACCCCCAGCGCAGACATCAGGCGATAGCGCCGCTCCATCTCACCGACCGACCAGCGCAGTGCATTGGCCGCCTCTTTCATATCCGTTACAACCGGTGTCAGCAGGTGCGGAATACCTTCATAGACCGACAGCTCCAACATCTTCGGGTCAATCATGATCAGCCGCACCTCCTGCGGGCTGCCTTTATAGAGCAGGCTCAAGATCATCGCATTGACGGCTACTGACTTGCCTGAACCCGTGGTGCCGGCAATCAGGGCATGGGGCATCTTGGCCAGATCAGCCACCGCCGGATTGCCGGAGATATCCTTGCCCAGCGCCAGAGTCAGCACCGAGCGTGATTTATCGTAGGCCTCAGAGTGCAACACCTCGCTGAGGTAGACCATCTCCCGCTGTTCGTTGGGGATCTCCAGCCCCACCACCGGCTTGCCGGGGATCACCTCGACCACACGCACACTGATGGTGGAGAGCGCACGGGCAAGATCCTTGGCCAGCCCAGAGATCTTTGCCGCCTTGGTGCCGGGAGCCAGTTGCAGCTCAAACAGGGTGACAACCGGGCCGGGGCGAACCGCTACAACCTCCACCACCACACCGAAATCCTTCAGTTTCAGCTCTACCTGGCGGGACAGCGCCTCAAGCGCCTCCTTGGAGTAGCCGTAGCCACTGGATTTGGCAGGGTCCAACAGTGCCAGCGGCGGGAGTTCAGATTCCGGCAGCGTATCAAACAGCGGCGCCTGTCGCTCCTTCTCCGACCGGACGCTGGGTTTTATCTCCTGGATCACCGGCTCAATGCGCACCGGCGTGCGTGACTCCCCCCTCTTTTTATCTTCTTTAACCAGCTCTGCACGTTTACGTTTGGCCTCGCGCCCCGCTTGCGCTTCTGCTGAGCGCCATTTGAATTTCATCAGCCAGGCAACCAGTTTCAACGTCACGCCACCCAGCAGATCCATCACCTGTAACCAGGAGACGCCGGTAAAGAGGGTGAAACCACCGAGGAACAGCGCCAACAGCAGCAGTGTGCTGCCGGTCTGGCTGAATATGCTCACCAACTCTGCCTGTAAAAATGTCCCTAATATTCCGCCACTGCCTGCCCCCACAGGCATCATCACATTGAACTGGGAAACATACATGGCCGCCAGGGCGCAACCGGAACCCAGGGTGATCAGAAAGCCCAGCCAACGCAGTGCAATCAGATGGATATTGACTGCGTCATCTGAGGTGCGCTCTTTTATAATCAGCCAGCCGCTCCACCCCACCATGATGGGGAAGAGGTAGGCCAGAAAACCAAACAGATAGAGAAAGACATCGGCCAGCCAGGCACCCACAGGGCCACCGGAGTTCTGCACATATTCACGCTGCCCGGTAAAGGACCAGCCGGGGTCATCCGGCGAATAAGCCAGCAGTGATATGAGGAAGTAGGATGCAATCGCAACCAATAACAGCACCGCACCTTCGCGCAGGCGTTTGTTCATCGTTGAAGCGGGGGAGAGGTCGGCCGCCCCCCGTTGTTTGGCTTGAGCCACTACTCCGCCCTCCTGACCAGATTGGGTAATATCAAAGAGAGGGAGCTTACCTTATTTGAGCAGGCAACTGGAGATTGGATAGTGCCGGGTGGACAATCTTTCCGGCAGATACATTGACCCCTTTTCGCAGCGCTGAATTTGATCTCCAGTCACCCGATGCCAACAGCAGCAGGTAGGGGATCAGGCTGGCAGAGAGCGCCAGCGAGGCGCTGCGTGGCACCGCCCCCGGCATGTTGGTCACGCCAAAATGGGTAACGCCCGAAACGCTATAGGTTGGATCTTCATAGGTGGTGGGTCTGATCGTCTCAATGCAGCCGCCCTGGTCGACTGAGATGTCGATAATCACACTGCCCGGCTCCATCGCCGCCACCTGCTCTGCAGAGACCAGATGTGGCGTACGCGCCCCCGTCACCAGAACCGCACCAATCAGCAGATCCGCCCGCCGCACAGCCTCATTAATCTGCTGGGCATAGGCATAGAGCGCTGTCACATTGGCACCCAGCTGCCGCAGAGCCAGCAACTGCTGGCGCTCGATGCCAAACACGGTGACCTCAGCACCCAGCCCGGCGGCAACCACGGCCGCATTCATCCCGGCATTGCCTGCCCCAAGAATAACCACCCTCCCCCGCCCAGCCGCAGGAAGCCCACCCAGCAGCACCCCTTTTCCACCCTGTGGCCGATGCAGCAGGGTGGTGCCAATCTGCACCGAAAGGCGGCCGGCAATATCACTCATCGGTGCCAAAAGTGGCAACCCATGTGCCGTCTCGACCGTCTCAAAGGCTATTGCGGTAAGGCCGATTTTTTGCAGCCGCTTTAGCAGGGCCGGTTCTGCCGCCAGGTGCAAAAACGAGAAGAGCAGGTGATCTTCCCGCAGCAGATCAAGCTCTGCCCCCACCGGCTCCTTGACCTTGACCAGCAGCCTGGCTACGCTGTAGAGCGCCTCTGCATCGGGCACAATCTCGACACCCACAGCAGCGTAACGCGCATCAGAAAAACCACTGGCCTCCCCCGCCCCCCGCTCCAGAAAAACCCGGTGGCCCGCATGAACCAGCTCACCACAGGCCTGAGGCACCAGTCCAACCCGCCCCTCAAGAGGCTTTATTTCACGCGGAATTCCAACCAGCATCTTGACTCCTTTACCCATCAGGCAACATTACGTACTATTCGCTCTGCATTTTTAAAGAACCCACTCTCCATCCTGCACAGCATTGAGATGGCTTACAACACGATGCAGCCCGCTGTTAAGCCTGTATTAATTGAGTATAGACAGTCGGTTGCAGATAACAGGATAGGACAAACCGCCAGGAGCAACCTCAGATGAGCGAAGCAAAACATTGCCAACTACTAATTCTCGGCTCAGGCCCCGCAGGCTATACCGCAGCGGTATATGCCGCACGAGCCAACCTGAATCCAGTACTGATTACCGGCATCGAGCAGGGTGGCCAGCTCATGACCACCACTGAGGTGGATAACTGGCCGGGTGACAATGAAGGTGTCATGGGGCCAACCCTGATGGAGCGCATGCAAAAACATGCTGAGCGTTTCAATACCGAGATCATCTTTGATCATATCAACAAGGCCGAACTGACCGAACGCCCATTCAAACTGACCGGTGACTCCGGAACCTATACCTGCGATGCACTGATCATCTGCACAGGTGCCTCCGCACAATACCTGGGGCTGCCCTCAGAGGAGGAGTTCAAAGGTCGCGGCGTATCGGCCTGCGCCACCTGCGACGGCTTCTTCTATCGGGGCAAAAAAGTAGCCGTAATCGGCGGCGGCAGCACGGCCGTTGAAGAGGCGCTCTATCTCTCCAACATCGCCTCCGAGGTTGTAGTGGTACATCGCCGGAATCAGTTCCGCTCAGAGAAGATACTCTCAGACCAGCTGATCCAAAAATCCAAAACCGGCAACGTTACCATCGAGTGGGACTGTGTTCTGGACGAGGTGCTGGGCGACCAGAGCGGCGTTACCGGCATGCGCATCAAAAACGTAAAAGATGGCTCCACCAAGGATATCGAGCTGATGGGTGTCTTTGTCGCCATCGGCCACAAACCCAACACCGATCTCTTCACCGGCCAGTTGGAGATGGACAATGGCTACCTGAAGGTAGAGAGCGGACAGCAGGCCAACTCAAGCCAGACCAATATCCCCGGTGTATTTGCCGCCGGTGACGTACAGGATCAGGTCTACCGACAAGCCATCACCTCTGCCGGAGCTGGCTGCATGGCGGCACTGGATGCCGAGCGCTTTTTGGATGCCATGGATGCAAAGAGTTAGCTTACCAAGCTGACATTGTCGGAGCCGGAGTGCTAAGAAGGCTGCGGGGCTTTTTATTGCTCCCGGCTTATATTTTACTGAGCCTTTGTAACCAAGTGCCGACGATGCAAGGTTGCCAGCTGTTTTGCGCTGGGGTCATTATTCAGCACCTCCAGAGGTGGCGGCTTGCAGTCAAAGAGAATATCCCCCACCTTGGCACTGACAGTCTTTTTCCTGTCAATATTGGTTATCAGCTTTGGCAGCCTCAACTGGTGCAACAGCTGGAGTCGAGGCCGGTACCGCATCCAATGGAGGATGCCCCGCAGGCAGCCCAGGCATAACCGGCAGCGCAGCTTCTGCCTCAGCACGCAACTGCTCGATGCTTGGATGCCCCGGCGGAAGCGGTGCCAGTGTCTGCGCCGTATCCAGAGGCGGTGCCACTATTTGTGCCGTTGCCTCAGCAGGCTCTTTTGCGTCATCTGTGCTGCGTGTGGAGAGCGATGAAATAAATATAATCGCAACCACCATGGTTACAGCCCACAGCCCCAACAGCTGTGCTGACTCCTGTTTGGTGCTGTTGTCACCGCGCTGATCTGTATCTGACATTCACTCCTCCATCCACAATAGTAGGTTTAATTATCTATTCAGCATGATTTTAATCAGGTGTTGCAAGACATGCTTTTTCGCCAAACTTACATCATAAAGCACTACTTTGAACCACGGATTCACACAGATAAACACGAATAAGTCGTGTTTCAAGCCGAAATCTGTGTTTATTTGTGTGAATCTGTGGTTCCATTTCTTTAAAAATCAGATTTAGCATGGCTTGACCAAGTGAGCTGAATAGTTACGGTTTAATTTGCTACAAAACGTTCTGATGCTACTGCTTTTTTCGCCGGAACCCTTCATAGTCTGCATCCTTTTCAAACTTGGCACACTCCGGGAACAGCATCGGCCCCTTCACCTCCATCGGCATTCCGGCTACGGCCAGCTCACGTCGCAGTTTGCTAAGATGTCCAATGGTGACCTTTTTATGCCCACGGCCATGTGACATCTCAGCCGCCTGCAGGCCTGCGCGTCGCCCAAAACTGATGATCTCCAGCAGGGCATTCCCCATGATCCGGTTGCGCCCGTGGATTCCACCCGAGACCTCGCCGACACAATATAGCCCCGGCACGGTGCTCTGCCCATGCTCATCAATCACCACGCCGCCATTCTGATAGTGCAGTGTCGGATAGACCAAAAGCGGCATCTCGACCGGATTGATACCGCACTTATTACCCAGCTCTACCAGCTTTGGCAGACGCTTTGCGAGGATACCAGGGTTCGTGCGTTCCACACCCGGCGTATCCAGCCAGACGCCGACGGCATTCTCATCGACCCGCACCCCGCGCCCCTCGGCACACTCCTTCAGGATGGCTGCCGAGACATGATCCCGGGTCTTTAGCTCATCGACAAAACGCTCACCCAGCCCATTCAAAAGCTGGGCACCCGCAGAGCGTACCCCCTCTGTAATCAGCGTGCCAGCCAGGTGCTGTGGATGGGCCAAACCGGTAGGATGGTATTGAAAGGAGTCCAAATCACGCAGTTTAGCCCCCAGACGATAGGCCAATACCAGGCCATCACCCGTGGCACCAAAGTGGTTTGAGGTGGGAAAACCATTGAGATGCATGCGGCCAATACCGCCGGTTGCCAGAATCACTGTCTGCGCCTCGATCAGCACATAGCTGCAATCCTTCAGATTGGAGATGACCGCACCGGCGCAATGGCCGGACTCGTTGGACATCAGCTCCACGACGGGGCTGTAGTCCCAGACATCGATCTTGCTGTTACGCACCGACTCACGCAGTGCGCGCATCATCTCCAGCCCGGTGTAATCACGGTAATAGACCACACGATCCGCAGAGGTGCCGCCCGCTCGGCGCGTCATCAGATCACCAAACTCATCCAGATCAAACTGCATCCCCTGCTGGATCAGCCAGCGGATCACATCCGGTGCATCCATCACCATCTTGGCCACCAGTTTTGGGTCGCCCCGGTAATGGCCCGCCTTCAGGCTGTCATCCAGGTGCATTTGTGGCGTATCACCTCGTTCAATCGATGCCTGAATGCCCCCCTCAGCCATCACTGTGTTGCTGTCGCCGAGGCGCAGTTTGGTGGCCATGATAACCCTTGCACCAGCCTGCTCTGCCATCAGGGCAGCCGCACAACCGGCTCCACCGCCGCCGATAACCAGCACATCGGTCTGCACAATGGAGGCACCAGCCAGATCCGCCTCATCAATGCGTGCATCAGATTGTAGCAACTCAGCCAACTGCCGATGGCAGCTGTCACCCTGGTTTGGCCCTACACACAGGGAGACCAGCGAATCCTCCCGGTAATCCGGGTGAAAGGCTTGCAGCAACTCATCCGTTGCCATATCAGACTTTTTCAGATCACGGGATTTGGCAGCCTGGTAGTGCGCCAGCGCCTCTGAATAAGAGATGCCCGTCATGGCTTCTCACCTTCTATATTGACCTCAAACTTACCTCGCTGTAGCCCTTCCAGGCGTCGAATCAGATTTGATGGACGCGTATGAAAATAGGCGGTCACCCGTCGAGAAAACAGCCCGACATGGTTGGGCGCAATCAGCTCAGGGCAAGCAGTCAGGCAGAGGTCACACATCACACACTCAACAAACAGCTCACCCGCCTCACGAAAGCGGCCTCTGGCTGCCAACGCCACCCCCTTCATCACATCGATTCCTTTAGGACAAGAGGCATTGCAACCACGGCACTCCCGGCAACGGCTTGCCTCAGGGAAAATTTTATGGAACTTGGTCTGCACCTCCCACGAACTGCTGATCTCCTCCAGCTTATAGGTGTGGTGCGTGGGGCGGGGAAAGACCAGAAACATCACCTGCATCCCCTCCTCTATAAGCGTCTGGCACCCCAGCTGGGTGCGCACCTCAGAATTCCCCGCGCGCCGAACCAGCACGCGGCAGGAGCCGCAGACGCCTTCAAGGCAGCCGACACTTTTAATACGTGAATAACCGGCATACCACAGCGCCTGGATAGCCGACAATGAGGCCGGGGCAGTAATCGCCTTGCCATCAATCTTTACATTGACCAGCTTTTCGCCCATTTCTCTCATAGAATGCTTGTCTGTCATCAATTCGCGTCCAGTTCCAGCGCCTCCCCAAAGCGGGCAAGAAGCAGGTAAAGCGGGGCATTATAGCGGTTTCAGCCCCTTTCAATGCAACCCGCCATAATTCCTGCCCTGTTTTTTACAAAAAAGCCAAAAAAACCGTTTACGTTCTGAAGTTTGAAAGATAAAGTACACGCCCAAATGCTTGCGTAACTGCAAGACATTGGTGTTCGCGAACCAGAAATGAGATGACCCACACGCGAAAACACCCAATTAATTAAGTAATTTCAACAGCTAACGCCTGAATCGTATGGTTCGGGTTTTTTTAAGGCAAGCTCAGCACCAGTTTTATTTAACATTAAATGGGGACTATCCAAATGAAGCCGTTATCCTTGACCGAAAAAATCCTGCAAGAGCATCTCGTTGATGGTGGCACCCTGCCAGCCGCAGGAGAAGTGATCAAGATCAAGATCGACGAAGCCTTTACACAGGACGCCACCGGCACCATGTGTATGCTGCAACTGGAGGCGATGGGTGTAGACCGTGTCAAACCACTCTCTGTAAACTTTGTTGACCACAGCATGCTGCAGGTCGGTTTTCGCAACCCGGACGACCACGAATACCTGAGAACTGTGGCCGAGAAGCTGGGCATCATCTACTCACCACCCGGCACCGGCATCTGCCACTTCCTGAACATGGAAAACTTTGTCAAGCCGGGCATGACTGGCCTGGGCGCTGACAGCCACACCGTCAACGCCGGCGGTTGTGGTGCCATCTTTATGGGCGCAGGCGGTTACGATATCGCTCTGGCGATGGCCACTGGCCACTACAGCATGCCCATGCCCAAGGTGGTCAAGGTCAATCTGACTGGCGCACTGAGCCATGGCGCCATGGCGATGGAGGTCATCCTGAAGATGCTGGAGATCAACGGCGTCAAAGGCGGCAAAGGTATCATCTTTGAATATGCAGGCCCTGGTGTTGCCAGCCTCTCACTGACCGAACGTGCCACCATCACCAACATGGGCGCTGAGATGGGTGCGACCACCTCCATCTTCCCCAGTGACGAGCGGACTCAAGAATTTCTGGAGAGCCGTCAGCGCGGTGGCGATTATCAACCACTGGCTGCTGATGACGGTGCTGAGTATGACAAAACCATCGATATCGATCTTTCCGCGCTGGAGCCACTGATCGCCATCTACCCCTCTCCAGGCAATGTGGAGAAGGTTGCCGATCACGCGGGCACCAAGATCCATCAGGTCTCTGTCGGCAGCTGCACCAACAGCTCCTACGAGAACATCGCCTCTTTCGCCGAGATCCTGAAAGGCAAGCGTGTCAAGGTCGATACCCTGCTCTATCCGGGCTCACGCGCAGTGGCCATGCAGCTGGCTGAAGCCGGTTACATGACCACCCTGCTTGCCTCTGGCGTGCGTGTTCAAGAGAACGGCTGCGGTGCCTGTATCGGCCAGGGCGGCTCTCCGGTAAGCAACGGCATCTCCCTGCGTACCTTCAACCGCAACTTCCCCAAACGCTCCGGCACCGAGAGCGCCCAGGTTCACCTGGTCAGCCCGATCGTAGCTGCTGTCAGCGCACTGACCGGCGAGATCACCCTGCCGGGCAGCGAACCCGTCAAGTTCAAGGATGTGCCTCAGATGATTGACACCGACTCCTTCATCATGCCTCCGCCTCCCGAGGAGGCCGCCAAGGTTGAGGTGATCCGCGGCCCCAACATCATGGCGCTGCCAGATTTTGAGCCACTGCCTGCAAAACTGACCGGTGAAGTGCTGCTGAAACTGGGCGACAATATCAGCACAGACGACATCCAGCCTGCTGGCATCTTCCTGCCACTGCGCTCCAACGTCAAAGAGTACGCCATGCAGGCCACCTTCAACCAGGTAGATCCCAGCTTCTCCCGCCGCGCCTGCGAACATCGCGATGCAGGCGGTCACGGCATCATCGTGGGTCGTGAAAACTATGGCCAGGGCAGCTCCCGCGAGCACGCAGCACTCTGCCCACGCTGGCTCGGTATCCGTGCCGTTGTGGTTGCCCAGTTTGCGCGCATCCACGTTGCCAACCTGGTGAACTTCGGCATCGTACCGCTGACCTTTGCCAACGAGGCTGACTACGACAAGATCTCTCAGGGCGACACCGTCTCTATCGACGTATCCAACCTGGAAGGCGATCTGTTCCTTGAAGTCAACGGCGAAAAGATCGCCCTGAACCCGGCTTTCGAGCCAGGTGATGTGGAGACACTGAAAGCCGGTGGCGCACTACCTATGTTCAAAGCAACCCGCAAAGGATAAACAGGCATGTCCATGAAAATTGGTATCCCAAAAGAGGTTCACGACAACGAAAAACGTGTCGCTGCAACCCCTGAAACCGTCGAACGAATCCGCAAACTGGGTTTTGCGATGGCTATCGAGACCGGGGCAGGTGCTGCCGCCAACTTCTCTGATGAAGCCTATAAAGAGGCTGGCGCTGAGATTATTGAAGATGCCAGAACCCTCTGGGCTGAATCCGACATCATTATGAAGGTGCGCGCACCAGAGCCTCACCCTGCACTCGGTGCGCACGAGACCGAGCTGCTGCGCGAAGGCGGCCATCTCATCAGCTTTATCTGGCCCGCCCAGAATGAAGAGCTGCTGGAGAGCCTGAAGGCGCGTAAAGCCACCGTCATCGCAATGGACAGCGTACCGCGTATCTCACGCGCACAGAAGCTGGATGCCCTCAGCTCCATGGCCAATATCGCGGGTTACCGCGCCATCATTGAAGCCTCCAATGCCTTTGGTCGCTTCTTCACGGGTCAGATCACTGCTGCGGGTAAAGTACCGCCAGCCAAGGTGATGGTGATCGGTGCCGGTGTTGCGGGTCTTGCCGCCATTGGTGCCGCCAACAGCCTGGGCGCGATCGTGCGTGCCTTCGATACCCGCCCTGAGGTTAAAGAGCAGGTCGAGAGCATGGGCGCTGAGTTCCTGATGCTTGAGTTCGAAGAGGCAGACGACGGCTCCCCGAACACCGGCTACGCCAAGACCATGAGCAAGGAGTTCATCGAAGCCGAGATGAAGCTCTTCGCCGAGCAGGCGATGGAGGTCGACATCATCATCACCACCGCTCTGATCCCCGGCAAACCGGCTCCTGAGCTGATCACCTCCGGCATGGTTGAATCCATGAAAGATGGCAGCGTGATCGTTGATCTGGCTGCTGAACAGGGTGGCAACTGTGCCCTCACCGAGCCGGGCAAGGCGGTTGTGAAACATGGCGTTACCATCATTGGTTACACCGATCTGCCCAGCCGCCTGGCGGCACAGTCCAGCCAGCTCTATGGCACCAACCTGCGTCACCTGCTGACCGACATGACCCCTGAAAAGGACGGCAATATTGTTGTCGACTTTGAAGATGTGGTTGTCCGTGGCGCTACCGTAATCAAAGAGGGTGAGATCACCTGGCCTGCGCCTCCCATCGAGGTCTCAGCCGCCCCTGCGAAACCGGCACTCGCGACTGCCTCACCGCCGGTTGAGGTCAAAGAGGAAAAGAAGAGTCCCGTAGGCGGCTTCATCGGCCTCGGCATCGGTGGCATCCTGCTGGCCATGCTGGGTCAGGTTGCACCGCCCGATTTTCTGGCGCACTTCACGGTCTTTGTGCTCGCCTGCTTCATCGGCTACATGGTGATCTGGAATGTGACACCAGCACTGCACACCCCACTGATGAGTGTTACCAACGCCATCAGCGGCATCATCGTGGTGGGAGCTCTGTTGCAGGTCTCAAGCTCAAGCGGACTGGTGGTCTTTCTGGCATTTATCGCCGTTCTGATCGCCACCATTAATATTGCAGGCGGTTTCGCCGTCACTCAGCGTATGCTGAAGATGTTTCAGCGCTAAGAGGATATAGAGATGAATGAAGGTTTACAGACAATTTGTTACATTGTCGCTTCGGTACTGTTTATTCTCGCGCTTGGCGGTCTGAGCAATCAGGAGACGGCTCGTCGCGGCAATCTCTACGGCATGATCGGTATGGGGTTGGCGCTGGCCGCCACCATCCTTGGCCCGGAGGTTCATGGTGCCGGCTACGCTTGGCTGATTATCGCCATGGTTATTGGTAGTGCTATCGGGCTGTTTCTGGCAAAAAGGGTGCAGATGACCGAGATGCCAGAGCTGGTTGCCATACTCCACAGCTTTGTCGGCATGGCTGCAGTACTGGTTGGCTATGCCGGTTACTTCGGCATTGCCGGTGATAGCGGGCATACCATGGAGGGCGCAGCCAAAACCATCTATGAGATTGAGATCTACATTGGCGTGCTGATCGGTGCGGTCACCTTTACCGGCTCTGTGGTTGCATTTGGCAAGCTCAAAGGGATCATCACCAGCAAGCCACTCACCCTGACTGGACGGCACTGGATGAATCTTGGCCTGGGTGTGGCTTGCATCATCCTCGGTGGCGTCTTTGTCGGTGGCGAGCATAGCAGTGGAGCGGTTACAGCACTGATCGTCATGACCCTTATCGCCTTTATCTTTGGCGTACATATGGTGATGGCCATCGGTGGTGCGGACATGCCCGTTGTGGTCTCTATGCTCAACAGCTATTCCGGTTGGGCAGCAGCGGCTACCGGCTTCATGCTCAACAATGATCTGCTGATCGTTACCGGCGCACTGGTAGGCTCAAGCGGAGCCATCCTCTCCTATATCATGTGCCGCGCCATGAATCGTAAGTTCATCTCTGTTATCGCAGGTGGATTTGGTTCAGAAGGTGGCGTAGCAGCGCCAGCAGCTGATGGGGAACAACAGGAGTATGCCCCGGAGACCTCAGCAGATGAGACCGCAGAGATGCTGCTCAACGCCAAAGAGGTGGTGATCGTACCCGGTTATGGCATGGCCGTAGCGCAAGCACAGCACACCATCAACGACATTACCCGCAAGCTGCGCGCCAAGGATATCAATGTCCGTTTTGCCATCCACCCGGTGGCTGGCCGTATGCCAGGCCACATGAATGTACTGCTGGCAGAGGCCAAGGTGCCTTACGACGTCGTACTGGAGATGGATGAGATCAATGATGATCTGCCGCAAGTCGATGTAGTGCTGGTCATTGGCGCCAATGATATCGTCAACCCAAGTGCGCTGGATGATCCAAACAGCCCCATCGCAGGCATGCCTGTGCTGGAGGTCTGGAACTCAGGCACTGTGGTTGTAATGAAACGTGGCCGCGGTGTGGGCTATGCCGGTGTGGATAACCCGCTCTTCTTCAGAGACAACACCCGTATGCTATACGGTGATGCAAAGGCCAGTGTGGACGCCATTCTGGCCGACATCAGCTAAGTCACTCGTCTTTAGCTGCAAATAAAAAGCCCTCCCCATTGCTGGGGAGGGCTTTTTTATGGCTCTTTAATTCGCCGACGTTACTCGTCACTTTTACCCTGTTTGAGCATATCTGCCAGGCTGGCAAAGGGGTTGGATGTAGTGACCTTCTGCTCGGTTTTTACCGCGCCACCATAACCCCGCAGCTGCTCCACATAGCGCTGATGCTCGTTATCATGGCAATAGAGGCACAGGTTCTCCCAATTGCTGCCGTCAGGCGGGTTGTTGTCGTGATTGTGATCTTTATGATGCACCGTCAGTTCATGAAGGTTTGCCCGGGTAAACTCTCGCCCGCAACGACCGCATATCCAGGGATGGAGACGCAGGGACTGCTCCCGGTAGCTCTGGGAGCGCTCCTCCGCTGCACGCCGGGCATCGATGACAACCTGATCCAGTTTTGATCTCTCCTTTGACATACTCAGCCCACTTTCAGTCTACGTTAGTTTCAATAACTCCCGAACCGCATTATCTGCACCCTCTGCAATCTGGCTGATCGAAGCATCCAGCATGTAGCAGGGTGAGGTAACCAGCTTCCTCTGCTCATCAACAACCACCTCGGCATGCGTGGTCTGCTGATGAATACTGCCCATTGCTTCGATGGCACCGATGGTGTCGGCATCACTGCCAATCGTCACCCTGGCACCCTTCAGAATCTTTGCCAGCACTGCCGGGGAGATACAGAGCGCACCGATGGGCTTATTCGCCTCCACCATTGCGGTGACGGCGCTGGAAAGCTCTGGATTGACCGTGCATTCCGCACCATCAAAGGCAAGGGTCGAGAGGTTTTTGGCCGCACCAAAACCACCTGGGAGAAGCAGTGCATCAAATGCAGCCGCATCAAATTCACTCAGTGGCTTGATATTCCCCCGTGCTATGCGCGCCGCCTCTATCAACACATTCCTTGATTCAGGCATCTCATCGCCGGTAATGTGATTGATAACATGGTGCTGCGCTATATCCGGCGCAAAGCATTGATACTCTGCACCCTGGCGATCCAAGGCCAGCAGTGCCAGGACGGACTCATGGATTTCAGCACCGTCGTAGACGCCACAACCTGATAAGATAACTGCTACATTTTTATTTGCCATTATGCGCTCCTCAATGAGTGACCGCCCCACAGCAGATCCTGCAGGCCTGTCGTTCTGGATAGTCTTCGCTGCACTGCAGCCAATAATATGTCATCCTCTGCATAAATCTCAAACCGGCTTTTAGCTCGTGTAATCCCGGTATAGAGCAGCTCACGGCTGAGCAGTCGGCTCTCCTTTTCCGGCAGCACCAACAGTACCCGCTCAAATTCAGAGCCTTGGCTTTTATGCACAGTCATAGCATACACCGTCTCATGCTGCGGCAGCGAGGCGGGCAGCAGTCTGCGGACAACACCATCGCTGCCTTGAAAACAGGCACGCAGGCGCCCTTCGCACTCCGGATCGAACAGCAGCAGACCCACATCACCATTGTAGAGATGCAGGCCATGATCATTGCAGGTTACCATGATAGGGCGTCCGGCATAGTAATCACTGCCAGTATCTATCAAATTGCATCCCCCAAGTGTCTGTTCAATCTTTTGATTCAGCAGGGTGACACCATTTGGCCCGCCGCGAATGGCACAGAGCACTCGAAAGCGGTTGAATGCGGCAAAGATACTATCCATCTCCGCCCCTGCTTTTACACACTTGAGATAGCTTTTGTAGCTCTCAGCGGCCTCTTCTGCAATGGTGTCACGGGATGCATGCCGATGGATTTCAGGCACGCTCTTATCATTTAACAGGGCAAGCGCCACATTGCCATCGCCCTGATTGACCGCTTTCGCCAGCCGACCGATGCCACTCTCATCTGAAAAACGATAGCTCTGGTGCAGCAGTAGAATAGAGTCCGCAATGGCTGGGGACGAACCATTCCGGGATGGCAGATTCTCCCCCAGCAACCCTGCTAGCTTGTCACGAAAAGCAGCTGAAAAGAGCGGCTGTTCTCCACAGATGTCCGCCAGAACAGCGCCCGCCTCAACCGATGAGAGCTGATCCTTGTCCCCCAGCATGATAAGACGCGCCTTCTCAGGCAATGCCCAGATCAGCTTGGCCATCAGGGCGATATCCACCATTGAGGCCTCATCCAGTATCAGCACATCAATGGGCAGTGGATGCTGTTGATTATGCCGAAAGTAGACAGAATCCATACGCGCACCCAGCAGACGATGCAGGGTTGTGGCCTCTTCCGGTATGGCGTCGCGGATAGCATCATCCACAGGCAGCCCCTGTTTTGCCTGATGAATCGCCTCCTGCATGCGTGCCGCCGCCTTACCTGTTGGTGCAGCCAGTGCTATCTTTAGATCCAGTCCTTTGGGTTGCTGACGCAGCAGTGCAAGAATACGAATCACCGTGCTGGTTTTGCCGGTTCCCGGGCCACCGGATATGACACTGAATTGATTCAGTACCGCCGCTGCCGCCGCCACCTTTTGCCAATCTGGTTTTGCAGATGAAGCCGGGAAGAGTTTATGCAGATCTTTTTGCAGTCGAACCTCATCAACCGCTGGGGCAGCGGCACCTGCACGTCTGTTCAGCGCCTGTGCAATATCCTGTTCATATTTCCAGTACCGATAGAGATAGAGCCTGCCGACCTGATCCAGAATCAACGGGCGGTAGTCTCCAGGAAGACCCACGACGGAGAACCCCTGTAATGCCGCTGTCCAGCTTTTAAAATCGGGTAATGCAACCGATCCGCCAGCATCTCCAAGGTAGACCTTTCTGCCTGCCTCGCGGGTCAGATCAAGGCAGGCATGGCCATTGGCCGTGGCGTGGCTTGCCAATGCAGCGGCCCATGCCAGCTCGTCTGATTCATTGGCAGCCAGGCGACAGATCAGCTGTGCAAAACTCACATCCAACTGGGTCAGTTGCCCCTGTTTTTTTAGTGCCTGTAGCTGTTTCATGGTGCAATCAGATAGTGATCCATCGCCTCAATCAACTGCTTCGATGGCCTGTCCCGATAGACGCCATACTCTGACCCTGTAGCCGGCTGCATGCCCCGTACGAAAAGATAGAAGGCACCGCCAAAGTGCTGTTCATAATTATAGTCAGGAAGACGCAGACCCAGGTAGCGATGCAGCGCCAGGGTATAAAAAAGATATTGCAGATAGTAGGCCTGCTGAGCCATCACTCGTGCCAGGGACTCACGGGAGTAGCCGCTGAGTTCATCACCCAGCCAGTTGGATTTATAGTCCGCCAGATAGAAACGGCCATCGACCTCAAAAACCAGATCAATAAACCCTTTCATAAAGCCACGGACATCTGCAAAACTGATGCGGTCAATGGCTTGGCGCATCTCTTCTGTTGCTGCAAAATCATGCTCCAACAGAAGGTTGCGCAGACCCTCTGCACTGATGGGTGACAGAGGAAAGTGGAACTCCAGCTCAACCAGCCGCCGGCTTGCACTGACTGTATTAAGAGTCAGTGTTGTTGTTTTATCCAGTGGTGTAGCTAAAACAGACTCAACCATATCTGCAACAACCGCCATCCAGTCAGCCTCAAATCCATTCAGCAACAGCGCCTCTTCAACCCGCTTTTCAAGTTTTTTCCGTTCATAGCGGGCGAAATCAAGCTGTTCAAAGATGGCATGAATACAGCGACCGGCACGCGCTCCTCTAGGAAAACCCAGAATGCTCTCTTTAGCGGGACGATCTATTGGTGTTGGTTGCTGCATATCATAATCGGGCTGATCCGTTGCATGCCCGAAGGTCAATGCACTGAAGCTGGTCACCCGCAAACGCATATCAAATCGCCGGGTAAAGGGTTTGACTGAACCCCTCTCATCCTGTTGTCTGCGGAAGGCAACAACCGCCCCCTCATCTTCAGGAATGGGGCCAAACCAAATGCCACCCGCTGCCTTTTCAACCAGCTCATCGAGTGAAATCTGATCGCTGCTGTCGGGGGCCAGCAGCCAGCCCAGCGCCGATTTTTCTGCGCCTGCAATCATGCCCCAGGTGATATAGCAGCGATGCTTGGCACGGGTCAATGCAACATAGAGCAGACGTAGATTTTCTGCCCGCTCTTCCTGAATGGCAAACACTCGATCGGCATCCATGCGCGTCGAACCCAGCTCCAGCACAGGTCTGTCGTCCGCCTGCTGATCATGAAAACAGTAGGGGGTTCCCGGCTTCTCTGCATAGATATTCTCTGCCCATAAAAAGGGGCAAAAGACGATGGGATATTCCAGGCCTTTGCTTTTATGGATGGTGATGATCTGTACCAGCTCTTCATCACTTTCAAGACGCAACTCCTGCTCCTCACTGGTCGGATCACTGCTCTGGGATTGCCCTGAAAACCACTTGACCAGCCCCTCCATTCCCGGCCGGGTTGCACGCTCATATTGATGCAGCAGCTCACCCAGATGTTGCAGGTTGGTGAAGTCACGCTCGCCACCCGCTCTGCCCAACAGTCGCTTTGCCACCTCTTCATGCGACAGCAGTTGGCGAAACATTCGGATAAAGCCTTTTTCCAGCCAGCATTGATGATAGCTGCGAAACCGTTCCAGCTGTAGCTCAAGCGCCTGTTCATCCATTTTCAGATGTTCAATATCATTGCCATCCAGCCCCAGCATATTGGTTGCCAGGGCAGCCATGATACGCGCCTGCCTGGTCGGCTCTGCAATAGCGCTCAATACGCGCAGCAGCTGCGTGGCCTCATCACTATGAAAGATATTCTCACGCGACTGCTGAACGCTGTAGACACCCCGTTCGCGCAGCTGCCGGGCCATCGCCCCGCCCTGCCGGTGTGACCGCACCAATACCGCAATATCACCGCCATTCAGCTTTCGATTGCCGATCCGGATCTGGCTCTCCTGCCCCTGTTGCAGCAACCGGGCAATCTCTGCTGCGGTGGCATCTGTGGCCAAACGCTCGGCCTCCTGCCTGGGCATCGCCTTCTCTTCATCAGGCAGCAACCAGATCCTGAACGGTGCCTCGATATCCCCGCCATCCCGAAGCTCTTCCCGCTGCCTGGTTGCTGCATCAGCTTTATAAAACGGAATCCAGTCATACAAAAAGCTGGCATCCGATTGCATAAACAGCGCGTTAACCGCATCAATCAGTTTGGGGTCGGAGCGCCAGTTGGTCTTCAGCGTATAGCGATTTTTGGCATCCTCACACGCCCTGTGATAGGCAAAGATGTCAGCACCACGAAAACTGTAGATGGCCTGCTTTGGGTCACCCACCAGAAAGAGTGGCAGCTCACTTTCACGGGTGATCATTGAGAATATCTGGTATTGAATCGGGTCGGTATCCTGAAACTCATCAATCAATACGGCAGAATATTGCTGCTGTATTGCCTCAATCAACACGCCACCATGTTCACCCAATAACGCCTTATGCAGATCCAGCAGCAGGTCATCAAAGGATTGGATGCGCGCCCTGGCCTTGCGTGCCGACAGCTCCCGGTTGCAGTAGTCCAACAGGCTCTTTTTCAGCGCCACCAGCGCCTGGGTATAACGGGATTCCACGCCGCTCCATGCCTCGGCCAGCAGCTCACAGGCAGCAAAGAAGCGGTGTTCAGGGGGAGGCTTGTCTTTTTTGACCGAGGCCGTCAGTTCACGGGTTGTAAATTTGGTGAATTTATCGAAGGGGGCGCTGGGCGGCAGGTCGAGATAATCATTCATCTGCTGGAACCACTTGCCCAGCCAGTCCTTGCGGTATTTGGTTCTATACAGGCCGGCATCCGTCAGCAGCAGATCCTGAATGTCATCCCTGGCACTGCTCCAGATACTGCGCACCTGTTCAAAGGCCTGAAGAAACGCGGCCTCTTGCAGCGCCAGATCAGCGGGAAACTCCCTGCCTCGCACATCCAGGTAGGGCCTGCCAATACCTGCTTTCACACTTGAGCGCAGACCTTCAGGGGTTGTTTTTCTTGCCAGCAAAAAGTCCACCAGACCCGATGGCAGATCCTGCACCTGGCAGCGCCAGAAGTCAGCGGTAATCTCCTGTAGCAGTTCACTCTGCTCAGAGACCAGCTCGGCCTCAAACGGCATGCCGCTCTCAAAGGCGTGTTCTGACAAAACCCGTTGATAAAAACCGTGTATGGTAAATATTGCCGCCTGATCAAAGCCCAGGATGGCCAGTCGCAGACGGCGCTGTGACTGCGCATGATCTTCACTTTGATCCAGCAATCCCTGGTAAAACGGATCGCTGCTTTCACCCTGTTCGAAGGCCTGCAACCCCTCCACCAGACGGCTGCGAATGCGCTCCCGCAATTCGGCAGTCGCGGCATTGGTGAAGGTGACCACCAGCAGCTTATCCACCTTGCAGTTCATCTCCAGCACCAGCCGGAGATAGAGCCCGGTAATGGTGAAGGTCTTGCCTGTGCCGGCACTGGCTTCGATCAGGTTAAGGTCACGCAGCTCGGTAGCTGGAAGATTCAGTTCCTTCATTTTTTAGATACAGCGAATAGTCACCCAGAGTGGCACCACGGCAGGGGTTTTTAATACCCTCCCTAAAAAAGCTGTTGAAACCGTAGCGAGGGTAATAACTTATCACAATTGGCAAGAAAAGCCCCTGAACGGGGCTGTTGGGTCTCAAATATGGATGGCCCGACCATCCACATCCATTGCGGCCTCTTTCAGTGCCTCGCCCATGCTGGGGTGGGCATGGCAGGTGCGGGCAATATCTTCAGCCGAGGCACCAACCTCTATGGCAATAACCGCCTCAGCAATCAGGTCGCCGGCATTGGGCCCGACTATATGCACACCCAGTACCCGGTCACTTTTCGCATCCGCCAGTATCTTTACAAACCCTTCGGTCTCTCCATTGCAGCGTGCCCGTGCATTGGCGCTAAAAGGAAATTTGCCTACATTGTAAGCGACACCATCCTGCTTCAGGCCATCTTCGGTACGGCCAACACTGGCCACTTCAGGCGAGGTGTAGACGATTCCTGGAATGGCCGCATAGTTCACATGACCCGGTTTGCCTGCCAGATGTTCAGCCAGAGCCATACCCTCCTCCTCTGCTTTGTGCGCAAGCATGGCACCACCAATCACATCCCCCACCGCATAGACACCATTGATATTGGTTTTAAAGTGCTCGTCCACATCAATAAAGCCACGTTCATCCAGCGCGACGCCGATCTGCTGTAACCCCAGCCCGGATGTGTAGGGTCGACGGCCAACTGCCACCAGTACAATATCTGCCTGCAGGGTTTCAACGGCAGCCGTTTCAACGGACTCCAAAGTAAGCTGGACGCCATCTGCATCGGCAACCGCAGCGGTGACCTTGGTGGAGAGTTTCAGCTTCATCTTCTGCTTTTTCATGCTGCGCTGCATCTGTTTGCGAATATCCTGATCCATGCCCGGCAGCAGGGTATCCAGAAACTCGACCACGGTAACCTCTGCGCCCAGGCGTCGCCATACAGAACCCAGCTCCAGACCGATCACACCACCACCTATGACAACCAGGCTGGCGGGGACTCTATCCAGGCTGAGCGCACCTGTGCTTGAGACGATGCGCTGCTCATCAATCTCAAGCCCCGGCAGTGTGGCAACATCAGAGCCTGTGGCAATCAGCACATTGGCGCTGGAGAGCAGCTGTTCATCACCCTCCAGCAGGGTAACCTTCACCTGATCCGGGGCAGTCAGTTCACCCGTTCCTTTTAAATAGGTCACACCGTTTTTGTTGAAGAGAAACTCGATCCCTTTGGTCAGATCCATCACCACCTTCTCTTTGCGCGCCATCATGGCCGCTGTATCCATATCCAGTGAGCCGGTCTGGATGCCATGTTTGGCAAACTCTTCTGCGGCATGTTCATAGTGGTGGGAGGATTGCAGCAGCGCCTTGGAGGGGATACAGCCTACATTCAGGCAGGTGCCGCCCGGTACGCCGCGCTTGTCTACACAGGCAACTCGCAGCCCCAGTTGAGCGGCTCGAATGGCGGCTACATACCCCCCAGGTCCGCCGCCGATTACGGTCAGGTCAAATCTGTTTTCACTCATTTTATTATTCTCTAGGTTTGGATGGCTCACAAGCAGGGTGGCAGGGTGCCCGTCACACTTCCAGCAGCATGCGTTGCGGATCTTCTATGCACTCTTTTATTCGCACCAGAAAACCCACCGCTTCACGCCCATCGACAATACGGTGATCATAGGAGAGCGCCAGGTACATCATGGAGCGTGCCTGAATGCTGCCATCCGGCATCACCATCGCCCGCTGGGTAATATTGTGCATGCCGAGGATACCAGACTGCGGGCTGTTGAGGATGGGGGTCGACATCATGGAGCCATAGATGCCGCCGTTGGTAATGGTAAATGTACCACCCTGCAACTCATCCAAGGTGAGCTGCCCCGTTTTGGCTCTGTCTGCAAGCTCTCGAATCTTGCTCTCTATCTGTGCAAAACCAAGGTTCTCTACCCCGCGTATGACAGGCACCACCAACCCCTGGCCAGAACCTACCGCGACACCGATGTCATAGTGATTTTTATAGACAATCTCATCACCATCAATCTGCGCATTGATGGCCGGAAATTCCCGCAGGGCAATCACGCAGGCCTTGGCAAAGAGTGACATAAAGCCGATACGCACCCCATGTTTTTTCTCAAACAGCTCTTTGTAGCAGCTGCGCATCTCCATGCAGTTGGTCATATCCACTTCATTGAAGGTGGTCAGCATGGCGGCTGTATTCTGGGCCTCTTTCAGGCGCTCTGCCATACGTTTGCGCAAGCGGGTCATACGCACACGCTCTTCCTGAGGCTGCGTGACAGCAGGAGCCTCAGTTGCAGCTGATGTCGGAACGGCCTCTGCTGCGCGCACCGGCGTTGGCTCTGCCTTGGCCGTCTCAAGATAGGCCAGTACATCACCTTTGGTCAGCCGCCCATCTCTGCCAGCTGTTGGGATGGCGGCCGGGTTCAGCCTGTGCTCCTCCACCAGCCGACGCACAGCAGGCATCAGCACCTCATCCTCTGCCGCTGCCGGGGGGGCTTCCGGCTCAGCTGCTGCTGAAGAGGGTCTCTCTGCCGCTACTGAGTCCGCTTCCGCAATCAGGCCAAGCACTGCGCCAATATCAACATCCTCCCCCTCATCCACCAGAATCTTATTGAGCAGGCCTGCAGCCGGGGCGTTGACCTCAATGGTCACTTTATCTGTCTCCAGCTCCAGCAGCGGTTCATCCAGCGTAACCGTTTCACCAACAGACTTCAGCCATTTCAGCACCGTCGCTTCCGTTATTGATTCACCAATGGTAGGAACCGTAATCTCTATATCCATAATGTCCTCAATCAGTTTTTTATTCAGAAGGTTGCGTCAGGCCAGCCAGTGGAGTGGCTCGCCGAAAGGGTTGTTGCAGCTCTGCCAATGAGACATTCAATGCCTGCTCTACCAGCAGGTTCTGCTCTTCCCGGTGTTTGGCCATAGAGCCGGTGGCAGTAGAGGCTGAGGCCGCCCGCCCGACAAAGACCGGGCGATCATTAGCACATTGGATCGCGTCCAGTATAAATTGCAGGCGCGGCATCACAAACAGCCAGGCGCCCATATTGGCTGGCTCCTCCTGACACCAGATCAACTCTGCATTCTGATAGCGTTTGACCACCTCGACCAGGCTGTCTCGCGGCCAGGGGTAGAGCTGCTCGACCCGCACAATGGCCACATCATCAATACCCTGGGTTTGGCGCGCTTGCAGCAGGTCGTAATAGACCTTGCCGCTACAGAGCACGACACGTCTGACGCTCTCATCCGCCACCAGGGAGCCGCTCTCTCCAATCACCCGGTGAAAGAGCGAGTCTGGCCCCATATCGGCCAGTGTGCTGACACACTGCTTGTGGCGCAGCAGTGATTTTGGTGCCATGACAATCAGCGGTTTACGAAAATTACGATGCACCTGTCGCCGCAAGGCATGAAAGTAGTTGGCGGGTGTGGTGAGGTTGACCACCTGGATATTGTCTTCGGCACAGAGCTGAAGGTAGCGCTCCAGCCGGGCTGAAGAGTGCTCTGGCCCCTGCCCTTCATAACCGTGTGGCAGCAGCATGACCAGACCGGAGAGGCGCAGCCATTTTGATTCACCAGAGCTGATGAACTGGTCGATGATCACCTGGGCACCATTGGCAAAATCACCAAACTGCGCCTCCCAGATCACCAGGGCATTGGGCTCGGAGAGGGTATAGCCATACTCAAAACCCAGAACGGCGGCTTCGGAGAGAGGGCTGTCGATCACCTCATATCGGGCCTGCTGATCGGCAAGATGATTCAGCGGGATATAACGCTGTTCATTCTGCTGATCGACCAATACCGAGTGGCGGTGGGAGAAGGTTCCACGCCCCGAATCCTGGCCTGACAGACGTATCGGAATCTGTTCACACAGCAATGAGCCAAAGGCCAATGCCTCGGCCGTTGCCCAGTCAAAACCTGCTCCCGACTCCAGCATCTTTTGCTTGTTTTTAAACAACCGGAGAATCTTGCGATGCAGCAGGATATCTTCCGGCTGGCGAATCAGCGCCGCACCAATCCGTTGCAGCTGGTCGATGGGTACTGTCGTTGCATCGTTGTGAAACTCCTCTTCCTCCTGAAGAATGCTCAGCCCCTCCCACTTGCCCTCCAGCCAATCGGCCTTGTCTGCGGTAAAGTCGTCAGCCGATGCAAAATCCCGCTCCAGCCGGGCCTTGAAATCATTGGTGATCTGATCGGCCTGGGCAGGGGTCAACAGCCCTTCACTTATCAGCTGCTCTGCATAGATCTGGCTGATCGTCTTATGTTTGGCAATGGCCCGGTACATGATCGGCTGGGTAAACGAGGGTTCATCACTCTCATTATGGCCATAGCGCCGATAACAGAACATATCAATCACAACATCGTGCTTGAACTTCTGGCGAAACTCCGTGGCAATCCGGGCGACATGAACCACCGCTTCCGGGTCATCACCGTTGACATGGAAGATCGGTGTCTGCGTCATTTTCGCGACATCGGATGGATAGGGTGAAGAGCGGGAATAGCTAGGGTTGGTGGTAAAGCCGATCTGGTTGTTGACAATAAAGTGGATGGTTCCACCCGTTTGGTATCCCTTCAGCTGAGCCAGATCCAGCGACTCAGGAACCAGCCCCTGCCCGGCAAAAGCGGCATCACCATGCAGCAACAACCCCATGATCTGTTGTTGCTCAGCATCCTCAGTGTGCGCCTGCTTTGCCCGCACCTTGCCCAGCACGACCGGGTTGACAGCTTCAAGATGCGAGGGATTGGCGGTTAGCGACAGGTGGACAAGGTTGCCATCAAACTCACGATCGGCCGAGGTGCCCAGATGATATTTCACATCGCCAGAGCCCTGTGCCTCTTCCGGGTGAGAGGGGCGACCCAAAAATTCGGCAAAGATTGTCCGATAGGGTTTGCGCATCACATTGGCCAACACATTGAGCCGACCACGGTGCGGCATGCCAATAACCACCTCTTTGACTCCAAGCTGGCCACCGCGTTTAAGGATCTGCTCCATCGCCGGGATCAGGCTCTCACCACCATCCAGACCAAAGCGTTTAGTACCCGTATGTTTGGTGTGCAGAAACTGCTCAAACCCCTCGGCCTCGACCAGGCGTTCCAATATTGCCCTCTTTCCCTTCTCGGTAAATGAGGTCTGGTTGTGGATGCCCTCTATGCGACACTGAATCCAGGATTTCTGGTCAGGATCCTGAATATGCAGGAACTCAACACCAATATTGCCGCAATAGGTCTCCTGCAATATCTGAATGATCTCCCGCAGGGTGGCGCATTCCAGCCCCAGCACATGATCAATAAAGATGGACTCATCCAGATCCGCGTCGCTGAAGCCGTAGCTTCTGTAGTCCAGCTCCGGGTGAATCTCTTTGGCCTCCAGGCCCAGCGGGTCACAGCTGGCATTCAGATGTCCGCGCACACGATAGGCACGTACCAGCATCAACGCCCGAATGGAGTGCAGCGTCGCCTCGCGCCCAGTATTTTCAATATTGTTTGATGGCACTGTGGCAGCTGGTTCAGCGTCTGCCTTAACCACACTTGAAGAGGCTGAGGCCCAACTGGCACCATCCAAATCCTGCAATACAGCAACCTCATCATCCCCCAGTTGAGAGAAAAAAGAGCACCAGCTTGAATCAACGCTCTGGGGGTTTTTCAGGTACCGCGCATAAAGCTCAGCAACAAAGGTGAGATTTGTCCCGTAAAGGACAGATTCTATAGATTTTTCCATGGCTAAATAAATTCTGGTTTATCCTGAAGGAGGGAACAAAACAGCCTTGCTTGCAGCCAGTATAGGTCAAAAGAAGAGGAATAAAAGGTAACCCTCCCAAATTGCTTTCTCCAGCATTAGTTCGGTAATGAACCCGTACTCCGCCATGGGATATTGGTCTTGATTCGATTAAGCTGTCCACTGTGAGACGTGGTTAACTGGGTGTTTACGGTTTAGCCGCCAAACACAGTATGTGTTAGCAACAAATAGAACTGTCCGGTTTTAAAGCACATGAATTGTCCGCTTTTGTTTCTGATCTGATGCGACCTGGCAGCGGACGGTGACCGGGTCGTATCTGATGCAATCATTGGATTGCTATTGCCGCCCACCCTCATGGCGAACCTGCGCCTGGAGGGCACGGCCTGTCAAGGAGGAGTCCCGCAGGGAAGCTCCTTGACAGGCCGGGCGCGGAAGGCAAACTGTCGCCGGATGAGGGGGCGCGGCAGGGGGGCTCCTGCCCGGTGGCTTCTTCAGGCAAGGGTTCACAAGGCAAGCCCCGCGCCGTATAACTGGCCAGCTTCCGGGGGCCGTGAAAGATCGCCAGGCCGCCATCGGCATAGCGGTGGACGCGCACCTTGGCTTTGACATAGTGCCGCCGGCAGGTGGTGGCGGGAATCTGCAGCTTTTTGCCCTCGAAGGCCACGCAGTTGTCCTTGTTGACGGTGCGCTCGAACTGCTCGCACAGGATGTCGTCCAGTCCCGTGCCAAGGAAAGGCACAAAGGCGCTGCCCGCCACGGCGGGCTTTACCATGAACTCCCGGTTGAAGGCCGGCAGGTAGGTTTCCCTGAGATAGCGGTTGGCTTCCGCCATGTCGGTAATCTCCCGGGCAGCCAGTTCTTTGGGCAAGCGCGCCTGATGGGTGGCGAACTGGCGCTCACAGCGTCCCCGCGCCTGGGGAGAATAGGAAGGAATCATCTCGATGCCCAGGTGTTTCATGGCCCGTCCAAACTGGGTGAGGTTGTGCTTGTCCACCTTGCCTCCCACTTCGGGGGTATACCAGTAATGGCTGCCCCGGTCGGTGTAGAGGCTCGATGGCAGCCCCTGGGTGCCAATCACCTCCTGCAAGGCCTGAAAGCTCGACGCCGTGCCTTCCTCCTCG